>Ga0265780_10010686_pt1 | contig 10923 bp, 13 predicted proteins | sample P1T30metagenome_FD_192432 | JGI IMG/M metagenome (GOLD analysis project Ga0265780, IMG submission 192432) | Plant litter microbial communities from East Loma Ridge, Irvine, California - P1 T30 | ecosystem: Environmental > Terrestrial > Plant litter > Unclassified | place: USA: California... | reverse complement strand
TTATCTTCATTCGAGCTACCGGTTCCAACTTTTCTGATACCAATAATGAAAATTCCGTTGCAAATCCAGAGGCCGGACGTCGATTCAAGCAACGTCGTGAAACGCCGTGTGGCTGCATCTTCGGGGCCATCATCTCAGCACTCTTACTCTGTACCTGCATATGGCCAGAACTTCGTGCAAACCACATGGCAAATACCTACCGTGAAACAGTTCCATGATCAGATTGGTGTGCTACGCTAAGTTCCGAGCGCTCATACCATTTGTCGCGCAATTCGTGATGCATTTCGCCTCGAACACCTGCCAAATCAACGTCCCCTTCACCACAACATCAATTTTAAAAATCGCCATAGTATTGGAGGACCCTGCAGGACGACTCAGCCATGGTGTTTCGACTTCAGGGCAAAAGAAGGCAAACCACTAACCGCAATGGGTAAAGTGTGTATGCCTCAAGAGGGCAACGCGATTGATCACGATTCCAGAAGCTAGGCTGCCCCGACGGTCAGTTGCGCAATTACATATCCAGCTAATAACTCTTGGTATTGCCATGAAACCCTTCACTGCCCAATATCTACCAGGAGACGTCCTTCGTCTCCACGTCAATACGAGCGAAGAGTCATACTCAGCTTCCATCGAAATGGAAGAGGTGCACCAAGGGACCTCCGAAAGAAGCTGCGGAAAGGCATCCTGGCAGTGTTGAGTCGTTCATTCGCGCGAGTGTGCGCGCCTTAGTAGTCGGAGATGGCGAGGGCAACGGGCATTTGTGGCGCAGAGGGGCCACCATGAGGCTTGAGGAGGTAAGGCATGCGAAGAGGACTTCATCAGGTGAGAAAATACTCTCCTTAAAACGTCGGCCAGAGTCATGAATATAAACGGCCCAGCTCTGGCGTGAGAAGTAGAAAAATCACAACCTCCTTCATCATCAGTAAGTCAGTTATCACTTTCTAGTTCGGTCTCAGGTTTACTCATCTAGATAGATCGCACGAATCCAAACACCCACCAAACCACAAATATGCCGTCTGCACCCCGATCAAACGGTCCCAGGCCGCAACGTATCTGGTATTGTTGCAAGTGCGGCGATTACAACACGGAGCTGAACCCCGCCTGCATAAATGACAGTAGAGAAACAGGCGCTCACTGTGGGCACAAGAAGGACAGATACTGCAAGGAGGAGGAAGTGATACCGCGAAAGCGCTAGGGAGGACTATGGAGGAGACGTATGTTATTCAGAGGAGTAATGTGTAGTGAGTGGTGTTGCATCGTGCAGATTTAGGCTGCGAACTAACATGTTAGGTGGTCAAATTGCGCCGCAGGATCTACTTACATGCCTTTGGGTTGGATATGGTGTCGCAGCGCATGATACTTTCGTTCTTTCTTTGCTTCATGGCTGAACGTCTTCGCAATCTTTTAGTCTGGTGTTGCTCCACGCGGGCTTAGCGCATTGTTTCAATCTATTATTTTCGTACAGATTCGACGGTGTACTCTACTTCTTTCCTTTTCGGCTCTAAGTTGTACATCTAGCGTCCAAGGTCTGTCTCTTGTCATGCACAGCGATGGCGTTCGGCAACATCGGACAGTGCTCGTGTCAGGGCCGGCGGATGTTTCTTTACATCTCTGCATCCTCAGCGACCCTGCCAGTATATTTCATTTCGTTTTTGAGTCGTCAGCAATGTCACAGATTAGAAAAATGAGAGCTTGACTGCATCGAGTTGTGAGATGGGGGTGAAAGCTTGACTGCATTGAGTTGTGAGATGAACGTGAAATGTGTATTGAGATGGAAAGTTCTTCGCTTTGAGCTATGAGTTGAACGAGAGAAGGGTTAGATTGGCCACGACAAAGTGTGGTGCGCCAGCGCACACGATCACTTAGATAAGCTACGCCAGGCGCTGTTGCAAAAGCTCAACAGCCTCCTCCCACTGCTGGAGATTTGATATGCTGACCTTGTACCCAGACGCCGGGACAGACAGCATAAGCTTGTCGTAACGTATACTGAGTTGACCCGTAGTACGCGTCCACTTTTCGCTCATAGCTGCCTCAATACCCGGAAGAACAGAGCCAGTAGGACGTAGCAATGCGCATGTCGGCCCACACGCACCAACCTTACCCAATGGGCTACATGAAACGCAGTGATGGCCGCCGTTGAAGGTGAGATCCCAAAGAAAGTGTCGGGTGTCGATGTCGACCTTGATGATGGCAAGCGCCGCACGGAGAGTGTCGACGCGGGCGACTATCGCTGGGTCAGGCCCAATATGGAGGACTTTGTGCAAGAAGCTTGCCATGTGGTGCCCACCGTGCGATGAAGTTGGAGAAGGTTTGGAGGCGAACATGCTTACTAAAGGTTGCACTATCTTGCCAACTGGTGGCGGTGAGGATGCAAGTTCTTGGGAAGATTGTATATGCCTTTTCGCTGGAAAGCTGGCACATCGTGTACTTACAACAATGTCTTGACCCTTGCATCCGCATTATGATCTCACAGACATTGTGTACTTGCGTTTGGGGACGCGTGACTAGATTGCTGTCAGCGACACACAATGCATCGTCACTGACCTGCGAAAATTGCTGCAATTTCGTCACTGGACACATCGATGAAGCTCAGTGTCGTGATCTTCAACGACAAACTGTGCTGCTCTATGGCAAGGCACACCTGATGTTGAAGTAAGCTTGTTTTACCTTGCCGCCACCAACACAACCTGGGAAGGAACGCGAATCAATGTGCTGGTTTCAGATATCTCATCGTGATTGAGCCTGCCGTTGCGCAGCTGCTCTGAGAGCAGTGGCTCATCACAAGGCCCACTTCTGCTCGAAGAGTACAAATTTTCCAGACACGGGTGGTGGGCGGAGTGAAAGGCTGAGTATCTGCAGCTTAGAACGACGGTAGGTCTATAGCTGAGTCGATAGTGCGGCGTTCTGACCGCCCAAGCTTTCTCAGCTGTAGGCAGCAGTTGTGCAGGTGAACAAAGGTGACCAGCACACCCCGTACAAAACTTGAGGTTCAACTCGATGCCGGCACCTGGATGGGAGATCGTTCATGTTGCGCCATGCGGTGGAGTCGCAGAGTGAGTATCGCATCCATGAATGAAACTGAGGCCGAAACGCGGTGAACACCATTTGCAAAGCTGCAATTTGTCCCTAGTCATCGGCAGCATGTACTTGCCTCTTCTAGATAAATTTCCTACAGCCTGACCACTCTGGAAATAAATGGACATATCTCCTTGTAGGGCGCTGAGTCGCCTTCAAATGAGTGGTCTGGAAGAAGTGACCGCTTCACTTCCATTGGTTCAGCCTCACCAACAATCCATACCACGATCTGCATGCCGCGGAATAAATCACCGCACGGAATCGAGCATGAAAAGAACGAGATGCCAAAGTGTGCACCTCAATAACTGCCAGAGAAAAATGGTGTGGGTGTCGGATCGTGAGTATTGGTAGAGACATCGGATGCTCAATGCTGGCCAACGAGCCGACTCGATCCTACCGTACATCGGTCCGACTCGTGGCCGAGCTCAGGTATACATTCGTAGCACCCCCGTTCATAGATCAAGCAATCACAATACCAAGTCACAGAAGAACCTCGTTGTTGTTATTCACCCGTACGATCGTACAAGGCCTACCAACAGTAGGAGATCAAGCATCCGGTGACCGCGTGCCTTTCCTGATCTGCCGCCAACGCGTCACGCTAACCCAATCGAGAGACCACGACCTTCTATGCACCTGCCCGACATCGCCTTCCATCGACATTGTACGCACCGACACAGCATAACGAATACGATGCAAAATCTCCAGATTCACAAGCCGGACTTGCTCGGTCGTCAGCGTTCCCGCGTTGCATATGCAGTGATCGGCTGCTCCGCATCATGCACTGTCCGTGAGCCCGGTCGACGTGAGCATTCACGACATTGACGCGATGCGATGTATGCACTTTGGCATGCGTTCGTCAAAGGTATTGCAAGGCGGGGTTGGCTTACCGCTACTGAGTCGTGTTTACATTGTATTACGATGTACCAAGTGTCAGCACCTCGAGGCCTGGGCCACAGATTGATTGCAGTGGCAGGATGGGTACACCTTCCAAGTTTCAGCCTGAACAGCTTTGCGCGCATGTCCGATGGTTTCGTGGAGACGACGGCGAAGATCTGCCAGTGCAAAGAGCGACACCGCGTCAGGCATATGACAAAATAGACGATTACAGATCCCGGAACACAATCGACATGAATCAAACGTCTTGGCCAAGCCACAAAGGTCAATAACATGGTCGATGGCATATAAATTCTCAATTCAACAGGTAGTCATTGACTAAGTCACTAATTTCTCGAAAGAGCAGGACAGTCATTCAGTCATGAACCAGAGCTAGTCTCGCCACACCTTACTTTCATTCCCATCTCGAGGCTTTACCTCACACAAGCCACCATTAGCCTCTCATAATCGCCCTTCGTCTCGCCCTCTATCCGCTTGATGAGGTCCTTCTTGTACACGCGTTTATATTCATTGCTCACCGCAGTCATGAACTGCTGATTCCAATGGCATCGAATAACACGCATAACCAGTAAGTTGTCTTTGGTTCCCATACCCGCCATCGCCTCTTCCAAGCGCATAGCCTCCGCCTCAGCGCGGTTCGTCGCCCGCGCAATAAGCAGACGCAGCGCATCCTCCATGTGTCCCGAGAACGCAGACTTGATGACTGAGTCAAGGCTCTTCTGGAAACGCTGCTGATACGACTGCGCAATAGCCTTGATCTGCGCATCGTTCTTGCTCGTCAGGATCTGGCACACCTGCGGTGCATTCTTGCCGGCGAAGCCACCCATACCGGCTTGAAGTTCAGTAACAGCCTGCTCGATTTCCTGGGGATTGACGGGATGCGAGTCCTCCGCACGGCGGGCCGCGATGATCATCATATACATCTGCTCCGTGGCGGCTGAGAGATCGGCCTTGAGATCCGCCTCGAGGGTGGTCTTGAAAAGCTGCTGGTACTTCTCCTTGATGGCGATCATGTCGGCGTTCGAGCGACCGATGAGGATGTCGTCGAGAACGACTTCCTTGGTGCCCATGCCTCTGGTGGCTTCCTTGAGGTTCCAGCAGTCGGAAACGAGTGGGCCGCGGGAAAGCTCCACAAGACCCTTTGCGAAGTAGCCGCTGGTTTCTTTCTCGAGATCTCCGGTCATGTTGCGCATCATGCGTTGGTCGTATTGTGTGCGAATCGTCTCCATTTGCAGAGGGTCCTTCTTGGCCAGCACGGCGATTAGAGCCTTCTCATCGGTACCGAAACCCTTCATGGCTTTGCGGACGGCCTCGATGTCTCGGGTCACGTCGATGTTGGCTGTTCGCTGAGGACCATATCCGAGCGATGGTTGCGTCGGTGGGCCACCAAAACCGCCACCTGGAGGTGGAGCTTGATACTGGCCTGGCGGTGGTGCGCCGTATTGACCTTGTGGAGGTGGTGCACCGTACTGCCCTTGCGGTGGCGGTGCTCCATACTGTCCTTGAGGTGGAGGGGCACCGTACTGCCCTTGCTGGGGTGGGGGAGCTCCGTATTGGCCTTGAGGTGCGCCATATTGACCTTGAGGAGGTGGTTGACCATATTGGCCTTGCGGCGGAGGTTGACCATATTGGCCTTGCGGTGGTGGTGCTCCGTACTGGCCTTGCGGAGGCGGGGCGCCATACTGGCCTTGGGGCGGAGGAGCCCCATACTGTCCCTGTGGAGGAGGTGCACCATACTGTCCTTGCGGTGGTGGAGCTCCGTACTGACTCGGTGCAGGCGAGCCGCCATACTGATTAGGTGGCGGCTGCTGACCGTAGCCTTGCTGGGGCGGATAGCCGCCTTGAGGAGGATGTTGCTGGTTCTGCATCGGTTGTTGTTGATAGTAGCCTTGCTGGGGAGGTTGTCCGTATCCTTGGGGTGGAGGAGCTGTCAGCTATTAGTATGCGTTCACGCTTGGTCGCCAAGTGCTGCGAGAGCCCAAAGCATGTTGTGATCTTCGGCCAACATGTAAGGTATGGGTCCGGTACTTACGTCCTTGGTGTGGCGGCTGACCATAGCCACCTTGCTGGTTGTATGCCATCGTTAGCTGTCGCAAGAAGTTAAGCTTGGTGTTGTCCTTGAGTCGATGGTTTATGGTCGTCGTGAGAAGTTGAAGAAGCCGATGTGAGTAATGTTGCGACTCAGGTATGAGTGTAAAGAGAAGAGTGCACAGCAAGAGTCAACGCATGGAATATTAGTCCTAAGCTTCACGGCGACCGTGATATCAGGAAGGAGGCTGAGCAAAATTGAGGCGCAGATGCACAGCCCCGCAGTCCCAAAAATTGTGGTGGGGTATCGTATGACGCACTTCAAGGAGCCAATGATGCTTGGGACTTTTAGGGCATTCATCGACAGCGCGATTCACAAGAGGATTTCTGATTCGTCCGGAGTCGAGTCGGCTGCGACCGGCTGATGTTGCCATTCTCACAATTTTAGGCAACCATTGTGAACGTCGGCTCGCCTTGCCGCTGTGGCGGTGCCCCTCAAATTTGGTGGGTGTCATCAACATTTCTTTCTTACATTCTACACCTATGCACAGTGTACGAGAGTTACCAATTTGACAATATTCAAGAGTCAAGATTGTTAGCGCATCGACAGTCACAGCCACTCAGCCATACGCATGCTTGAAATGTGCACCACCACCAGAACTAGACATTGGTTCCCAAGCTTTGCCTCCCCTTCTTTCTGCGTCATTTGTCTCCTCTCCCTTGTTCTTCTTCCATTCTCTTCTTTTATTGTTCTTCTCGCAAGTGCTTTGGCGACATCCTTCAACAAGCACTCGAAGTACCAACCCTCGCATCTCTCCACCATCATTCCCCTCAAGTCCCCATCATAGTCGAACATACGCTTATCGCACATACCCCTTATCCGAACAAAGTCATCAAGGTAAACATCATGACGTTCATCACTATCCGGATGATGGGTGAAGTTCGTACATGGCGTGCCGACGCCTCTAGAATTCGATGATGCCGCAGCGTTCAGGGCAGATTCGGGGAGTGACGTTATGAGAAGTCAAGGCATCGTGTTTGGAAAGTATGGTGGAGTAGCTGAGCGATTTGAAGTACCTACAGGCTACGAGTCTCGGTTGCTGCTGTGCAACCATCCAATCTTGTAGTATGTACGCTCTTGTCGTTCCTCGAAGCTCAAGCTGCTTGTCTGCGCTCACTCGACCAATTGAAATACATATTGTCATCATCATTTTGGCCGTGCCGCAGGTCAGGCTGGGTTTCCCAAGGCAGGAAGGTGCTCAACGAAAACAATTCTGGATCCTCACCCCGCGTCTTCACCTGCCTTCCCCCGAACCGACACGAAGCCCCAGCCCTTTGACGCCATGTCACTGCTACAATTCTGAAATGCGTTACGAAGCGTTGCCAACGCCCGTCTCTTGTCAAGTCCGTCTCCCCTTTTCAAAAGAAAAAGAATGGGATTCACACGGGCACCGAGTCGCCCTTCTCCTTTGCAGGTGGTTCCGGCTTCAAGTCGCGCTTGAGCTTTGACTTCTCCTCAACTTTTGGCGCTGCGGCTGCTATCTTCTTGTTCCATTTTGCTGCATTTCGCGGTCTCGGCGTTTGAGCTCGCGGTCAAAGGCTTCGCGCTCGGCTTTCTCCTTCACGTCCTTCGAGTTGGTGTCGCTTTCGAATTTGGTGGGTTTTTTTTGGGCTGGTGTGTAATCTGGGCTTTGTGTTGAGTAGGTAACTTTGATTGGTATGGTTGCTTTGGTGGTGTGGATGCGTGGGTTTGTTTTGTAATGCGAAGGAGGACGCGGTTTTGGAGAGAGGTTTTGACATGTTTGGTGGGTAGGGGAGAAAGGAGTGGTGAGGCGACCTTTGCAGTTGAGAGTGTGGATGGATGGGGATGTGGCGGAATGGATTCGACTGGCATCATTTGGAAGCGAGCAGTCATGTAATGTATGACTTCATGTGGAACATACCACAGACTCGTGTGCAACACTCAATTGCTGTACCACCACACATTCCCAACGACACAAGCATCCTGAGGCACAATTAGCCCCTTTGCCGCGCAATTTTCCCCACTCTCCTTCTCCCACAAATACCAAGTCCAAGCCTCAGCCCCAAGCATGGCCGCCACAAACAACGGACCCAACGGCAACTCAGGCTTGTTTTCACCACCACCCTTCCTCCCCCATTCGCGTCATCCTCTATCTTTTCTTTCTTCTCCAGCTGTTCATAACGATCGATCATGCGAAGCATGTGGTCGGGCACTTTACTGTCGCACTTCTTGGCCGTTTCCGTCAAGGATCTGCGTATCTTCTGCGCGTCGCTGTCGTTGGGTTGGTGCTTGATGCCTATACGTCAGCCCTGGGCGCCTATTCTGCGCCAGAACCATTGGTCGTATTTGCTGGGGGTGTTTTTGGTGAGGAGCGTGTGGGTTTGTGGGGTGGGGTGGGTGGGTGTTGCGAAGGCTGGTAGGAAGGGTAGCGGGAATTTGCGGTGGTGTTGGATGGACTGCTTGGTGCGAAGACGCGCCAGATAGAAGAGCACGTTGCGCATGTTGACAAGCTCGAAGTATAATAAATCGGTGCGACTTGTGCTGTATGTAATGAAGACAGAGCACGAAGCGAAGTTGGAAGGGAGATGTGCGGCTAGACTCGATATGTCGCTGCAGTGTAATGTAATCTTTTGGCTTTGCGCGTACCGTGATCAAATATTCACCCACTGTACGTTGTACAGTAATACTGACCAAATTCGCGTGAGGCTGCCAACTCATTGTACATGCCTTCCAACCTCACGCGAATCCGTGTAGACTACGCGAAACAGCCGTAGACGCTCAGCCTCGGAATGTTTCCACTCAAGCCTGCCCTTGACGATCCACCTTCCAAGTACTACTGAGCGATGCATACCCAGCCAACGTTCCGTAGAGACCATCACCACGCATTTCATTGCCTTTTCCCTTATCCCCAATGGCGTTTCCCCCAAACCCACCCGAAGCCGAGATCCACTCCGGATTGAAGTAATACTATACACCACCAACCAAAAGCGCCCAACTCACCCTGCGTATGCATACCACGTGGGGACCATTAGTGTCCTCCAAGGCTGCGTCTATCCACTTCTCTTCCGCCTCACGTTCCTCCATCCTCGCCTTCGTGCCTTGTCACCTCTCTTCTTGTTCTAAATCAGCCAACGCGCGCCTGGTAGATGTAAGTTCCCTGCCGTGCAGCCGCTCGTTTTCGTTGAGCGAATGACGCCTTATCTCAGCGAGACTGGCGCCAGGACGGTGCTTGATGCCCAGTTCCTTGTGGCAGGCTTCGAGTATTCTATACGTGTAACGATAACCTATGTCGAGGTGTTGTTGGTTGTACGTTCACGGGGTGGTGGTTGTGAATGGCTTTCGGATTGATAATTGGAGCGCGAGTGGTCGTTGTGGCATTGCAAATTGCTTGTTGTGGTGGTGTGGGAGGGTTGGGTACTCAGATTATCATCTCCGGGAACAACGTCCATGCTTATCAATCTGTTATCACATCCGCCCTCCACCCATAGCTAATTACTTTGTTTTACAAGTAAAGGGCAAGGAGAATCATCTTCTCTATTCCAATTTCCAGCTCTCATCGTGCTACATACACGGTGCTAATATCCGCACAGCCAAAGAAAATTGGCTTACATCATCCACCAACCATTCCTTCCAGCGATCGGCAACCCACCATCCCACCCAACCACTAATCCAATCCCATCTCCCCACACCCTCGCCAACCACAACCAGGAACCCAACCCTTGCCAGCCTGTCGCCCTCTCACTCTCCGCCAAGAACCGTTACATCATAGCGCCAGCCCCTCGCGTTTTCGCCATCGACAAGGCTGACTTGACGGCTCAAGCGGCTCATCCGCTCGACATGATTGGCAAGGAGGGCTCTCCGCCTAGCTGATGATGCGAGCAATTGCGTCGTGATGCTCACCGGGAGAGATGCGGCGCCGGTGAGCGATGGTGGGGAGTATATATATCACATTCGCCGGACGAGGTTTCGTGCCTGCACACCACGCCTAATCAACGACCCTGAAACGCTCAATACTGCAAATAGACAACTGTTTACCCGAACCGCAACCACATACGCCATACCGTTCCGCCGATCCTCGGAATCAGGGCAAGAACCACACGGCTGAGCGATAACACGCGAAAGGACATAAACTGCGATTGCGCACGATACCAACCCTCCGTTTCCACCGCATAGAAGTCCAATCAAGATGTCGTCCTACGGCTCCCACCACTCAGCAACATACATCCACCCCTCGCAATACGCACCGAATCCCTCGCAACAACTACAACCACCATACCCCACAACTCCAGGCGCGGCACCGACGTCACAGCCCCTCGCGCCACAGCAACAACAACAAGCGATGTACGGCTCGAGTCCACAACAGCTCGGATTTTACGGCTCAAGTCCACAACAAGCAATGTACGGCTCTTCGCCTCAGCAACAAGGCTTCTACGGCTCCTCGCCCCAACAACAACAGTACTTCCCCTCCTCCCCCCTCGCCATGCCCTCCGCACCAACAGACCAACGCACACGCCGCTCCTCATCCATGCACTCCCAACTCCCCTTCCACACCACCGCACCCATCCCCATCACCCAGCAGCGCCCACCCATCTACGCGCGCCCCCGGCACGGGTCCCACAGCTCGCACAACGGCTCCCATCGCAGCAGCGGAAGCTACCTGCACGACCCACATACCTATGCCGACGGGGAAGATTATCACGATAGTCCTGCTGGAGAGGAGGGGCGGTTGGATGAGGATACGCTGAGGGAATATGAGAAGAGGTATAAGGAGGATAGGAAGTTGGAGAAGAGGCCGACGCTGGGGGGGAGCTTGGTTAGTGCGTTTAGGGCGTTGGGGGGGAGGAGGGAGTAGAGGCTGTGGGAGAGGGAGAGGGAGAGGGAGAGGGAGGAGGAGGGAGAGGGTG
>Ga0265780_10010685_pt1 | contig 10924 bp, 10 predicted proteins | sample P1T30metagenome_FD_192432 | JGI IMG/M metagenome (GOLD analysis project Ga0265780, IMG submission 192432) | Plant litter microbial communities from East Loma Ridge, Irvine, California - P1 T30 | ecosystem: Environmental > Terrestrial > Plant litter > Unclassified | place: USA: California... | reverse complement strand
CTCTTGTCCTCTGCCGCCGAGGTCATGATAGTCGGTTCATTCGGATTCTCCTCTTCATCTTTCTTCGCAGCTGCTTTCTTGGGCTCTGCAGCTATGACACCGGAGCCCGGTACTTGCGATGCCGCCAGGAAATGTGCAAGTGACCGAGAGAGCGAACGTCGAGTGAGATAATCGGCAGTTTCAAGACTCTTGAAGATCAGCGGGGCGAGGGCATCGATGGTAGCTCCGAGCGGGCACGCTGCAGTGTATAGCTGCAAGTTGACGTAGGTCTCGGCACATGCTCGTTGGACAGACAGTGCGCGGTCTGCGAGTCCACCTCGAAGGCCTTTGTGGAGGTCCTTGACTAGGGAGTCCGGTAATGCTCGGCCGGCGGAGACTAGGGTCTTAGAGAAGGCCAATACGGCATGGGTCCGCAGAATGACCGGCTGATTTGAGCTTCCCACTTGACTCCCAGCTCGTGTAGCTTACAAGGTTCGTATTCCTCAACACCTTCAGAGAGACGGTGCAGATCTCCGCCGTGAACGACATCATCTACATCTCAGCTTCAGAGAAAGTAGCCCAGATGGACACTCACGTTTGTTCCCATCTCTTTCATGATCTCCCCGATCGCATACCAGCAAGCACTGAATAGTCAGCTTCTTGTCCTGGGCCAGCATTAGGCAGACTCACACTCGAGTAACGACTTCCGGTTGACCCATGTTCTTTCCTCCACCGTTGGCCTCCCCGACAGATTTTGTCAAAGCTTGAATAAAGTCAAACAGACTCCTCGACTCGACTTTCTTGTGTAATTTGACCATGCATCTTGTGATGAGCTGCCGGATCGGTCTACCTGGTTTGGGAAGAGCTGGACTGGGGTTTGGTAGGAGAATTTTGAGAAAGAAGGCATGTAAATCTGGTATCGTGGGACTCAGGACATCCTTACAGATTAGCTCGTTCAGTGTATATGACAACGGCTGCTTACAATGTCGAGCTGCTCTATGGCTTGCTCTGCGTGTCGTAGCCAGTGCAGCAAATTCAGGTCGGCGCCCTCGCCAGAAAAGCGAGACTGCAATCAGCTTATGTGATCTCACTCTAGCGTACCTCTTGAGGCTTCAGATCCTCGACCGAGACCTGTGTAGCCATGGTGATATATGTCTGCTATGTGATGGACTATGCTCACTACCCATTCATATACTTGCTTGACCTCCTTCGAGTGACGCGTGATGAGGCTGACAATTAGCGGAATCAATTACAATAAAAGTCTAAGCCGCCCTTTTGTCGTTCTCTCTCTCCCTCTGATACCTACCTATATATCATCCATCATGTCGCTCGATACTTCATCGTCAGCGCTACATCTTAACCTGCCGGCAGCTTCCAATGCTCAGAGGTAAGCTGGACTGTCTGGGAAGGCTGCAATCTGTACTAATCCTCAGCCGTCCACCAACTTCGGTCACGGTTCACCCTGCCGCCATGGCTACAATCTTGACCCATCACACTCGAAGACCAGAAGAGTCAGCAGCACCTCGAGTGATCGGAACATTGATGGGAACTCGCTCGGAAGATGGACAGGAGATCGACATCCGAAGTTGTTTTGCTGTACCACATTCGGAGCATGAGGATCAGATTGCCGTCGACATGCCATTCCAGCAGGGTATGGTGGATTTGGTCCGTAAAAATGGAACCAACGAGCAGATCGTGGGATGGTATGCTATTATTCACGTAGAAGTCAAAGCTCAGCTGATGTCAAGGTATGCGACACGTTCTGACATCAACGGCAACTCGGCTTTAATCCAAAACTACTTTACTGGCGAAACTGCTCCATTCCCCGCTGTACATCTCACTGTCGACACCGATCTCAAGGAGGATGGAAGTGGATTAGGAGTCAAGGCATGGATCTCTCAGCAAATTGGCCTACACGTCAAGGCCGAGAATTGTGTCTTTTTACCCGTTCCAGTGCAGATCAAGTATGCCAGCTCAGAACGAGCCGCTCGTACGTCAAGTCTTCGTGTGACGCGATGTTGTTCTGATCCATATAGTCGACCTCCTCACCAGCTCTCAGCAAAACCCATCTCCTGCTATTCCCCCTCTTTCGTCCCTCTCGACATCCCTTACTTCGCTATCTCAGCTCATTGATGAAACCCTCGCCTATGTCCAATCCGTCACTTCAGGAGAGAAGGAGGGCGATGCTGAAGTCGGTCGATATCTGCTCGAAGGACTAGGACGATGGTCAGCTACCGGAAATGAGGATGAAGGGGGTGTCAAGGCTGGGCTACAAGACAGCTTGACCGTTAGCTTCTTGGCCAACTTGCTCAGAAGTCAGATTGAATTGTCGAGCAGGTTGACGCTGTTACAGCAGCCCGCTCAGTAGGTCGTTGTAAATAGAGTAGATGCATATGCCTTTCGACTGTTGGTGTGAGCTGGTTCTATATTCAAGAGCAATCAGGTGATTTTGCCCTGAATTTGCGAAACGGAATGCCGCCTTGAATCTTGAAATGATGTTGGTGTTATCGCAGTCACTCTTTTTACCCATCTTCGAATACATCACCAAGCTGAGGCGACACATGGCGCCCATACAGGTCACACCGCTATTGTATCATCACTACCGAGAACTCATCGATCCCCTTGAAACGCCGGGTACGCTACTCTTAGCTCGCTAGTCCAACCGATAATTGGCTTGACATCCTTTACCTTCGCCTTCAGAGACAACAATGCTACCACCCCCAGCTGGTACGAGGCAGAACTCTTACGCGTACACCTTGCCTCGTCCGAGTCGTTCACGAGCTCCATCATCAATCCATATTCCACCTCATTCCCGCGAAGCATCCCATACGAATCCATGGGCTATCCTTCCAGGTACACCGGGCACGGCCTCACCTGCTCAAGTGATCTCCTCCCACCGCACTTCCTCGCATCAGCGCAGAGCGTCTGGTCAAGGTTTTCCATGGTCCGGGGTCAAGGACGACGACAGTGAGGCTGATGAAGAAGAAGAGCTGCGTCGCGAGATGGACGAGACTGATGGAGATGAGCGTGGACTAGAGGAGACACTGGAGAAGCTGGGTTTTGGAGCTTATCATTGGAGGTTACTAGCGTTGTGCGGCTTTGGATGGATGAGTGATAATTCTGCTTTGCAGTGCATAGGTCAGTACATTTCGCAGCAAGCTGCAGATACAGCTGACCCTCTAGCTGTCATCCTTCCGCGAGTCCAGGTCCACTTTGACCTGACGTCCGAAGTGGTCGGGCTATTATCAGCTTCCACTATGGCTGGAATGATGATCGGCGCAGTAGGATGGGGAGTGGTCTCTGATATCTTGGGTCGATCATTACCGTTCAATTCGACTCTCTTCCTAACGGCGGTGTTTGGCATAGCCGCCAGCTTCTCGCCAAGCTTCCCAGTATTGTGCATCTGGATGTTCTTTCTCGGTAGCGCAGTCGGGTATGTCTGAGACTCTAGTCGTCGAGTCTTGCTGACTCATCAGCGGTTCCATGCCAACGGACGGAACCCTCTTTCTCGAGAATCTACCTTACTCGAAGCAGTATCTTCTAACGCTACTTTCGGTCTTCTTCTCCCTCGGCGCAGTTCTCAGCTCGACAGTGAGCTATGTCTTCTTGCCCGGAGCTAGTTGCAGGGTATTTGAGGGATGTGACATTGCCGGCAAAGCGAACGATGGGTGGAGAAAAGTGCTGCTTGTTTTGGGTTTATTCGTGAGTTCTACCCTAGGTCGTTGTGGTGGGACAGGTGCTAATTCCGAGAATCTCGTCTGTTCATTCATGAGGTGGGGACTTTTCCGACTTCAAGAGTCGCCTCGCTATCTTGTGGCCCATGGTCGAGAGAACGAGGCTGTTATCGCTCTACAGGCTATCGCGACCTACAATGACCGACCGATGGACATCTCTTCAGAAGATGTACAGGGCGGTGAAACAAAAGCTGAACCCGAATCGTTGCCAATGAGAGACAAGAAGAACTCGGAACTACCTACCCCAGACGCTCTATACGATCGTGAAAGCGAGAGATCTCCTTTGCCGAATTATGCAGATGGCAGCAGTAGTGCAGATGTCAGCAGGAGCGGAAGTCGAGCCAGTGGTACTCGTTACGACGCTATTGGCAACGGTCCAGCTCCGCCACCTCGTCCGACCCCGCTCCGTACGGGATCTGCATTCTATGCGCCGACACCGGGAGTCGAGGATGTCGAGGATGGCCTGGCGAGGCAGGTCAGAAGCAGTATAGAAGAAGAGGAGGCACTGATGGAGGGTGAGGAGGGCACGAATGAGAAGCGAGGCTGGAGGGACTGGGGTAGGGATAGAAATTGGATGTCGTGGTGGGACAGCTGGGTCAAGCAAATCAGTCGGCTATTTGTGCCGCAATGGAGAAGGACGGTGATTCTCATGTGGGTCATCTGGGGATCGATGTCATTTGGTGGGTTAACCGACCTCAAAGAAGACTTGCACTGACATTCAGCCTATACAATGTTCAATGTTTGGCTACCCGCAGTACTAGAAAGTAGAGCAAAGGGAGACGGAGATGAAGCGATCAAACAGGCACTTCAGGAATTCGTCTTGTATTCGGGTCAGTCCTTTTCTCGTCGGTCCATCTACCACTGACAATCAAGCTGCTGGATGTCCTGGATCCATTGTAAGTTGCTGTCTGTCGTCAGAATCGGTTCAAGCTGACCCAGCAGGTCGGCGCATGGATGATTCAAACTCGCTTAGGAAGGCGCAAGTCCCTCGCCATCTGTACCATATTGACTAGTCTATCGACGTTTGCCTTTATCCGGGTCGAGGAGGATTGGGCAGTGATCGTTAGCTCGATGTTCATCTCTGCAGCAGCTACAGCAATGTATGCCGTACTATGTGAGTTCCGTTTTCGACTATCATAATAGATATTGCTAATCGGGTAGACGGTATGACACCGGAAACATTCGGGACTTCCATCAGAGGAACAGCTTGTGGAACATCAGCAGCCCTGTCAAGATTGTATGTCTCGCATCGAAGAGGGAAGCTGACATGGCAGGACAGGAGTGATTGCTCCCGTATCAGCTGGTTTTCTGTTGGCTGTCTCGCCCAACTTTCCAGTATTCACATCAGCAGCCATCTTCGCTTTGACAGCCGGCTGCAGTCTCTTACTGCCGTTTGAGAGGGTCGCGGAAGGTAGATCAAAAGGCATGGCAGTCGCGGGTCACTGACGCATGACCACTGAAATCATCGTGTACAACATCATGGCTGTAGCATATCAAGACTGGTACTCATGCATTGCATTGGTCAAGGTCCATCTGTCTTAACGGGGACTTATAGAGACACCTTCAAGTTCCTCGCTCATGTCATCCACCGTCCCTCTGGCGTATAGACCTCCTTTCAGATCCGGGGCGTTGACCAACCTTGTCCTTCTCGCGGCCGAAGTAGGTGTACTGTATGTCCCAGGTGTAATCAAGCCAGTACTGTTATTGCCAGGTGTACTGCCTGAGAATGCTGGGCTGAGTGAACGGGCGATACCGGAACTACCCCTTGATCGAGGTGAAGTAAAATTGCCCGCGGAACCTGGGCCAGGCGAGAAGTTGCCGGATAATCTGACTCGAGTTGGCGTCACAGGATATTCGGTTCTGTCAAGACGCGAAGACGAGCGGTTCTGTGGAGTTGATGGTAGTGCCGGTGGTGGGGTATGTGGGCCAGTATCAGTCGTCGGTAAAGGTGGCGGCGTCTCCATTCTTGAAGAGGGTGCCGAGGCTTCCGCAGAGGACGTTTGCGATCGAGACCCGGCAGAGAATAGATCGCGAGGCGATGGGGCTATGGGCGGAGTGGGTGGACCCGGATCCTGTGACCGTCTGGATGCCGACGCGGATCCCCTACGTTTAGGCGTGGCATGAAGATCCATGGGAAAAGCGATGAACACCAATTTACCAGTAGGTTGATCAAGGGACAATGAGAGGTTGATTGAAGAAGCGGAACTGGGTGCGGACGCCATTGAGCGTCCGGAAGATAATTGTAACGGGTTGATGGCTGCCCCACTCGAAGAGGGGCCAGCGCCATTTGTGCGCGAACCCGAGCTGCTCTCATCGTGCAGATGTCGAGGGCGCCGAATGGTCACTTTCCACGACATTTCTGAGTCCTCCCCATTCGTCGCCCATTGACTGTCGTCGCAGGTCACTTCGACTTCGTATCCACCCCGACTTGATGAGGTCCGTTTGGTGAGAAATCCGGAATTGGCCTCGACATCACTGTCGTGACTGGCATCCTGGCTGTCCGAGTCATTCGTTTGCAGGTCGGGGCGGCGGGTCTTGTGTGATGTACGACGTTTGGCAAAGGGGGATGTCAGAAGACCATTTCTCGCCATTGTATCGCCGCCACCCGAATCCTTCCGCTGTAGCTTTGATGATGATGGTTTTCTCGCTAACCATTCTGCCGTAACCAATGGTATCCGTGGTTCCTCTTGCGAGTGGACCAGTGGTCCACTACCTTGCGAGGAGCTTGTCCTATGCGCTGGTCGTCTGGCCGATGGGACGTCCAAAGAAGGCGATGGAGCATGTGAGCGTTTCTCGGGTGGGAAAGCTGAGAATGAGCTGGACGTGCTGAGGGCAGGCGCTAGCGGGGGAGGTGTACTTCGACTAGGTTGTGGGGACCTAGGCATAGGGCGACGGGGAGGCGACAAGGCCGTCGGGTACATCTGACTTGATCCATTGATAGACGACGGCGAAGGTGGGGTGGACGGTCTTGCTAAGCGTCGGAATGATGGTCCAGGGTCGTCTGCCAGCATTTCGGATGGCTCGATGATCCGCCGTGAGGCTGACGGCGGTACAGGACTTGACAGCCAGGCTGGCGGATTTGAGGGTCCGCCTACGTCTTGTATGTGATCCATGATATTCGTTCCCCCTCCAGACCAGATCCCGCCTTCCCTCTTCGACCGTGGTGAACCCAACAGTCGACTTGGCGAGAATTGAACGTTGTCGGAGTGTCCATCATCCGGACTGCGATTCCGGCCAAGTCCCGTACTACCGCCAAAGCCCAATCCAGATGGACTGACATGATGGTCCCCTATGTCTGAAAAGAACGCACTACTAGCTGTCTGGGGTCCCTCGGTCTCTTGCTCGCTGCTCTCGACTTCGCTTCCCGCTGAAACCATAGTCGGCAATGGCGGCTGTGAGTCTGAGAGATTGCGTGTCGGCTGGGGTGAAGCTTTGCGTGATGTGGATGCTTTTCGACGCAGCAACCGAGCGGGATTGTACTTCGATGTCGAGGCTGGCTCGGGCGAAGGCGACCGATTGCGAGACTGCGTTGCTCCAGGTGACTCGGCACGTTGAGTCGACGTCGACGTCGACGCAGAGGACTTGAGAAACGATAGCGGCGCCATGGTGGGAAAAATGGGCTTGTTCAGCAAAAGCTGTCGTGCTCGAGGGGTGTCGCTTCTTATCGCAAGTCGTGGATGATCACAGAATCAGGCCTGATGCTGATATGGCACCCTTGTTTGATCTGGTCTCAGCCTCGCGTCTCCTTGATCCCGTCACTGTGATGACGAAAGACACACGAGAACAATGAACAAACCGACAATCAAGGTTCAGCCAAGTCTGATTAGTTTGATTCCCAAGATCTGGTATGAGGAACCCGTAACTGATGACATCAAGCTCAGACATCTAATTCCACGATCACCGAGCTTCTTCAATAACTTCCGTATTCGTGCCGTCCGAATTTCAAGTTGCCGAGTACCTTGACTTCCAGAGTGGTGATCACAGGGAAAAGTGATATGCCGTAAGACGTCTCCGTCTGCCCGGCCTCATTTATATTACTTGTTCCGGAAATTGCCACCCTCGAGCCAGATATGTCAGAGAGGCGGAAAGGTAACGGCAAACAGTTCAGTGGGTTGTATTGCAAAAGGGATAACTGGAGTGCATCACAGCTATGAGACCTCGATAGTCTTACAAATAAAAGTACAACCTCTAAAAAGCCTACACAAGTAGACTGACAAGAAAGATATTATCGTGCGCATATATACTAAACTGAAGCATCTAAACCAAACAGAAAAAAGTATCTGAGTCGTGAATGGGAGAAGTTTGGTATGAAGAGATCGAGGTATATGATCGTTTCGGGTTCGTGATTTGGGCGTAAAAAAGAAAAGACTGGGGATCAACAGATCACTCGGGGTGCTGCAATGTCAAACAGGCTCGATGGGTGGCGTTTCTTGATGGATTGGGTTTGGCATTGCGGTGCAGACGTCATGCCCGAGAAGATGAGGTTGGTGCCAGGTTGAGGCATAGAGCCTTCCAGCTCGATGATCGGCGTACCGGGGATAGAACTGCATGTGGAGGAAGTGGCGGGCGAGAAACATTGGCGAGGCGATATGGAATCCGCGCGCAGCGACGGTGTCTTGCCGTCGATGGAGCCGAAGTCAGGTTCACAACCAAGCTCTTCATCGAGGGCGAAGACCGTGTCGTCGTCATCGTATTCAGCATGCTCGAGCCACTGGTCGTCCCCGTCCTCTTCGTCAAAGTCCATATCGATGTGTTGCTGAACAGTATGCGTGTCGACAGGCGCAGAAACATGCTGAGGGACGGGAGCTTGAGCGGCAGAGTGGGCGGCACGTAATTCGTCCTCGCCCATGAAGAAGGACTTGACGCCAAGAACAGCGCGTCTGAGCTTGTTTAGACTGATACGAGCGTTGGGGTCGATAGTGAAGATCTGAGCGAGGACGTAAAGGCATTCGTCGGAGATCGGTAAGATGCGGCGGAGAAAGGTGGGGTCGGCGAGGAATGAGGTGAAGCTCTCGTCCGAGGTCGAGGCAATACGCCATGGATTACGTCCACAGACGAGGTTGACAAGGATGATGCCCAGTGACCAGATGTCGGATCGCTGTGTATCATAGTGAGTTTGAGATGGATTCCAATCCCCGAGGCATTCTGGGGCGATGTAGAAGGTGGAGCCGCAACCGAATTCGTCTGACTTGCGCTCGGAAGTTGCTAGACCAAAGTCGCATATTCGCACGCGCGTGCCGTTGTCGGAACACACGAGGTTTTCGGGCTTGATATCTCGGTGTGAGATACCGAGACTGTGTAGAAACGCGAGTCCGTCGATGAGCTGCAGGAAGACGGAACGGATGAGTTCGTCATCACCGACATACTGCGACAGAGTCAGTAGTGACACAAGGAAGTTTCAGAAATGACTCACACGCTGCTTGTCGCAGATCATACCAAACAAATCACCCTCTGGAGCGTACTCCATCACCATAAATATCCAATCACCTTCTTCTAGCATCCGACTCATACCGATGATAGATGGATGGCCTGTGGCCAGACGGTGCAGACCTATCTCGCGGCGCTGGAACTGCCTTTGTCGCGAGTCGAGACCGTGCCGGCGCAGGCACTTGACGGCACGGGGCAGAGGCTCACCGCAAGCATCTGTGTATCGGAAGTCGAGGGCAGAGTAGACTTGGCCGTATGCGCCATGACCAATGACAGAGATCAACTCGATAGTGCCTTGATCGATGTAGCGAGGGATAGGAGATGAGGAAGTCGAGGCAGAAGCGGAGGAGGTAGATGCAGACATTGTTGGTGTTGATAGCGTGGGAAGTTTGTAACGGCGAGAGGCGAAGTGAGTCGTAGTGCGCAAGTAATTAGGCTGAACCAGTCGAGTACCTAAAATATTGCTGTCGGGGGATTGTGCGCGCGGGTGGATGAGCGATAATAGCGGGATGGTCGAGCGGTCGTGATCCGGAGAAGAAATGTGGTATATAGACTTGGTGTGAAAGGAATTATTAGGTCTGTATGCACACAGAAAGTCGGATTGCGAGATTAGTTAGAGGGCAGGATAAGTTGGGATGGTGGACAGCGTCGTGGTTTTCTATAACAAGTCGCCGTGCGCCCATCGACACCTCCAGCACTACCTTCCCTACCCCGTGATTTGGAGAGTTGTCTCTGTTAATTGACCCTGGACTTTGAGAGATCACTTGACTCCTGCGTCTCACCCCTATGCAATCGTTCGGCACGAAATTGATGGGACCTTGGGGGATTTAGTTTTCGCTTGTCCCTGAGTGGCTGGATATGTCTTGTGGAGTGTCGTACCTTGGTTCCTCTTGTTCCCTTGATGCCCATCTTCGTCCAAAATAAAACATTCCTACATACGACCGACCCTGTGCTCACGGAAGCTGACGCCTGTTTCAAGGGCATGAGAGACTTTTGTCCCACTTCAGGCAGTATAGTCTGATCCCGAGATGACGTACGTCACTGGAAATTGTCTGCCTGTTCGGTATATCGCCTGATCCAGCGAAAGGCCGCATGAGTCTAGAACTTTTAAGGTTCATCGGCATCCTTTAAATCACTTTATTCGGTGGCGTCCTGACCAATCAGTTTGGCTTTTTGCTGTGTCAGACTGTCGACTCGAAGGCGCAGAGCGTGTATCTGTAGCGGGAATTAAAAACAAGCACAACGGGTAGTCGTAAGACACTCAAATGATCGACGTTCGACGTCCCGCAATTCGCTACCCTTCTGGCACCGAAGCGCGACACCCGAGCATATCGCTGAAGCCTTGGTATCTTGGCCAGCCATTTTACAAAGTCGCCCAACGGCGCTCGTAAATTATTGATTGAAATCGTACAACGCGCCGCGAGAAAGGATATTTCGGGGCACGTGAACGATACCAAGCCGACTCGGTTTAGTGTCACGCCACTGACCAATCATTTCGTTAGCTCAGGATCTTTGACAGTCAGGACACATTAGTCACACTTTAGGGAAAAATTCCTTACTGTTTTGAGATTAGGTTTGCCGAACGCAAAACGCTCAGCAAGATTCACGCGTGAGGATAAGCACAGATCATGTCACCAGTCGAAATGTCCGCGAGGAACTGCGAGGAACATTCATGAATTATAGAGGTCGTCGTCATGCTGACGCTGACGTCTGTATCAATAATGACCGGAAGTGGCTTGCCGTTGTCCATTGGGACACACAAGACGTGCTGAACTGTAAATGAA
>Ga0265780_10010684_pt1 | contig 10924 bp, 9 predicted proteins | sample P1T30metagenome_FD_192432 | JGI IMG/M metagenome (GOLD analysis project Ga0265780, IMG submission 192432) | Plant litter microbial communities from East Loma Ridge, Irvine, California - P1 T30 | ecosystem: Environmental > Terrestrial > Plant litter > Unclassified | place: USA: California... | reverse complement strand
GACACATTCGTCGGACCTTGAAGGGCGGTATTTGCCGCAGTACTTCAATCTCCATCTCCATAAGTAGCCAAACCCAGGTCCCAACTTCTCTATCATCCCAGGTACTCGGCAAACCTGGTCCACTCCCTATTGCCCTTCAGAGCATCAAGATCGTCCGCCCTCGCGCCCATCTTGACAACAATCTCTCCATCCCCGCGTCTCGGCAGCAGGAACACCAGACTCGGAACAAGCGCCTGCTTCGGCCGGCGGAACGCCAACGGACACCCGAGCCCGAGCCCGAAATCGAACTGATAGCACCGCATGCCAGCCCACGAGCTGACCATCAAATCGCATTCCAGATCCAAACGAGCGCCCATATTGACGCTGCACTTGTCGCTCGCGCGAAGCAGCAGTGTCGCAAACTCGCGCGTGGTCTCACGCAGGGCGGAAGTTCGAGGGTCGACGACGGTTCGCAGTGCTGATGCGATGGTGCCGAGCGGGCTTGTGGCGAGTTCGTAGAGCGTGAGCATGGAGTAGGCGTTGTTGGAGACGTGGCCGGGGTATTTTAGGGGGATGCCGACGTAACGGCGCGGGTTGACGGCGCGGGCAAGGGTGCTCTTTGTGGTCGGGCCCAGGCGGTGGAGGCGGGCTCGGGCGAGGGATTGCCAGATGAGGGCTGTTAGAGCGTCGTCTGTGGATATGTAATCGCCTGATGAAGATTGTGTTGCTGTTGATTTGAGCGTTGTTAGGGCTGATTGAGGAAATGCCCAATTGACCCATTCGACGGCTGGCATGGGGGCTCGAGATTCTGGGTCTTCGGTAACGACAGTCGGCGGTGGAGGCTTGATATACATGGAATCCAGAGGCGGCTGCCAGTGCGAGTCGAATGGCTGTATGAGAGTCGTTCTGTCAAGGTCCGCCATGGCGATCTCCTCTTCGTCAAAAGCCTCTCCACGACAAGCCTTGTCCAGGAGATAGACTACCTGCTCCTGACCAGTCCCGTCCAGCACTTGATGGTGACCGACGATGTTGACCGCCAGCCCGCCACGTAACCAGTTGTATTGAACTGTCAGCACCGCACTTCGCTCCTCGTCGGCCTTGCCTGGTAAAACGTTGATGGGCGACAGGACGTTCTCGTCAAGCAGTCGGATGGGAAATCTCCCCTCGACCAATTCGTCCATGGAGGGCACATCAAGCGCTGCTCGGTAGTCGCGTACAATCAACTTGGGTGTAGGCCCCGATGGAACGATTTTGTAGGGGTATGGGTCACCAGGCTGGGCTGGGCGCTTGACGACTTTGCCAGCCACCCACGGGACTGCCTTTGACAACTTGTCCAGGCCTGGTTGTAGCCGAGCCACGAATGTAGATATCTCCTCATGCCCCTGCAGAGGCCAGAAGAAGACAAAGGGTGTGGCGAAGGCCGTCGTAGGATCCTGACCAAAGATGTCAAGAGGGATCTCAAATTCGGGCTTGGTTTTGTTGGTGGTCATGTTGCTAAATTTTGTGAGCTTCAGTATACTGGGGAAGCGTCTTACATGATGTCTGAGGCTCACGTTTTTGTTTATGAAGATGAGATGGCGAGAATTGAAAAGCATGAGCTGGCCCATGATGGCTCATCGTGAGTGAGAAAGAGCAGAACAGGAGACTGGAGTTCTAGGGTTAGTGTTGGCCGCATGTCGGGAACGAATTGAATTTGTTCAAAGAGATAAAGGAAGCCAAAGTCTGCAGAAGAGTGATATCATCAATTTAAGTTGCCAGTGAGTTGGTAGAACATACAGCCATCGTTGTCGCAGGAGCTGCGTTTTCTACCCATCAAATCCAACTCCTCCGATCCTCCCAGCACGCGCACCTCGGACAAGTGTTTGGGTTGGTTGCTCTGAACAACGCCGGCGGCGGGGCCAAGTAGACGTCTTCCGTCAGCGTAGTGTACCCCTTGGTCTTCTCCTGAGCCTGGATCTGCTCGGCCCGATCGTCGTGGGTCTCGTTGGGCTCCGGCAGGGAGTAGCCAGGGTGGAAGATATTGAGACTGGCGGCGGCGGCGATGCACATTCTACGATACATGTCAGCAATACCATCGGACACCAGCGGAGGAGTGGTGATTACTGACACCGAGTCCATGATGATGAAATCATCTTCCTTGCGCATCAACTCGCTGCCCCAACCCTGGCTTAGCTCAGCCACACGGTAAGCGCATCTCGTCTGAATGCACAGAAACGCAAAAGTCATAGCACCCGTCACAAACTTGAAGAGCAGCGAGCCCATGAGTGCCTGGCGCGCAGGAGGCAGCAAGTGCTGATGCCTGTAAACCTGCCTGGCAAAGTCCACACACAAGCCCGCAAAGATGGACAGCGTGAAGACCTGCGATACGAGCCCAGCGATCATGATGTCAACACCCTGGTCCAGGAATGTCTTCTCCGTCGCGACTGCTGAGATGGCACCGCCGGCTCCTTGCAGGATGATGGAGATAACATCGGCACTGACGAAGACGTAGGCGTAGGCGTTGGGTGAGATGCGCGAGTACTGAGGTCCGAAGAGCAGGACAAGGCGCTTGAGCATGATGTACAGGCCGGCGGAGAGGAAGGCCGGGGCGATTGTTAGCAGGACCACGTTTATTTTGAAGCCCCATTTGGAGAAGGGATCGTCATGTAGCAGCAGTCGACCGCCGTATCCTGTGGTTGCTGTTAGCGATCTGGGGTCTCGCTTGACGTGCTGGCGGAGTGCATACCGGCAGATTCCATCAAACATCCAAAAGCCATGAGGAGACTGTAGAGGCGCCATTTCGGCCAGGCGAAGGATTGGTGATAGTACACGATGGTTGATAAAGCGAAGGTTCCGATGAACGCGACCGTGGCCTCGAATGAAGGCGCGTATCCATCTGAGAGTTGCAGTTAGTACAGGCTTCGCTTTTGCCTTCCGAGAGTGGAGAGTTTTACAGATCGACGCGGATGCCGGGCATGTGTCTTTTGTACAGCCTGCTGCAGCTGCTCGTGCAATCAATTGTGAAGTCATCCTGTTATATCAAAAAGCGGCGCCAGCGCCAATGGAAGAAAGAGAAAAGAAGGTGTTGCACTGCAACAGCAGTCAGGCAAGACAAGAAAGTGATGGAACTGCCAGGGTCCCTACATTTACAAGGTGCGGCCGGGTATCTTGTAGGCCTACCGGGCGAGCAACAAGGTACGCAATGCCCTCATGGCAAGAGCGTGGCGGACGCCCTATGATGCTCCGCGAAGGCGATCATTCATTCAAACAGGCCCCGAAGTTTCCAGTGTTTGACCTGGCCGCACGCGGTCCTCGATGCATGAGTCTTATCGCAATGGCCAACGCCGGAATCCTCGCGCATCCAGCCTTGACCAGAATGGGATGGGCGTTTCGAGATTTGTCTAAGAGCAAGGGCTGGCTCTCATATTCTTCCCAGCAAGTCTAGGATCGCGTTTGTGTCGATGAGTGTGATTGCATGTTTTGAAACGTGACTAAGTCTGCCCGTTGACGGCTTTGAGACGCAAGTTGTGATTGGCGTCAGCGGCCCGCCGCATGGACATGCTTCGCGAAACGTGGTGCCGGTTTAGTCCAAGTCACAAACCTGTAGTTCGCATCGTGCAAATCCTGCAAGAGATCAATATTGCGTGGAGTCTGAGCACATGGCTTGTCGATCGTCCGTTGTGATGGTAAGTCAATAGTCATAGATAGTGATGCGATTGATTCATCGGGTGCGGTATAGCGATTGTGTGATGAAATTCCATCGATCGTCGAGTCCAACGCATCGATGCGTGCTATGCCCATATTAGCAGATGACACCGACAAGAGATGTTCATGAACGCGCCGTACAGGCCAGGAAACAATCAGAGAAGCTGCAGCAAATTCGAGTACGTGCAATGTGTTCATGTGTTTGCTAAGTATATCCAAGGTAGACAAAAGAAAAAAGCCGTCCCATTGGCATCAAATCCGCGCTGTGCTGTGGTATATTGAACTTCCCAAAAAAACCAACCCATGCCGCCAAACAAACGTTACTCGTGCCAACCAGTGGCTTTCGGAAGTACTGCTACTTCTCTGAGAATGGCGGCAAGATGGTCTCCGCTACCTCCAAACAGATCTTGAATGGCTTTTCGTCCAAATCCAAATCTAGATGTAACGTCGCTGAGCTTCCGCTCCAGCTAGAACTACGGATACTTTCATCATCGCCGTGCGGTTTGGTCTCGATTGTGACGCGGTTGACCAGCTCGTTCACAAAATGATGACAGTTGTTGAGTCTGACATCGTACTTGCCGCGCTCGCGACCGCGCATCCATGATTGCACTCGCATTGCTGCGAAGTTGTCAGTATGTTGAGCGGATCAGAAGCGTCAGCAGCGGAGACTCACCATTGTCTGCAATCTCCTGATCGGTCATGGTGGTGTAGCCCTGGATCCATTCGGAGACGGTCGATGGCCAGATTTGATCGCCAGTAAGACGTTGAGCTACCAGATACTTCTGGTTCGCTTCATCGGTATGCAATTCGTGCACATAATCGCCGACCATCAAGGCTGCGTGGGCCATGCCTTCTGGAGTATCAGGTGCCCCGAGGTAGCGCCCAACTCGACGGAGGAGCCAGCCTCTTTTTCCTTTGACTTTCCTGTACTTGACGATGACAGGACGTAGCAAGCGCTCGGCATTCTGCTCGATGATGGGGTGCTCATAAGTCGGCCCGTTGGAATTTATCGCAATATAACTCATGATGGCTTTGAGAATGTAGTGAGATGCGGATAAGCAATGAGACAGTCGACCGGCGATGAGGTTAAGGGGAAAATGACAATCGGCCAGCGACGTGATGATTGAACAAAAAGCTCGCTGACCGGCAGCGTAAAGAGAAGAAAGAGAACGTAGATACCTTACGGAGGCCTCGAACGTGAAGGACAGGCCGGGTGTTCGTAGCCTTATATTATTGATCAGCACAACCAGGCGATATGAACTCTCCGCGGCAGGACCATGACGCTATGATCCAGAACCAGACGGCCAGTCTCGACATTCTGCAGAAATGACTATGACGTGGCTGATTTCCGTAGAGACTCGAGACAGCAGCGCGGTTACAGCACGGGAAAGCTCAGGGCTATACCAAACAGAATGAGGGCGACGAGAGGTGAAACGAACGAGTCGAGGTCGTTGTGGTGTAGTGTGGTCGAGGCACGACGGAACGGGCGAGCTCGGGTCAAGCGTTGTCGGACAATGCACAAAAGCAGCTCTGCACCTGCAATGAGGTGGCCATGTGATCATCGAGCAATCGTGTGGTGTTGCATGCGTGTAGGTCAAGCCATGGAGGTATGTCGACATATCGATGTCGATGCGGATGAGAGGAGAGAAGGAAATGGACGCGGCCGGCTTTTGGCCTTTTGAGGTCAAGATCGTCCGGCCCGGCCACCGGGCCGACTCTGGGGGAGCCCATATCAAAGGGCTTGGCTCGCTTGGATTACATCTGCCTCCGTGCTTCCTCTTCCTACACAGACACCATGTTTCACAAATATGCAAACACCTGGAAGACACCCTCCTTGAGTCCTGCCCTCATCAAGTGTATACCCCGACATCACCACAGTTTCACCATGCAACTGCCAAAATCTGTCATGCCCACAGCCGTTGGGAGGGCTGATGTAGTCCCACGTGCAGTGCAATCACCGCATTCAAGCCATTCAGAGTCATCAATAATCTTCATGACAAGTACGGTATAGACCCTCTTCCTACCTTGTCTTCTAAGGTTCTCCGCTTCTTGTCTCGTCCAGGTTCCTTACGCCTTTTTCTTCTCTCTGCTTCTCTGTCGTGCGTGTTTGATCCTCCCGGCGAGGACCTTTTCTTCCGACCATCAACACCACATTCACTTGTACACCTAGAGCTCACGCCGGCGCCTGCCTCTGCGTGATCGCCTTCCACTCGATCAGATGAATCGCTTCTCGGTTCTGAACCCGTCGGTTCACTTTTCTCACTTCGATTTCTCCATTCTCTCAGAGGCAGACCGAGACCTGCTTGCCAACACACACACCCCTGGCGACCGCGATGTCCCTCGACGCCCCGCCGCCTCCAGGCTGAGGCAAAGTTCATATCCCGCTGACTTCATCGCGGACGCCTACCGGAGCAGCACCATCGACCCTTGGCGTCCAGGATCTGCAGACTCGAACAAGACTGGACCACCTCCCTTCAAGCCTGGCCTCAAATTCTATCTTGCCTTCTCTGCGCTGGCAGCTTTGTCGCTGGTCGTCGCTCTTGATGGCACTTCTATCTCGGTGGCTCTGCCTGTTATCGCGGACGAATTGAATGGCACTGCCATGGAAGCCTTCTGGTCTGGAACTTCGTTCTTGTTGTCCTGTACCGTCTTCCAGCCGGTCTATGCAGCCTTCAGCCACATCTTCGGTCGCAAAGCGTTGTGTCTACTCGCTGTCACCTTATTCCTTTTGGGCACAATTATATGTGGACTGGCAAAAGACATGATGCTGATGCTCATTGGCCGCACAGTCCAAGGATCGGGTGGCAGCGGAATCATCGCTCTGACCAATGTCTTGATCACCGACCTTGTGCCTCTGCGGAATCGTGGAAACTGGGTTGGCGTACTCGGTGCTGTCTGGGCTCTCGGCAGTGTTTCTGGACCTGTGATCGGTGGCGCCTTCGCAGCGCCTTCCCTCTGGCGATGGATCTTCTGGCTCAACGTGCCATTTATCGCCGTCAGCATCGTCATGGTCTTCTTTTTCATTCGTCTCAAGACGCCGTCTTCGCCATTGATGACCAAACTCAAGCAAGCCGACTGGATCGGATCCTTCATGTTTGTTGGAAGTATGACGGCCATCCTCATTCCCATCAGCTGGGGCGGTGTACAGTACGACTGGCTGAGCTGGAGAGTCACGGTTCCACTTGGCGCTGGGATCATCGGACTCGTGCTCACTGGATTTTACGAACTCAAAGTTGCGGCACAGCCGGTCCTGAGATTTGTCGTCTTCTCGAACCAGACAACAAACATTGCGTACATCACTACGGCGCTCCACGGTATGACATTGTGGACGCTGCTCTACTATCAGCCTCTCTACTTCGAAGGCGTCCGAGGATACAGTCCAATCATTGCCGGTGTCGCACTCTTTCCTGCAACATTCACCGTAGCTCCAATGGCGATCGTGACCGGCGTAGCCATCAGCAAGACGGGCAAGTTCCGTTGGGCGGTCTGGGGCGGATGGGGATTGACCGCTCTCGGGGTGGCATTCCTCTGCGCGATCGATTCCGAGACTCAACTCACGCAAGTTGTACTCACAGACCTGATTGTTGGTGTTGGTCTTGGCATGTAAGTACTCTGCAAGTGTTGTTACGATGTCTTGTCTTTCTTTGGCTGAACATGCAACTCAGGCTCTTCCCTGCCCTACAAACGCAACTCCAAGCGGCATCGCAGCCCAAAAACTTGGCTTTTGCCGTTTCGATGTTCTCTTTCTTCCGTGGTCTCGGCCAGACGTTGGGAATCGCCATAGGCGGCAACATCTTCCAGAGGTAATATCAATCTACTGACTAACGGCAAATCAACCTGTTCCACTTGCTGACAACAGTTCCAGCCGCCTTGAAGCTAACCTTAGCAAACACTCCATGTTCCGAGACCGCGCAAAAGACCTCTCCGCCGACGCCACCGCCCTCGTTCACTGGATGAAAGACGCAGCACCCAGCGCCGAGCGTGACGCCCTACGCGCCTCCTACACCAAGACTTTGCAGTCGATCTACATCATGGCAGCAGTCATTGCAGCCGCAGCAATGATCGCGAGTTTCTGGATCCAGCACTACGATCTTGATCAGCAGCACGATACAGACCACGGTCTTGACGACGGTAGTGAGACAGCGAGTGTGAATCTTTACAAGGACAAGGAGATGTGTGTTGAGGCCAAGGACTTGGAGACTTCGATCAACAAGAAGACTTCAGTACGAAGAAGCCCACCGAGCGAACGCTTTACCGGTGCAAATACACAGAGCCCTCACCATGCAAAGCAGATGGGTACAGAAGCCAGGGGCCTCGAAACTCCGATCGAAAGGAAGATATCGGTACGGAGAGATGCGTACAGGATGTCAGGTGGGCCACCACCACCGCCTCCACCACGAAGTGAGCAGAGTCCCGTCAGTGTACAGCATCTGTATCACAATAAGGAGATGTGGGTGGAGGCTCGGGACGAGAGCGGCATGAAGCGGAAGAAGTCGGTAAGGAGGGAGGCGTATCTTTCTTAGTTATTTTTTCGAGCACTTGGAGATTGAGTGGCTTGTAATATATTAATAATGACATGTTTATGGAACTTTTTTCGTTAGTGATGGCTGCCTTCTTGTTTTAAAGTATGCGTTGTAAGGAATATAGGGCGGAGGAAGTCGGAAGTCGGAGGCTGGAGAGCGAGGCGTCTTGGCTGTGCTGGCGTTTCTTCAGCTGACTGCCTGCCTACTCCTTCCATGTACAGTACCTAACTTCCAAAGTTCTTGCTTCAACCTCATCATCAACGCGACTCGTGTTAACATTCTTACAACGATATAGCCAACCCGGCATGTTGGTATGCTCGCCCTTCATACTGTGCCATTGTCGTCAACAGTGGAAACACACCTACGCGGGCGAGGACTCGTGGAACAAACCTCTGGGATCCCCAGCACCGCAGCACAATTCAGCCCTCTGGGAGTCCTTGCTCGCTGGCGAGCATGACTGATGAGCACCACACCATGTTTGAAGCTTTGCCGGAGATGTGCGATTCTGAAGAAGTCCAAGACCACAGTCCACACCATGAGGAAAGCGATCAAGACAGCTCCGATGGCATCGTTTCTCAAACCTCTTCCCGCTTAGTCGAGCAACACAAGTCCACATGCCGCTATTTCGACAACTACCCACCGACAATCTATAACAAAAGGCTCTTGGATCGTGACTGTTTCTATCAGGAGCATCGCAAGTCATGTCATTTCTCACTTTGCGAACCGTTGCCAGCGCCACACGACGACCTGCTACCGGAAGAACCGCTTTTGCGCGCAGAAGCTTCGATTTCTCTGATAACTCCTTACCTCAGGCCCGTGAAGATTCGAGATAAGCTTTTGTCTTCTCGTCACATCAGGCTGGTCAAGCTTCTCCCGCCTGGCCACCTCGACGACCCACAACGAGACAGTGAAGAATGGCAGTCAGGACAGTTGCACTGTGAAGTCTACCAAGCTTCACTCGATGACTTCCCATCTGATGGTCAGCCATGGTTCGCAGCCCTATCCTATGTTTGTGGGAATCCAGCTCTCACTCGACATGTTTGGTGCGATCAGGACTATGTGTCCATAACGCAGAACTTGTTCGATGCATTGCTTCACGTCCGGCATGGCGATCGCCCACTCCTCTTGTGGGCTGACGGGCTCTGCATTGATCAAGAGAACACTGAAGAGCGCAATCATCAAGTCGGAATGCTGCATCAAATCTACAGTCAAGCACATGTCATAAGCTGGTTGGGCACATACGATCGGACCGATCTCACGGCCATGGCTGATTACGTGTCCTTAACAGCGCGTGTCAAGACAAGTGTAATACGTTCGGCGGAGGCTGCGACAATGGACCATTTCAACATATGCCGTGCGGCGGTCGCGAAGTATGAAGAGCTCTTCGACAGCCTAAATCGACCGCAAATACCTGACATGAGCCACGTACTAGATGCCGAGTACTTCACTCGCGTCTGGGTCGTACAGGAGATATTCTTAGGTAAAAGTGTCACATGTCAGCTTGGAACTCAAAGGATTTCAGTTGCTGCACTTGTCGCTTCGTTGGAGTTTTGGAATGTTCAATCGCGTACTGACGTGGGTCAAAGACTGGAGAATATAGTTAACCACTACCTAGCGCCATCACTGTTAGGGCATTGGGATGTACTGCAGGACGGAGCGCTGACGCAAGACGTGGCTGTCGTCCACGGGTTTGGCGCGAAACAGTGCTCGGATTTGAGAGATCATGTCTACGGTCTTTCAGCACTCTTCGAAAACCCATCTGAGTACCCGATCGACTATTCGCTATCCGTTGAAGAAGTCTTCTGCGATTTTGCAGTACACTGTTTTGAGTCTGTTGACGACTTGTCATCTATATTCTGTTTCTACCGCGGTATCATGCAACGCAAGTATACACTACCGCCCGAAACCTCTTCAGTTGCCGACAACACCTTTGTACGATCCAGTAAGAACGATGAGGTGGCATTGCCTTCCTGGTGCCCTCTTTGGACGGCGCAAACAAGCTCAATGACTCGATATCTGACCGGCGGATTCCACAAGGCCCCTTGGAATGCATCTGGCCACCGTAGGCTACGACTGAACAGACCGTCCACATTCGCGATCACTCTGGAAGGCTGTGTCATGTCGAAGGTTACTTGGTGTAGTACAAATACCGCGGATTCCCCACATTCGGTGCGAGCGCTGATCACAGAGATCGTCGAATACCTTCTCAGTCGTCCACAGCATGCATCGTCAACCGACGTGTTACACTCTTGTAATCTTGCAAGCCTGCTGTTGTCAACCTTGGAACTCCTCGCCTGGAACCCCTACTTGCACCTCGAGCACTACATTTTCGCATGGTTTCACCGTAGCTTGCCGCAACGAACGCAGACCCTGCTAGAGGAACTCGAATTCGAAGACCGCGTACGAAAGCTCCTCTTTCCGGTTTATCTTCACGAAGAAGTTCCCGATCTGTTCCATTCAGCCCATATGGAGATCGATACTCGTGTCCTGAGGGGTGACTACGGGAAGATTGCATATGAAATAAGCGAGCAGATTTTCACGGCAAGTTGTGGCTGCTGCTTGTTCGTGACCGAGAATGGGATGGTCGGCACAGGTCTTCCTGGGATGATGGCTGGCGACGTTTCATGCATACTTTTTGGTGGCAGCGTTCCGTACATTCTTCGGCCAACGGAGATCGAGGGACAGTATCTTCTCGTTGGCGAATGCTATGTGGAGGGGTTGATGGCAGGTGAAGCAAT
>Ga0265780_10010682_pt1 | contig 10924 bp, 12 predicted proteins | sample P1T30metagenome_FD_192432 | JGI IMG/M metagenome (GOLD analysis project Ga0265780, IMG submission 192432) | Plant litter microbial communities from East Loma Ridge, Irvine, California - P1 T30 | ecosystem: Environmental > Terrestrial > Plant litter > Unclassified | place: USA: California... | reverse complement strand
ACGATCGGGCGCTGCAAGGCAAGGAGGAGGCACTCGGAGTGAAGCACACATCGACACTCTCAACGGTCAACAACCTAGGCTTGCTTTACGCGGGCCAAGGCAGGCTGGCGGAGGCGGAGGCCATGTACGATCGGGCGCTGCAAGGCAAGGAGGAGGCACTCGGAGTGAAGCACACATCGACACTCTCAACGGTCAACAACTTAGGCATCCTCTACAAGGACCAAGGCAGGCTGGCGGAGGCGGAGGCCATGTACGATCGGGCGCTGCAAGGCAAGGAGGAGGCACTCGGAGCGAAGCACACATCGACACTCGATACGGTCAACAACTTAGGCATCCTCTACAACGACCAAGGCAGGCTGGCGGAGGCGGAGGCCATGTACGATCGGGCGCTGCAAGGCCGTGAGGAGGCACTCGGAGCGAAGCACACATCGACACTCGATACGGTCAACAACCTAGGCAACCTCTACGCGGGCCAAGGCAGGCTGGCGGAGGCGGAGGCCATGTACGATCGGGCGCTGCAAGGCTACAAGGGGGCACTCCGACCTCAGCTCCTGCTATTGTACTTACCAGCGCTAAACAACCTGTTCTCCTTTGGCGACCTCTACGCGCGAACAGATCGTGAAGATCTGGCAAGAGAAATATATAGTCGGGCGTTGGCTGGATACGCATCTGTCCAGGGGCCTGCTTCGAAATGGTGCAGGGAAATCAAGAATCGGCTTCAGAGATTGGAAGTTGCGTCTCTGAAACTAGGCGCACGCCAAGACGAGAGAGCAGACATTGAGTCGCCAAGATCGGGGCCACTTAAGCGGAAGCATTCTGCGATCTTAGAAGGTAATTTGTTATAACATAAGCAACTTAGCAGAACTAGGGTGTGCTCGCTAAGATAGAGAGGTAACAATCGTCGTGGTGACCCTACATGAATTATCTCTATCTTGCCGCCATAGGGCTATCGGTTACTTGTTAGTATGACTGCCAAGCTCTAGGCCATATTGCAATTGAGTTATAACCAGTGAAAGCTCGTAACGCATGGCGCTGAAGCTATAGCAAGGGTGCTCTAGCATGTCGCGAAATCAGGTGCCCTCTTTCTAGACCCAACGTCGACAACAAGGCTGGTAATTTTCCTAGGAGCGGCGACTAGAAGACAAAAGGATACTAGCAGCATCTAGCGCATGCAATACTATAACGTGCTGGATAAGCGAGTCGGTCAGGCAAGCGAGTCGGTCACCCCAAAACACACCAAAAAAACAGAATGTGAGAACAGGATATCTGAACGACTACGTAATAGATTTTGCTAAAAATTAAGATGCAGAACCTAACCTATACAAAAATAAAGATACTATAGTATGAAAACTTCTGCTTTTATACTAGAGAAGTAATTAACAAAACAGCTTATTTCAAGGCTCCTCGTTAAAGATCTCTACAGCAATATGCACTAGACTCTAGATATCTTGTAATCTTATTTCTTGTGTAACTAGATGCAGCTCTACATGTCAATTTTTAGCAAATCCTATTGTGTGGTTGTTGAGATATCCTGTCCTCACATTCTGTTTTTTCGGTGTGTTTTGGGGTGACCGACTCGCTTATCCAGCACGTTATAGAAAAACCGGTAACTTAGTTATGTGGATATTGTGTTCTATTTCGAAGTCGAGGTACTTGTGAATTTTCTCGCTACATAGTGAGGGATGTTACTCGTAAATTTAAGCATATTTACTTGTCTTTTTCCTTGACTTTCGATTGTACTCGTCAAACTGCAATTGCGTGTGCTGAAAACAGTTTGCTTAATACACCAAGCATCATCCACTAAGTCAGCAAAATATCTATACACATCCCCTTTCCCTTTCCTGTACTCGACATCGCTATATACAGACTTATACTCGAGCCCACAGTATTAAAAGAATACTCCCTTCGTTGCTAGCAACAGCCCGTCAGCGAAATGCCACCATCACTGACATGGAAACGAGCATGATCCACCAGGGTGAATGATGCTTTCACAGCAACCTCGAAAGGGCTCTAGCGTGTAGGTAATCTCGACGGAAGCACGGAGGCTCCTTGTCACATGATTGGCGTGGCTGGAGTGACGGAATACCTTTCTCCTGTATCTCACTGCGCCTGTTGCCCATATTGCTCTTTGTCTACTTCTCTCTACACCACTCACCGCGCACATCCCCTATATCGCTCTCCATCCACCCCTCTCTACACCCGCGGCTGCTTTGAGGAGATATCGTTCTCCCCCATCTCACCGCGACTGTCCCCCATCCACTGCTCTTTACACCACTCACCGCGCATATTGCCCATATCGCTCTCCATCCACTTCTCTCTACACCACGACTTGCACATTCCGAATCAACACCGAGTTCGGAATGGCTGCCACCTGGGCCGAGCTTATCACATGCCGCACGCCTGGCTGTTATCGACTCATCGAGGACGCTGTGCCGCCCCAAAAGGGTTGTCGTCTTCGCCTTTCGGTCACTGGAAAAGAGCATTGCTCGCTGAGCTGTGCTGAACGCGCCCAGATTCTACGAATCACATGTCAAGGCAAACAATGCACTGCAATGATCCGCAGCACTGTTCCTGTCTCGCACCTTCCCGGAGCTCCTAGCTCAGCGCCCGACTTCGACATCACGAAGTTCTGCTCGGAGATCTGCGCTGGGCACGTCTGCTGCGATGTCCGCGCCGAACTGAAGCCGAGGACTCAGTATGTCACGGAGAATGGCTCTGGGCGGATCAGTTCCATACGTATGATACCACGGGACTGTATTGGACATATTTCACCTGATCGTTACCCCCTCAACAACGGCGTATGTATCGAATGTATCACAACACATCTGGTGATCTGTTTTCGGGATCGTGGGCTGCAAGGCCTCAACTGCGTTAGCCGGGACTGCAACGGTCGCGATGGATGTATCTATAAGGACTGGAGACTCTACGCATTCAAGTACCTCCCCATCGAGCTTCACGCAGAAGTCACTCGGCAGTCAATTCAGTCCTTTATGACAGCGCCGGGGCATGGGACTGTCCGAGCGGATGCGACACCACCGGCATGATCATCGACATGCATGTAAAGCTGGTGTGCGAGCTGGACATGTTGGCTAAGGAGGCTGGACATCGTGCTTGATGGGATGGCGGAGTCGCGGTTGAGTTTGTGGAGGAGCTAGCAAGGAGGATACTAAGATAATTTCGCGGGGATGTCTTAAGTGGAATGGGACAGGGTTGCATTGGCACAAATAGAGCGTAAGTCACGACCTAGGCTTACGCTATGGACTAGTGCATTTGAGATATATGAGCAAGAGAGCAGGGGATGCGAAACAGAGAATAGGGCGTCGTCATGGCCCTGATTTGTCAATTGTCTTAGTGGGGAATTTAACGACGCGTGTTGTTTCAACGCTATGTAGGCAGAGTAGCAAGCCTTGAAGCATGTATATTCTTTTTTTGTATCTTATTTGCCGGTATCTTTCGCTTTGAACATGTTGTGGTTGTCTTCCAGCACAAACTGATTACATATTCTAATTTGCAAACGAGAGCGCTGAATGATGATGGTTTGCTACGACTCTTACTAAATCCGATTGCGTACTCCAAACAGCAAATCTGTAACGGTACAAAAAGGCCAACCTTGTGTACAGTTCGGTATACAACGTATACAAGCCGTCACAAAATCCAATCACTAAACAATAACAATTTGTGACAACTCTTACCAATTATGAACAAACAGCTTCCCCAGTTCTCTCGAGTATATGAGCCACGTCGACCCTCGGCCAACTCTGACGTACAACTTGTCGGCCGTGGGATCTCCCGCACGGGCCAGTACTGTTTGCCCCAGGTTACACCACATGTTTGCTCTCATGCACTTCCCCATTAGGACTAGTGCGTACTCCCCTCAGTACATAGGACTCGCTCTCCCATAGTCCAATCTACACATGATTCTCCTCATTCTCTCTTTTCCACACAACTTTCCACCCCCTATGTACTTGTACCATCTTTACAACCCTACGTGAGCAGCACTGATTGATGGGGCGTGTTGTAAACGCTCTTTCTCTGTGTTCATATACAAACTTTCCGATCTTTGGCCTTGCGACGCGCTGAAAGACCTCCGGGAGGTGAATGATACGTGAAGGCTCCGCGGAGGTGGCGGCTATGTTCATTCACCCTCCTGGTTGAAAAAGTACTAGCGCCACTGGGACATCCCTAGAGATCTTTTCTTCTCCAGTGGTCTCCTTGTTTTCCAGCAGTATTCCCCCAAGATCCTGCTCCACTCCTCACCCTCAAGTCTGGGACTGACCATCATCGATCCTCGACGCGCCCTTTCGGCAAAAGTACTCGGCACAACTGCAAGCCTCTCGACTTCCTTGCTCTTCTTCACTATCAGCATGTTGACATCACAGACAGAGCTCATCACTTGCGATGTCTGCGCGGAGGACAAGACACTGAGCGACTTCATCCATCGCGATAAACATGGCCATCTCAACATACCCGTGCCCCCGAACTGTGTCGATCACATCTGTGTGCCTTTGGCAAAACAGTACGAGTACGGCGAGGAGGATGAGACGTTGAATCTCATTTGCACCGAGTGTATCACCACCCACATAAAGGCACAGCTTCAGCGTTATGGTGCAGAGTACATTAGCTGCATTCGGCGGCATCCTACACGACTGGCCTGGTCTCGCGATTGGAGTGGCTTCATTTATGGCTTTCTACCGTCGGAAATGCACTCGCACTACACGGAGCAGAGATTCGAGTCATGCAAGGACCGCAACGGAATGTGGGAATGTCCCAACAACTGTGGCTTTAAAAGTGTAGCGGCAGATCCATACGAAACAGATGGCTATCCTCAGGTCGAATGTCCAACATGCACTGGCCGCTTCTGTGCTGGATGCAAAGTCCCTTGGCACACCCACATGTCTTGCCAACAGTATCGCGCACGCTATCCAGAGGCTCGAGAACTCGGGGAAGACGACTTGCTGCGCGAGATGGCAGCACTCGGAGCGAGACGGTGTCTCAGGCGTAACCACATCATCGTCAAAGACGGTGGGTGTGACCATATGTCCTGCAATCGCTGTAGGCATCAGTTCGCCTGGTATATGTCAGAGGAGGTTCAAACCCCGCCTCCTGTTCAAGAGAAAGGCCCGAGAAACAGCACCACAAGCGAAGTGGCCAAGAATAAAGACTCAATTCCGACGTCCCATTTTGGTACACTCACTCTCCAAGACCGGGTCTACGAGGATGCTAGCTGGGTTTATCGAGACGATCGAGAAGATTGCGAGGCCGACCTAATCGCCGCCCAAGGCTTCAACGATATATTCAAGAACCACCTACCATACTACGGTATTGAGTATGACGAGTATGAGGCAGACTTCACGTATCGGAGTCTGTATCATGACTGGCGCTACGAAGATTCCGAAATTGACTTGATGGATACGATTCGGATGATAAAGAAGACGGAATCGACTTCCGTGAGTTCGGCGCTAATGAGATGTTGGGAATGTATTTGGTGGTGCAGATGATGGATTCGAAGCTATATTGACTGGCGAGATTGAGGGCGGACTTGGGACTTTTGCTGGGGAAGACGGGTAAAGACGACAAGGATCCAGCCTGGTGAAAAGTCGGGTCGAATCTTGAGTGGAAACATTATATGCCATGAGCCAGCTGGTTTTACATAGGTGGTTTGCAGACTGCGATCTAGGTGGTCGAAATTCATGGTAGGTGCGAGATCTGTCACCAAGAGTAAATTTACAACCATGAACAATTTAATGGAAACTAGAATCGACGAGCAAACATGTTTTGGTACCTGTTGACCTATTGAAGTCATGATAGCTAAGATTTAGTGGGTGATGTAGTTCTTTAAATCGCAATGCAACGTTGCGCTTTTTGGAGATTCATCCTGTTCCATGTGAAGGTGAAGTCATGTTCCACGGCGAAGCCAGATATTTCCTTTGACCATGACGTTTACGGAAGTGCACAAATTGTTCAGAGGAGAACGAGATTCTTCAAACATTCATTAGTTTTGCAAGATCTTGATTTCTCCTATATATTGACTAGCGACTATTGATTTGTGCACGTATGCTCTTCTTATACTTCTATTTGCCTTAGAACTATGCACATCTTAAATTTCATGACTAACTTACACTACCTGACTGCTAGTCTCTAGCAACAGAGCCCTGCTAACCTTGGTTAGTGTCTGCAGCACCTGGTCAGCAGTTTAGTACTAACAAGGAGGGTGTGCTCACATGATCTGCGGGCTATGTAGCTACGACTTTGGGTGGCACACTGCTGAGAAATCCCGGGCGCCTCCGATCAACGAGGAGGACATAGACAGCAGCTGGCCAGCCTGCCTTCTCGCGATAGGAAACGTACCCAACGACGACATCGACAGCGTCAACCAGTGGGGTGGTGAGCTCGAGCCGGACCCAATGGAAGAGTGCGAGATGGACGGTATCGCGGCACGAGCGAACTACGTCGTGTTTCGCATCGAGCTGCCGTACTTTGGCGCAGTACGTGATGGCGGAACCGGCGAGTGGAGCACGCCGACGAACGCTGGGCGCTGGGATGACGGGCTTGAGCTGGGATGACGGGCTTGAGCTGGATGATCATGAGGCTGACTTCGTTATGAACGGAGGGTTCGGCAAACACGACGCGTTTGGCGGCGATGGCGGGTTTGGATAGGATGGTTTCGGCGTTGGCGGCGGCGATGATTGGGTAGGTGAGGCAGCGGCAGAAGGTGGATAGTAAAATTATATTACAGTGCTTGCAAACCAGAACTTTCCTTAGCACCATATGACTCAAGTAATTTTGACACTCTCCCTCAATCCAATACGCCTCAAATCTTTATTGGCGGATTCGTCAAAGCGACGCATCTGTGACAAAAGCCACCGAGGCTTTTCAACTAGTGGGTAACGAGCGTGTGAAGTCTTCTAGTTCTTTTTGCTATTTTCGATGTCTTGTCCTCGCTGGGAAAGGGCTTGGGGTCGAGTCCTGCATGGGGAGGAGTGTGGTGGTGAGGTGAGCGAGTTGTGTTTCGGGCCTTCTTTTTGCTGCTGCAGTGACGCCTACTGGCGCCACCGGTGTCAAGACAAGGGATAAGACGGACTGGCTGGCTGGCTGTATGTGGCGTCAAAGTGGCTAGACTTTCCGTGGAAGATTTTGTGGCTTTGGACGTTGGAAAAGATTCTTCCGCTTGGGCGAGAACGGTATATGCGATACACCAGTAGCCAGAGCTGAGAAGTCGCCTCCTAGAATATGCGATTGGAATCCTAGGATATCTTTCGGAAATCGAAATGCTGTTGCCACATTGTGATATGATGGTGTGGGATCAATGACGTTCTTTGCAGATTGTATGATGATGCTTCCGCATAATTCTCGGAAATTATTTCAGTTTCCGCTTGAACGTGATAACTTCCAAATGGGTTCTACGCATCGTTCCGTAAACTAGGGAATAAAACTTTCCCCCCATACAAGTCATTAGCGCTCAGCGAGATGAAACAGGACGTCACTAGAAAAGACAGAGTGAAATTTCTCTCACATTCTTTCATTCAGTAAAATATCAGACTTTTCCCCGTTCAGATGATAGATCATGTGCCCATATGCTCTTTTTGCATTTCCATTCGGCTCAGAACCATGCATACCTTAATTGTTATTACTGACCCACGCCACCCGAGTGAGGGCCTTCAACGACGGAACCCTGCCAATCTCAGTCAGTGTGTGCAGCTCCTGGTCAGCAGCTTAGTACTTACCCGACCAGGTTCGCTTCTCCATCTCCAGCTGCTTGACCCGCATCGTCAGCGCGTTGTTCTCCTCGTTCAGCTTCTGAACCTTCCGGCGCGCCTCTCCCAGCTCTGCCCGAGCCTTCTTGTACCGCGTATCGGGGATCATCTTGGCGAGCTCCTCCTGCTTCTGTGGCTGCGCATTCGGATTGTCCTCCAGGATGTCTATGATACCCCGCATGAGAAACTCCGTAGTGACGCCTTTGGCCAGCGCGTCGTCGACGGCGTGCTTGAGCTCGTTGAGGTACTGCGTCATCTTGGCGGGGATGTGTTGCAGTGTAGAATGCAGTGAAAATCAAAGCATTGTGTATTGTATTGATGTGTTGTTCTGCTCGTGTGGACCTCCCAGAAGGCCGGCAGCAGGGTCTGTTTACATGACGTATCTATGATACAGCTGAGGTAAGAGGTACTCTATAAGTCAGGAGGTAGCACCAGAACACCAGCACGTGATCTGCTTCTCCTCATAACCGCGACAGGATGCCTTCGGCGGCGTCGAGGTCGTTGAGGCGGCGGCGCAGGTCCCACTCCAGGGCTTGAAGCTCCTTGTACTCCTTCTCTGGATTCGTGGAGGAGTCGATGCGGCGATACGCCGTGTTCATGAGACCATAGAGCTGACGGATGCGGCGATAGTCCGCGCGCTGGATTGTGTCGGATGGCAGGAAGCGATCCATGTCTTGGAGTATAACGGCGACTGCCGCATGGCCTAGGCGTGATGGAGAAGTGTTCATGGTTTTGTTGTGTGAAGTTTGTGTTGTGGTTGCGCGAGATTTGTGTTACGCTGTGTGAGATTTGTGTTGCGGCTGCTTGAGTATTCGATGGAGTTGATGTAGTTAGGTGAGATGCGCGAACGTATGAAGCGACAGGTGGGGGCCTCGGGTAATTGCAGAAGGCAGGTGTACGTGCTAGCGTGACGAGGGAGAGGAAGGAGCCACGGGCGAGGCCACGTGATGTTGCATTCCAGGGTCTTATCCGTCTAACGGCGACTGCTGACAGACACCTGACATTAAATGTCTCGCACTCTTCCCTTGTAGTCATCAGTCTTGTAGACTTACGAAGAAGTGATCTCAACTTTTGGCTCCTCCTTCCGCAACCCTGTCACAGTTTCGGTGTGGTCCGTACCCAAATACGACGCATCGATGAAAAAGCTTGCAACGAAACCCAGGAAAGAGAACACGGTGTATGTGATCCACATGTTCCTCGTGGAATAAGCAAACGCGCTCTTCACTGCAAGTTCCCTTGCCGGATTTGTCAGTGTGCTTGGTAGCATGACATTCGCGCCTGCGTGCTCTCCATCTAGCAGACGTAAGATGTCATCCGGCAGACCCGCCTCGCGCAAGTAGGGACCGCGAGTGTCCATGGAGTTCGCAAAGATGGTACCGCCGATGATTACCGAAATGGAAAGTCCGATGTTGCGAATGAACGTTAGCGTGGCTGTAGCGCTGGCTACGTCCTGTTGAGCGACTTGGCTCTGGATGGCGATTATCGGAGCTTCGAAGAGAATGCCAGAGCCAGCACCGGCGACCATCAAGAAACCGACAGCTTTGGCCGTAGTTGTGTAGGCGTCGAATGAGATGAATAGGCCGAATCCCAGTGTCAGGAATGCCGTACCTATCCACATAATCTCGCGGAAGCGTCCAGTCCGGTGGATGTACACGCCACATAGGACGCCAAGGATTGCTCCTGTTACGATGAACGGTAGAAGGAGAAGACCAGATCGCAAGGGCGAAGCTTCGAGAACCGACTGCAAGAAGAGTGGCATCCAATACTCTCCAGCGATGAAAACGAAGCCATGAGAGAAGGCTAAGAAAAAGACCGCAACATTTGACCTCTTCTTGAACAGCGACATGGGAATCAGAGGGTATTTGGCCAGACGATTTTCGCTGTAGATGAAAGCGAAGATCATGATGCCTCCGACGGTGAGTAGTGCAATGATCTTTGCTGAGTTCCATTCGAAAAGGACGCCTCCGAAGTCTAGCCCAAGCAGGATCAGGAGCGTGCAGGCAAGGAAGGTGAACATCCCGATCCAGTCGAGAGCCTTGATACCATCCATAAAGGAAGTTTGCTCGTGCTTGATATCAAGGAAGAGTACGATCAGTACTGCTGCGAATCCGCTGATTGGGAGGTTGATATAGACTTCGCATACTTAGTTAGCTGAAAGCACGTACAACAAATGTACTAGGACTCACAACACCATCGCCACGAGACCAAGCTCGCGAAGACTCCGCCGAGCACTGGACCAACTCCACCAGCCAGCGCCCATACACCTTCTGTAAATCCCATCAAGAGACTTCTTTGCCGCAAGCTGAATAAGTCGCTGATGCAGACGTGTACGAGAAGAATCAATCCACCGCCCGCAGCGCCCTGGAATGCACGTCCGATGATGAGGGCTTCCATCGTCTTAGCCGTAGCGCACACTGCAGAACTTACGAAGAACATTGCAAGCGCAGCCAACACAATTGGGCGGCGTCCCCAGATGTCAGACAGCTTCGACCAGATGGGTCCTGAGGCTGCGTTGGCCAACAAGAAAGCTCCTCCAATCCAGGTGTAGCCGGCGGCAGAGTTAAGATCTCGCGAAATCGTTGGTGCAGCAGTAGCTACGATGGTCGCATCCAAAGCTGCGACGAAAAGTGATAACTATCGGACGTGGTAAGTTGCCTGTTGATGTGAGGTTGCAACTGACTTACGAATAATGCAGTAAGGATGCAAACAATCTGAAAAGTGCTCCTCGTTCTTCCATCGCTTGCAACCGAGATCGTTCGTTCAAGATCTGGTTTTATTTTCGCGACAAGTTTTTGATCTTTCAGCCCTCCTGGCTCAACTGGCTGAATGTGCATCTCCATCTCTTGTTCGGTCATCGTGGTAATACTATTGCTGATGTGAATGTTACTACGCAAAACCAATGTCAACGAGTGCTACAAGACTATTTAATGTGCAAAAGCCACAGTCATGATGCTAAGCAATGCGACTCAGAGATGTTCGAAGGGAATGGAGCACTTTTCTCATAGCGTCACCGCTTTCCGAATAGACCAATCACTCAAATTTTGGGGTGCAGGCGAAGGCTGTCCCGTCAACTGATTGGGAATGGCGTTGTGGGGTCCGCCCTTTCTTGTCCCGAAAAGCGGGTTAGACATCGGCCACTTCCGACCCCAAATTGTTGCCAATGCTGATGA
>Ga0265780_10010681_pt1 | contig 10925 bp, 7 predicted proteins | sample P1T30metagenome_FD_192432 | JGI IMG/M metagenome (GOLD analysis project Ga0265780, IMG submission 192432) | Plant litter microbial communities from East Loma Ridge, Irvine, California - P1 T30 | ecosystem: Environmental > Terrestrial > Plant litter > Unclassified | place: USA: California... | reverse complement strand
CCATCCCCCCCACGTGTCATGCATTTCTGAGCTGAATATGGGCGGCACGATTGAATGCACACAGCATGGGCTTTGTGCCTGCTTAGTGACGCATGGAGTTTGGGTTGAGTCTGCTCAGCTAGTACCAATAATAGGAACTTATCCGTAGATTTTCAATGAATCAAAAGACATCTTGACATAGTGCCAATCTCATTGTCGTGATAGACCTTGTCATGTATTCACTATGCTATCTCGTTGCTGAGTTTAACTCAATCGAGTATCTAGATCAACCATAACTTCTGACATCCACTCCACCTCACAGCACAAACCCACCACTATTCTTCTGCCTCGGCTCCCCGGCCGCCTCAAACGTCCCATTCCTCAGTCTCCTCAGCCCCTGCGCCGTGCTCTGCCCCGGCGCAACCCACGTAACATTCGCGCCCAACCCCTTCAAAAACGCCGTCGTCCCATTATCAAACCCATACTCAAAGCTGACCTGCGCCGGCACCAACTGATCGTGAATCCGCGGCTGCGCGAGAGCCTGCGGCGCCGTCATATTGCCATCGAGGATATGGATGAGATTCTGGATAGTAGCGGTGATGATGCGACTCCCGCCGGCAGCGCCGACGGCGACATACAAGGCATCGACGAGAGAAGACGAGTTTGCGTGTTCGACGATGACGGGGGCGATGGAAGATAAAGGGCGTTTCCCCGGGCGCACGAAGTTTGCGGGCGAGGGGATGAAGCCGAAGGCGTTGCTGATGCCGGGGATGCTGAAGTCGTTCATTTCGTTGTTCATGATGATGCCTGTTTCGGGGACGACGAGTTTGGAGCCGAAGAGCAGGTTGACGGTGGTGGTCAGGGTGATGGACATGCCGTCTGCATCGGCGGTGACGACGTGGCTAGTTCCGGGGGTTTCGAGGGATTCTAAGCCCTGGGGGTCGTAGTAGGATGTGTTGAATGTGCGGGTGTCGTCGATTTTGGATCGCACTTCTGCGGCGGTTTTGTCGTTGATCATGGCGTTTTGGTAGGTGTCGATGCCGTTGAGGAATAAGGGGTCGCCGAGGTTGGCGCGCATGCCGTACGCAAATTTCATGGATTCGTCGAGGCGGTGGGTGGTGAGGTTGATGTTTGAAGGGGATCCGACGCACGTGTAGCCTTCCATGAATTTGAGGACAGCGAGGGCCACTCCGCCGCCTGAGGGGGCAGAGCAGGCAGTGAGTTTGTAGCCGCGGTAGTTTATGGTGGAGGGCTGGCGGATGGCGACTGTGTAGTTTGTAAGGTCGTCAAGAGTCATGGTGCCGTTTTTGGCGCGCAGGGCGTTGATGGTGGTTTCTGCGATTGGGCCCGAGTAGAATGCGTCGGGGCCTTCTTTGGCGATGGTTTCGAGGGTTTCGGCATAGCGTTTTCGAGTGATGGTCTCGTTGAGCTTGAGGAGACGGCCTTTGGGTGCGAAGTCCAGAGCAAATTCTCGGTCGTTGACGAGGAAGTTTGAAGAAGAGTTTCCGCCGGCTGAGCTGATTGCTGAGGCCATGTACTTCACGAGATCCTCGTTGACTGTCCAGCCATCTCTCGCAACTTTGACGGCGGGAGTCAGAACAGTCTCCCAAGACAGTTTTCCGTAGTTTTCGTGTAGGTATTGGAGACCGCGGACTTCACCTGGTACACCAGAAGCAAGGCCTCCAGTCAGACTAGCTTGTTCGTTGTTCTTGTACATGTCTTCGAAAGCCGCAGCGGGTGCTGTCTCTCGGAAGTCGATGAACTCGTAGGTTCCATTAGGTGCGCGAACCAGCATGAAGCCTCCTCCGCCGAGTCCTACATATTATCAGTAAAGATATACTTGATACTCGAGTGTTGTGAAGTCATACCGCTGTGGTACATGCCCACCACCCCAACGCATGCTACGGTGCCGACCATAGCATCAGCAGCATTGCCACCAAGTCTCAGCAGTTCAATGCCGATATGACTGCAAATGTCGCTTTCTGAAGCCACAGCACCTCGTTGGCCGGCATGCAGTATCGGGGCTGAAGGTGCTCCCAGCACTGTCTGCAGAGTCAACAGACTCGCGAACGCCCTCATTACAGAACCAGCACCGTAAGCCATGGTACCAGCTTCGTTTTGAGTATCAAGTAAAGTGGCAGAGGAAACAAGCTCAGCCAGCCAGCGGAAGAGCATTACTTAAGGCAAACTACTGCAGCCTCGCAACCCGATGGCGTGCCAGAGGCCCGCTTTGACGCTTTCGGAAGGTTAATGCACCTCTGGCGGGATGGAACCAGGATATGGAAAAGAACGACGCGGGTACTTGGTCATCATGGCTCATGTGCCTGTTGGAAGTTTATAGGCGGAGTTGGCTTGCAGCGCTTCCTAGAGATAGCGGGAGCAATTGGCCGAAGGAGATAAGGCATCCTGCGGGGTTGGAGATAGCCAGCAATCGGGGCCTGGGAGCTTGAGGCTCCTGGTAGCGATTACTTTAGCTATAGTTAGGCTAGTGAAGCTTGACTGTGTCGTTCGGTCAATTGCTCGAATCAGTTTGCGCGAATAATGAATCTACAGAGACAGGGGCATGCAGCGTGAACCTGGTTGTACCAATGAAAACTGGGTTGAGACATGATGAAGACGACGTGAAAAATGTGTTGTGCAGGAGTGGCACAGTGGGTACCTGAGTTCGTCCTGTGCGGAAGTGACCAACGTGACTTCGCGAGCGCGCCGTATTCGTCTAACGCGTCACCATCCGCGCCAACGCCAACGCCAACCCTCACAACCCTCCCCACGGAAAGTCGCAATGGCTCCCAAAAGTAGCCAATCGTCGCAGGGCTTATCGCAGAGGAGTAAGCAGCAGACCATCTCGAGCTTCTTCACGCCAAAGCCCTCGCAAACACCAAAAGCGCCCCCGAAGCCTGCTGCACTTGCAGTCCCAAATGAAGTGGACCAAGATGACGACGACGAGGACATTGCTCCCCCGCGTCAATTGACGCCTGCTCGTAAGCGCTCGATCGACGAGCAGCACGAAGATGAAGAAGCCGGTCGTTCATCGCCTCCCAAGCGTGTCCGCGTAGCCAACGACGAACCGCGACCTTCGCTCGGAAACGCATCTGCCACGACGTTGAATGCCGCAAAGCCCCCCAAGATCACAGAGAGGACGTCAAAGTTTCTCTTCTCTTCGTCCCCTGTCGTACGAGACGAAAACGACGCCGAGGACGACGCTGCCGCTACACAGAAACAGCGCGAGAAGCTGCACGAGAAGTTCGTGAAGAAGTTGGGCCGACCCGACAGTTTTGCTGAGCTGAGGAGAAGGAATAAGATCATCGCCGATGACAATGGCAACGGCGAGGAAGGCGAGGGCGAGGGCGAAGACGGGGATGAAGATGAAGAACCAGCACCCAAACCTACAAAGGGCAGAAAGGGAGCTGCAACGAAGAAGGCCTCGAAGCTGACTCCCATGGAGCTGCAGTACTTGGACATCAAGCGAAAGCATCTGGACACAGTCATTGTCATGGAAGTCGGGTACAAATTCAAGTTCTTTGGCGAAGACGCGCGGACGGCCTCCAAAGAGCTGGGAATCGTCTGCATACCGGGCAAGTTTAGATACGACGAGCATCCGTCCGAAGCGCATTATGACCGCTTCGCCTCCGCGAGCTTCCCCGTGCACCGACTACAAGTCCACGTGAAGCGTCTGGTGCAGGCCAATCACAAAGTTGGTGTTGTGCGTCAGCTCGAGACCGCGGCGCTGAAGGCAGCTGGGAACAACAGAAACACACCCTTTGTGCGCAAGCTCACAAATCTGTACACCAAAGGCACATATGTCGACGACATAGAAGGCCTCGAGACCCCGACCGCAGGTGCACAAGCAACTGGCTACCTGCTCTGCGTCACGGAGACGAATGCAAAGGGCTGGGGCACAGATGAGAAGGTGCAGGTTGGTCTTGTGGCTGTTCAGCCAGCAACAGGCGACATCATCTACGACGACTTCGAAGACGGCTTCATGCGCAGTGAGATCGAGACGCGGCTGCTCCACATTGCACCCGCTGAATTCTTGGTGGTTGGTGATCTTTCCAAAGCCACGGACAAGCTGATCCAGCATCTGTCGGCCAGCAAGACCAATGTCTTTGGAGACAGGTCACGCGTGGAGAGGGTCGAGAAGCCAAAGACCATGGCCGCACAAGCGTACAGTCACATCTCAAATTTCTACGCCGACAAGATGAAGTCCAGCCAAGAAGGTGGATCTGAACAGGGTGCCATATTGGACAAAGTGCATCAGCTTTCCGAGCACGTTACGATATGTCTGTCGGCTATGATCACATACTTGAGCGACTATGGCCTGGAGCATGTGTTCGACCTGACCAAGTACTTCCAGCCCTTTAGTGCGCGGTCGTACATGCTCCTGAACGGCAACACCTTGTCGAGTTTGGAGATATACCAAAACCAGACCGACTACACCTCAAAGGGCAGCCTGTTCTGGACAATGGATAAAACAAAGACCCGCTTCGGACAGCGACTACTGAGGAAGTGGGTCGGCCGACCACTAATCGACAAGGAGAGACTCGAGGAGCGCATTGCAGCAGTGGAAGAACTCAAAGAGGGCGAGCATACCATTGCAGTCGATAAAGTGAAGTTCCTGCTCGGCAAGATCAAGACAGATCTAGAAAAGGTCTTAATCAGGATATACTACAAGAAGTGCTCCCGGCCCGAATTGTTAGCTGCGCTTCAGATCCTCCAAGACATCGCAAGCCAATACCTGTCAGCCAAGACACCGGAGCAGAGTGGCTTCTCGTCGACACTGCTCAGCGAGGCTGTCTCGAATGTGCCGAAGATCTACGAAGATGTCAACAGCTTTCTCGAGAAGATCAACGCGAAAGCCGCAAAAGACGACGACAAGTACGGATTCTTCCGCGAAGAGTTTGAAGCAGAAGACATCAACGATCTGAAGCTCAGCATCGCGTCTGTCGAAGATGACCTCAACACCCACCGCAAAGATGCTGCTGCAAAGCTGGGAAAGACGAAAGTTGACTATGTTACAGTCGCTGGTATAGAATACCTCATCGAAGTCAAGCGCAAGTCTGCTGAAGAGAAGAAAGTACCTGCATCGTGGCAGCAGATCTCTGCCACCAAAACTACGCTCCGCTTCCACACTCCAGAAGTCAAGCGCATGTTGCAAGAGCGCGACCAGTACAAGGAATCTTTAGCAGCAGCCTGCGACACGTCATTCAAGCGTCTCCTAGACGATATTGCAGCAAAGTACCAATCTCTCCGTGATTGCGTTTCCAGCCTCGCAACTCTCGATGCCCTTCTCTCCCTCGCCACACTTGCCAACCAACCGGGCTACGTTAAACCCACCTTTGTCGAGACAACCGAACTCGACATTGTCGGCGGGCGTCATCCCATGGTCGAACAGCTCCTCCTCGACGCCTACGTGCCCAACAATCTCCAACTCTCTGGCGATGCAACGCGTGCCTTGCTCGTCACGGGCCCAAACATGGGCGGCAAATCCAGCTACGTACGCTCTGCCGCCTTGATCGCCATCATGGGCCAGATTGGGTCCTATGTCCCCGCCGAATCAGCCAAGCTGGGCATGTTGGACGCAGTCTTCACGCGCATGGGCGCTTTGGACAATATGCTCAAAGGCGAATCGACCTTCATGGTCGAACTCAATGAAACAGCTGATATCCTGCGTTCGGCAACATCGCGATCACTGATCATCCTTGACGAACTAGGCCGCGGCACGAGTACGTTTGACGGCGTGGCGATCGCCGAGGCGGTGCTTGACTATGTGATCAGAGACGTCGGCGCGTTGACGCTGTTCATCACGCATTACCAGCATCTCGCCCGTTTACAAGATGGCTTCAATGGTGAGTTGAAGAACGTGCACATGTCCTTCGAAGAACGCGACGGAGGAAAAGAAGTCGTGTTCCTATACGAAGTCGCCGAGGGTACGAGTCATAGGAGTTATGGCTTGAACGTCGCGAGGTTGGCAAAGGTGCCTGAGAAGGTCATTGAGACTGCGGAGGTCAAGTCGAGGGAGTTGGAGGAGAGTATGGGGGTTAGTCGCGTGGGGAACATGTGAGTTGCAAGAAATCTGAACGTGTGAAGGGATGAAGCTAATGATGACAGGGCGCGTATGGTCAAGGGATTGCTTGGAGATGGGGGTGAAGAGGGGCTGGAGAGGCTGATTGAGGGGATTGAACAGTTGTGAGACTGAGGGGCGCATATCTTTGTGTTTATAGCTCTAGCAGGCGTCTGTACGTTCTGTGATCGGGACTAGTGTTAGGGTGGTTACAACAGACAAGGATTCAAGGAAGCTTGCTCATCCAAAAACATGACTTGGTACACACGAATACTAAGGATTCTGGGTTAGCCACCCGTAAAGAATAGACTGGAGTCTATCACTGATATGAAGTACCAATCTGGCGATGTACGAAGAGTCCACGACACTGGCGGAGGAAGAGGGAAAACGCCCGTACAACCATGAAATATACCTGCCTCCTTTTACCAGAACGATAGACGATTCCTAATACTCGGGGAATTCCTATTGACGCAGTTGTGCACTGTCTTCAAGTTCGTCAGGACAAGGCGTCCACCCACTTCATCGGCGAATCGGAGACGTCTGAGCGCCGAATGATGAGAAATCGATGATGTAGCTGGAGACGGACGAATCTTCTACGACTTTATACGTATCTTTCTTGTATATAAGAACGTTTTCTGAAGCTCTACAAAGCTATATTGAAATACAAATACAGTAAGTAAGGCATACAAGGCATACAAGGCTGGTGCAAGAGCCGTCCAATAACACCAGCGCATAGTAGTCACGCAATACGCACCACGATGAGCGCCATGCGCCAGCAACTCCCTGAACACACACGGGCTGCGACAAATGAAGCAATCCCGTTCTCCAGCAAGATCGCCGCTCGATTCCAGTCTCTGCGACGTAACAATGGCCGACACCAGCGCGTCTTCGAGCCGCTCCCCCAGCCTTCACAAGACCGCCTCGACGCCTCCCTAAATGACACGCCCATCGACACCACGAAGCTCCTCGCCTCACAACCCTCGCCCGCCCAAGACAAGCAGAAAACCGTCCTCTACCTCGCCTACGGCTCCAACCTCTGCGACGAAACCTTCCGCGGCGTACGCGGCATCCAGCCCCTCTCGCAAACCAACGTCCTCGTCCCCTCCCTCCGCCTCACCTTCGACCTGCCAGGCATCCCCTACAAAGAGCCCTGTTTCGCCAACACCGCGCTGCGACCCCCGCCCCCCGCGCCCCCCGCGCCCCCCTCCCAGCATGCCACCGACTACCACAAAGACCGCTGGCACAAGGGCCTCGTCGGCGTCGTGTACGAAGTCACGCTCCCGGACTACGCCCACATCATCGCAACCGAGGGCGGCGGCAGCGCGTACACGGATATTCTCGTCGACTGCCACGTGCTTGCCAAAGGCGAGGCCGTGCCCTGCGTCCCGTCTGGCCGCCCCTTTAGGGCGCACACGCTGTTTGCGCCGCTCGAGGGGCGCGCGCATCGCCCGGATCCCGCGTATGCGCAGCCGTCGGCGCGCTATCTCAAACTCATCTCGGATGGCGCGGCGGAGCGCGAGTTGCCCGCCGAGTATCGCGCGTATCTGCGTGGTATACGGCCTTACACGATTACGCGGACGGCGCAGATGGTGGGCGCGGCGCTGTTTTTGGCGATTTGGTTGCCGGTTGTTATGTTGGTGTTTGCCATGGCCAAGTATCTGCAGGATGAGAGGGGGAGGGCGCCGGGGTGGTTTGCGGAGTTTTCGGCGAGGGTGTTTGGGGGCATGTGGATGTGTTATGATGGGGTTTTTCGGGGGGTGTTTGGGGAGGGGGAGAGGACGGTTGGGGATGGGAGTGTCACTGTGGCGAAGAGGGCAAGGGATGGGGAGAAGGTGGGGTTGCTTGAGGATGTTGTTGATACGCTGGAGGGGGGCGAGAAGAGTGGGTGGTCGAGTCATGTTTAGGGAGCAAGGCAGGAATATATCTCTTCGACGATGGGAGATTTCCAAACGAAGTTCATGGCGTCCAAGAGCATGCAAGTCTCCACACGGCCTGGAGCCCCTCTATAGCTACACATGCTGACTTCTCACATGACTTTGTGAGCTTTACTCTAGCTGAGACGCTGCCTTCATGCATCACCAAGAGGACTGTGAACAAGCCATCCAGTCCGGCAACAGAATACCAAATCCATCTGCGTCCCGATATCAACCCATGCCTCCCTCTCATATGCAATCGATCAAGCAGCCTTCGCAAACTCAACCCGCATAACCGTCTTATCAATCGGCTTCGACGTAATCGCCATCGTCTACCACACATTAGCCCACACCCCCTCCCAAAAGTCCCAAAACTTACACTAATCAACTCCGACTTGGTCCGATACCTCCCCTTCTCATCCACAACCGGCCTGCCCTTTTCATCCCTCTCCACCTCCCCCCTACCCACCTTGACGAAATCATACCGCCTGAGCGTACACGCCAGAATGACCCTAACCTCGAGATTCGCGAGTTCCTGACCGATGCAATTGCGCGGGCCACGCTCGAACGGGCGCCACGCGGAGATGGGGATCTTGCTCGCGCCGGCGGCCGCGCCGTCGACATGGACGCTCGCGCTGCTAGTGTCGATGTCGTCGACCCAGCGCTCGGGCACGAAGTCGTCGGCCGTGTCGCCGTAGACTTTGCGGTCGCGCTGCATCAGGTGCTGGCACAGGTACAGCACGCAGTTGTCCAGGCACACTTGGTCGCCGGACGAGGTGCGCAGTTTGAGCCCGTTGTGGGACATGCGCGCGGATGCGGCGGGCGGCCAGAGTCGCAGGGCTTCTTTGATGCAGGCGGATGTGTAGACGAGGGCTTTCATTGTGTCGTCGGGGCGCGCGAGGAAGACGGCGCGTGGGTCCTGGTCGCCGAAGATGGAGTCGTGTTCGCCGCGGATTTTGGCGAGGCAGGAGGGGTGGATGGAGAGGGTGTAGAAGAGGCGTTGGAGGAGGATGGAGGTCGTGTCGTGGCCGGCGAAGAGGAAGGTTTTTACTTGGTCGGCGGTGTTTTGCATGATGAAGGGGGTCAGGGTGTCGGTGTCTTTGAGGGAGAGCGCGAGCACGGAGCGGTCTTTGGAATGCGTCTTGTTGGCTTGCATGGCGTCGAATTTCGCTTGGATACACTTCTTGATGGCCATGTCTAGGCGCGTGCTGTAGAGATAGCGCTTGAAGTGTTTGCTGGCGTTGAGCCATTTGAACATGGCTAGGCCCGTGTCTTCTGACCAGGTTGCGCCTAGCAGGCGGAAGTTCTTCACGATTTCGTCGCCCTGGGTTGATTCGTCTTGTGCCTTGCAGTCGATATCTGTGACGATCTGGCCGATGATGTCGAAGGTCACGTTTGTGCAGTACGGCTCTAATTCGGTAGGCTTTCCAGACTTAGCAAGGGCGTCCAGCTTTTCCATGAAAGTGTACGTCTTGTCGAGAACAACCGGGAGCAGTGTCATGAGATGCTGAGGTGCGAAAGCTGGATTGAATCGTTTGCGAAGACTCTTCCATGATTCGGCCTCTTCGCTGAGCAGCGAGTAGCGACCTACCAGACGCCCGAGTCCCCCTTGAATGGTAGGAGATTTGGTCGTGCTGTATGGCTGATCTTTTGTAGCTTTCGTAATCTGCTCGGCAAATTCATGAGATGTAATCAAAACCAATGGCCATTGTGCTGGCCGAGTGTCGAAGAACATGTAGTCTGGCGATCCGTGGGCTCTCCAGATGTTCTCGAGAATATAATCTGTGTACTGTATTAGATTTTTGTTCTGCCCAATGTACTAGATGTACTTGCCCGGATGTACAGAAGAGCTTCCGGCTTTCTTGTATTCATCTGCAATGTAACCCAAATGCCCAAAGAACAAGTTGCGTTTCAATGGGCTGGGGATGTTTGTGAATCTGCCATAACGGTATTGGTACAGCAGGAAGTATAATCCGGCTAACACAGTAGGGACGAGAGCCAGTATAGCATACTGTATGTCGGCCATTGTAGGATGAGTTAGTAGGACAGACGAAGCAAACACCTATCCAATGTATGTATATTGCGAGTCAGCGAGATCAATTCTGTTTCTGTGGTGTGAAGATCTCCTGGGCAGGACCTTGTCGAAGTCAGCACCGCAAAAAATAGCCCTCAAAGCTGAGGCACAGTTGCACGACTCAGGACCATGGGGAAGGCAAAGTAAACAATTCCGCGAATCGTATCTAAACGGCAAGGAACACACTGCGTAAATTCGAGCGCCCGGGAGGCAGAGTTCCGGACCCATCCAGAATCGGACGACCAAGCTCGAGCCATGGAACCACACTACTGGCAGCCGTCAAAGTGACATGGCGCCTTTGACATGGCACTTGGCCTCACCCGGATCCGCGTAGGCGAACCAGACACCAGCGGCGCCGTCGTGCTGGTCAATGACAATTGTGACGTCGCTCTTTGGCACATACAGTGAGCCAGCCAGAGCTTGTTCAGCACATAGTCCAACGGATCGTATGCTATACGCCCTCGGCTATCCATCCATATATGGCCATGCCCCTGGTTGTGAAGGTTGGCACGGAGAGGCAGTTTCCTGCGCATAGTAGTAGCGGTGCCAATCTGTCCAATCAAGCGTGTGACAGAGAGCGGTCTCGGGAAGGGCCGATGCACGGAGCGACTTCCTAGGACGTTGATGAATCATTATCGATGACCTGCGACGGCACGACTACACCATGAGAACAGCATGCTTGCTCGTGGAGGGACATGTTGTCTCGTTGAGTGCGCAAACAATCGTCTCAAATCTCTATCGCATGTCGGCGTTCACCGACAGCAGGAAAACTGAGATTTGCAGCAACGTGGAGAACCAGTATCCACCATCACTAACGTCAGCAATGTAAGAACTCATCAAAAACCTACAAACCTCGAAATCAGATCAGAAGAAAAAGCACCTCTTCACATCTATCCGG
>Ga0265780_10010680_pt1 | contig 10925 bp, 4 predicted proteins | sample P1T30metagenome_FD_192432 | JGI IMG/M metagenome (GOLD analysis project Ga0265780, IMG submission 192432) | Plant litter microbial communities from East Loma Ridge, Irvine, California - P1 T30 | ecosystem: Environmental > Terrestrial > Plant litter > Unclassified | place: USA: California... | reverse complement strand
CGGAGATCACGGCGATGCGCGAGCGACCGCAGGCGATGAGGTGCTCGACGCCGATCCGACCACCGGCCTCGTGGTCCACGGTCACCGACATGTCCTCGGGGTCGAGCGAGGGCGCATAGGCGTACACCACGGGGACGGGCAGGCGTCCCAGGCTCTCGCGGGGATCGGGACGTGCACCGACCACCACGAGGCCGTCCACGCGCCTGCCCAGGAGGGCCTGCAGGTGGTAGGCCTCGCGGAGGCTGTCGCCGCGTGCGTCGCACAGCAGCGCGGACATCTTGCCCGTGCCCGCCGCGTCCTCGACGCCCATGAGGACGGGGATCGAGAACCGACCGTCGAGGTCGTGCGTGACCAGCCCGATCGTGCCGGAGCGCCCCGTCAGCAGGCTCTTGGCGAGGGTGTTGGGGCGGAAGCGCAGCTGCTCGGCCGCGTCGACCACGCGCTGCCGCGTGGTGGGGGCCACCTGCTGGCGGTTGTTGAGCGCCTTGGACGCCGTGGCCACCGAGACGCCGGCGAGCGCCGCGACGTCGGCCAGCGTGGTCACCCGCGCCTCCACCATCCGAAAGCCCTTTCCATCGAGCAACCTGCCACGGTCGGGAGGTTGGTTCGCCACCGTACTCCATTCCGTGACCGGCGCAGCCACGGCAACGTTCACATCTGCGCTTGACGCTTCGACGAACCCGCACTAGATTCACCGAAAACCGTTTCTGCACTTTCGCAGACGGTCACCGGCGCAGTGCAGCGGCGGTGCTTCGATGATGAAGGCGGAGAACTATGACTCGGTCGCCCATGAAGGCGGTTCGTGGTGGAGCTGCGGTGCTGGCGTTGGGGCTCGTCCTCGCCGCGTGCTCGGGCGGGGATGACGGGACGGGCTCGACCGGCGACGGTTCGGGAACCGGCGGGGAGACCGGGAGCGGCGAGGGCGTCGAGGGCGAGGGTGTCGACGACGGCACCGAGCTGACGATGTGGACGCGGGCGCCGCTGGAGCGTCAGGCCACGCTGCTGGTGGACGCCTACAACGAGTCGCACGAGAACCAGGTCAACCTCGAGATCGTGCCGAACGACGACATGGAGGGCAAGGTCGGCGCAGCGGCGCAGAACGGCGACCTGCCCGACCTGCTGGCCGGCGACGTCGTGCGCCTGCCGTACTGGGTGGACAACGGGCTCTTCACCGACCTGACCGACCAGATCGAGGGCCTGGCGAGCTTCGACGACATCGCGGTGGGTCACATCGACGCCGGTACGACGCCGGACGGCGCGCGTCACACCCTCCCGTTCGTCACCGACGTGTCGGTGATGGTCTGGAACAAGGACCTCTACGAGCAGGCCGGCCTCGACCCCGAGCAGGGCCCGACGTCGATGGCCGAGTTCCAGGAGCAGGCCGAGGCCGTGCAGGCGCTCGGGCAGGACGGCGTCTCGGGCACCTACTTCGGCGGCAACTGCGGCGGCTGCCTGGTCTTCACCTGGTTCCCCTCCATCTGGGCCTCCGGTGACGAGGTGATCTCGCAGGACGGCCGGGAGTCGCTGCTCGCCGGCGAGTCGGCCACCGCGCTGTACGACGTCTACGCGGCGCTCGAGGAGGGCGGCGCCATCGGTGCCGGTTCCAACGAGGAGACCGGCGCCACGTGGACCGCGCCCTTCTCCGAGGGCAAGGTCGGCGTGATGCAGTACCCCAACACGGCGGTCTACAGCGCGATCGAGGCCGGCATCGACGTCGGCGTCGGCCCGATCCCCGGCATGGACGGCGGCACCTCGACGTTCCTGGGCGGCGACGCCATGGGAATCTCGAAGGACTCCGAGAACGTGGACGCCGCCTGGAACTTCCTGTCGTGGCTGGTGTCGGAGGACGCGCAGCTCGAGGTGGTCGCCAAGAACGGCGAGGTGCCCGCGCTCACGACGCTGCTCGACAACACCTACGCCGCGCAGGACCCGATCGCGCTGACGATCAACTCCGTCGTGGAGAACGGCCGCACCCCGGTGGCTCCGTACTTCTCGGAGGCGTTCAACGCCTCGGGCAGCCCGTGGGTCTCGATGGTGCGCACCGCGACGTTCGACGGCGGTGACTCGGTCGAGGCGGACAACGAGCTCATCACCGAGGTGCTCGACCAGTAGGTCCACCCGGCGCCGGCCGCCCACGCGGGCGGCCGGCGCCCCGGCCCGACCCCGAGCTCCGGGGCCCGCCGCCAGCTCCACCCCCAGACCACGCCACCGCACCCAGTCGAGGACGACGATGACCATGACCGCGCCGGCCAGCGCTCCTGATCGGAGCCCGCTGACCCCACCCACCGCTGCGCCCGCGCGACGGCGTCGGCGGACCACCACCAGCCGGATCGGGTGGGCCTACGCCTCCCCGACGGCGGCCCTGGTCCTGTCCCTGTTCGTCGTCCCGATCGGCATCGTGTTCTTCATGTCGGGCTCGGACTGGAGTCTGCTGGGAGGGAACCAGGGCACGAACTTCCCCGAGAACTTCACGCAGGTCCTCGCGCACCGGCAGTTCTGGCCGTCCGTGCGCTTCACCCTGCTCTACACCGTCATCGCGACGGTGCTCCTGATCGGGCTGGGTCTCGGCCTGGCACTGGTCGTGCAGGTCACCAGCAGGTGGAGCGGGCTCCTGCGCACCGCGTTCCTGCTCCCGACGGCGCTCGGCCTGGCCAGCGCCTCCCTGCTGTTCTACGCGCTCTACTCCCCGCAGGTCGGCCCCGTCTCGCGGTGGCTGGAGCAGCTGGGCCTGACCGAGGGCGTCGTCAGCATCCTGGGGTCCCCGGCGGGGGCGCTGTGGGGCACGGTGTTCCTGATCGTGTGGCGGTTCGCCGGGTTCTACATGCTCCTGCTCCTGGTGGGGCTGCAGAACATCCCGGGTGACGTCTACGAGGCCGCCAAGCTCGACGGCGCGCGGGCGTGGCAGACGTTCCGCAGCATCACGCTTCCGCTCCTGCGGCCCTCGCTGGCGCTGTCCACGATCATGTGCGTCACGGGGTCCCTGCTGGCGTTCGACCAGTTCTACATCCTGACCAAGGGCGGTCCGGACTCCTCGACCATGACCGTGGTCCAGCTGATCTACAACCTGGCGTTCGAGTCCAAGCGGGACCTGGGGATGGCCGCGGCCCTCTCGGTCATCACGCTCCTGGCCCTCGTCGTCGTCAACGTCTTCCAGCTGCGCGCGATGCGCGGCTCCTCGGAGAGCTAGCCATGAACGCACGCACCTCGCGGCTCGGGTTCCGCACGCCGTACTACGTCCTGACCGCCGGCCTGGCGATCGTCTTCCTCTACCCGCTGATCTGGACCACGGTCAGCTCCGTCTCGCCGCAGGCGGGGTCGGCGCAGGTCGAGGGACTCGGCTTCAACAACTACGCCACGCTCGCGAGCTACCAGGCGGGGCTGCCGCACTACCTGGGCAACTCCCTGGCGATCTCGCTGGTGACCGTCGCCGTGACGCTGCTGGCCGCCACCTTCGGGGGGTACGCGTTCGCGCGGTTCTCCTTCCCCGGGAAGAACGCGCTGTTCCTGGTGACGCTGTCGATCCTGATGGTCCCGTACGCCACCCTCCTGATCCCGCTGACGATCTGGCTCAAGATGCTCGGTCTCAACAACACGCTCGTGGGCGTCGGCCTGGTGCTGGCGGTCTTCCAGCTGCCGTTCGCGACGTTCATGATGCGGATCTCGTTCGAGGGCGTGCCCAAGGAGATCGAGGAGGCCGCCAAGATGGACGGCTGCGGCTCGTTCGGGGCGCTGCGCCGGGTGCTCGTGCACGCGGTCAAGCCGGGTCTGATCACGATCGGCCTGTTCGCGTTCCTGGCGGCCTGGAACGACTTCATGGTTCCCCTCTTCCTCGTCGGTGGCGAGAACCAGCCCCTGCCGCTCGCGCTGGTCAACATGCGCCAGCAGGTCATGGGCGTCATCGACTACGGCTCCACCCAGGCGGGTGTCGTCGTCCTCACCATCCCGTGCGTCCTGCTGTTCCTGCTCCTGCAGCGGCACTACGTCAACGGCTTCATGTCCGGCGCTCTGAAGGGTTGAACCCCATGGCCATCGAGACGGGCGCCACGCCCGCCACCACCACGTCCACCGACCACACCGACCCCGGCTCCGCGGGCCGCTCGAGAGGCGCCGAGGACGGCCTGCTCGTCGAGGCCACCCGCCGCAGCATCCAGACCCCCGTGGCCCCCTCGCGCGGCGCGCTGCGCCCGCTGGGCACCGACGAGGTCCGCCTCACCGGCGGCTTCTGGGCCGAGCGGCAGCGGATCAACGCCGTCGGGATCATCCCGCACGCGAACGCGTGGGAGGAGCGCGTGGGCTGGATCGACAACTTCCGCGCCGCCGTCGACGGCGACGTCCTCACCACCCGGACCGGTCGCGAGTTCGCCGACTCCGACGTCTACAAGCTGCTCGAGGCGATGGCCTGGGAGCACGGCCGCACCGGCGATGCCGGCCTCGACGCCCGCATCCGCGAGGTCGCGGCGCTCGTCGGCCGCGTGCAGGAGGAGGACGGCTACCTCCACACGCTCTACGGGCGCGAGGGCCAGGCGCCGCGCTACTCCGACCTGGAGTGGGGTCACGAGCTGTACTGCTACGGCCACCTGATCCAGGCCGCCGTCGCGCGCCTGCGCACCGGCGTCCACGACGAGCTCGTCGACATCGCCCTGCGCGCGGCCGACCACGTCTGCCTGGAGTTCGGTCAGGACGGTCGGGACGCGGTGTGCGGCCACCCCGAGATCGAGCCGGCGCTCGTGGAGCTCTACCGGGCCACGGGGGAGCGTCGCTACCTCGACCAGGCGCGGCTGTTCGTCCAGCGTCGCGGCCACCGCACGCTCGCGGACATCGAGTTCTCGCGCTCCTACTTCCAGGACGACGTCCCGGTCCGCGACGCCGACGTGATGGTCGGGCACGCGGTCCGCGCCCTGTACCTGGCCTCCGGGGCGATCGACGTCGCCGTCGAGGACGCCGATCGCGACTTCCTCACGCACCTCACCGCGCAGTTCACCCGCACGCTCGCGCGCCGGACGTACATCACGGGCGGCATGGGCTCCCACCACCAGGACGAGGCGTTCGGCGACGACTTCGAGCTCCCGCCCGACCGTGCCTACGCCGAGACCTGCGCGGGCATCGGCTCGGTCATGGTGGCGTGGCGCCTGGCGCTCGCGACCGGCGACCTCTCCTGGGGCGACGTCGTGGAGCGCGCGCTGTTCAACGTGGTCGCGGCCTCGCCCTCGCCCGAGGGCACCGCGTTCTTCTACACCAACCCGCTGCACAAGCGCGTGCCGGGCGCCGAGGCCGACCCCGACGTCGTCAGCCCCCGCGCGTTCGCGCAGCTCCGCGCACCGTGGTTCGAGGTCTCCTGCTGCCCGACCAACGTCGCCCGCACGTTCGCCCAGCTCGGCTCCTACGTCGCCACCGCCACCGACGACGGCGTCCAGCTCCACCAGCTCGCCTCCGCCACGATCTCCACGGTGCTGGAGACCGGGGCCGTGACGCTGGACGTCGCCACCCGCTACCCCGACTCGGGCGAGGTCACCATCACGGTCGTCCGCGCCCCGGCGGGGGAGACCGAGATCGCCGTGCGCGTCCCGCGCTGGGCGCGCGGCGCCGCGACGCTGGACGGCGAGCGGGTCGGCGGCGACGTCGCCCGCGTGCGTCGCACGTTCGCCGACGGCGACACCCTCACCTTCGAGGTGCCGCTCGTGCCCAGGGTCAGCCGCCCCGACCCGCGCATCGACGCGGTGCGCGGCTGCGTGGCCATCGAGCGCGGACCGCTCGTGCTGTGCGCCGAGTCGGTCGACCTCGACGGCGACGACGTCGCCGGGCTGAGCGTCGACCCCACGACCGTGCACGAGGACGCGGGCACCGTGCGCCTCACGGGCACGGTCGCGAGCCCCGAGCCCGAGCGGACGGGGGAGCGGGTCTGGCCGTACGGATCGACCGCGAGCACGGGAGGGTCCCACCGGGCGCGCACCGTCCAGCTCGCCCTCACGCCCTACCACTCCTGGGCCCAGCGAGGCCCCTCCACCATGCGCGTCTGGCTGCCCGCCGACGTCGCCACGCCGCCGCACCGTGAGGAGGTCGCCCCGCACCACGCCTGACCCCGCGACGGCCGGGTCGTGACGCGACCCGATCCGGCCCCTGCGGTCACCGCCCCCGTGGACGCGCCCGAGGGGGCGCCGCCCGCCACGGGCGAGCACGAGCACCACCACCCAGCTCTCTCGTACGTCCGAACGTCCGACCACGGTGGTCGGATCGCCCACCCGAGAAGGGATTGCGCCGATGACGACGCAACCAGTTCCCCCCGGCAGCACCCCGGACGAGCGCCACGCGGCGCCCGTGCGGTCCCACCCGACATCCGCTCCGAACCGCTCCCGCTCCCGCGCGTCCCGCGCCGGCTGGCGCACGGCGACCGTCGCGCTCGCCGCTGCGGCGACCGGCCTGACCGGTGCGATCGTGGCGGCCCCCGCCGTCGCGGCGCCCAACGCCGACGTCGGCTACCCCGTGTTCTCGGGGTCCGCCACCCCCGTGCCCGAGGAGGGCACCGGCTACGACACCCGCAACCAGCTCCAGGCGATCTTCGACGCCGACGTCGCCTCCGGCGCCGGCAGCTCGGTCGACAACGACTTCTGGATCGACGAGATGCTCGCCCGCACCGGCAACACGCCGGGCGGCGGCAACGGCGACGCCAACCAGTGGCTGTTCAGCCGCGGCAAGGCCGTCTTCATGAAGACGCACCAGCCCGACGTCATCGGGTTCGGCGGCGAGGTCGCCTACTGGGAGACCATCGCCGGCGGCCAGGGCGCGTTCCAGGTCACCGCGCAGGTCGACGGTGCCGACGTCGTCTTCACCGAGGTCCCGGCCGAGCGCAAGCAGACCCCGAGCTACTGGCGCGCGGTCTTCACGAACGCGGCGACGGGGTTGCGGATCGTCGAGACGAAGTTCATCACCGGCGAGGACGTCGCCACCGCGCGCCTGGACGTCTCCTCCACCACCGGTCAGGCCCGCTCCGTGGTCCTGACCGCCACCTCCGCCTTCGCCACGCAGGGCGACGCCGGGGCGGACGAGCTGACCGGCGCCGTCGTGGCGAACAACAACCTCACGACGATCTTCCCGCGGCTGTCGGGCGACGGTTTCACCGTGGCCGACGGCGCTCTGAGCACCACCCTGGCCGTGCCCGCCACGGGCGCCGCGACCACCAAGGTGCAGATCGGCTTCGCCACGAACGAGCGCCCCGAGACGCTCGCGCAGTACGAGGAGGTCAGGGCGGCGACGCCGGCGGCCGCGTACACGAGCCACGTCACGGACTACAACCAGTGGTGGGCGGACAACGTGCCCTACCTGGACACGCCCGAGGACAACATCGACAAGACGCTCTTCTACCGCTGGTGGCTGATGCGGTTCAACTACCTCGACGCCAACATCCCGGGCAACGACTACCAGTTCCCCACCTCCATGGAGGGCGTGCTGGGCTACAACAACTCGATCGTGCTCACCACGGGCATGTTCATCGACGACCTGAAGTACTTCCGCGACCCGGTCTACTCCTACGGCCCCTGGGTCGCGGCCGGTGAGACCTCGAAGAGCTACAAGTACGTCGACAACCCCGGCGACCCCGCCAACTGGTCCAACAGCTACACGCAGTACATCTCCGAGGCGGCCTGGCGGTCCTACCAGCTGCACGGCGGGCCGACGGCGATCGCGGAGAACCTCGCGCAGTACGCCGAGGACGACGTCAAGGGTCTGCAGGACGCCTACGACTTCGACGGCAACGGCCTCATCGAGTACAGCTGGGGCGCCATGACGGGGAACGACGCCGACGCGGTGTCCTTCCACTGGCGGCCCGGCAACATGGACCGCACCGAGAACGCCTACCTCTACTCCAACGCGAAGGCGTCGGCGGAGGCCTACCGCGTGGCGGGCAACACGGCCAAGGCCGACGAGATGGACGCCTTCGCCGACAGCATCAAGGCGGCCGTGCTGGAGTACCTCTGGGAGCCGGAGCGCACGACGCCGGACGAGGTCGGCCTGATGGGCAACATGCTCAAGCACCGCCACGTCGCCACCGACGCCCTGGTGCCGTGGAAGGAGAGCAACAACTACTACCCCTTCACGGTCGGTCTCATGCCGAAGCCGGGCGAGGCGGACTACGACCAGCCCTACGTCGAGGCGCTGCGCCTGTGGGCGGACGACGAGCAGTACCCGATCTTCCCGTTCTTCACCGCCAACCAGGCCGACCAGGCCGCGTACGGCGGCCCGGGGTCGAACAACTTCTCGATCATCAACTCCACGGTCACGTTCCGGATGCTCTCGAGCGTGCTGCGGGACTACCCCAACGAGTACGTGGACGCCGAGTGGTACAAGAAGCTCCTGTACTGGAACGCGTGGTCGCACTACCAGAACAACGGCGACAACCGGTTCCCGGACCAGAACGAGTTCTGGTCCAACGGCAGCCACGACCCGCAGAACATCGGCTACCGGTCCTGGATCCACCACACGATCCTCGGGACCACGAACTTCACGATGATCGAGGACGCGATGGGTCTGCGTCCGCGATCGGACGCGAAGATCGAGCTCGACCCGATCGACGTCGACTGGGACCACTTCACCGTCAACAACGTGCGCTACCGCGACCGCGACCTCACGGTCACGTGGGACGCACCCGGCGGTGAGCGCCACTACGGCGCCGACGTCCCCGAGGGCTACTCCGTCTTCCTCGACGGCGAGCTCGCCTTCACCGTCGACGGCCTGGGCAAGGTCGTCTACGACCCCGCCACCGGCACGGTCGAGACGTCCGACGGCGTCGCGCTCGTCGGCACCGCCGCGACCACGACGCTGGAGGCGCCGCAGGACGTCACGTTCGACGCCGACGCGCGCGTCGTGGACGTCATGGCGAAGGCCGGCGCCGACGTCGACCCCGCCAGCGCCGGATCGGCGAACGTCGCGCGGGGCAAGGCGGCCACGGCCACCTTCTCCGCCGCCACCCGGACCCCCGAGGGCGCCGTGGACGGCACCACGATCAACGAGCCGTTCTGGGGCACCGCCGGTTCCCCGAACGCGAGCGACTCGCTCACGATCGACCTCGGCGGCGCGACCACCGTCGACGACGTGCGCGTCTACTTCTACCGCTCCTCCTCCACGGCCACGGTCCAGGGCTACGCCGCCCCGTCCCAGTTCCTGGTGGAGTACGACGACGGTTCGGGGTTCAAGCCCGTCCCCGACTCCTCGCGCGCCCCGGCCTACCCCCGCGGCAACCTCAACCACGTCCGGTTCTCCCCGGTCGAGGCCACGCAGCTGCGCGTCACCGTGCAGCACGCGCCCGGTTCCCGCACCGGGATCAAGGAGGTTCAGGCGTTCGACACGGGCGTCCCGGCCCCCGCCTCGGCCAACCAGGCGCCGCTCGCCGACGCGTGGCTGGACTCCGCCTACAACCAGGCCGGCTCCGCCCGCCTGATCGGCACGGCCCAGGACGACGGTCTGCCCGGCACGGGGGTCACCTCCGCCTGGAGCGTCGTGGACGCCCCCGACGGCGGCAGCGTCGTGTTCGACGCCGCCTCGGCCCCGACGACGGTCGCCCGCTTCACCGAGCCCGGCCGCTACACGCTGCGGCTCACCGTCAGCGACGGCGAGCTGACCTCGGTCAAGGACCTCGTCGTCCAGGGCACCACGCAGGCCGAGGGCTCGATCAACGTGGCGTCCACGGCGATCGCGTCGGCCGAGTACACCGCGGGCTGGAACGCCGTCGCGGCTGTCAACGACGGCAAGCCGCCGTTCTTCACGGGCGGGGCCGGCACCGAGCTGTGGGGCACCTGGTCGGGTTCGCGCCCGGCCACGCGCTGGCTGCAGTACGACTTCCCGAACGCGGTGCGCGTCTCCTCCAGCTCGATCGACTTCTGGAGCGACGTCGCCACCGGTGGTGACGGCGTGGCCGTGCCCGAGTCCTGGAAGATCCAGTACTGGGACGCGGCGGGCGCGGGCTCGTGGAAGGACGTCACGGGCGCCTCGGCCTACCCGACGCAGCGCGGCGCGACCAACACGGTCACGTTCGACGGCGTCACGACGACGAAGCTGCGGGCGACGCTGAACGCGCTGCCCAACGCCGCGCGGACCAGCTTCTCCGCCGTCGGGGTCTCGGAGTGGCGCGTCTTCGCCGCCCCGGCCTCCGCCGTCGAGGACGTCGACGTCCGTACCGAGGTCGGCGTCGTCCCGACGCTGCCCGCCACCGTGGCCGTCACGTACGCCGACGGGTCGACGGCGCAGGCGTCGGTGGCCTGGGGCGCGATCGAGCCCTCGCAGGTCGCGGCCATCGGTGACTTCACGGTCTCCGGCTTCGTCGCCGGGACCACGCTGACGACCACGGCCCACGTGTGGGTCCGCGGCACGGACGCGGTCCAGATCAACACGGTCGACCCGGTGGACGTGCGCACGACGGCGGGGGTCGCTCCCGCGCTGCCGCCGACCGTCACCGTCCAGTACAACGACGGTTCGCGCTCCAGCGGCATCGCCGTCACCTGGGCCCAGGTCGACCCGGCCAGCTACGCCGAGCCGGGCACGTTCGAGGTCAGCGGCACCGTCGCCGGCACCGACAAGCTCGCCGTGGCCACGGTCGTGGTGGGCGACGGCGGCACGGGCGGCGAGGACACCGTCGCGCCGCTCGTGACGCTCACGCCCGACCCCGCCCCCACGAGCGGTTGGGCCGACGACGACGTGAGCGTCACCGTGACCGCCACGGACGCCGTCGACGACGCCCCGGCGATCGAGGTCGCCGTCGGTGACGCCGACCTGGCCGCCTACTCCGGTCCGGTCACCATCACGGACGAGGGTCAGCACGAGGTGCGAGCCCGCGCGACGGACGAGGCGGGCAACGTCTCCGACGTCGCCACGCTCACGGTCTCCATCGACCGCACGGTCCCGACCGTGACGGCCACGCCCGACGACGAGCGGCGCAC
>Ga0265780_10010679_pt1 | contig 10925 bp, 9 predicted proteins | sample P1T30metagenome_FD_192432 | JGI IMG/M metagenome (GOLD analysis project Ga0265780, IMG submission 192432) | Plant litter microbial communities from East Loma Ridge, Irvine, California - P1 T30 | ecosystem: Environmental > Terrestrial > Plant litter > Unclassified | place: USA: California... | reverse complement strand
AATGACAGTCCGGAAGCGGGATCAAGACCTATGAGCGCTTCCGCAAGCGGCTTTGTACCCTCCAGTGGCGCTGGGGCGTTGGTGTTGGAGTCTCTAGAACATGCCCTTGAACGAGGAGCAAGAATCTACGCAGAGATTTTAGGCGGTAACAGCAACTCCGGTGGTCAGCGCGGTTCGGGCTCAATGACTGCGCCAAATCCTGTTGCCGTGCAACGATGCATTATCGGCGCACTAGAAAACGCCGGCATTTCAGCGGATGATGTAGATGTAATTAACGGTCATCTTACGGCCACAGCAATGGACGGACTTGAAATTAAGAACTGGAGTATTGCGATGGGTCGATCAGGAAAAAATTTTCCCTACATCAATTCGCTCAAAGGCATGGTTGGACATTGCCTTAGTGCCGCAGGTAGCATCGAATGCGTAGCCTCTGTTCTAGCGCTTGATGGGGGATTTATCTTTCCAAACATCAACTGCGAGGATCTGCACCCCGAAATACTTGAAACCATTGACAGCACTTGTGTTCCGCAGGTCTTAATGATGCGAGATTTCAATATTTTAGTGAAGGCAAGTTTTGGCTTTGGCGATGTAAATTCATGCATCGCTTTTAAAAAATATAAAGATGGAGAATGATGAACTAATCAGTCGCTTAAAACCGATCGTTGGCATGTATGCACAGGATAAATTGGCATTGGAAAGCCTTAATTTACAGACAGATTTCATAAAAGATCTCAAGATCAATTCGGCAAACCTGGTAGATGTGGTTTTAGATGTTGAAGAGGAGTTCGATATTGAGATTGATAATGAATCGATGGAGAAGATGCTAAATGTGCAGGCATCATTAGAAATCATCAAAGTGAAGATAAAAGAAAAATGATCGGCAACGACCTGGTCGATTTGCAACAGGCACGCCGCGACAGCAACTGGATGCGCAGGGGATTTTTGAGTAAGCTTTTTAGCGAACTGGAACAGCTGTACATTATGCTCGCTAGTGAACCTTTTGAAATGGTCTGGCTACTTTGGAGCATGAAGGAAGCAGCTTACAAGGTCTACAATCGGGATTCAGGTTTACGGGAATATGCTCCGGCACGATTAAATTGTAAGCTAATTTCCATTAGCCCTACAGCATACCTCGGGCAGGTTCGAATAAACGGATGTACGTATCACACGAAAAGCCAGATTTTTACAGGCAACTATGTGCACAGTGTGGCTTCAACATCATCATTCAATCTAGATGGCATCAAAGTTTCACTTTACCCTTTGGCTTCAAATATCGATTATAAAGCCATGAAGCCTGCTTGCGTAAGCCACCATGGCCGCTATCTCGCCCTTATATTTTAGGCAAGTTTTCTTCTATCAATAAATTTATAATACCATCGACCATACCTACTCTTGGAACATATACCTGCTTGATACCTGTCCACTTCATCAAAGTTAGATATATTTCTGAAGCTGGAATGATGACATCGGCGCGGTCTGCATTGAGCTTGAAAACTCTAATACGCTCTTTTAGTGAATAGCTATTTAAATCATTATACAGGTTCTTCAATTTAGTGAAAGACATTGGATGACCATCCTTCTCATCAGACATCCTAAACAACTTATTGATGTTTCCACCAGTACCAATGGCTGCGAGATTCTTATAGTTCTTGGTCTGAACTTTCACCCAGTCCTTCATCTCCTCCCATGTTTCGGGTTTATCCTGATTGTCCAGTATGCGAATTGTGCCAATGTTAAAAGATTTTGACGCCACTTGCTTACGGTTGATAAATACAGTGAGCTCAGTGCTTCCCCCACCCACATCGATGTAAAGGTAGCCTCTGTTTTCGTCGAGCGTCTCTTCGATATGGTTGGCAGCAATAATGCTCGCCTCCCGATGGCCTTCGATAATCTCCAGATTAATATTTGCCTTGCGTTTGATGATTTTAACGATTTCTTTGCCGTTTGTGGCTTCCCGCATGGCTGACGTTGCACAGGCTATATAGTGTGTTACCTGGTAAACGTCCATCAGGTTTTTAAAAGCAGCCATTGTTTTCACGATATCATCGATCTTTCGCTCGGAGATCTCCTTATTTAAAAATGCATCATCACCTAGTCTCAATGGCACTCGGATCAGGGTATTCTTCTTAAATTCGTAGCGTTGATTTCCAAGGCTAATGTCAGCAATAAGCAGTCTGACAGCATTGGAACCAATATCTATTGCGGCGTATCTCAACATATTATTGATGCTTGTTTTTAAGGTAGTTGTATGTTTGAACTTGTGCCCTCACCTTAATTGCAGAGCGATTTTTGTGGTATTTATTATTATTCAGCCTGGTAATATCCCTTGCTTTCACGTTATCCTGGAGTTGGAAATCTATAATGTCTCGAATTTCTTTTCTAACATCCTTATCTAGAACAGGAAACCCAACTTCGACCCGGTGCTCAAAATTGCGGGTCATTAGATCTGCTGAAGAAAGATACATTTCTTCACTGCCCTGATTACCGTAGATAAATATCCGTGCATGTTCCAGAAATTTATCTACAATACTGATGACTGTAATATTTTCACTGTAACCTTTTATACCTGGAATAAGGCAGCAAATACCACGCACAATCATCTTGATCTTTACGCCAGCATTGCTAGCCTCGTATAGCTTCTCCACGATACCCTCATCAGCAAGACTATTGACTTTGAAAATAAGATATGCAGGTTTGCCACTCTTTGAGATCCGGATTTCGCGATCAATAAGTTCGTATAACTTGTTTCGACTCTCGAGTGGAGAAACGATGAGATGCTTAAAACCTTTTGCAATTGTCTTCTTATTTAACGCTGTAAAAAGCTTAAGCAGGTCTTTGGTAATCTCCTTTTTAGATGTGAAGATGCTATGGTCACAGTAGATTCTGGCGGTCTTTTCATTGTAATTTCCAGTAGCGAGATTGGCATAATATACAGCCCTACCCTTTTCCATGCGCTTCACAAGGCATATTTTCGAGTGCACTTTATAGTCGGTCAGTCCATAATTAACATTAACGCCTTCCTCAAGCAGGCGGCTGGACCAAAATATGTTTGCCTGCTCATCAAACCGGGCTTTAAGCTCCACTAGACAATGGACTTTTTTACCGTTCTTGGCAGCATTGATCAGGGCATTGATAACCTTTGAATTTTCTGCAAGGCGATAAAGGGTAATGTGAATTTCCGTTACTTTCGGATCAATTGCTGCCTCCCGCAAGAACAAAATGATATAATCATAGGATTGATATGGGAGGTTGATCAAGTAATCCCGATCAGCGAGTTTGTTAATGATGCTCTCCGTGGGATGAAGTCCTTTCACTTTCAATGGCACTGTGCCTGGATATTCCAAGGCCTTTGGACCGACATTCGGAAACTTGATAAAATCACCAAACCGGTGGTAGCGGCTTCCAGGAATTAACCCCTCTGCATCCAGCTTCATTTTAGAAACCAGAATAGAAAGCATGTCGAAAGGCATTGCCGTATCGTAAAGCAGGCGGATCAGTTTACCTTTCTTACGTTTATCCAGACTCGCTTTCAGTTCATCTATGAACTTTTCACTAACACGTTTGTCAATATCCAGTTCGGCGTCCCGGGTAATCTGAATCGTATAGGCCTCCAAGTCGTTGTAATCGAAAATGTAGAATATGTCGTTGAGGCAATACTTTATAATATCTTCAACCAGGATGATAAACTTGAGGTCGTTAGTTTCCGGTAAAACCAGGAACCTTGGTAAGGTACTTGGTATTTCAACTAAGGCAAACTTTTCAGTAACTTTTGTACCCTTTCTGATTAAACGCACAAAAAAGTACAAGCGTCGGTCTTTCAGCTCGGGAAAGGGTTGATCCAAATCAATGATGATTGGTACCAGATTGGATAGGATCTTTTCCTGGAAATGTTCCCGCACAAACGCTCCGCGGGAAACGTTTAATTGAGAATCATTAAGAATAAAGATCCGGTTTTTTGCAAGGCCATTGATCAGCGTCTCCTGGAATAGATCTTCGAATTTACGTTCTTGTTTTACAACAATATTCTTGATTTCATTAAGTATCTTCTTGGGATTGAACCCGAGCAGTTCCTTAGCTTTCTCATTTAAATTGGACAGGCGTGACATCGTTGCGACCCGGACCCGATAAAATTCTTCTAGGTTTGAAGAGAATATGGATAAAAATTTGATTCTTTCGATCAGGGGAACATGCTCATCTGCGGCTTCCTGCAATACTCGCTCATTGAAATACAACCAGCTGATTTCCCTGTTTAAGAAAGGAACTTTCTTTTTATTCATATATAGCTATTAAATCCCCAATACACACTAAACAACAAAGCTGACCATTCTAATGTTAAAAAAATATTAACTTTTATCTTGCAGCCAGCGGTACTAGTTGATATGCTCTTTTTCAGGATTTGTATTCGGCTTACTTGGCTTTGCAGCCACTTTCGCCCTTTTATTCGATTTAACGCCAGGTTTCACCGCTTTTATGGTCTCTTCTTTCGCCTCTATTGGCGCAACACTTACCTTAATACTTGATGCTACCGCCTCTGGTTTAATCGCGCTTTTTTTCAGTACTACTTCGGCTTTGGGTTCAGTATGGTTAGAACTCCCGGGTGACTTAATTACCTTTGATTTTACAGCTTCCGCTTTCTTAGTCTTAGGCGGTTTCAGGCTTTCTTGTTTCGTCGATTTCATCCGTTTAGAAATCTTTTTAGCAACGAATTTACTTACCAGCACCAGGTCTTCACCTATTTTCTCTGCATCATGGCCAAAGCTTTTTAATGCTTCATATAATTTAGCTACCAAGTGCTGTTCAAGCGCTTTTTTTTCTGCTTTCTTGGAAGTTTTCTTTTGACTTTCAGTCTTACTTGCTTTCATAATGCGATGGAATGATGGAAGATTTTTCGTTGATTTGTACGACAACAAAGATTTTTACTAAATCTAATATAATTTTCATTTAAAAGCTATAAATCATGCCTAGTTTCGATATTGTAAGTAAAGTAGACGCGCAGACGTTTGATAATGCGATGAATAATGCGAAGAAGGAAATTCTAAACCGCTATGATTTCAGTACATCGAAAAGTACCATTGATCACGATAAAAAAACGAACGTTATCACGATCGTAACAGAAGATGATATGAAACTAAAAGCGATTCAAGACACAATCATTTCCAAGATGATTAAGCAGAACCTCGACGCTGCAAGCCTGGATTTTGGAAAGGAGCAGTATGCTTCTGGAAATATGATTCGAAAGGAAATTACCATTAAGGAAGGTCTGGATAAAGAAATTGCGAAGAAGATCGTTGCAAAAATAAAGAGCAGTGGTTTAAAGGTTCAGGGATCGATTATGGATGACCAGGTTCGTGTTCAAGGTAAAAACATCGATGATCTTCAAGCAGTAATTGCGCTTTGCAGGAAAGAAGATTTTGGACAACCGCTACAGTTTATCAATATGCGAAACTAATTTGTTTGCACATGGAGATCTCAGAGAACGGATTCATCTTTTCAGATGATGTGAACAAGCTTGATGTTCGCGCCATCTATGACTATTTGCGCAATGGCTCCTATTGGGCAGCAGGAATACCATTTGACATAGTACAACGTTCGATCGATAATTCCCTTTGTTTTGGAATATACAAAAACACCGTGCAAATCGGCTTTGCACGGTGGATTACTGATAAAGCGACATTCGCGTATCTCGCTGATGTATATGTTTTACCTGAATTTCAAGGTCAGGGCTTGATGAAGAAGCTCATGGCATTGATGCTGTTCCACAATGACCTTCAAGGCTTACGCCGCTATATGCTTTCTACCCGGAATGCGCATGGACTCTATGAAAAATTTGGATTTAAATCGATTGAAAACGCAGCGAACTTTATGGCTGTTGTGGTTAAAGACCCGTATTCCAGCAGCAACTAGACCGAAGCAAAACCTTTAGGCAGTTCGCACATCTTCCTCACTATAGTCTTTTATATCTGCGATATACCCATTCAGAATCAGAAAGTCAAACAAGGGCTTTGCATCCGGTGTAACGGGCATGTTTGCGGAAGTAATTACTGCATTGGTTTGTTTGTCCAGGAAAGGATAAGCAAAAAGCTTAACATTTTTGCTAAACATATCGCTTACATAACTAAGCAACATGCTGGAGTAATTTTCACCAAAATTAGTGGAGTTGAATACGAATTTTAGGTTGTTAATGTTGGTGGAGATACCCACACTCTTAGGTTTACAACGGTCCAGATACTTTGCTAATTTGTTATGCCTTGCAAAGTTGGAGACAATCACTGTATTACCAGTCTTGCACATCTCTTCCGCACGTGCTGCAATTGCATGAAGATCAACTTCCGTACTCGCTGCTTCTGGTGTTAACACGTTTGATAACAATACTTCAATTAAAACACTCAGATTTTCTTCATTCACGTTTTCAGTGCGTTTGAATTGATCAACAGCCTTATTCAGCATGCTAAAGTTTGGCAACGATTTCTGTGCATACTTAGTTCGCAAGATCATGATATCCTTTTTATAAAGAAGATCTTTAGGCAAAACAGGATTCCCAGATGCATCGAAAATGGCTGCGCTTGAAAAGTCCTTAACGATTAAATAAAGGTTTAAAAGGATATTATTAATTCCCTTGAATGCTGGTCCTTTTACCGAGATCAAATCGATCTCAACAGAGCCTATGGTTAAGTTATCAGCCAAGGATTCAATCATTGTTTTAGGATCCTGATTATAGAAGTAGGCTGCATAGACAAGGTTCACACCAATAATGCCGAGTACATTTTGTTGCAAGGCTGAATCTGTATCAAGCAAACGAACGTGAAAGAATATTTCATTCGGCTCCCCGCCAGGTTGTGATTGGAACTGAATGCCCACCCAGCCATGTGGGTCGTTCGACTTATTATAATTCAGCGTAGTCACCGTATTTGCGAAAGCGAAAAAGGTTCTAGAATCGTACTTGGCACCAAGCAGTCGTTGCTGGAGTAATCCGAATTCATATTTCAGCATCTTTTTTAGCCGCGACTGACTAACATATCTTCCGGTTTCTTCCGCGCCGTAAATGGCATCACTGAACGTCATGTCGTAAGCGGACATGGTTTTGGCCACCGTACCTGATGCAGCACCGGCAGTAAAAAAGTTTCTGGCAACTTCCTGCCCCGCTCCTATTTCCGCAAAGGTTCCATAAATATTAGGGTTTAGATTAATTTTTAGGGCCTTGCGTTTAGTATCCAGAATCTCTCTTTCCATTGCGCAAAATTAACAGAAACTGACGAATTTGTAACCATTATATTTTCTATCTTGGGTTGCTGATGGTAACCGTAGAGAATTTAAACATACAGTTTCTGAATCAGGAAGATAAGTCCCTGATTAAAGCTGTTAAGAATGTAAACTTCAAAATCAACAAAGGAAAAGTACTTGGGATCGTCGGCGAATCCGGTTCAGGAAAGTCTGTAACCTCCTTTTCCATCATGCGCCTCCTTGACGAATCGACTGCCAGTATCACGGGGAAAATTGAGTTTGATAACGTCAATTTACTAGATCTCTCTACGGACGAAATGCGGGCGTACCGGGGAAGTAAAATTTCTATGATTTTCCAGGAACCCATGACTTCCCTCAATCCAGTATTCACCTGTGGTGAACAGGTGCAAGAAGCAATTTTACTGCACCAGCATGGCAGCGGTCGAGATGCAAAAATACAGACACTGGATTTATTTCGTGAGGTACAACTGCCACGACCAGCAGATATCTACAACAGCTACCCGCACCAGCTTTCTGGCGGGCAGAAACAACGGGTGATGATTGCAATGGCTTTGAGCTGCAATCCGGACCTGTTAATTGCCGATGAGCCAACAACTGCCCTGGATGTCACCGTACAGAAAATGATCCTGGAATTGCTTCTCCGAATCAAGGAGGAAAGGCATATGGCAATGATCTTCATTTCGCATGACCTGGCCGTAATTCGAGACATTGCGGATGATGTTGCGGTAATGTACAAAGGTGACATTGTAGAACAAGGGCCGGCAGTATCAATATTCGCAGCGCCTCAACATCCTTATACCAGAGGTCTACTTGCCTGCAGACCCAACCCTGAAAAGCTTTTGAAAAAGCTCCCTGTCGTAGCAGATTTTCTGACACCAAGTTCGGCAGAGGGCAGCATGCATCAGGAGCAATTTTCGATTACGGAGATAAAAGCAAGAAGAACTCACCTTTATGGGCAGAAACCAATACTTGAGGTGAAAGACCTTAATACCTGGTTCCCTATTAGACAGGGTATATTCGGCAAAACTAAAGACTATGTGAAAGCGGTAAACGACATCTCTCTGGAGGTTTATCCGGGAGAAACCCTTGGACTGGTTGGTGAATCCGGATGTGGTAAAACGACACTTGGAAGAAGTATTTTACGTTTAATTGAACCAACCTCTGGTCAGTTGCTCTTTGAGGGGCGGGATCTTCTAGCATTGAATAAAGCAGAAATGAGAAAGGCGCGGCGAAATATTCAAATTATCTTTCAGGACCCGTACTCCGCCTTAAACCCCAAAGTGACGGTTGGCCAGGCAATTTTAGAGCCACTCGAAGTACATCAACTACATGATAATTATGCTACCAGAAAGAAGATCGTACTCGGATTGCTGGAACGGGTAGACCTCAGACCCGAACATTTTAATCGCTTTCCACATGAGTTTTCGGGCGGTCAGCGCCAGCGTATTGTTATCGCACGCGCACTGGCACTACAACCCAAGTTCATCATCTGTGACGAGTCCGTTTCGGCACTAGATGTTTCTGTACAGGCACAGGTTTTAAACCTCTTGAAAGAACTACAAGCTGACTTTGGACTGAGTTACATATTTATCTCACATGATCTTGCAGTCGTAAAACACATTTCCGATAGAATGATTGTTATGAATAAGGGAAAGATTGAAGAAGCGGGATTTCCTGAAGAGATATATAATAATCCTAAAGCGCTATACACCCGCAATCTGATTGCCGCAATACCCGGTTCTAAGTCAAAATTATAGCGTTTGGGCATGTAAATCATAACAAAGTGTTACCTTCGGGTGATACACTAACCTACTATGGCAAAAAAGAAATCACATCAGTTAAAACAAGTTTTAACTCAACTGATTAGCGATGTTTTTACCAAAAACAAGAACGAAGCCCTTAACTACAAACAGGTTTCTGCTAAACTCAACTTAGTTGATATCGAATCAAAAGAAACAATCTTAGAAATATTAGAAGAACAAACTACTAAAGGTGTCTTTGAAGAACCTCAACGGGGCAAATTCCGTTTGAAAGAGCTTAAAACTTTCATTATCGGAAAAGTCGACATGACCGCCGATGGGGCAGCTTTCATCATTCCAGATGATGAGCTTGAGAAGGATGTGTTTGTATCTGCTAGAAAACTACATACTGCCTTGCATGGTGATAAAGTTAAGGTCTATATCTATGCTAAAAAGAGCGGCCGGAAAAACGAGGGCGAAGTTGTAGAGATCATAGAGCGTTACAAAACAGATTTCATTGGTGTAATCAAGATCTCTGAGCGTTTCGCTTTTGTAATGGTTGATGACCGTAAAATGCTGCATGACATTTTCGTTCCACTTACGGATCTTAATGATGCGAGAGACGGCCAGAAAGTTCAGGTAGCTATCACAGATTGGCCCGAGGGTGCTAAGAATCCCATTGGAAAGATCACAAATATTCTGGGCGAGCAAGGCGAAAATGATACCGAAATGAACTCCATTTTGGCGCAGTTTGGGTTTCCCCTAAGCTTCCCTGAAGAAGTTGAAAAAGAAGCAAACGCCATACCAGAGGAGATCAGCAAAGACGATCTTAAAGGCCGCAAAGACTTTCGGGATACCACGACGTTCACGATTGACCCTGCTGACGCCAAGGATTTCGATGACGCCATTTCCTTTAAAAAACTCGATAATGGGAACTACGAAATAGGTGTTCACATCGCTGATGTTTCGCATTATGTGAAGCCTGGATCTGCCCTAGATAAAGAGGCCTTTTCTAGAGCCACTTCGGTGTATCTAGTAGATCGTGTAATTCCTATGTTGCCGGAACGCCTAAGCAATGGCGTATGTTCGCTTCGCCCCAATGAAGATAAGCTTTGTTTTGCTGCAGTTTTAGAGTTGGACAATGAAGCCAATGTGGTGAACGAATGGTTTGGCAGAACTGTTATTCATTCTAACAGACGCTTTAGCTATGAAGAGGCACAGGAGGTTATCGAAAATAAGGCGGGTGACTTTGCAGAAGAACTATTGAAATTGAATGAACTCGCGTATATGCTGCGCGATAGAAAGTTTAAAAATGGTGCAATCAGCTTCGAGAGTACCGAAGTCAAATTTCAGCTTGATGAAAAAGGCAAGCCAGTTGGCGTTTATGTAAAGGAACGCAAAGATGCTCATAAACTGATAGAAGATTTCATGTTGCTTGCAAACAGAAAGGTGGCAGAGTACGCGGCTAAGAAAGGAAAAGGCAAGCAGAAATATACCTTTGTTTATCGCTCACATGACTCCCCGAATCTTGAGAATCTCGGCAACTTCGCACTTTTTGCCGCACGCTTTGGATATAAGATCAACATGAAGTCTGATAAGGAAATTGCAAAGTCACTGAACTACCTTATGGAAGATGTTGAAGGCAAGAAAGAACAAAACGTGCTTACGCAGCTTGCGATTCGCTCTATGGCGAAGGCTATTTACACCACAAAAAAAACCAGCCACTATGGTTTGGCATTTGATCACTATACCCACTTTACCTCGCCAATTAGACGTTACCCCGATGTAATGGTGCACAGACTGCTTGCCGCATACCTGAACAAACAGAAATCTGCAAACGAGAATGAGTACGAAGAAGCAGCTTCTCACTCATCAGCGATGGAAAAACGTGCCGCCGATGCAGAACGCGCTTCAATCAAATACAAACAAGTGGAATACCTGGAA
>Ga0265780_10010678_pt1 | contig 10926 bp, 9 predicted proteins | sample P1T30metagenome_FD_192432 | JGI IMG/M metagenome (GOLD analysis project Ga0265780, IMG submission 192432) | Plant litter microbial communities from East Loma Ridge, Irvine, California - P1 T30 | ecosystem: Environmental > Terrestrial > Plant litter > Unclassified | place: USA: California... | reverse complement strand
ATGAACGCCCATCGTTGTCCGCTGCAGCAACGTATCGCGCCGACGGCTTTGCCGAAACTCATCTGCAAAATCAGAACTGCCCACCTCCGACTCATACACAATAGACACCTGCTCCCGCTCGTCGCTGAGGTAGGCGTAGTGTTGCTGAAAACTCGGCATGTAATCGGCAACGAACTGCACCCGGCGATCATGAATCTGCTGCCCCAGGGTCAGTAAGGGCTCGTCGTACGTATCCAGCAGGTCGTGGTCGACCTGATTCCGCTCGGCAAACAGCTTGAGCAGGCTGTTACGTTGTTTCAGCACCTGCTGGTATTGCAAATAATTACGCAGGTACTCGGCATCGAGCTGGGCGAGAACACCGTCAAAAAATTGCCGACGGTCTTCGCTATGGTCACGGACCAGATCCGTATCGTTTGGTGCGACCAGCACCACCGGAAATCGGCCAATGTGTTCACTCACTCGATCGTAGGGTTTCTTGTCGGCCATGAGCACTTTCCGCTGTCCGCGCTGGAGGCTGATCGTGATCTGGACCGGGCGAACATGGCTGGTGTCGCTGTTTTCCTCGAAAATACCGTCAATAATAAAGTAATCGGCGTCGTGCAGAATACTGAGCGCGTCCTGACTTTGAAAGGCACTTTTGCTAAGGGCTAAAAAATAAATAGCATCCAGCAGATTCGTTTTCCCGCTTCCATTAGGCCCCACAAGCACATTTATCTGCTTTCCGAAGGTAAACCGGCTGTCTTCGTAGTTCTTAAAATTGGTCAGGCTAAGCTTTTCGAGGTGCATACGTGTGGCGTATAACGCGAGATTCCGTAATTTCGCGGCAACGCCCGACTGCGTTACCTGGTACCGACCGTTGGACATGAAACGTTTACGGCCTTGGTAGTGGCAACAAAGATACGGCCGGTTTGTTAGGTTAATGGACCTCCAGCAGAACAGCGATTACTGATTTCATCGAACCCATCCTCATGGCAAGCGTCAAAGAGAAATCCGACACAAAGAACAATAAGGCTCCGGAAGCGGCAAAAACGCAACATCCGAACGAGCGGTATATGTACTGGTATGAGTCCATGCAACTGCAACGGAAATTCGAAGAAAAAGCCGGGCAGCTTTACGGACAGCAAAAAATTCGTGGTTTTTGCCACTTGTACATCGGCCAGGAGGCTGGTTCATCGGGTGCCGCTTCGGCCCTGACGAAAGATGACAAATGGATTACGGCTTACCGTGATCATGGTATCCCACTGGCGCTGGGCTCCGACCCGAAGGCCATTATGGCCGAGCTGTTCGCCAAACAGACGGGCTCGTCGAAAGGTAAAGGCGGCTCAATGCACATCTTCGATAAGTCGGTCAACTTCGTTGGTGGTCATGGTATCGTAGGTGCACAAATTCCAATGGGCGCTGGTATTGCCTTCGCCGAGAAATTCAACAAGACCCAGAACCTGTGTATTTGTTATTTCGGTGACGGCGCGGTTCGGCAGGGTGCGCTGCACGAGGCTTTTAACATGGCTATGCTGTGGAAACTACCCGTCATTTTCGTTGTCGAAAACAACGGATATGCCATGGGTACGTCGGTAGCCCGTACGTCGAACGTAACGGATCTGTATACCATCGGCGAAGCCTATGACATGCCATCTGAACCGGTTGACGCAATGGACGTTGAAGCCGTTCACGAAGCCGTTAGCCGCGCTGCCGACCGGGCTCGTGCAGGTGACGGTCCAACCTACCTGGAATTCCGTACGTACCGCTACCGCGGCCACTCGATGTCCGATCCGCAGAAGTACCGCTCAAAAGATGAAGTTGAGCAGTACAAAATGCGTGACCCAATCGAAACGGTGAAAGCACGTATCCTGGAAAAAGGAATTGCTACGCAGGAAGATCTGGATGCTATCGACAAAAAAATCAAAGCTACGGTGGAAGAATCGGTTAAATTCGCCGAGGAGTCGCCATATCCGCCTGTTGAAGAAGCATTCAAAGACGTTTACGTACAGAATGACTATCCGTTCCTGATGGAGTAGACCGAATAAACTTAGTAGAGAAAAAGTCCGGCATTACGTGTCGGACTTTTTTTGTTGAACCATTTTTACAATTTAAATGTATGTACATTAAATGTATATACATTATACAATCACAAAAACAATCCGACCATCTAACCAATTATAAATTCTATGAAAACGCTTATCAACGGTTTGCACCACGTAACCACTATAGCAGGGGACACGCAGCGGAATGTCGACTTTTACACGGACGTGATGGGCCTGCGGCTCGTGAAGAAAACGGTCAATTTCGACGCCCCCGATGTTTATCACCTCTATTACGGTGATGAAACCGGTACGCCGGGTTCTATTCTGACATTCTTTCCCTACGGAAGTCTACCCCGTGGCCGAAAAGGTGTCGGCCAGTTAACGTACACAGCTTTTTCGGTACCGACGGCTTCGTTACGCTACTGGATTGACCGCCTGCATGACCGGAGTATTCCCTACGCTGGTCCATCCAAACGCTTCTCAGAAACCTATCTGCGCTTCGAGGATCCGGACGGCATGGGGATTGAACTCGTTTTCACCGACGACGATCAGCGGTCTGGATGGGACAACGGCCAGATTCCGGCCGAGTTTTCGATCCGGGGTTTCCACACGGTTACGTTGAACAGCGCTACGCCCGACCGAACCGGTAAATTACTGACCGATATCATGCAACACACGCTGGTAGGAGAGGAGGACGGTCGTCTTCGGTTCCAGGCTGGCAAAGGCGGATCGGGTAGCTTTGTCGATGTACTGAAAACACCGGACGGGGTGCGCGGTTTACAGGGCGGAGGTTCTGTTCACCACGTCGCTTTCTCGACCGACTCAGACGAAACCCAGCTGGTTATTCAGCAGCAGCTAACCGATGCCGGGTACCACGTAACACCCGTGCAGGATCGGAATTACTTCAACAGTATCTATTTCCGCGAACCGGGTGGTATTCTGTTCGAAGTAGCCACGAACCCGCCGGGATTCGCGATTGACGAGGACGTTGCCGAATTAGGCACAGCACTGAAACTGCCGCAGCAATATGAACCCTCACGGGCCAGAATCGAAGCGGGCTTACCGGCAATTACGGTTAAATAAAACAGTTCTTTGAACGGATAACACGATGATTCATAATCCCAATAACCTTCATTACGCCGGAAAACCACTCACCGAAGCCAGCAAGGTAATGGTGATGGTTCACGGGCGTGGAGGTTCTGCTGCCGATATCTTAGCCCTGTCTCGGTACATCGACTCCGACGAGTTTGCGTTTGTAGCGCCCGAAGCCCAGGGAAATACCTGGTATCCGTATTCGTTTATGCAGCCAACGGACGAAAACGAACCCGCTTTATCGTCGGCGCTGGAAGTGCTGAGCAGTTTGCGCGCCAAGCTTCAGTCGGATTATAATTTCAAGCTACCGCAGATTTACTGGTTTGGTTTTTCGCAGGGAGCCTGCTTACTACTGGAGTTCTTGGCCCGTAACGCAACGCAGTACGGCGGTATTTTTGGCCTGAGTGGTGCTCTCATCGGCCCGCCCGGCACAGCGCGAAATTACGCTGGCTCGTTCGATCAGACGCCCATCTTCATGGGGTGCAGCGACCGGGACAGCCATATTCCAAAAGACCGCTTTTTGGAGAGTGAGCAGGTTTTCCGGGAATTAGGCGCCGACGTAACGGCTAAATTATATCCTAATTTTCCGCACTCGATCAACGAAGATGAGCTAAAGATTGTTAATTTGCTGATAGCGGGGGGCGTTTCCCCTACTGTTCACTAACAGCAATGCTTATGAGCCAGTACATGGTTGAATTTGACCTACCCACTCATATGGATGATGGGTTTATGAATCGAATCCCAGCACAACGGCTCAAAATAGACGAAATGATGGAGAAAGGGGTCTTGCTATCCTATTCATTATCAGCCGATCGTCAGAAGTTGTGGTGCATTGTTAAGGCCGATTCAGAAATGGACGTGATGGAATCAATTTCGGAGTTTCCGTTAATTAAGTACATGACCCCCATGATCACCGAACTGATGTTTCATAACATGGTGGCGGCCCGAATTCCACTTTTTTCATTGAACTAACGTAAAAAGCCCTCCCCACGACGGAGGGCTTTTTTGTTTCTATCTGCGTTCTTTGTCTGTCGCTTAACCCGCTACAGGACACATGATATCATTACGTTTATTTTTCCAGCTCTGCTTACTGGTACTTACCCTGTTCAGCTGCACCGCCTGCCGAACGGATCAGCGCGAATCAACCCGACAGGACGTAACGCAGCAGGACGACCAGCGCCCCGAACGCAAGGCCCGTAAGCGTCACAACCAGTCCGCGAACCAAACCCGGTCAACGCAGGACAAAAACGCCGTCAGAACCTCCGGGCAGATACCCGACAAAGTTCTCAATGTGCTGGCCTACGTCCGGAAAAATGATCGGGCACCCGAGGGCTACGTTGGTGGACGGGTATTTGGTAACTTTGAAAATCATTTACCCAGAAACGATCTGTCCGGTGATAAAATCCGGTACCAGGAATGGGACGTCAATCCTAAAATCCGCGGCAAAAACCGGGGTGCCGAACGCCTGGTTACCGGCTCCGACGACCGCGCGTATTACACAGCCGATCATTACAATACGTTTACAGAAATAAAATGACACCCAACGTTCTCATCAGTCAGTCGGAGCGCGAATTAGAAGCCCATTTCGCCGACTCGTTCATTGCCCATATCGACGGCAGTAAGACCCTGACACTTCGCCAGTTTTACGAAGCAATGGCTGAACTGCTCGAAATCCCGGATTTCGGCTTCAACCTGGATGCCCTCAACGACTCGCTCAATGATTTGCAGTGGCTGGAAGATGAGCGTATTGTGCTGTACCTCACCAACACAAACGACCTCGTCAGCAAGGAGCGCGATCCTGCCAAAATGACCAGCCTGCTGAATATTCTGGATGCCACCGCCGAGGACTGGAAGTGGGTCGATGAAGACGAAGACACCGATCGGAAAGAAGTTATCATCGTCTTTGAAGACAGCCCCCGCATTCGCAAGCTGCTTGACAAAGAGTCTATTGATTACCGGATGCTGGCAGAACTAAGCTAGTTTTCTGCAACAAATTTTATGGACCCGCTGTTATGCCAGAAGCCGCCGGAATGTATTTTCTGCGGCTTTTCGTGTTTGCTAATTACAACCTGAATCTCGCTTGAAACCAGAGGAATTACTCGGTATCTATACCGACGATAGTTATATAAAACTGCTGGCCGAGCCTTTCAGTCGAAAGCCATCCGCAGATCCCCAACGGTTACAGATCAAAGGACTGGCGGGTAGCGTTGACGCCTTGCTGGCAGCGTCGCTGGTCAAAATGACCGGCGGAAACCATTTGTTTATTCTGACCGATCGGGATGAGGCATCCTATTTCTTCAACGACATGCAGAATCTGCTGGGTCAGGAGATTCTGCTGTTTCCGATGTCGTACAAGAAACCGTATCAGTACGAGGAGATTGAAAACGCCAACGTACTGATGCGGGCCGAGGTCCTTAACAAGCTTAACCCAGCGCCGAAAGAGGGTCTGCTCATGGTTACGTATCCGGAAGCCATGTTCGAAAAAGTGATCAACAAACGTTCGCTACAGGCCAATACACTAACCATTCGGGTAGGGGAGAAGGTTGATACCAGTTTCGTTTCCGAACTGCTTCAGCAATACGAGTTTGAGAAAACAGATTTTGTGTACGAAGCCGGTCAGTTTTCGGTGCGGGGGGGAATCATCGATGTGTTTTCGTTCGCCAGTGAATTTCCATTCCGGATTGATCTGTTCGACGACGAGGTAGAAAGCATCCGTAAATTCAACCCGGAGTCGCAGTTGTCAACCGATCCGGTCGACTTTATTAACATCATTCCGAATATCCAGACTAAACTCGTTGAGGAAACCCGTGAGCCGTTTTTCGACTTTCTGCCCGATACCACAACAATCTGGGCGAAGGACGTTGATTTCACGCTGGAGATTATCGAAAAGTGCTACGAGAAAGCGGAGCAGAGCTTTACGTCTGTCTTGGCCAACAGTGGCGGTATCCAGATTGTCTCTGACCCCAGCGACCTCTTTGAGACCCGGCGTTCGTTTTTGAATCACCTGAAAACGTTCCGGACGGTTGAGTTTGGGCGCAAATTCTATTTCAAAACCGAGGGGCGTCAGCAGTACCAGTCGAAGCCGCAACCGTCGTTCAATAAGGATTTCAAACGGCTGGTGGACGTACTCGGCGATAACCAGGCCAAAGGATACACCAACATTATTGCGGCCGAATCCTTTAAACAACTGGACCGGTTGCGGACAATTTTTGAAGAGCTTGACCCCTTCGTCAAGTTTCAACCCCTGAACATTGGTCTGCGGGAAGGCTTTATTGACGAAGCCCTGAAAGTTGCCTGTTTTACCGATCACCAGATTTTCGACCGCTATTACAAATACCGTGTTCAGGACAAATTTTCAAAGTCGAAAGCGCTAACGCTTCGTGAGTTAAAAACGCTACAGCCCGGCGACTACGTAACGCACGTCGATCACGGCATTGGTCGGTTTGCGGGTCTGGAGCGGGTCGATCATGCGGGTAATGAGCAGGAGGCTATCCGGCTTATTTATCGGGACAACGATATTTTGCTGGTCAGCATCCACAGCCTGCACAAGATCGCGAAGTACAGCGGCCGGGAAGGCGGACCGCCAACGATGAGTAAACTCGGCTCGCAGGAATGGGAGCAGAAAAAATCCAGAATCCGGAAGCAGGTCAAGGATATTGCCCGCGAACTGATTGCGTTATACGCCAAACGACGTAACGCCCCCGGTTTTGCCTACAGCCGCGACAGCTTTTTACAGGCTGAACTGGAATCGTCTTTTCTGTATGAGGACACACCAGATCAGGCAAAAGCTACCAACGACGTAAAAGACGATATGGAGCGCCCCAACCCAATGGACCGGCTCGTTTGCGGAGACGTTGGTTTTGGAAAGACCGAAATTGCGATTCGGGCGGCCTTTAAGGCCGTGACTGATAATAAGCAGGTTGCTGTCTTGGTGCCAACCACCATCCTGGCCATGCAGCATTTCAAGACCTTCTCGGAGCGCATGGCCGATTTCCCGGTGAAAATCGATTACATCAACCGTTTCCGGACGGCTGCCCAAATCAAAGAAACCCTCAAGGGAACGGCTTCCGGCGAGATCGGTATCCTGATCGGTACACACCGGATCGTCAACAAAGACATCAAGTTTAAAGATCTAGGTCTGCTGGTTATCGACGAGGAACAGAAATTTGGCGTCAAAACCAAAGATCGGTTGAAAGAAATGCGGGTTGAAGTGGACGTATTGACGCTCACCGCCACGCCCATTCCCCGGACGCTTCACTTCTCCCTGATGGGCGCGCGCGACCTATCTGTTATTGCCACACCACCGCCCAATCGACAACCTGTTACGACCGAAGTACACGCCTTCAACGAAGCTACTGTTCGGGATGCGGTTAGTTATGAAATTCGGCGGGGTGGCCAGGTTTTCTTTGTGCACAACCGCGTTAACGATATTGAGTCAATCGGCAACCTGATCATGCGTCTGGTGCCCGAAGCCCGTATCGGTGTTGCCCACGGCCAAATGGAAGGTGATAAACTAGAACGAATGATGACGCGTTTCATCGAAGGTGAATACGACGTACTGGTCTCGACAAACATCATCGAATCCGGTCTTGATATTTCCAACGCCAACACGATCCTGATCAATAACGCCCACCATTTCGGGCTCTCCGACCTGCACCAGATGCGCGGTCGGGTAGGGCGCTCGAATCGGAAGGCGTTCTGTTATCTGCTGACGCCACCGCCCTCCGTGCTCACGGCCGATGCCCGAAAACGGCTGCAAACGCTGGAAGATTTTTCTGATCTGGGCGAGGGATTCAAAATTGCCATGCGTGATCTGGACATCCGTGGGGCTGGTAATCTTCTCGGTGCTGAGCAGAGTGGTTTTGTGAATGATCTCGGTTTCGAGATGTATCATAAAGTACTGGACGAGGCTGTACAGGAACTACGTGAGAGCGAGTTCAAGGATCTGTTCGAAACCAAACCTGGTGACTTCAAACTAGCGCTGCCCGATACAGTTATCGAAACCGATCTGCAGGTTGTTATACCTGAACGATACGTATCCAATATCTCCGAACGGCTGGCGTTATATACCCGTCTGGACAGCCTGCAGAATCCGGAAGAGCTACAGGCCTTCCGGCAGGAGGTTCTCGATCGTTTTGGCCCACTACCCGAAGAGGTCGAAAACCTGATCAAAATGGTGAATGTCCGCTGGAAAGCAGAGCGTTTATACCTTGAAAAACTGACGCTTAAGAATAATATCCTGAAGGGCTTCTTCGTTTCTAACGGGAATGATGATTTCTTCAAATCAGACCAATTTGGCAGGGTAATTGACTACATCAAGCGTAACCCGGCCCGATGTTCACTGAAGGAATCTAAAAATCGCCCTATTTTCACGCACACTGATGTGTTTTCGGTTGAGCAGTTGGATGACATATTAGGCGATTTGACAAATTAATCACGACGTTTGCACTACGTTTTTACACAAAAACAGCAATGATTCTGAAGTATCACCTGAAACAGGCAGCGTTTGTGCTGCTGGCAACGGCAGCCCTGGCCGCTTGTAAGTCAAAGCATCCTACCAGCGTGAAACCTGGTAAGAGCAGTACAGCAACGGGGATTGCCTACAACGAAAAAGACGGCTTCCAGGTGAAGAAGTTTGCCGGTCAGAAGGCTGGTCCAAACCTTGTTTTCATTGAGGGTGGCCGGTTCACCATGGGTGCGCTGGAAGAGGACGTAATGAATTCGCGCGATAACCGCGAGCGGACCGTTTCGATTCAGTCCTTTTATATGGATGAAACCGAGATGGCAAACGTTCACTACCTTGAGTACCTGAACGCGATCACCCGCGATTCGTCGGAAGAAGTAGTCAAAGCAGCTTTGCCCGATACGACCGTATGGGCCAATCCTCTGTCGTTCAATGATTCGTACGTAACGCAATACCTTCGTTATCCTGCCTTCCGCTACTATCCAGTAGTAGGCGTGTCGTGGGTACAGGCGAATGATTATGCCATCTGGCGGTCAAACGCGGTGAACAACGAATTAGCCAAAGGCGGGCAGAAAACCAAAAAAGGTGGTTTCTCACTGAAACGCAAATCGAAACAACCCGCAGATCCTGCCCTGGCAGAAGCAACAGCTTCTACGGCTCCTGCCAAGCCAAGTCTGGAGAGTGGTATGATCCTGCCCGATTATCGGCTGCCAACCGAAGCGGAGTGGGAATACGCTGCAAAAGCGCTCATTGGCACGCAGTACATGGATGAAAACCAGATCAACCAGCGTATCTATCCCTGGGATGGCTCGTCTGTGCGTAACCCGAAGAAAGGCCGAAAACAAGGTCAAATGCTGGCTAACTTCAAGCGGGGTCGTGGTGACTATGCCGGTATCGCCGGTCGGTCGAATGATGGCGCTATTATCACCGCCGAGATTTATGCGTATCCAGCCAATGACTTTGGTCTATACAACATGGCTGGTAACGTAAACGAATGGGTATATGACGTTTACCGTCCGCTGTCTTATCAGGACGTAAGCGATCTTAACCCGATTCGCCGGAATGGTTATCTGGATGATGCTAAGAACTATGATACGAAAAACAGACAATCGCTGATCGATGACAAACTCCGTGTGTATAAAGGCGGCTCGTGGAACGACGTGGCCTACTGGCTGTCTCCAGGTACGCGCCGATTCATGGATCAGGATTCGGCCACGGCCATGATCGGTTTCCGTTGCGCCATGATCGGCGTTGGTCGGAACCGGTAGGACAATCAAATTTCAGATGTGAATTAGCGGCTACTCAGCGATGGGTAGCCGCTATTGTTATTACCCCAACCGATTGGCAGCCGGCCTTCAGTAACTCAATGGCACAAGCTTCGATCGTTGCGCCCGTTGTCAGTACGTCGTCAACCAGCGCCACTCGTTTACCGACCAGATTTTCGGCGTTACGTACACCAAAAACTGTTTTTACATTCTCCCAGCGCTCTAGTCGGTTCTTACTGGTCTGCGACTTTTTAAATGATTGTCTTACCAGTACATCCGCAAGAACGGGTACGTCTAACGCGTTTGCCAATCCCTCGGCAATCCAGTCAGCTTGGTTATATCCCCGCTGACGCAGGCGTGTCTTGTGCATAGGAACACTTACGATTCCATCGATCTGCTCACTAATGCCGCTTTCGTTTTTCAACAGATGACCGTACCAGCCCGCAATTTCGCGAGCCGCTTCTTTCTGGCCTTTGTATTTAATCTGGTGAATTAAACGCTGCGCCAGTCCACCTTTCACGAAGTACACGTAAGAAAAGACAAAGCTGATGGGCACTCGTCCGGCAAACTTATTGAGGGTAATTTCATTGTTGGCCAGCAAGTGTTGTTTCGTTTCCGGCATATTGATCCGGCAGCTTGTACAAAGTACGTCTTCTTTCGCCTGTAGCACCTGATTACAACCCAGGCATAGGGTAGGAAAAAGCAGGTCGATAAAATCAGTTAAGACGCTACGAAGAGATTGAAACACAGCGATAATTCGTTAGTTAAGTGAAATCTGCGTAATTTAGATAGAAGAACAAATCAGCCACTTGTAGTGAACGAAAATACATTAAATGAGTCGTGGGAGACCTTGCTCGATCAGATCCAGACGCTGGTTGGTAAGCGCCCTGCGGACTTAAATGCAGTCCTATTTTTAATCGGCGTACAGGAGTTGGGGCAGGGGCCTAAACGTTTCTCCAAAGAAGCGAAGCAGGATCTGATGCACATCGCTGTCTGCCGTGTATTGAGCCAATCAGGCTATTACGTATTTGATGGATACGATAAGGATAACTGGCCCCAGTTGACTTTACTGAAACCAGTTCCT
>Ga0265780_10010677_pt1 | contig 10926 bp, 12 predicted proteins | sample P1T30metagenome_FD_192432 | JGI IMG/M metagenome (GOLD analysis project Ga0265780, IMG submission 192432) | Plant litter microbial communities from East Loma Ridge, Irvine, California - P1 T30 | ecosystem: Environmental > Terrestrial > Plant litter > Unclassified | place: USA: California... | reverse complement strand
AGGCGCCACTGGCCATCACCGGCGTCATGTCGCACGACGGCCCCTACAACATCAACGTGCCGATGCCTGACGGCAGCACCCTGAATATCCAGGGCGAGCGCCCGGCCGACCCGAACCCGGTGTTGCACGCTGATGGCGGTACCGCTGCCCAGGTGGCCAGTGAGTACAGCGCCGGCGCAGCCGAGCAGCCAGCTGGCGATGCCGCCGGCGCCGGCGAACAGGCAACCCCGCCAGCTGCTCCAGCGGCCGACGCAAAGGCCGAGGAAGCCCCGGCCGCTGCCCCAGCTGCTGGTGCGAAGAAACCGGCGGCGCGCAAGGGCGCAGCCAAGCAGTAATCGACGTCCTGTCGAGCGGAAAGGGCGGGCCTGCGGGCTCGCCCTTTTGCTATGTCGTGACGCCAGAATCGTATGCGGAGGCCCTAAACAATGACCGCGATACGAAACACCATCCCCGAGTACCCCATCCAGCTGCTACGCGGTGTCACCCGGCGCATGTCCATCGGCCTGCGCAGCCGTGGCGCCGTGGTGCCGCTGGCCGGCTACACCGCCAAGCTGCAGGCGCGAGAGAGCGCGAAGGCGACGGCCGTGCTGGTCGAGCTGACCGTCGAGAACGGCGGCATCGAGATCGACGCGGCCGGCGGCATCGTCACGCTGGTGTTCTCGGCCGCTGCCACCGCCGCCTGGTCATTGCCGGGCGAGTACGACCTGATGCTCAAGTCGCCCTCGGGCGAGGTGTCGTGCGTCCTGCGCGGCACCGTCACCCCTGAGCAGGCCATCACCCGATGGAACTGACTGCGATGCCGCTGGCCGGGGCCAGCATCACGCTGCAAATGGTCGGCGCCGAGTCGCCGGTGGCCGTGGGCGTGGTCGAGCAGATCCTGGTGCTGGAGCTGGGCGAGGCCGCGCGCGAGGTGGTCGTGGTGCGCGAGCCGGCACCCATCGACGTGGTCGAGGTGCTGCTGCCCGGCGCCGCGCCATCCCCAGGGCCGGGCCCCGCGCCGGTCCAATATGAGCACCGCGCCGAGCTGGTCGACGCCGACATGGCGTACCGGGGCGAAGCTGCGCTCGGCAGCGCCGATAGCGCGCCGGCGTGGCGCATCAGCCGGATCGACACCCGCACCGGCGAGCCGGTCGTGACCTGGGCGAGCGGCGGCCAGGCGTTCGACAAGGCGTGGGGCGCCCGCCATACCTACGAATACAAGGAACTGCTGTGAACACCTTCGATATCTCCCCCAAAGGCTTCGAGGGCGTGGTTGTCACGTCCTACGCCACCATCAGCGACGAGCCGGTCGAGCTGGATGGCTACCCGATGGCCGACTATGCCTATACCCTGCGGCCCGAGCTGCCGGCCGGCTCGCCGGTGCCGCAAAACGAGGGCCTGCCGGACGAGTGGTGCATCGAGCGCGGTCCATTCTTCGACCGCTTCGGCGCCGCCCAGCTGGCCGTGCTGCGCGATGCCGATCCGGACGTGCAGGCATTCATCAAGAGCGCCACCGTGCGCCAGTGGATCAACCTACGCCACCAGCTGGTGATCGATGGCGTGGCCCTGATCGCGGCGCGCGTGCCAGCAGTGGACGAAACCTGCGTGGACTACGTGCTGCGCACGCCAGTGGCGCCGCATGAAAACTTCAACCTGCGCAAGCTGGTGCGCGACTACCAATCGGCCGGGGGCTTCTAATGCTGCGCAATGTATTCCTCGATAACGGCGCCTACTACGGAAAATCCGTGGCCTTCATGGGCTCATTTGGCGCAAACAGCACGGGCCTTACTGTCACGGCGATGGAGCCAAGCTCCGAGCCGATCATGATCGGCATGCGGGTAATTCATCCGCAGCTGGACTATTACTGCTACATCACGCAGTTCGGTACGGGCACCGGGGGCGCTGGCACCTACATCATGTCCAGCTCCTCGCCAATCTCCAGCGGTGGAGCGACCCCGTTCCAAGGGGAAGGAGGCTTTCCGACACGCGAAGCTCCAGTGTGGGGCATCTGCCAGGAGGGCGATGGTCTGCTACCGGGCCTGGCCAAGTCGGCCATTACCTCGATCAACCTCGCGGGCGTTACTGCCGCTGTCGGCGCGCGCCTGTTCGTCGCCGGCGCCGAGCTGGTGTGCACCTCGCCAGGCACTGCCGCCAACCAGTTCGCGCCGTCCAACGGCGCTGTTCTCGCCGCCAATCTTGTCACGGCCATCAACCGCGCTTCCAATACCGCCACCGTAGCGCCGGCCCGCGATGGCTGGACCCCGCACAAGGTGCAAGACGCAGTGGTCGCCCGCATCGACCCGAACAACGGTAATGTGTTGCAACTGATGACCCGCGCGGGCTCGGCGCAGTACAACAACAATCCGCTGTTCAGCGTGTCCTACTCGACCACCGGCTGGACTGGCCTAAGTGGCGGCCCGTTCATGTTCACCGGTGGCGAAAGCGGGGCGTGGGGCACGGCCTACGGGGTCAACGTCGCCATGTGGGCTTCATCCATCCCGCTTTTCAACTATGGTCTGTTCAGCCCTGTATTCCCGCTGGCAGGCAGCGTTGTGCCGGGAGACACCATCATCTGCCGCGCTCACAAGCGCTGTTTCGGGGCCTCGGCGTATCTGCTCGCCAACCCAAACGGTAGCGCAATCCCGTCGTTTAGCGGTACGGAAGAACTGCCGATCTTTATCACCAACGACGATGGCACCGTGTGGCCTGTCGATGGCCCCGAACCAGTGTTTGAGACCGTTGCGCGCTGCACTTCCATGAGCCAAGCGTGGCGCTTCTCCCCGACCATCAATAGCCATGTCTACATGATCGGCAAGCGCTACCCTTCCGGCAAGAACGGCATCCGTTTCTCGGTGACGTCCACCCTCCAGCTCGACAGCCCGCGCATGACCATCCGTACCGGACACCAAGGTGGCTACGAGAACATCGATCTGTACGGCTATGAGCTTGGCATGGTCGCCTTTCAAGACGCGGCTTTGAGTGGCGCAACGGCGATAGGTCGCACGCTGGTGCGCGGCTGCTACACCTCCTGGTCCAAACAACGAAATACGGCGTCAATGCTCTCCCACGATATCTCGAACATTGACCACGCGCTGGAGCTGGATGACTGCGTGTTCGAGCTGCGCGACGCCGATGCCCCGCAGTTGGGTGTGTTCTCCCTGTTCGGATCGGGTAATACCAACCATGTCAAAGCGACGTTCCGGGGCGTCACCTTCAAGGGGTTCCGTCCGGGTTCGCAGCTCGTTACCACACCTGCCGTTTCATCGATCAACATTCAGTCGGCGGTGTATATGCTCAACTGCGACTTTGGCGATATCACCATCCTGGGGCCGAACTTCCGAGAAGCGGCTCGCAGCCACGTCGGCTACTACTTTGGGGCTTGCGGCCTGTTCATCACGTCGATGTACGGTCGCAATCTGCTGCTGGCCGACTCCCACGTCGGCACCTTGACCTGGAACCCACAGCAGGATCAACCCTGCCTGAATGCCCGCCTGATGGACAACAGTTCATGGAGCTATCGCATGCAGCCGAGCCGCCAGTCGAGCAACATTTCTTTCCTCAACCCGCTGGACACCCCGATCTTTACCAAAACTCTGACCGGTGGGGCCGGCATAAAGCGGCTTACCGCCAACTTCCTGATGGAAAAGGGCATGCGCTGGCGGCACTGCGACCTGGCGATCCTGGTCAATTACATCGACCAGAACGGAGTGATCCGCTCCGAGACTTCGGTAGATCGCAGCAACCGCGCGCCCCTCGCATCGATAGGGAACCAGAACATCTGGACGCGTCCGCTGGGCGGCTCGGTCATGAGCATCGACCCAGCTGGAGAGATCGAGCGTGCCGCGTTCAACGACGGCGGCGTCAATTTGTTCTTCGAGCAGTACCAACTGTCGCTGACCACGCGCCATCCGGTGAAAGCCGGCACCGAAGTAGGGATGATCTTCCGGGTGATGCGTTCAGCTACCTATGACATTGACCAGCTGTTCGTGGACCCGGATATCCAGATTCAGGACACGGTGGCGCTGCAATGATGTCGCGCCCTTTCATCCCGATGCTACTGCCGGGGGCAACTATGGGCGGCGTGCGCGCCGCAGAAGATCGGGGCCGCTTCAAGACCAGTGCACCGTTCTCTCCAACCGTGGTGCAACGCCTGCCAACGGATGCGCTGGGCGACATGACGCTGCGCCTCACAAACGTGGTGCCAGGGTCCACCTACGACGTCGAGGCGGTCGATACCGGCATGAAGGTGCTGGCGGGTCGGGCCGACTCGAGCCTGCTAGTGCTGGCCATCCCGTACTACGCCAACACCGGCACGAACAACGATATGCGCCTCAAGATCCGCAAGGCCAGCGAGGCGCCGTACTACCAGTCCTACGAAACGCAATTCACCGCAGGCCCCGGCGTGCAATCCATCTTCATCAACCAACTATCGGACGAGTAATCCATGGCAATTAACGCAGCCGACTTCCAGATCGTCGGCACCAATATCCGCCGCGCCGCCGCGCCGGCCACCACCGCCGTGTACAGCGTGCTGGACCTGCACGCTTGGCTGCAGGATCTGGCCGATAACCTCACCATCGCCGGCGACGATGCGGTGTCGATCCTGTCGGCCAACCCATCGCGCCTGGACGGCCCGCGCGATGCCCTGGTGGCATCCCGCCTGAACCTGATCAACAGCTACAACATCGACGATGCCGTGGCGCAGTTCATCAATAAGGGCTCGATCAAGCAAGGCGCCGGCGCCACGATGTACTCGGGCATCAAGTCCATTGGCGAGATCGTGCCGGGCAGCTCGCTGTACATCGTCCAGGGCACCGGCAAGCTGCCCAAGTATTGGTCCGGCGGCCATATCCAGATCATGGTCAAGGCGCGCGATGCTGGCGCCTTCGTCGCCGGCGGACAGGTCACGGTGTACTCGCGGCAGTGGGGCAATACCTTCTCGGCCTTCGACGTCGATCTCACCGCTGGCGGCGAAAACTCGGCCGCGCTGAGCGTCCAGCAGGACAATGCCATCAATCTGACGCTGGCCAATGCCCTGGCGCTGGGCCAGGGCGCCACGCCCAAGGTGGCCATCGCCTTCGGCGCTACCACCCACGACCTGGGCAACGGCAACGGCGCCAAGAACTACGAGGCCACCATCACGCTGTCCAACGGCTGCACGCTGCAGGAGGCGTACCAGTATTGCCAGGCGATCTGCTCGGAAACCTCGGCCACGTCGGTCAACGGCATGGAAGGCTGGCGCTTTCGTGCGCTGGGCGCGTACACCCCGAACGCCTCGGCACCAATGGGCTCGTTCTCGGGTGGCCGCTGGGCGCTGGCGCGCGGCTGGAAGCTGGTGGGCGTGCTGCCGGCCGAGTCGCTGAACTATGAGCTGACCGCATCCGATGGCACCACGCAGACCCCACCGAACAACGTGAGCATCGCCATCACCAACCTGGTCGCCGGCGACACGGTGCTGGTCGGCCGCGACGACGGCGCCGGCGTCGACCAGACCGAGTACACGCTGGCTGGCGCGCACGCGGCCACCGTTACCAAAATCACGGTCAACGAGACGATCTCGGCGGACACGCCGAAGGCCGGCACCATCGTCGCGGGCGGCGTGCGCCTGCCGTACACCAGCTGGACCGCCAAGCAATTCACCCTGGCCGCCCAGGCTGGCACCGCCTTCGCCACAGGCACCGCGGCCTTCGTCCCCTTCATCATCAAGGCGGCGGCCGGCAGCACCGAATCGGTCAGTTTCCTGTACGCGGCGCCGTTCACCGCTCGGGTCATCGTGCGCAACAACTCGGCCGTGATCCAGGAATACAACGCGACGTTCCAAGTGGGCGCGTCCGGCGGCTCGTCCAACGTGATCCGTAATAGCGACCAGTAACCATGCTGCTGACCCCCCAATGGGAAAGCCGGGTCATCGACTCCAGCGCGAGCATCACGGACCTTGTGGCCTTCCACAAGGCCCTGCGCGAGCTGGAGGCGTCTTTCACCGGGATGCTGCACCCGGCCATCCACACATACCGCGCGCTCGACGTTGGCGGCGGCGGCTTCTTCTATGCCGTCGAATTCGTCAACGGCTGGCGCCTGCGGTTCCCTGCGGCCGGCAGCTACACGATCATCGGCAACATCAAGGCCGAGCTGGTGCCGGCGCCTGGCGTGTTCGTGGAGGCGACAAAGGCGCTCGCCTTCGCCACCACCAGCGCGGCCGGTACCGGCGGCGGCACGTCGGGCCCCACGGCCCAGGAGATCGCGCGCGCGGTGCTCGATGCCTCGGCGTCCAACCACAACCAGCCCGGCACGGTCGGCCGCATCCTCAACAGGGTGCTGACCGTGGCCGGTTTTCTTGCATATAGGAACGATAAATGAGTATTTTTGACAAGGCCGACGCGCTGGAGGAACTGCGCGAGGATCGCATGCCAATGGTGCTGGGCATGCTCGGGGGCGTGATGCCCAGCTCGCGCGCGCTGTGGAACAGCCTGATGGCGGCCGAGGCCGAGGTGGGGCGCAAGCTGGGCGTGTCCCTGGTGCCCATCGAGGTGTTCTCGGTCGAAGGTCCGACCGAGGCCGAGCTGGCCGCGCTGGGCGACAAGCCCTACGTGGTCGAGCCCGGCTACGACATGGAAGGCGGCATGCTGGGCACCTTCCAGTGGGGCAGCATCCTGCTGGGCCACAAGCCGCTGATCGAGGTGGTATCGGTCAATTTCGTCTACCCGACGATCAACAAGCCCATCTACGAGGTGCCCAAGGACTGGATTTACCCCGACTACAAGGCCGGGCTGATTCAGTTCTCGCCCAAGCCGACGCCGGTGGGCCTGGCGCCGTCGATCCTGGCCGCCAACATCATGGCGCGCGGCGGCACGGTGCCGCAGATGGTGCGCGTGCGCTACCGGGCCGGGCTCACCCCGAAACACGAAAACATGATCGAGATCCGCGACCTGATCATGCGCGCAACGGTCCTGCACACTATCCGCTTCACCCCGCAATCCGGCTCGATCTCGGCCGATGGCATGTCGCAGTCCAAGAGCATCGACGTGGACAAGTTCGGTGCTGCCATCGATGACGAGCTGGCCGACCTGCGCAAGCGCCTGAACGGGCCGACCTGGGGGGTTCTGTGAACTTCAATCCGGCCGAGTTTAACGGTTTCCTCAACGGGATCGGGCAGGACGTGCTGTGGCGCCGGGCCTTCGCCTGCCCATGCGTGAACCCGACCTCTGGCCAGGCCAGCGCAAAGTGCAAGCACTGCAAGGGGCAGGGGCGCATGTGGGAGGAAGCCAAGGGCGCGCGCACAGGGGTAGCCGGCGGCAGCGTCCAGAAGCGCTGGCGCGAGTTCGGCATGTTCGATGACAGCGATATCGTGCTGTCCGTGCCGTCCGATTCGATCCTGTACGCCATCGGTCCCTATGACCGGGTGCTGTTCATGAACCGCAGCGAGCCATTCAGCCAGAACATCATCAAAGGCGTGAACGAGCGCATCAACTGGTTCGTGCTGGAGGTCGACCGCGTGTTCTACGAGAACGACGCCGGCGAGCTGGTCAACGCACCGCTGCCGCTGGTGCTACCCGATGGCAAGCTCGACTGGACCGGCGTCGAAGTGCCCGATGGCGTCACCTTCTCCGTTACCGGGCGCCGGCGCGGCGAGTATTTCTGTGTGCCGGCGCTGGCCTTCGACCGTCCGCACCATGCCGGCGCCACGCTGCCGCGCCGGGTGGTATTGCGCAATTTCAGCATGTACCAAGGGCAGGGCCAGTAGCATGCGCGATATCGGGATCTCGGTCGACCTGGCGCCGCTGCTGAACAGCGTGCACAGCGCTATGAATGCCTATGTGCTGCCCACGGTGCACCAGGCCGTGCAGGCGGTGGCGTCCGAGATATCGTATCGGTGGAAGGATCGGGTGTCCAAGGCCCAGCTGTCGAACGACCAGAAGCAGCCGTATATCGATTCCATCCGCTGGATGATGACCGGCGACTTCACCGCCCTTGTGTCGAGCGACTACCAGCACGCGGAGGCCATCGAGAATGGCCTGCCGCCACGCGATATGAAAAAGGCGCTCGACACGTCGATGAAGGTGCGGGTGGCCGCCAAGGGCAAGCACAAGGGCCAGCGCTACCTGATCATCCCGTTCCGCCACAACACGCCAGGCAATACAGCGCTGGCGCCGGCGATGCCGCCCGAGGTGTACAAGAAGGCCAAGCGCCTGGACCCCTCGACCATCACCGGCACGGCCGAGCGTGTCTCGGGTACCGGCGCGTTCAACCCGAAGACCAAGAAGCCGGTCACGGTGCCGCAGCAGAAATACAGCTGGGGCGAGAAGCTGCCGGCGGGCATGCGCGAAAAGCTCAAGCCGCACCACACCACCGACCCGTATGCCGGCATGTACCGGTTCAAGACGAGCGCCGGCGGTGGCAAGTCCAGCGCCTACATGACGTTCCGCGTCATGGGCGAATGGCAGACCGGCAAGTGGATCGCGCCGGCCAAGCCTGGCCAGCACATCGCGCTGGGCGTGCGCAACGAAATGGCCGGCGAGGCGCCCGCCGTATTCGCCCAGGCAATCGCGCACCTCAAGTAGCGCTGGCCAGGAGTCGTGACGCCATCCTTGGTGTCTATGATCTCCTTCATCGCTACCGCGCAATCGGGCAATGCTGTCCGCATCCACCTCGCACCGCCAGAAGGCGCGTGCGAGGTGCGCGTGCTGCGAAAGCGCGCCGACACCATCACAGCCGCCGACGATCCTGGCGCCAATGTCGTACACAAGGGCACGGACACCATGTTTATGGACCGCCGCGCCCTGGTCAACGGCACCACCTACTTCTACCGCGCCTTCTACCTGATCGACAGCCAGTGGGTCGCCACTGATTCGCGCAGCGTCGTGCCCAAGGTCGAGTTCGTGGACGTGAGTCCGGACGTGGTCGAGCTGGTGCGCGAGCGCATCGAGCTCGGCCTGGCGGCCTACGTCGAGCGCGGCGACCTGGTCCACCCCAACGATGCCATCCCGGTGATGCTGGCCGTACCAGCGGACATCGAGGGCGCCCCCTATCCCCTGGTGTCGGTCCACATGCAGACCACCGATGTGGCCGAGCGCGGCATCGGTGATGTGCTGACGCCTGATTACCCCATCGGGATCGGGGAGGTGCCGGACGAGGTTGTCTCGACCGAGGGCTACCTGTCGAGCTACCAGATCCTGGTGATCGTGTGGTGCACCAACGGCGACGTGCGCAACGCGATCCGCCGCGCCCTGGTGGCCATCCTGCTGGCCAACGGCGACGTGTTCGAGTCCGAGGGCGTGGTGCTGCCCAAGCCGTCGTTCAGCGACGTGGACGACATGAACGGCTACCCGATCCCGATGTACCAGTCCATCTGTTCCATGACGTGTGTCGCCCCGACCGCTGTCGAAACCCGCGCCCCGGCCATCAAATCGGTCGAGGCAATTCTTTCATACCCAAACCAAGGATAGAGCATGGCCACTACCAAGAAGCTGGAAAGCGCCGACGCCAAGAACGGCGACGAGAACGCATTCCCGCTGTCGCTGAATGAGTTCTGCATCCGCCTGTCGCAAACCGACAAGCGGGTGGAAATGATCGGCGCCTTCAACGCACAGGAGGCCGCTGCAGGCCGCCACAACGACACCGAAGCGGCCTACGAGGCCCGCTACGCCGATTTCATCACCCAGCCAGCATAAGGAGCCATTCATGTCCGAAGTATTCTTTGGTGGCCGCCAGATCACTACCCCTGGCGTCTACTCGGCCCTGGACGAGTCGCGCATGTCCAACCCGAACCTGTCGGTGGGCAACGTGGCCGCCCTGGTCGGCCGCGCCATCGGCATCGAGCCGTTCAAGGCGCACCGCTTCGGCGGCGCCGACGAGGCGCGCAAGGTCATCAGCGACGATATCACCCTCAAGGCGATCGAGCGCGCGTTCGATCCATCGAGCGAAACCACCGGCCCGAGCGTCCTGGTGTTCATCGCGGTGAACCCATCGACCCAGGCCACCGCCGTGGTCAACGATGCTGCCGGCAACGCCGCCATCAACCTCAAGGCCACCAAGTACGGCCGCCCAGGCAACCAGGTCAAGTACAAGATCGAGCCGGCCTCGGTGGAAGGCAAGAAGCTGACCACCCAGCTGGGCAACGACTACTACAGCCTGGACAACGTGGCGCGCAACGCCATGTCCGTGCGCTACACCGGCGCCGAGGCTGCGGCCACCATCACCGTGGCCGACGCCGTCGTCACGCTGGCGGCTGGCGATGCCACCGCCGAGCTGGACCTGCGCGACTACCTCACGGTGCAAGAGCTGGTCGACCGCATCAACAGCACCGCCGGCTTCAACGCCGTGGTTCTCGACGGCAACAGCGAAAAGCCGACCCTGCAAGCCCTGGATGCCAAGCCGGCCACCAGCTGCAAGAACATCGACGTGGTCGTCACCGCGCACCTGCAAGCGTGCGTGGACTGGTTCAACAGCACCGGCGAAGGCTTCATCACCGCCGAGCGCGCAGCTGGCGCCGGCGCGCCGCCGGCCAACACCCCATTCGCATACCTGTCGGGCGCGAGCGATGGCGAAGTCACGAACGCCGAATGGCAGAAGGCGTTCGACGTCCTGCAGCAGGAAGACGTTCAGTGGGTCGCACCGCTGTCGCCGCTGGCGGCCATCCGCTCGATGTGCGACACGCACTGCGCCTTCATGTCCAACAGCACGAAGATGATGCGCCGCAGCTACACCGGCGGCGGCACCGGCATGACCGACGCCGAAGCGGTCGAAGCGGCCAAGAGCCTCAATTCGGATCGCACCAGCTTCGCGCACCTGGGCGTGTACGACTTCAACCAGAAGGGCGTGCTCACGCTGTACCCGGCCTATGTCGCCGCCGCCGCCATGGCCGGCATGAGCTCGGGCGTGTCGCCTGGCACCTCGCTCACGAACAAGACCATGAAGTTCCAGGGCGTGGAGCGCAAGCTGCGCATCCCA
>Ga0265780_10010676_pt1 | contig 10926 bp, 9 predicted proteins | sample P1T30metagenome_FD_192432 | JGI IMG/M metagenome (GOLD analysis project Ga0265780, IMG submission 192432) | Plant litter microbial communities from East Loma Ridge, Irvine, California - P1 T30 | ecosystem: Environmental > Terrestrial > Plant litter > Unclassified | place: USA: California... | reverse complement strand
CTTTTTATTCTTCCGGAACGAATACCCACAGCAGCAGGTAGACCAGGATGCCGGCGCCGAAGGTCAATACGAACAGCGCGAAGATCAGGCGCCAGACCCATGACTCGAGGCCATAGGTACGCGCCAGACCGCCGCACACGCCGCCCAGCCAGCGATCCAGGCGCGAACGGCGCAGGCCGCTCAACAGATCGTCGCGATGGGTATCGAACGAGGTGCCGGTCCTGGGCACGCCGTCGCCGTGGCGATGCTCCTTGCTCAGGCTCACCGTGGCGGCGCCGGACAGGATACGGGCCTTGGCCTGCTCGAATTCGGCGTCCGACAGGGCGCCGGCCTGGTGCAGCTCGTGCAACCGCTTGATTTCGTCTGACAGCATGTCGTTCTCCGGCAAACAGCAGCCGGCGCCCGATCAGGTGCGCCGGCACAGGGTGAGAGTTACAGGTCCAGCAGCAGGCGCGCCGGATCTTCCAGCGCGTCTTTCATCGCGACCAGGCCCAGCACGGCTTCGCGGCCGTCGATGATGCGGTGGTCGTACGACATTGCCAGGTAGTTCATTGGACGAATCACGATCTGGCCGTTTTCGACGACAGCACGGTCCTTGGTCGCGTGCACGCCCAGGATCGCCGACTGTGGCGGGTTGATGATCGGGGTCGACATCATCGAACCGAAGGTGCCGCCGTTCGAGATCGAGAAGGTGCCGCCCGACAGGTCGTCCAGGGTCAGCTTGCCTTCCTTGGCTTTCTGGCCGAATTCACCGATCTTCTTTTCGATTTCGGCGATCGTCATCTGGTCGGCGTTGCGCAGGATCGGCACCACCAGGCCACGTGGCGAACCGACCGCGATACCGATGTCGAAGTAGCCGTGATAGATGATGTCGTTGCCGTCGACCGAGGCGTTCAGGATCGGGTATTTCTTCAGGGCTGCAACGGCTGCCTTGACGAAGAACGACATGAAGCCCAGCTTGACGCCGTGTTCTTTCTCGAACTTGTCCTTGTACTTGGCGCGCAGGTCCATCACCGGCGCCATGTTCACTTCATTGAACGTGGTCAGGATGGCGTTGGTCGACTGCGACTGCAGCAGGCGCTCGGCGATACGGGCGCGCAGGCGGCTCATCGGCACGCGCTCTTCCGGACGGTCGCCCGGATTGGTCGACACCGAAGGGGCCGACACTTGCTGCAGTGGCGCCTTGGCCGCTGGCGCTGGCGCGGCTGCCGGCTTGTTGGCCACGGCGTTGAGGGCGTCGCCCTTGGTCACGCGACCATCACGGCCCGAACCGTCGATGCCGCCGGTGGTCATGTTGTTGTCGGCCAGGATCTTGGCAGCGGCAGGCATGGCGACGCCGGCTTTCGACTGGTCGGCCGCAGGTGCGGCAGCAGCTGCAGCGGCGATCGGTGCGTTTGGCGCAGCCGAAGGAATGGCCTTCACTGGCAGCGGGCTGGTCTGAGCCGATGCTTCGGTATCGATGACGGCGATGACTTCACCGGCGACGACGGTGGCGCCGTCCGCCTTGAGCAGTTGCACGATCACGCCGGCGCTTGGGGCCGGCAATTCCAGGACCACCTTGTCGGTCTCGATGTCGATCATGTTTTCGTCGCGCGAGACCGACTCGCCGACTTTCTTGTGCCACGACAGCAGGGTTGCTTCTGCGACCGATTCCGACAGGACGGGGACCTTGACTTCGATTTGTGCCATGTATAACTCCGATTATTTATTCTGTGCAAAAAGCCCCACGCCACGAAGGGCGCGGGGCCGGTGCCATTACTTCGTCAGGATGAAGCCCTTGAGCTTCGAGAACGCGGTGTCCAGCAGTTCCTTTTGCTGCGCCACGTGCTTGTCGGCATAACCGACCGCTGGCGACGCCGATGCGGCGCGGCCGGCGTAGGCCAGGCGCTGGCCATCTTCGAGACCCTCGAAGATGTTGTGCTGGATCTGGAACCACGGACCCTGGTTCTGCGGCTCGTCCTGCACCCACACCACTTCGGTCGCGTTCGGGAACTTTTTCAGTTCGGCGGCGAACGACTTGTGTGGGAACGGGTACATCTGCTCGACGCGGATGATCGCGGTGTCGGTGACGTTGCGGGTCTTGCGCGAGTTGACCAGGTCGAAATAGACCTTGCCCGAGCAAACCAGCACGCGCTTGACCTTGGATGCTTCGATCTTGTCGTCGCACTCGCCGATGACGGTCTGGAAACCGCCCTTGGCCAGGTCGCCCAGTGCCGAGCCGGCATCCTTGTTGCGCAGCAGCGACTTCGGCGTGAAGATCACCAGTGGCTTGCGGAACTGACGCACCATCTGACGACGCAGCAGGTGGAAGATCTGCGCGGCCGTGGTCGGCTGCACGACTTGCATATTGTTGTCGGCGCACAGTTGCAGGAAGCGCTCGATACGGGCCGAGGAGTGCTCCGGACCCTGGCCTTCATAGCCGTGCGGCAGCATCATGACCAGGCCCGAGGCGCGGCCCCACTTGACTTCACCCGAAGCGATGAACTGGTCGATGACCACTTGCGCGCCGTTGACGAAGTCGCCGAACTGGGCTTCCCAGATGGTGAGGGTGTTCGGTTCGGCGGTCGAGAAACCGTACTCGAAGCCGAGCACCGCTTCTTCGGACAGCACCGAGTCGATCACGTGGAAGTCGGCCTGGTTATCCGACACATTGGCCAGTGGCAGGTAGATGCCCTGGTCCCAGCGCTCGCGGTTCTGGTCGTGCAGCACGGCGTGGCGGTGCACGAAGGTGCCGCGGCCGGCATCCTGGCCCGACAGGCGGATGGCGTAGCCCGACGACAACAGCGACGCGAAGGCCAGGTGTTCGCCCATGCCCCAGTCGAGATTCATCTCGCCGCGGCCCATGGTGGCGCGGTCGGCCAGCACCTTGTCGACCAGCGAGTGCGGCTTGAAATTCTCCGGCACCTTGGTGATGCGTTCGGCCAGGCGCTTGAGTTCGGACAGCGGCACGGCGGTATCGGCGGCGTCGGTCCACTTCTTGTTCAGGAACGGCGCCCAGTCGACGGCGTACTTGTTCTTGAAGTTGGTCAGCACCGGATCGACCGTGTGCTTGCCGGCGTCCATGGCGTCACGGAAAGCGGCGACCAGCTTGTCGCCACCGTCGGCTTCGATGGTGCTCTGCGCAGCCAGCTTTTCGGCGTACAGCTTGCGCGTGCCCGGGTGCTTGGCGATCTTCTTGTACATCAGCGGCTGGGTCAGCGCTGGCGTATCCTGCTCGTTGTGGCCCAGCTTGCGGTAGCAGATGATGTCGACCACGACGTCCTTGCCGAATTCGGCGCGGTAGTCGAGCGCGATCTGGCTGGCCAGCACCACGGCTTCAGGATCGTCGGCGTTGACGTGCAGCACCGGCGCTTCGATCATCTTGACCACGTCCGAGCAGTACAGCGTCGAACGGGCGTCGCGCGGGTCGGAGGTGGTGAAGCCGATCTGGTTGTTGATGACGATGTGGACCGTGCCGCCGGTGCCGTAGCCGCGCGTCTGCGCCAGGTTCAGGGTTTCCATGACCACGCCCTGGCCGGCGAATGCAGCATCGCCGTGCACCAGGATCGGCAGCACTTCCTTGCCCTTCTTGTCGCCGCGACGCATCATGCGCGCCTTGACCGAACCTTCGACGACCGGGTTGACGATCTCGAGGTGAGAAGGATTGAAAGCAAGTGACAGGTGGACAGGGCCGCCCGGGGTGGTGATGTCGCTCGAGAAGCCCTGGTGGTACTTGACGTCGCCAGCCGGCAGGTCGTCGGCGTGCTTGCCTTCGAATTCTTCGAACAGGTCGGCCGGGCTCTTGCCCAGGGTATTGACCAGCACGTTCAGGCGGCCGCGGTGGGCCATGCCGATGACAATTTCTTGCACACCTTTTTCACCAGCGCGCTGGATCACTTCGTCGATCGAGGCGATGAACGATTCGCCGCCTTCGAGCGAGAAGCGCTTGGCGCCGACGTACTTGGTGTGCAGGTAGCGTTCCAGGCCTTCGGCTGCGGTCAGGCGTTCGAGGATGTGTTTTTTCTTCTCTGCGCTGAAGGTCGGGGTCGAACGGATCGACTCCAGGCGCTCTTGCAGCCAGCGCTTTTCGGTCGGGTCGCTGATGTACATGAACTCGGCGCCGATCGAACGGGTGTACGTGTCACGCAGCATGTTCAGGATGTCGCGCAGGGGCGCGGTTTCCTGACCGAAATAGGTATTGCTGATGTTGAAGACGGTGTCCATGTCGGCTTCGGTGAAGCCGTAGAAGCCTGGATCGAGTTCTGGCAGAGGTGGACGTTCCTGGCGCTGCAGTGGATCCAGGTTGGCCCAGCGCGAACCGAGGTAGCGGTAGGCGGCGGTGATCTGGGTAACGGCGACGCGCTTGCGGCCCAGTTCCGAGTCGGCGGATGCGACCACGGTACGGATCGGGCCCTGCTTGGCGCGCTCGGCGAACGAAGCGATGACCGACGAGTGAACCACGTCGGGACGGCACGAGCCGTCGACGGCCGGCACGTGCTGCATCTGGTCGAAGTAGGCGCGCCAGTTTTCGGGCACCGAGGTCGGATTGTCCAGATAGGCTTCGTACAACTCTTCCACGTACGGCGCATTACCGCCGAACAGGTATGAGTTGGCGTTATATTGTTGCATCATTCTTGCTCACCTTTCTTTTCGCGCTTCGCGAGGTTTGGGCGGGTTGTTTAACCTTCCGCGGCACGGCCTGACCGGTTAGCGGATTGCACTTCGAGACATCAAGTTGTGGGGGAAGGACTTTTCGAAACAGAAATCTTGTGCAAAATCCTGCCTATTTGCGCTGAGTATTGTAACGCATCATGTCATGCAGGGCAGGTCGGCAAACCAGAAATTATTTATTTCAAAATGTGAGCGCCGATCAGGCCAATCCAGAAAATTTGAACTGACGAGTTGACCATGTAAATGATAATCGTTATCATTTACAGATGGACTCGACCTTGCCTTCCCCACCCCACGGCGCCCTGCCCGGCGCCCGGCGCGCCCTGTGGCTCAAGCAGCTGCACACCTGGCACTGGATCAGTTCCGCGATCTGCCTGATGGCCATGCTGCTGTTCAGCTTTACCGGCCTGACCCTGAACAATGCCACCCTGATCGAAGCCAGGCCCCAGGTCACGCGCGTGAAAGCCAGCCTGCCCGAACCGCTGCGCACCCAGCTGCGCGCCTGGGCCGAAGAACACGCTGACGCCGAAGTGCCGCTGCCGAGCGAATTGGCGGACTGGACCAATCGCGCCTTCCCGGTCGATGTGCGCGGCGTGCGCGCCGAATGGACCGAGGACGACGCCTACATCGCCCTGCCGCGTCCGGGCGGCGACGCCTGGCTGCGCATCGCGGTCGACGGCGGCGCCGAATACGAGCGCACCGACCGCGGCTGGATCTCGTGGCTGAACGACCTGCACAAGGGCCGCAACACCGGCGCGGCCTGGAGCTGGTTCATCGATTTCTTCGCCGTCGCCTGCCTGGTGTTCTGCATCACCGGCTTTCTGATCCTGAAATTCCACGCTGCCAAGCGGCCGTCGACCTGGCCGGTGGTGGGATTTGGCATCGTGCTGCCGGCTCTGCTGGCCCTGCTGTTCGTACATTGATTTCCCGCGCATTTCCTCACTGAAAGAGAAAACCAAGAATGAAACTGTCCAACACGCTGTCCCGCTCACTTGTGCTGACCCTGCCGCTGGCGTCGGGCTGGGCCATGGCCGCCGATCTGTCGGTCAAGTTCGACCTGCCGCAACTGAACGTGGCCGAGTACCACAAGCCCTACGTCGCGATCTGGATCGAGCGCGCCGACCAGAGCATTGCGTCGAACCTGGCGCTGCTGTACGACGTCAAGAAGAAGGACAAGGCCGGCGAGAAATGGGTCAAGGACCTGCGCACCTGGTGGCGCAAGGCCGGGCGCGATGCCAGCTTGCCGATCGACGGCGTCAGCGGCGCCACCCGCGCGGCGGGCAGCCACAGCATGAGCTTCAACGGCGCCCGCAACGGCCTGGATAAACTGCCGGCCGGCGAATACAAGCTGGTGATCGAAGCGGCGCGCGAGGCCGGCGGACGCGAACTCGTGAAGCTGCCGTTCAACTGGGCCGGCAAGGGCAAGCTGGCGGCCAACGCCAGCGGCAAGGAAGAGCTGGGCGCGGTCTCGCTGCAAATCCAATAACCAGACAATAAACGGAGAACCCATGAACGCAAGCAAACTGAAACTGGCCGCGCTTGGCCTGGCCCTGGCCGGCATGTCGCTCAGCGCCCAGGCGCACCGCGGCTGGCTGCTGCCGAGCAGCTCGATGGTCGAAGCCAGGGAAGCCTGGGTCACGCTCGATGGCGCGATCTCGGAAGGCCTGTTCGAATTTCACCACGTGCCGCTGCGCCTGGACGGCTTGAGCATCACCGATCCGGATGGGGTGACCACCCCGGCCAGCGGCGCCGTGCTGGGCAAGTACCGCAGCACCATCGATGTGCGCTTGCCGAAGGACGGCACGTATCGCCTGGCGATCGTCAACAACAATCTGTTCGGCAGCTACAAGCTCAACGGCGAAACCAAGCGCTTCCGCGGCGCCGAAGGCAGCCCCGGCGTGCAGGTGCCGGCCGGCGCCACCGACGTCGAGACCAGCACCACCCATTCGCGACTGGAAACGTTCGTATCGGCCAACAGCACCAGCGAAGGCGCCCTCAAGCCGAGCGGCGTCGGCCTTGAACTGGTGCCGGTCACCAATCCGACCGACCTGCGCGCAGGCGAACCGGTTCGCCTGCGCTTCCAGCTCGACGGCAAGCCGCTGGCCAACTTCCCGTTCAGCATGGTGCCGGGCGGCGTCAGGTATCGCGGCACGCTGGGCGAACTGCGCTTTAGCACCGATGCCAAGGGCGAAGCCAGCTTCACGGTGCCAAGCGCAAACATGTACTGGCTCAGCGCCAAGTATCCGTTCGAGGCCGGCAAAGGCCGTCCCGAACCCGGCGTGCGCCGCTATACCTACGCGGCAACGCTCGAAGTGCTGCCGCAGTAAGGAGGCCGGATGCGCGACGTGATCGTTCCATTTGATGTCGACATGGCCTTGCCGCCCGGCGGCAGCAGCCTGTATGCGACCTCGGGCCGGACCATGGGCACCGGCTGGTCGGCGCGCATGATGCTGCCGCCGGGCGCCGACGGCGACGCTTTAGGGCGCGCACTGCAGGCCGAACTGGACGAAATCGTTGCGCAAATGAGTCACTGGGACAGCGACTCGCTGCTGTCGCGTTATAACAACGCCGCTGCCGGCAGCTGGCATGACTTGCCGGCGCAGTTCCATGAAGTGGCGGCATACGCGCTGGCGCTCGCGCAGGATAGCGGCGGCGCCTACGACCCGGCCGCCGGCGCGCTGGTGACACTGTGGGGTTTCGGCCCGCATGCCCGCTACGACCAGGCCGGCTTCTGCGCGCCCGACAGCCTGGCCATCGACGCCCTGCTCGCGCGCCGCGCCGGGCGCCGGCCGCAACTCGACCGCGCCGCGCGGCGCCTGCTGCAGCCGGGCGCGGCGATGCTCGATTTTTCGTCGATCGCCAAAGGCTACGCGGTCGACCGCATGGCCGCCTGCCTGCAAGGGCGCAGCGTGCGCCATTTCCTGGTCGAAGCCGGCGGCGAATTGCGCGGCGAAGGGGTCAAGCACGATGGCCAGCCATGGTGGGTCGAGATCGAAGGCGTGCCTGAGGCAGGCGCGCAGAACGCGCAGCCGCTGGTCGCCCTGCACGGCCTGGCAATCGCCACCTCGGGCGACTACCGCCAGTATTTCGAGCATGGCGCAGGGCGCGCTGCGCACACGCTCGATCCGCGCACCGGCAAGCCGGTCGCCAACGATGTCGCCTCGGTGACGGTGCTGGCCAGCACCTGCATGGCGGCCGACGCGCTGTCGACCGCCCTCACGGTGATGGGGCCAGAAGCCGGCATCGAATTCGCCGAGGCGCGCTCGATTGCAGCGCGCTTCCTGGTGCGCTCGCCTGGCGGCCTGAGTGAAATTGTCTCGCGCGCCTGGGCCGCGCTGCGCCAGGCATGACACTCGACCCGCTACGCTGGGGCGGCGCGCTGGCGCTGTCTGCCACCTACCTGGCCATGTGCCTGGCGATCTGGCGCGCGCGGCTGGCGCTGGCCGCGGCGGGCGCGGCCAGCGCGCCGGCCGACTGGCTGATCGTGCACGCCAGCCAGACCGGCAGCGCCGAACACCTGGCCGAACGCACCGTTGCCACGCTCGCGCTGGGCGGCCTCAAGGCGCGCGCAGTGTGCATGTCAACCCTCGACGCAGCCACCCTGGCCGCAAGCAACCGCATCCTGTTCATCTGCAGCACCTACGGCGAAGGCGACCCGCCCGACAGCGGCGCCCGCTTCGCCGGCCAGACCATGGGCGGCCTGCCCGACCTGTCGCAACTGCACTACGCCGTGCTGGCGCTGGGCGACGCTACTTACGACAGCTTCTGCGGTTTCGGGCGTGCGCTCGACGGCTGGCTGGCAGCGCGCGGCGCGACCGCCCTGTTCGACCGGATCGACGTCGACCGCGGCGCGCCTTCGGCCCTGGCCGAATGGCAGCACCACCTGAGCCATATCGCCGGCACCGTCGACGCGCCTGACTGGGAGGCGCCGGCCTACGACGAATGGCGCATCACCGGCCGCACGCTGGCCAACCCCGGCAGCGCCGGCGCGCCGCTGTACCGGCTGGCGCTGGCGCCGCTGTCCGGCGCCCTGCCCGCGTGGCAAGCGGGCGACCTGGCGCAAGTGAGCGCGCCGCGCGACCCGGCGCATCCACGCGAATACTCGATCGCCTCGACGCCGAACGAAGGCCATCTGGGCTTGCTGGTGCGCCTGCAGCGGCGCGCCGACGGCACGCCGGGCGCGGCATCGGGATGGCTGTGCAGCGAGACGCAGCAAGGCGACATCATCCGGCTGCGGGTGCGCGCGCATGCCCGTTTCCGGCTCGGCGAGAACGCGTATCGGCCCTTGATCGCGATCGGCAACGGCAGCGGCCTGGCCGGGCTGCGCGCCTTGCTCAAGACCCGCATCGACGCCGGCGAACGGCGCAACTGGCTGCTGTTCGGCGAACGCAACGCCGCGCACGACTTCCTGTGCCGGGATGAACTGCAGGCGTGGCGCGCCGATGGCGCACTGGCGCGGCTCGACCTTGCTTTTTCGCGCGATGGCGACGGCGACGCGCTGCGCTACGTCCAGCATCTGCTGGTGCAGCACAGCGACGTGCTGCGGCGCTGGGTGGGCGACGGCGCGGCGATCTATGTGTGCGGCAGCCTGCAGGGCATGGCCGGCGGTGTGCACGAGGCCTTGAACAGCGTGCTCGGCGCCGAGGTTCTCGAGCGCCTGCTCGAAGACGGGCGTTACCGGCGCGATGTTTATTGAGACTTGCTTTGGCAACTGAGCGTCATTCTAGGCGAAACGCATCCGGTACCAGACCAGCCCAAGCAGCTCATACACCGCATACCATGAACGGCGCATGCCCTCCGCGCTCGGCAGCCAGGCGCGGATGCCCCTGGCCTGGCCAGTGAAGAACATGGTCGGCGCATCGATTACCTGCAGCCCGGCGCGCTCGAACACGGCGCGGGCGCGCGCCATGTGCATCGCATCGGTCACCAGAAGCACGCGCGTGACGCCATCCTTCTTCAGCAGCGCGGCGCTGTAGCTGGCGTTTTCGCCCGTATCGCGCGACTGTCCCTCGACCCACCTGACCGGCACCCCGAAGTCTTCGCGCAGCGCCGTGGCCATCGCATCGGCCTTGGTATACGCGCGATCTTCAGGCGCTGCATCGCTGCCGCTGGAACCATTGCCACCGCTCACCAGCAGCGGCAGCCCGGTGCGCCGCTGCAAATGCGCCGCATAGCGCAGGCGCGCCAGGGCGATGTAGTCGGGGATGTCGCGCGCGCCGTACTCGGGCGCCGCCTGCAGCCGTCCTGCAGCGAGCACGACAATTGCCCCGGCGCCGGCGTCCTCGGGCGCCAGCAGTGGCGTGGTCATGCGCTCGAGCGGCTTGACGAAGAAGCTGGCGCCGGCGTTGCTGGACAGGATCGCCAGCGCCGCCAGTCCGCTGCCGGCAATGATGCGCCCGGCGCGCGGCCACCAGCGCCAGAGCGCCAGGCCGACGGCGATCACGAAGAACAGGCTGGTGGGAGGGAGAACGAGGTCGCGCGGAATGGCGTTGAGTAGATTGAGCACGGGTCGATGTTCGTGGGTGGTAGCGCAGGATGCAAGCGTGCTGAGTAGACGACAAGAATTATGATAACGTCAAGCACCATTTCAGATTGATAAGCCGGCCCGCAATGAAAACTACGCTACCGATCATCCTGCTGGCACTGCTGGCGTGCGCCAGCGCCACTGCCAGCGCAGACCAGCCACGCGTCATCATCAAGTGCAGCGCCAAAGGCGGCGATTGCCAGAACAAGGATGCCGCGTCCGGGAAACCGCTGCTGCCGCCAGACCAGCCCGGGGACGCGCAGATGAGCTCGATGGCAGCGCCGATGATGATCTCGCCGCCGTCACTGGCCGCCGGGTCGATGCCGCCCACGCCGTCGGCGCCGCCCGCGTTAGCTGCGCCTTCTGCGCCTTCTGCGCCTTCTGCGCCTTCTGCGCCAGCTGTGCCATCTGTGGCGCCAGTTGCGGCGCCAGCTGCACACGCTGTCGTCCAGATCCCGGACGCCGCGCACGCCGCCTGCGCCAGGCGCAAGAACGGCAGCAAGGTCACGGTCAAGCTGGGGCCGAAGGAAAGCATGGCCGGCGTCTGCAAAAAGGAAGGCGGCAAGATGCGCTTCCGGCTGCGCCATCACCGCAGCGTCAGCTGAACGCGGTGCCCCTTCGATGGTTCGCCACAGCGCACGCTTGAAATTCGTAAAGTTAGCAAACTGATTAGAATGGTCTGATCGGTTTCATGCCTGCGGAGGGCGTATGTTCGATCTCGATCTGCCTTGGTGGGAATTCATCTTGCGCGG
>Ga0265780_10010675_pt1 | contig 10926 bp, 17 predicted proteins | sample P1T30metagenome_FD_192432 | JGI IMG/M metagenome (GOLD analysis project Ga0265780, IMG submission 192432) | Plant litter microbial communities from East Loma Ridge, Irvine, California - P1 T30 | ecosystem: Environmental > Terrestrial > Plant litter > Unclassified | place: USA: California... | reverse complement strand
GGCATGGAGGTTTAGACTGTGGTGTGAAGGATTGCACGGATGCAGCTCGCTCGGGAGCTTGACACGCTCTCACGTTATCGTACCCCACACGAGCAGCAAGCACCCGCCCCGCCAAAACCTGCCCCTGCTAAAGTTTACATCGTCACAAACACCAGGAAGCTCAGCACCAGCCCACGCGACACCAAGATGGCTCAGGCTCAAGGCGCACAGCCTGGTCAAAGTAAATGCACCCAGATCTCAGATCGTCGCGCATTGTGCTAATATCACCTCGCAGTCGAAATCACATCGCTCCCTGTCCCCCGCCTCCAGGAACTAAAAACCCAACTCGACGCCGAACTCACCCACCTGTCCAACTCGTTCCAATCGCTGCGCACCGCCCAGTCCAAGTTCCGCGACTGCCTGAACTCCATCTCGACAGGCCTCACACCGGACACCGTCTCGAAACCGCTCCTCGTCCCCTTGACATCCTCGTTATACGTACCGGGCAAACTCACCGATCATGAGCACGTGCTGGTGGATGTAGGCACGGGTTTCTTTGTGGAGAAGGATATTGCGAGTGCGAAAGACTTCTATGAGCGCAAGGTTAAGGATCTGGGCGACAGTTTGAAGGACTTGGAGGGTGTTGTGCAGGGCAAGGCGCAGAATGTGAGAGTTGTAGAGGAGGTTATCAGGCTTAAGGTCATGAACGCACAGGAAGGCAAGGGCGAAGAGCAAGGCAGCTGAAGAGTTGCGAGGATTTGAACGAATATCATCTTAGAGGATCAAATGCCAGTACCAGACAAGCCGCATGCAGCACGAGTAGAAGCACGGCTGGAGCATCGAGCGGGTCTGTAAAAAGAGCTACGAGAGTTCATGGCCCAAGACTGGAGCCAAGTACTTGTGGTATTGGCATCATACTATATGAGAATGAAGTCCCCTGGTCTGCGGCCTACATCAACATGAAAACATGCAAAGTAGATGACCTAACGTCAATGTAGCCTCCATGGTGTTCAGTTTTCCCGTCCTTTAGATAGCGACGCCTCCCATGTCTGTGACAGAACTGACGATGGCTGATAGCTGAAGCAGCTTGTCCATGAGGATGCGGATACCATCGCGTGGTGGTGCTTCAACGCCAGGGCCCAGATCGAGGTTCCTCATTCCGAAGTCCTCGTCCTCAACCGCGCTGGAGTAGCAAGACTGTCCGTCATCTGGCAGGAAGGTAGCCACAGTGTGACCCCAGTCGGCCTTTCGACCCACAGGGAGACGCTCAAGCTCAGCAAGATGGGTAGCCCATTCAGAGTGGCGGACACAGAGGCCCCAGACGGGAAGTCTCTGTCCTGGGTACCACATACAAGTAGCCTCAACCTTGTAGCAGGTCTGCTTGATGCCGAAAGAGTAGATGGTTTCCAGACGGCCGTTCCGTAGGTGCTTCTTGACGGTAGGTGTCTGATCCCACTCAGCGAAGCTTTCGGTGGAACGATAATCGTGGTTGGGCCTCATCTTGACTCGATCAGCGAAGCCAGTAATGACAGGCGAGATGCTCTTCGCTGCCACAGGAATCAAGGACTCAAGGGCAAAGTGCCATCCTCGGCTCTCTCCAAGCTCCAGCAGATTGATATCCATGTTCTTCTTTGGTGTTTTACGACCCTGATCGATTTTGTAGAACCGGGTTGTTGTCTTCTCGTACAAGCCCTCTTCGTCATCAGTCCAGTCGACCTGAACAACGATGAGTTCGGACTGCGGCGCTACGGATGGAGTGGTTGTACTAGCGGAAGCTTGGGGAGGCGCTTTAGGACGTCCAGCATGGCGCACAGCTACCGGCTCACACGGTGGGGCAACAACGCTGCTGGGGTCTGTGAACACCCACGTTCCTCGGAACATTGGACGAGTGCCTTGCAGCGATTTTGGCGTATAACCGAAGTAGGCAGAAGACTTCGTCGGCTCCAGGAATTCATTGGCCATGCAGAGTGCTCCCAAAATTTGCGAGCCCAGTGCATCATCAGCAAGCCTATGTTGTTAGCCATTATGCTAGTCGTCACGAGGGGACACACTTACCACTTCTTTATCTCAACTGTAACAGGTCCGTTAATCGACTTCAAGAAGATCTCCTTTCCGAACTTCTGGCCAATCTTATCCTCCTTGATATGTCTTGAGCTCAGAGCCAGGCACCCTAGCCGAACAGCCATATCGTACGCGCCTTTCGTGTGGCGCACAGCTTCAAGGGCCAGCTGAATTGAATGCTGGATCTTTGAAAGCTGCGTGAAGTGCATGATCTCATTGCGGAAGCTGCCGGAGGTTTCCATTATCCCACTGGAGAGGAGGCGAGGTACGACTCGATCTTGACTGATGTTGAGCGAAAGAGGTCAGCACTCGTCTGCAGTTCACGCTTGTAATTCACGTACAGGTTCGGCCACCACGCGTCAGCCTCCTCCAGAACAACCTCCAAGCCCTCTTTTTCATCAAGAATCATGTTGATTACATGCTGCAGTCCCATAGCATCAGCTTTGACTTTGTCGATCATCGTCATGAGATGCGCTTCGGCTGCTTCGATGCGCGCTATGTCGCGGGCTGTAAAAGTTAGTGTGTATCGCATGTAGTAGATATATGATGGGCTTGCCTTGTATCTCAATCTGCCAAACGTCGTTCTGAGTAGGAAGAAGCGTTATGTACACCTCGTTCTGAGTCCGAATGGCGTTAAGCGCTTCTAGCTTGTTATTGAAGACATCGCGAGGAGTGACGCCTTCGTTGAGGAGGTCCTCCGGCCAGCACACGATGATGCTCGCCAGTGGCATCTCGCCTTTTGATACCTCAGGCGCCTTGCCCTTGAACTCGTCCTTCCGCTGACGCTCCCGCTCTTCAATGCTGTCGTAGTACCATTTGTTATGGTCGAATGCAGGCGTCTTCGCCCATGATGATGAGTCTTTTGACTTGATATGCGCGTTAGAGATCCAGTGGTTAATGTATCGGACGGCCTTCTCAACGCCTGCACCTTGTCCAGCAATGGCGAACTGAGTGATATACCCAGCGTCCCATTTGGGGATGACATCGCAGCCAGTGTCGATCTTGATGTTGTTGACGATGAGCTCGCGTTCTGTAGCATGAGTGAGGCGACGGTACTCCGGGGGCACCGGAATGAACCTTTTTGGCTTGGGCTTCGGCTTTGGCAGAGCGCCAGTGTCCTGTCCGTCCATCGCTGCGGCTTCTTTGTTGTGTGGAGAACTAGACGCAGTGTCAAAGTAGCGGCGCCGGGGCGAGAGGATTGACAGTGTTGTGGTGTTCGTCGCTGCGGAGTCAGGTCGAGGTGACTGAATTGGAAAGAGCAAACGCGCGGTGGCGCTAGTGCGCATGCGTATACAGCCTCAAAGCGCACCTACCTCGTCTCATTTTGTGTTCAAGGTGCAGGTTAGGGAAATGGGTGAGTGCGGTTGGTTTATACCCAGAGAGCGTTGTAGTATGTTCTCGGAGCAGAGTGCCAGCGAAGGCCTCCAGGCTGTTGTGCTGCACCTCCTCTCTGATGCAAGAAGAGCTCGAACGCAACGCAATAGTAGAGCAAGCTCAAAAGCGCACTCTATGTCTGTATCACCAAGGAAATCGTGTGCAATAATGCGGGAAGCTTGGTTGATGGAGAAGTGATTGTACTAATGGAGAGGTTGTAGAAGCTGAACATGAAACGAGGAAGGATGAGATGGGTGAGATCTACGACAGGATGAGAGAAGTATCCTCTTAGTATGGGTGAGGGGAAGGTCTACTACTTGGAGACACTGTCGTCTAAGGTGGCCTCCTTTAAGGGAGGGAGAGCTCTCTCCTGCTACAAGGGGTTGAGCACGTCACCAAAGCCACACATGCAGCCCAGGAAGGCGTTTTCACGACAGAGAGGCTTCGGGCGATGATAACCAGATAGATCTTTGATGTTTGGGTAGTTAAATCGTATCGCGCAGAGCTGTTGGCTGGCAAACATAAGTGACGAGGTAGGCTAAGCAGCACATGGAAGATCACGTAATCCATCCATCTGAAATCGAAAGTCATGTGGTCGAGTAAAGCGACAGACAAAAGAGTGCTCCTAACAGAGTATCGAGCAGGTGCGATGGAAGAAGTCAATCGTGGGCAAGGCTACCGAAGTTGAGAAAGGCTTGGCGGGCATCGGCGTTTGCGGAGCGACTCCCGATCCATTTTCTGAGCATCGCGAAAGCCATTGCAACTCGATATACCGCATCGTCGCGGTCCGCACTCCTCGAAAGCGCTATACTACTCCTTATCGAACCTAGGAATCTTTGCGACCGCTGGCAATTGGAGAATCTAGACTTCATCGCCCCGCCACCATGGATGCCGTGCCCATCACAAAAAAGCTGATAGCCTTCGGCAGCAACAAGATATACCTGTAGGTCACGGCGATGTCTCATCTACGCTCAAGGCTGACATGATCCAGCCCCAAATTCACAGTCGCGTTTCTTCGCACACCCCAGCTCTCCCCATACCATGCCCGCTTCCAGGTCCCGCTAGACTTCTCCAAATACGACCTCCGCGACTACCTCTACCACGCCTACAACGTCAAATGCTTCAACATCCGATCGTACGTCAAGCAAATGCCGGTACGCGATACGCGCGAACAACCACGGCATTGGTTCCGCGAGGAGTCGAAGAAATACATGACAGTAGAGTTAGAGCAGCCATTCGTCTGGCCTGAGACACCCGACCTCGAACCATGGGGCAAGAAAGACAGGGAAAGAGAGATTCGGGATTCTGTGAAGATGGGCGGGGCAATTGACCAAAACGACACGCGGGAAGCAGCCCGGACGCTTCGAGAGCAAGTGGAGAAGTTACTACACAAGAACGTTTCCAAGCCGAATCGCGAGATACAGAAGAAGAAGGCAGCGGCTATGGAGCTTACGCCAGAGGATCAGGAGTCGGAGATACTGAGGAAGCGGGAGGCGTCAAATCTAAAGCGCATGTCAAGATTAAGGTTGTGGGCCAAGGAGAGGACAGGAAAGACCGTCGAAAGCGACAAGCCCAGGCGGTACGCGATCAAGGTTTGAGAATGATCTTGCGCTGTGTATATATGCATGTACCATATGTATCGGGACGAGGCAGGAAACCACCAATTGATTGCCACACGTACTGATAACCTTCCTGGATACTGCGAACACTTGGAATGGGCCATCATCAAAGCAGCCAATCGCGGGGCTCTAAGCTACAGTCTCATTGCCTTCCGTTCTGGGGTCCACAGAGTGCTTCGTAACCCTTCTTCCGTTCTGGGCTATTCGATGTTACTCGGCTCTAAATTTGACGCTAACGATCGAACAGGTAGTCGAATGGCAAGGCTGGAAGGGTCGCGGAGCCATTGAGCTGCAGTTGGATGTAAGCTTGCGCCTTCCTTGGCTGCATGTGGACTGCATCAATGACCCTCTCCGCCATTCTCATTCGACCACCCTAAAAGGAGCGTGATACGAATATGGAGAAATATACAACTCCAGTATCTTTGGCACTCGCGCTTATCATGTCGCAGTTACCGCCATTCTCAATGTACCTTCCCTGAGCACTCTAACACTTTACTCACTCCTTTTCCCACCTCACCCAACCCGAATTGCGCAGCTTAACGAAATCACCGAAACGTAGTTGCGCTGAATAATTCCGCAGCGGCATGTATCATTACAACCCGAGATGAGCAGACTTCGCCTCCGTTACCAAACATCAACATGTCTTTCGGATTTGCTGTTGGTGATTTCATCACTGTTGGAAAACTAATAAAAGAAACCATCAGCTGCCTACGGTCTGTGGATGGGGCTGAATGGGAGTACCAGGAACTGGTCAGAGATCTCAAAGCACTCGATACATCACTATACTACCTTGGCCACATCGATAACGAAATGAATACATTCGCTCATATCAGCCCGATCAAGACTGCTGCTACGACTTGCAGGCTACGACTCGAAGGATTCCTGTCAAGGGTACAGAAGTATGAAAGATCTATGGGATCCACAAGACACGCATCTACTTTGAGGACTACGTCAGATAAGCTTGGTTGGCATTTTGGCCAGAAAGACCAGATCAAACAACTCCGACAAGACATTCATATCTGCCACAGTATTATCAGTCTACATCTGGCCCAACACAGTCTCGAGCGCCTGGATGTTCTACGTGCAACAACCGAGATCGACTTTTCGCATACCTCTGAGCAGCTCTATCACACCCAGACCGCTCTTGAGCACATCAAAAAAGAAAATTTTAGCCAGGCAGTCAAGCTGAATGGTGTACAAACATTAGTGCAAGACATACATCAGTTCGTCATTGGTGACATCAAATCGTATTTGATTCGTCTCCTCCAGCTCATCAGCAGTACCTTGTACGTACCATGAATATAGTATTGTTTGAGCCTGAGCTGACTGACCGGTTCAGTACTTCAACGCAGCAGATTTACGAGATTTTGCTCGATATCCGGAACGCCATATCGGTAGACACGCGTTGGACCTTCTTCCAGACTCCTTTGGAAGTAGAAGATGCCTTCGGAGTCAAATTTCCCATCCCTACAGAGTACGATTACGACCTAATTGATACCGTTATTCGCCACCGGTTCAAGATTGGCGGGGGTTCTATGGAGGTGAAGGCAGGGAATTACGAACTGTGTAGGAAACAAAACCGTCTTGACATCATTACCGAGTCTTCACGTCTCCAGCCTGGGACTGCCATCACGATGTTCATAATCGTGAGCAGCTCGATCATTAAGGAGGCAGCATGGCCCATATCTCGTTGCGAATCGGCAGAGGTTATCCCGTGCCCCGGAGGGGGGTTTGGATGGTAAGTACGTTCCCAGTCCATTCGTGAAACTTCACTGACGCGGTTCATACAGCTCTAACCTTGATGTAGAGCTCTATCAGGCTAGCGAATTGTCATCAAACATCGAAAACGTCCGCAACGATGGCGCAAACTTTTTCCAGCCTCTTACACTACTTCCGCTTGCCCACAACCGTCCTTCCAATGCAGTCTGTTACAATGTTATGGAACGAACTATGCGAAGGAACGTCCGATTCGATTCTTTGAGAGACTCTGTCCCAGTCTACAACCCTGTTTTGGAAGAGATCGCCAAGATAGACGGTGTTATATCCTGTCCTCGTGTCTCCATAGGAGGTATGGTAGACGGTAAATTCTTTGCGACGTTTCAACTTGAGCTTGAGAAAAACTCCGGGAATAAGTCACCGCGTTGTATGGAGGTCGGACGTGAGCTTCGCAAATGCCTTGACCGGTACGGAGTTCATTTGTCCAGTATTCATTCGCATGTTGCTGGCAAACATGTCGACACCGGTGCACGACAGACGTAGTAGCGCATGTGGCCTGCGCAGCATGGAACATCAACAAGTATACCGCATCTTTTCGGTAGGCAAAGTATTATTTTGAGACCGGACAACTAGTCGTAACTTCCTGCCTTACCACGTGGCGCACCTGCACTTCCCCGTTTCGGCTCTCGTAGTCGTAGATCATTGGTCCCCAAGAAGTCAGCCTGCAGCAAGGCTGAAAGTGGAGGCGAAGTGCTTGACCTGCAGGCGCAGTATTCTGTTACCTGAGCTGATTGTTTTGATAACAGCTATCGCCGCTTCTTATATTGCACTGTCCTCTCGCCATCTCGTCGCACTCTCCCGAAAGCTTCTTCGGGTCACTCCATAATCTCCTAACCGACATCCACAGTGTATTATACTTGCGATTTCTCTCATTCGTGAGAGTATCTTTTCGTCAAGGTCGTCGATGTGCTGCCTTACAAAAACAGCCAGCATCATTGCGTCGCAAGGCTGCGCCCTCGCACCTTTCTACCCCACGTTGTTGAACGATCTACTCTCGCGATACGAAACCTTGAGGTGTCGCGGTCATGTCGTTTGGGTTTTCTGTCGGCGACTTCATCGCAGTAGGCAAACTAATTAACGACATCGTTAGATGCTTACAGTCAGTTGGGGGTGCGAAGTCAGAGTACCAGGAGATGGTCCGAGAGTTCGAAATACTTAACAAGGCGCTGGTCCATGTCGATCATCTCACAGCAGCCGACCAAGCAATGACTGCACAACTGAATCACATCAAGTTCGCCGCACTCAGCTGCCGGTACCCACTGCAGGCTTTCATGACGAAGATGGAGAAATATGACAGCTCGCTAGGCATCAAAGCTCGTATGGGTATGCTGAGGAAAGCAGCACGCAAGGTGCGATGGTCTCTCGGTCCTTCAGGCGACATTAAGCAGCTGCGAATGTATCTGAACACACACGTTGGCACGATAAACATGTTGCTTGCGCAATACGGCCTGGAGCAGATGAATTCGACCGGCGTGAAGTCAGAGGAAAACTTCATGCAGGTTAGCAGGAAATTGGACAAGAGCCAAGCACTTCTTGTGGATGTAAAAAACGACACGTCGAATCTCGGACATGGCTTGAGCGATGTACAGTCCATTCTGAGAGGTGATATAGGCAGTTCGTTGGGCCAGTTATTGGTCGCAATGGGGCAAAACCGGTATGTGTACCAAGCACGAATGTTGTACGACCACTTACCTCTGGTGCTACAGACTTTCCACTGAGCAGGTCCATACGAGTATCGCTGAGATCACAAGGTCTCTGAGAGACCTCGACACAGGAATGACTTATCTCCAGAGACCCTTTCATGTTGAGGATGCTCTAGGATTCACATATGCGATCCCATCAGAGCTCGGCTACGGCATGCTTGATGCTTACGTTCGATGTCGTTTTGAAGAGGGTGCCGGCTCCCAAGATGTGGCTCTAGGCAACTACGAGTTCTCCAGAGCGGATCGGAGGTCGTCGACAATCACTGCATCTTCTCAGCTCACCCCTGGGACACGTATTGTGATGGCTGTCATAGTAAAAGCAAGTATGGATAAACTTTGTCCAACGCCAAGATGCACCTCTTTCGAAGCTCATCCTTGCCCTGATGGAGGCTTCAGATGGTGAGCTACATGAACGTCAGGTTTCGCAGTTGATGCTGACTGCGATCTGAAAGCTCTCGTTGCGATGTCTGGTTCGATCTCAGCACAAGGAAAAGACAGGAGTTTGATGGCAGAGTCAACGAAGTTGACGACCTCTCCTCCTCGATAGCTAGTTCGTCAATGAACGGTACTGGGAAGTCCTTTGACTGGGGTGTCTCCAACATCAAGGATAGGAGGCCTCGGAGTACTTCCGTAGATGAGCAGTTGCTTAAGAACGTCAAGATTGCACAACTGCACCAGCCATATAAGCGCAAGGCCATGCAAAGGCTTGACGATACGAGCGACAGGACCCTGGATTGCGGGATACATGGTTGTACTGCAGTTTTCATTGCAAACCATCGACCGGAGAACATAGCCCGCCATGGAAGACCCAGACGTGGCCATAGATGCTACAACATACCTTGGTTGTCACCTTCCGAATTACGCGCCAAATTAAACGCCGACAGATTCGGCGCAACAAGTGCTACTACTCGCTACATCACCATAAAACAAGCAGGAGGTGAAGGTGACTTCCTCACACGTGGCGCACCCGCGCTTTCCGCTTCAACACCCTGACGCTTTCCTCGCGTCTACGTACCACCACCCTGCCTCACCCTCGATCCCCAAACCTTCCATCCAGCATCAGCAAAAAATTGCACCCATGGCCAACCACAGGGCAATGCAAGAGATGAGCCGTCTCGAGGACCTGCAACTGCAGCGCGAGCTCAAGCAAAGCGTCCTTGGTATGTCACTTCCCACTTTTCCGCTGCCGGAAGGTGCTGTAGCAGACTCTGCAATACTGACTGCGCAACAGAATACATCATCGACCTGTACCAACCAGCCTACCCCAACAGCCATGGCTTTTCCATCCTCATCTGCCGCCACATGTTTGACCGCTCCTCTTCCATCCCCGCAGCCGCCGCCTTGAGCCACCGCAACGATAGAGAAGAGTTCATCATGATCCGCGCGGTTACACTCAGCGAGCCCGGGACTCAGAAATGGACGCTCGTAGCTGAGAGCAGCAAGGCGTACTTCGGTATCGTACCTGCGTTGCAAGAGTTCTCGAAAGACTTGGAGCGCCAGATGGGCAACATGACGGCTTCGATGACGGTGGACAAGAAGAGACAGCGGAATGAGAGGGATGAGGGCTCAATCGATCAGGATGAGTACATGTCAGGACGTTCGCGCAAGAGGCAGAGGGAGAGATGAGGACATGGGCTGGCGGCGGCGAGCAGCTTAGACTAGTGACGTGACTCGGATATGATGACAGGTCTGATGGCAGAAGGCGAGATATTTACAGTTTACTATACGTTAAACGATAATGCAGAGATGGTCGTTTCGGATATCGAGAAGAGGATTGAAAAGCTTGTCGCACTTGTGTGAAACAATGCAGCTAGTACGATGTCAAGAAACTCGCCTCACCTAGGCATATCGTAGCAACTAAAAATGGCACATCATGAAGATATATCGTCATTTCCGTGATAAAATTCAAGGAAGAAAAGTATGTAGTTGGGCATCTTTTGACAACTGACAGGTAGTACCCGGTTTTTCTATAGTTCGGGCCAATGTTCAGGTGTCAGCCCACGGATTGACAGGTGTATCCTCGCATGTTCGCTGGAGTTCCATGTGCCTGCCACGGGTGCCGGCCAATGACAGCCGACTCACGTGGCGTTCTGTACATAGCACCCCTACACACAATGGCACCGGGCTTCGTCATCGAGCCTGAGTGCTGCCGAGCTGGCCAGGTGCGGCACCGAAACTTGGAAGAACGACTGAGACGCAGCGAGACATGTGGAGTTGAAAGACGCCGCCATGCAGATGGGCAGAATAAGCATTACCTCACAGCAGCTGTCGTTGGGGGCGTCGCAACGTAAGATGGACAGAAGTGAGGCACCGGTCAGGTTCCGGAGGCGACCGGAGAGGGGCTATGTCGAGCAGCACGTTGAACATGTTCGCAGCGAAAAGACCCCCAAAGGGTGCGTCGGTGAGGGATGCCG
>Ga0265780_10010674_pt1 | contig 10926 bp, 6 predicted proteins | sample P1T30metagenome_FD_192432 | JGI IMG/M metagenome (GOLD analysis project Ga0265780, IMG submission 192432) | Plant litter microbial communities from East Loma Ridge, Irvine, California - P1 T30 | ecosystem: Environmental > Terrestrial > Plant litter > Unclassified | place: USA: California... | reverse complement strand
CGATGCTGGCGGCGGTGGCCGTGGCGATGGCGGCGCGCCGTTTCATGCAGCGTCACCTCGACGCCTGCGCCATGCTGCGCTGTCTCGGCATGACCCAGAACGAGGTCGGGCTGATGTTCCTGATGGAATTCGCGCTGGTCGGGCTGGCCGGCAGCGTCATCGGCGTGCTGGTCGGCTTCGGCGCCCACTTCGTGCTGCTCGAACTGATCGGCAAGCTGATCCCGGCCGAGCTGCCGCCGGTCTCGCTGCTGCCGGCGCTGCAGGGCATCGCCACCGGCATGCTGCTGCTGGTCGGCTTTGCGCTGCCGCCGGTGCTCCAGCTGCGCAACGTGCCGCACAACCGCGTGATCCGGCGCGAGCAGGCGGCGCCGCAGCCGATGGCATTGGTCACTTATGGCCTCGGCATTGTCGTGTTCTTCGCGCTGCTGCTGTGGCAGGCCGGCGACGCGCGCCTGGCCATGCTGACCGCCGGCGGCTTCCTCGGCGGCCTGGCGGTGTTCGCGCTGGTCGCGTGGGGATGCCTGCAGGCCTTGCGGCGGCTGCGCGGCGCCGCCCGCCACCAGGGCTGGCGCTTCGCCATCACCTCGCTGCAGCGGCGGCCCGGCGCCACCATCGTGCAGGTGGTGTCACTGTCGCTGGGCCTGATGGCGCTGCTGGTGCTGACGGTGGTGCGCGGCGACTTGATGCAGGCCTGGCGCCTGTCGACGCCGCCGGATGCGCCCAACCGCTTCATCATCAATATCCAGCCCGACCAGAAGGATGCCGTGGCGCGCCAGATCCGCGCTGCCGGCGTGAGCGAATTGCCGCTGTACCCGATGATCCGCGGACGCCTGACGGCGGTGAACGGCCAGGAAGTCACGGCCGGCACCTATACCGATCCGCGTGCGAAAGGCCTGTCGGACCGCGAATTCAATCTGTCCAGCGTGCCGGACCTGCCGGCCGGGAACGAGGTGGTGGCGGGGCGCTGGTATGAGGACAGGCCAGGCATGGCCGAAGCCTCGGTCGAGCAGGGCATCGCCACCACGCTGCGCCTGAAGCTGGGCGACACGCTGCGCTTCGACATGGGCGGCCTCACGGTCGATGCCAAGGTGACCAGCCTGCGCAAGCTGGAATGGGGATCGATGCGCGCCAACTTCTTCGTGATCATCAACCCGGCCGCGATGCGCGAGGCGCCGACCACCTACATGACCGCGTTCCACCTGCCCGCGAAGGGCATCGGCCTGGCCAACACGTTGACGCGCCAGTTTCCGAACCTGACCGTGGTCGATGTCAGCGGCATCATCCGCCAGCTGCAGGATGTGCTCGACCAGGTCGTCACCGCGGTCGAGTTCCTGTTCCTGTTCACGCTGGCCTCGGGCGTGCTGGTGCTGTATGCGGCGCTGATGGGTTCCCAGGCCGAGCGCACGCGCGAAGCCGGCCTGCTGCGCGCGCTGGGCGCCACCCGCGGCCAGCTGGCGCAGGCCCAGCGCATCGAGTTCGCGCTGGTGGGTGGGCTGTCCGGGCTGCTGGCGGCGTCCGGCGCGGCGGCGCTGGGTTGGGCGCTGGCCGAGTACCAGTTCAAGTTTCCGTGGCATTTCGATCCGACGGTGTGGGTGGCCGGGCTGGTGGTGGGGGCGGTGTGTGCGCTGATCGGCGGGTGGCTGGGGCTGCGTAATGTGCTGCGCCAGCCGCCGTTGCAGACTTTGCGGGAGGCGTAGGGTGGACGGCTCTGCCGTCCACCCTACCCGTAACTCACCTGCCGCGTTATGATTGACGGATGGCTGACACCGACAACACCCAGGAACCTACCCTGTACGACATCATCGGCGGCGAAAGCCGCCTGCGCGAACTGGTCGACCGCTTCTACGACATCATGCAGCTGGAAGGCGATTTCGCCGGCATCCACGCGATGCACCCGGTCCCCAACGACGGCTCGCGCGACAAGCTGTTCATGTTCCTGTCCGGCTGGATGGGCGGACCGAATCTCTTCATCGAAAAATACGGCCACCCGATGCTGCGCGCGCGCCACCTGCCGTTCGCGATCGGCACCAGCGAGCGTGACCAGTGGCTGCGCGCGATGGCGATGGCGCTGGAAGACATGGGCTACGACTACGAGCTGCGCCTGCGCCTGATGACGGCCTTCTTCCAGACCGCGGACTGGATGCGCAACAAACCGAACTAAGCGTCCGCACTGATACAACCATGTCCACCATCGAATTCATCGTCCTCGCGATCGGCCTGGTCGCCGTGATCGCGCTGCAGTTCGCCCTGCTGGCGCGCAGCCGTGCCAATGGCCGCAGCGACGGTTCGGCGCAAGCCTTCGAACGCCTCGAGCGCGAACTGCGCCACGAGCTGCAGGCCAGTGCCCAGGCCACGCGCCAGGAACTGGTCGCCCACCTGGCGCAGAACCAGGGCGCTACCGCCCAGCAGCTGGAAGCCATGCGCCAGCAGATCCAGATGCACGCCGCCGGCGGCCGCGAAGAACAGGCGCGCACCCTGAAGCGCTTTGCCGACACCCTCAACGGCGCGCTGGCCAACCTGACCGAATCGAATGCCCAGCGCATGCTCGAAGTGCGCGCCACGCTGGAATCCAAAATCCGCGACCTGCAGACCGACAACGGCAAGCGCCTCGAAGAGATGCGCCAGACCGTCGACGAAAAGCTGCACGCGACGCTCGAAACCCGCCTGACCGAATCGTTCCGCCAGGTGTCGGACCGCCTGGAACGCGTGCACCAGGGCCTGGGCGAGATGCAGCAGCTGGCAGTCGGCGTGGGCGACCTGAAACGCGTGCTCACCAACGTCAAGACGCGCGGTACCTGGGGCGAAGTCCAGCTCGAGATGCTGCTCGAGCAGGTGCTGACCGTCGACCAGTACGCCAAGAACGTCGAGACCGTGCGCGGGACCAATGCCCGTGTCGAATTCGCGATCAAGCTGCCGGGCAGCGTCGACGGCGGCCCGCCGCTGTGGCTGCCGATCGACGCCAAGTTCCCGAAAGAGCAGTACGAGCGCCTGGTGGACGCCGCCGACAGCGCCGATGCCGACGGCGTGGCGCGCTTCGGCGCCGAGCTGGAACGCGCGGTGCGGGCCGAAGCCAAAACCATCTGCGACAAATACGTGTCGCCGCCGCAGACCACCGACTTCGCGATCCTGTTCCTGCCGACCGAAGGCCTGTACGCCGAAGTGATGCGCCGCCCCGGCCTGGCTGACGATCTGCAGCGCACGCTGCGGGTGACCATCGCCGGCCCGTCGACCCTGACCGCGCTGCTCAACAGCTTGCAGATGGGCTTCCGCACGCTGGCGCTGGAAAAGCGCTCGTCCGAGGTGTGGCAGGTGCTGGGCGCGGTGAAGACGGAATTCGGCAAGTTCGGCGATGTGCTGGCCGCCACCAAGCTGACGCTGGAGCGCGCCGCCAAGAACATCGAAAGCGCGGAAGTGCGCAGCCGCCAGATGGCGCGCAAGCTGAAGTCGGTGGAAGCGCTGCCGAACGAGGCGGCGCAGCTGATGCTGGGCACGGCCGAATCGGCAGAAGCGGCCGAGCGCGACGAGTGAAGGTGGCGGCCAGCCGTATGCCGGGCATTGGCATCACACGGGGCCGGCGTTTCGTCACACGGGGGCCGGGCGGGCAGGGAAGTGGGCTTACAATCGGATCACCATGAAAACCACTCTCCGCCATCTCTTCGCCGCCGCCCTGTGCGCCGCCGCGTTCTCCGCGCCGTTCGCCACCCCTGCGCTGGCCGTCGACTGGAACGGGCCGCAAGAACCCTTCGCCCTATTCGGCAGTACGTATTATGTCGGCACCGCCGGCCTGAGTGCCGTGCTGATCACCTCGAAGGCCGGCCACATCCTGGTCGACGGCGCCACGCCGCAAGCCGCGGCGCAGATCGCGCAGCACATCCGCCAGCTCGGCTTTCGCGTCGAGGACATCCGCTACATCCTGACCTCGCACGAACACTTCGACCACGCCGGCGGCATCGCCGAGCTGCAGAAGCTGAGCGGCGCCACCGTGCTGGCCAGCCCGGAAGCCGTCAAGGTCTTGCGCAGCGGCCTGCCGGACAAGGGCGATCCGCAATATACCGGTCCGGATGGGGATTTGCCGCCGATGACGCCGGTCGTCAAGCTGCGCGCAGTGCGCGACGGCGAAGTAGTCACGCTCGGCACGCTGGCAGTCACGGCCCACTTCACGCCCGGCCACACCCGCGGCGGCGCCAGCTGGACCTGGCGTGCATCGGAAGGCGGCAAGACCGTCGACATCGTCTACGCCGACAGCCTGAACGCAGTCGCTGCCGACGGCAAGCGCTTCGACGGCAACCCGGGCTACCCGAGCGCGCGCGCCGACATCGAACGCTCGATGGCGACGGTGGCAGGGCTCCAATGCGACGTGCTGGTGTCGGCGCATCCCGAGTTCAGTGGATTGTGGGAGCGGAAGGCGAAGCAGCCGCAGTTGGGGAATGCGGCGTTCATCGACGGCAATGCGTGTAAAGCATATGTTGCCGCTGCACGCACCCGGCTCCAAAAAAGACTCGAAATGGATGCAAAACCGTAGGGTGGACGGCTCGCCGTCCACGCGTCCAACCACCGCCCGCCTCCTCGAATATCCGCTGTACCTGACCGGTACGGCGGATCATTCAAAATCCAACCGGTCCAATTCCAAACCACCACCCCAATCGGTGGCATATAACCCGGCCTTAACCCAACGTCCAAACGTGGAATACGGCCATGCCGCGACATTGTCGACATGTCCATGCTTGACCGGGTTGAAATGGACGTAATCCATATGGCGTTGCATGTCCAGGTCGTCACGAATCTGGTGTTCCCAAAAACGTCGTTGCCAGATGGTCGCCTCGCCCCGTTTCAGGCCAGACATGCTTGGACGTATGCGGTACGCGTCGCCGCAGGCATACGACACGCGATGTTTGATTTGCGACCAGCGTTGCGAGAAATCCGTATCGTCCGATGGCAAGGTCCAAATGCAATGCATATGGTCGGGTAGCAGAACCCAGGCGTCGATGGTGAAGGGGCGAAGGATGCGTACGGCATGGAGCGCGTTGCGCAGCGCCGTACGGATCAGCGGATCGCACAGAATCGGGCGCCGATGGTAAGCAATGACCGTGAAGAAGAAGGTGGTGCCAGTGTTGGCGCGGCGGAATCGGGACATCGGCGCAGTATGGCCGGGTGGGGGTGTTGTCGCGATGTGGCAGGTCAAAGGGTGGTTGAACGCGTGGACGGCGAGCCGTCCACCCTACCTCAGATAAGCCCTTCGAATATCAGCACGTCCACCATATCCCCAGCCTGCACATTCCCCTGCTCATCATGCAGCACCACCATGCAATTCGCCTCCGACATCGAGCGCAAGATGCCTGAGCCCTGCGCCCCGGTGATGCGCACCTCCGGCTGCCCATCCGCGCCGCGCGCCAGGATGCCGCGCTGGTATTCGGTGCGGCCGGGTTTCTTGCGGATGGTGGCACTGGAGCGCGCCCGCATCAGTTCCAACGGCGCCTCGGCCCCCATCATGCGCAGCAGTGCTTCTCGGGCGAAGAAGTAGAACGAGACCATCACTGCCACCGGATTGCCCGGTAGTCCGAACAGATAGGCGCTGCGGCCGCCCGAGCCGATGCGGCCGAAGGCCAGCGGGCGGCCGGGCCGCATGCCGATCTTCCAGAAGGTGACGTCGCCCAGGCGCGCCATGATGTCGCGCGTGTAGTCGGCGGCGCCGACCGAGACGCCGCCCGAGGTGATGATGGCGTCGGCATTTTCGCAGGCGTCGCGTAAGGCCTGTTCCAGCGCCTGCGGGTCGTCGCGCACCACGCCCATGTCGATGATGTCGCAGCCGAGGCGCTGCAGCATGCCGTAGATGGTGTAGCGGTTGCTGTCGTAGACGCAGCCTTCGTCCAGCGGCTGGCCGATCGAGCGTAGTTCGTCGCCGGTCGAGAAAAAGGCGACGCGCAGGCGGCGCCGCACCGGTACCTCGGCCACGCCGAGCGATGCCAGCAGCCCGAGGTCGGCCGGGCGCACGATCTTGCCGGCGGCGAGGGCGGCGCTGCCCAGTTTCAGGTCTTCCCCGGCAAAGCGGCGGTTGTCCCCTGGACGGATCACGCCCGGCGCCAGCACGATTTGAGCTAGAGAAGCGTCGCCCTCCACCTGCACGAATTCCTGCGGCACCACGCTGTCGCACCCGGCCGGCATCACGCCGCCGGTCATGATGCGCAGGCATTCGCCAGCCTGCGGTGCGCCGTCGAAGGCGCGGCCGGCATAAGTGGTGCCGATCACGCGCAGGCGGGTGGGGGCATCCGGCAGCAGGTCGGCCCCGCGCAGCGCATAGCCATCCATGGCCGAGTTGTCATGCGAAGGCACGTTGATCGGCGAGATGATGTCCGCCGCCAGCACGCGCCCGAGCGCGGCACGCAGCGCGACTTGTTCGACGGCGCGCACCGGCGTCACGAATTCGCGGATGATGCGCTGGGCGTCGCGCACGGGCAGCGCGTCCGGATCGTAGCTGGACAGGCAACTGACCACCTCGGCCAGCGACGCCGGCCGGACCGGATCCAGCTGCTGCAGCTCCTCGCGGGTATTGATGTTGCGGAAGGCTTGCGCATCCTCGAACAGCACCTCGATCACCTTGATCTGCGGGTACCAGCCATCCATGCGCCGGCCGCCGGCCGCCAGATAAGCGGAGAGTACCGGCGCCAGGCTGGTCTTGATCAGGCAGAACACCGGATGCGGCTGGCGCAGGCCATTTTCTTCGGTCACGGCGACGGCCAGGTCGGCATCTTCGCGCTGCAGGGCGTCGAACAGGCGCGCGGCCAGGTCGGCCGGCAGGAAGGGCGAGTCGCAGGGGGCGGTCAGCAAATACGGGGTGGTGCAGCGGCGCAGGCCGGCTTCGAGCCCTGCCAGCGGACCGGCGAAACCGGGCGTATCGTCGGGCCACACCGGCAGGCCGAAAGCGTCATACCTGTCGAGGTTCTGGTTGGCGTTGATCGCCAGCGTGGCGACTTGCGGCGCCAGACGCGCCAGCACGTGCGCGGCCATGGTGGTACCGCCGAAGGGCTGCAGGCCCTTGTCGACGTGGCCCATGCGCGTGCCGCGTCCGCCGGCCAGGAGCAGGCCGCTGATCGATTCCTTGTTCATCTTGTTATGTTATCCGCTGAGGATCAGCCGCCAATATACGACATTTCGATGCGCTTTTGGCCAGCTGCGCCGCCTGCGCCGCCGCGTTCCAGCCCGGCCGTGTTGATGGTGCGGGTCTCGGAATAGCGGTCGGCGCGCTTGCGCCACAGCTGGGCGATCGCCGACGACAGCTCGGCATCGCTGCGGCCTTCGCGCATCAGCGCGCGCAGATCGTGGCCGCGGGTGGCGAACAGGCAGGTATACAGCTTGCCCTCGGTCGACAGGCGGATGCGCGAGCAATCCTGGCAGAAGGCCTGGGTGACGCTGGAAATCAGGCCGATCTCGCCCCGGCCATCCTGGTAGCGCCAGCGCGCGGCGGTCTCGCCGGCGTAGTTGGCGCTCACCGGCACCAGCGGCATCTCGGCCGAGATGCGGCGCACCACTTCGCCGGAAGGCACGACTTCGTCCATGTTCCAGCCGTTGGAAGCGCCCACGTCCATGTATTCGATGAAGCGCAGGATGTAGGGCGTGTCCTTGAAATGGCGCGCCATCGGCAGGATCTGGTCGTCGTTCATGCCGCCCTTGACCACCATGTTGACCTTGATCGGCCCCAGGCCCACGGCGTGCGCCGCCGCCATGCCGTCGAGCACGTCCGAGACCGCGAAGTCGACATCGTTCATGCGCCGGAACACGGCATCGTCGAGGGCGTCGAGCGACACCGTGACGCGGTCCAGCCCGGCATCCTTCAGCGCCTGGGCTTTGCGCGCCAGCAGCGAGCCATTGGTGGTGAGGGTCAGGTCGAGCGGGCGGCCGGACGGCGTGCGCAGCGCGCGCAGCTGGGCGATCAAGCCTTCGATATTCTTGCGCAGCAGCGGCTCGCCGCCCGTCAGGCGGATCTTTTCGACGCCGTGGGCGACGAACAGCGCCGCCACGCGCGTGATTTCCTCGAAGCTCAGCAGCGAGGAGTGGGGCAGGTAGGCGTAATCCTTGTCGAACACTTCCTTCGGCATGCAATACACGCAGCGGAAGTTGCAACGGTCGGTGACGGAGATGCGCAAGTCATGCAGCGGCCGCGCGAGCGCATCGGACAAGAGGCCGGTGGGGGCCTCCAGCGTGTCCGGCACGGGCATGGACGGCGACCTGGCATCTGCCAGCAAAATGATTTTCTCAGACATTTCGATACGATAGCACGCGCGGCGGAAGCGCACAGGCCACGGCCATACAGACCAGCAGATTCGGGGTCAGAGCATAAGCGCCGGCGCGGCACATAGCTGGACGATAGCTGCACTTACGCGGCGCTGCCTGCCGTTTGAAACCAGCCGGCTTGTGCTCTGACCCCGAATTTGTGCTCTCACCCAGGTTTCAGACGCCGGTCTCAGGCAATAAAAAAGGGAAGCCGAAGCTTCCCTTTTTGTTCAGACGATCCTGCTTACTGGCGCGTATCGACCTGGACCAGCGGTTCGGCCACCGGCGGCGGGGCGACCTTGCGGGCGCGGCCGACGCGGACCGGTGCCGCTGCCTGGGCGGCGGCTTCCTGGGCAGCGCGCAGCTTTTCAGGATCGGTTGCGGCCAGGGTCAGGCCGGCCTTGGCCAGTGCGTCGTCGATGTCGGCAGGGGCTGCGGCCGGGGCCTCGACCGGAACCGGTGCAGCTGGTGCGCTTGCTACCGGCGCGGCCACGGCGGCCGGTGCTTCGACTGGCGCTTCTACTGGTGCAACTGCCGGGGCAGGTGCGACAGCAGGTGCAGCTTCGGCAACCACCGGTGCGGCGGCGACCGGCGCAGCGGCGACTGGAGCGGAAGCCGCTGGCTCGGCGGCAACCGGCGCAGCAGCCACCGGCTCAGCAGCAACCGGCTCAGCAGCCACCGGAGTAGGAGCAACCGGGGCAGCAGCCACCGGCGCAGCAACCTCAACCGGCGCCTGAGCAGCAGCAGCCTGCGCCACAGCATCCGCCACTGACTTCGACGTCGGGAACGGCCACGGTGCCTGCACCGCGGACGCAGCCTTGGCGGTCCGGGCAGCGTTGGCAGCCGCAGCAGCGTCGGCCTCGGCAGCCTGCTCGGCCGCAGCCTTGACTGCGGCAGCCTTCACCGAGGCAGCGGTCGGGAACGGCCACGGACCCTTGTCGGCGGACTTGGCCGCTTTCGGCTCGGCTTTCCGGCGGGCAGCCTTGGCTTCGGCCTGCACCTTGGCGGCTTCCTCGTCGGCTACCGGCGTAAAGGCCGGGGCGGCGTCGCCGTCGATGCCATCCTGCTCCATGCCCTCGGCCTGGTCGCGGTCGCGGCGATTGCGGTTGCGTCCGCCACGGCGACGGCGGCGGCGCGGTTCGCCGTTGGCGTCGAGCTCTTCGGTTTCACCGTTGAGGCCGATCGCCGTCACCGACTTTACGATTTGTTCCTGGATGATTTCCTGCTCGCCATCCGGGCCGGTGGTGGCCACGGTCACGGTCGTCGCGGAAGTTGCCTGAACAATATTTACTTCGTCCAGCTTGGCTTCGATCGCCTGCTGGGTGCGATCGGTACGCTCGGTACGTTCACGCGGCTGGCGCGCTGCACGTTCCGGACGCTCGGTGCGCTCGACGCGCTCGCCACGTTCCGGACGCTCGCCACGCTCGGCACGCGGTGCCGGCGCCACGGTCTGGCCCTGGGCGTCGACAGTCTCACGCGGTTCGCGCGGTTCACGGCCTTCGCGCGGCGGACGCGGCTGGCGCGGCGGACGTGCCGGCTTGCCGTCGAGCTCGGCCGGCTTGACGCTGTCCTCGCCCGGCGCGGCTTTCGCAACCTGATCGCGCTCGTCGCGTTCGCGGCCCTTGCCGGTGCCGGTGCGGCCACCGCGGGCATTGCCGTTGCGCGGGCCGCGGCCATTGCGTTCACCACGTTCGCCTGCGGCCGGGGCCGGCTCGGCAGGCTTGGCCGGTGCGGTCGGGACAGGGGCCGGTGCCACGGGCGTCGGTTCGCCGAAGAAGAAATTACGCAGCTTGGCAAAGAAACCCTGCGGTGCCGGCGGCGGCGTGAACACCGGTTCGGCCGGGGCAGGCGCCACGACCGGTTCCGGCTTGGCCGGACGCTCGACCACCGGGGCCGGCTGGGCCGGGGTGATCGACTTGACCACGGCTTCCTGGCGCGGCTTGGCTTCTTCCTTTTGGGTCTTGGCGTAAGCCATGTCGGTTTCGGTCGACTCGGCCAGGGTGTAGCTGGCGGCGGCGTCTTCCAGGCGCGGATCGTCGACCTTGATGCGCTCGAGCTTGTAGTGCGGCGTCTCGAGGTGCTTGTTCGGGATCAGGATGACGGTGATGCGGTGGCGGGTCTCGATCTTGAGGATCTCGCCGCGCTTTTCGTTCAGCAAGAACGCAGCGACGTCGACCGGCACCTGCACGTGGATGGTCGCCGAATTTTCCTTCATCGCCTCTTCCTGGATGATGCGCAGGACTTGCAGGGCGGACGATTCGGTATCGCGGATGTGGCCGGTACCCGAGCAGCGCGGGCAGGTGACATGCGAGCCTTCCGATAGCGACGGACGCAGGCGCTGGCGCGACAGTTCCATCAGGCCGAAGCGCGAAATCTTGCCCATCTGAACGCGTGCACGGTCGTGGTGCAGCGCATCCTTGAGGCGCTGTTCGACTTCGCGCTGGTTCTTGGCCACTTCCATGTCGATGAAGTCGATCACGATCAGGCCGCCCAGGTCGCGCAGGCGCAGCTGGCGGGCCACTTCGTCGGCGGCTTCGCAGTTGGTGTTGAAGGCGGTGGTCTCGATGTCGGAGCCGCGGGTGGCGCGCGCCGAGTTGACGTCGATCGAGACCAGGGCTTCGGTGTGGTCGATCACGATGGCGCCGCCCGATGGCAGCG
>Ga0265780_10010673_pt1 | contig 10927 bp, 14 predicted proteins | sample P1T30metagenome_FD_192432 | JGI IMG/M metagenome (GOLD analysis project Ga0265780, IMG submission 192432) | Plant litter microbial communities from East Loma Ridge, Irvine, California - P1 T30 | ecosystem: Environmental > Terrestrial > Plant litter > Unclassified | place: USA: California... | reverse complement strand
GTTCATCCCCAATTTGGGATAAATCATCTGAATGATAATTAATTTTATCTTTTCCATCACGATAATAATTAAGTAAAACTGAATTCATTTTTGATTCAATCTGCCTATTTTTTAAGAATTCATTAATTAAATGCATCTTTTCTAGAATATAATTAGGAATTACTTGTGGTGGATGGTAAATTGATGAATATCCATAACCAATCTCACCGAACCATTTGATGAGGCGAGGCATTCCTAGTACTTTTGCATCAGTATTCATTTGACCACTCAAAAATACATTTTCTTGTATCTGGCTAAAAAGCTCATTCGCATCCTTCTCTAATAAGAAGCTAGGAATATGAATGATATCTAATTCTGAAGTGTTCATAATTTTAATTATTTAATAAATAGATAAGAAATATATCATGAAATTTCTTTTTTTTCAAATTAATGTTATATTATCTTCTTTTTGAGAAATTATTATGAAAGCATTAGAAAGTCTTTTAACTTTAATTGCTGATGGTAAACCAAGCAATAAAAAAGTAGATGATGAGATAGATTATTTTGTAACAAATTTAATGGAAAATTTTTTTTCACAATCAAATTATGAATTAAACCGACAATTATTTGATGAAAACTATCCTATATGCTTAAGGGGGAATTTATTTTTTTTGTGTGATTTTCAGTATTTAGATAATGTTCTAGATGATATAGAGAAATCTATTAATAGATATTCTCCATTTCTTAAATTTGATCCTAATTTTAATAGATCTAGTAAAAAATATTTTCAAGCTCCATGTATTGGCATAAAAATGATTTTGGAAATAACACCACAGATGAAAAAAATGATAAAAGTCAAAAAGGAGGTGGAAGATTTATCTAATGACTTGTATGAAAATGAAGGTGTTATTAAAAAACAACCTAAAATTTAATATGGATGATAATAATTTTTATTATTAAAAATTTGGAGACACTATGAAAAAATTTATTTTAGCTCTGAGTTTGATGATATTTAGTTCAATTTCTTCCGTTAGTAATAAAATTAATTTTAAATAAAAAATATTTGCTCAATAGTCTTTTGTTCTTGATATTGTGTTAAAATATTTTTTTAAGTTATAGGAGTCAACATGTCTAAGAAAATTCTAATTTCCGTAGGTCCAATTCCTGCAAAACTTGATTCAGTTAAATTTGTTACTAATCGCTTTAAAGGCGGATTAGCACTTAAAACTGCTGAGTACCTTGCTAATGAAGGTAATGATGTCACTATTGTTGCATGGAAGTTCACTGAACTAGAAACTAAACTTCCTGTTATTAGAATTGATGATGTGGTTGATTATTACAATAAAGTTCTTGAATATCAGGCTGATGCTTATATTCTTGCTGCTGCTGTTGCTAATCTTATGCCTTCTAACCCCTATGAAGGTAAATTTCCCTCACACAAATATCAGGTTGGTGAAAAGTTCAACATTGAATTTGAGATTGCCCCAAGAGTGATTGATGAGGTTAAAAAACGATATCCTCGTAGCACTTTAATCGGCTATAAACTTTATGATGGTAATGATGAAGAATTAATTGCCGCAGGCACTAAAACTTTATTTGATAGCACAGCAAACATTGTTTTTGCTAATCACCCTAAATGGGCAAAAGAGAAAAAAATTGTTCTTACTCAAGATGGTGCTATCTTTGAATGTTCTTTTGAAGAACATTGCAAATTAATGAATAAAGTCATTAATGAAGACTTTTATACTACTATTTTGACTAATCAATCTGAAACTAAACTTTCAGATGATGAAAAACTGATTGTTAATATATATCCTACTTTTGAAAAAGATGGAAGAACTTATGGTACCTTTGCTATTAAACGTAAATCTTCCTTTATCACTTCTACTCGTGGTAAAAAGGATGGAAAAGATGCAGTTAGTGAAGTCTTTTCTGTAGACCATGTTAAGAAACAAATTTCAGCATCTAAAAAAGCAACTTTGAATGCTCCACTACTAGCAAAAATGTTTGAACTTAATCCTAATTTTACCATTTTGCTTCATGGTCATAATCTAATTGGTAAAAATGTTCATAATGAATATGAGTTTGCAGGCTCTACTGGTGATCTAAAGTTTGCTTCCAAAGTTAAACCATGCGAAGAAATCCTTCTTACTAATCATGGAAATATTGTTGGATTTGAAAATATCAAACAATTTAATGAATATATTAAAGGATGATTATGAATCAGCATGATTGGAATAAATATAGAGAAGAATTTCCTGCTCGTTATTGGCAGCATGGAATTTTTGATGAAAAACTATTAGATATTTTAAAAGAACTCCATCCTCAATATAAGTTCCAATCTGCTTTAGATGTCGGAGGTGGAGTTTTGGGAACTTTAGTATTAAAAGATTTCTCTGAAACCTATGGCATCGATGTTGACTTACTTGATCCTTTCATCAGTAAAAAACCTGATTGGATAAGAGAACAGGTTAATTGGGATAATAATAATCAATATGATTTAATTATTGCTCGTGGTTCAATTAATTATTTAACTGTTGAGCAGCTATCTAAGTTAAAAGAATTACTTTCTCCTAATGGAGTTTTGATTGCTAATACTTTTTTAAATGCTCCTAGTAAAGATTGGTCTGAACGTGAAGCCATTAATATGAATGGAGAAAAAGGTATTGAGAGATCTCGTTTAAATGGAAATATAATTGAACATCAAATTATTTTTTCTAATTATAAACATGAACATACTTTTTATTATTATTCATTAGATGATTATCAAAAAGTTTGGGGTGAAATAAAAGCTGAAAATTACGCAAAAAATTCTTCTCTAATTTTTTTTAAAAAAACCTATCTATACTGATAGTTTTTACAGAATAGTTTCCCTTGCTTTTTTTTGTGATTTATATTAATTGTAATAAACATAACTAATTCAAGGGATTCTAATGAATATTGAAAATATGAAACGCATAGTTGCGGAAAGTGTAGATGGGCAAGTAAGCATCTTATCTGAGATTATAGAAATATACACACATACTAATATTGAGGCTTTACAAAATATTTTTTTAAAAAAACCAACAGTTGCACATAATGTTGTTCTTAATATGCTAATGATTTATTCACTTGTAGGGTTTAAGGAGGATGAAAAAGAATTATCTAATGCAAGACAGTATTTATCTAAATCAATAGAAGAGGAACCAGTGGTTAAGGATCTTATTGATATTTATATGCAGGTTGTAACTATTGATGATATCAATCCTCATTTAACTAATTCTCAAGTATCTGAAAAAACTCAACGACTCAAAACTATTTTAAATTATTGAAATAATAAAAGCCCTCAAGGGCTTTTTATGTTTTAATTTGTTTCTGCTTACTCAATTTTATATTTTCTAGATTTGAATATTCCGATTTAAGTAAGTCTCTAAAATTAAATTCTGCATGTAAATTCAATTCTGTTAATGCTATTACACCAACCCTAGCTTTGTTTTTTAGATTAATAATTAGTGCAGCTTTATTATCTTCTGAGAAGCTATTAGAAGCTTGCATATATTTCCCCTTTATTTTTTGTAATCAATTCTACTTTAGAAAAAATAATTTATTAATCAAGGTAATTTTTTTCTCATACAAAAGAAGGATTAATCCTACATTTTGTTACAAATAAATAATAGTATTTAACAATTAAGTAGGTTTTTTATTGTAAAAAACACTCTAGGTATTCAAAACTAATCTAGCTTGTCTTTTTTTAAATCCTAATTCGATATTTCCTCTTTCATGTTCTCTTCTCCATGTTTTTTTTCGTCCACATAACATACAAATTTTTTTATTTCCTGATATATCTAAATTGGCAAATGAATGTTCACAATCATCTTTACCTGTTCTATGATAGTTAACCCATGTTCCTGTTACTTCGTGTCTCATACACTCTCTTTTAACTTCAGAAAGTTTTTGCTTTTCCATAATAAATACATTATGAGGAGCGGTCATTGTAACAAAGTCATAAACTGGTTGTAATTTAGGTTTATTGTTTTCTCCTGGACGAGATTTTCCTGGTTTTATAGATTCAACTTTTATATATTCTTTATCATTTAATATCGCAAGAACACTTATAACAAATCTGAATAGTCCAGATTGTTGATTTGGAATCTTTCCTAATGCTTCAAATAAAGGTTGATTTATTCCATTTGAATATTCTGTTTTTATGTCATTAATATTTATTGATTCATAGTAAATACTTCCATAATAAGGAGTCAAACGATGTGTTGCATAATCTGCTAATACAACTACGTTACTTAAATCATCCATATTTGTTAATTCGGTCTTTCCCCCTAATAATGTTGCTTTCATTAAAGAGTTAACAAATTCATCTTCTTCAATATCTTTAAGAACTGCTTTCCCTTCAATAAGTTTTAGAATAGATGGTTTAAATAATTGCATTTGTTTAGATCTATAATCATCATCTATTTTATGCTCTACATTAACTTCAACACTTATTGGACACCAATCAACAAAGTAACCTTTGTGTTCTTTAAAAACACTTGTTGATACTGGAGTAATAGTAAAGTGTGTGGCAGAGTTATTAATTCTTTTAAGCAATACACCACTAAATTTAGGTGTATTTTCATCTATCTCTAGACCAAAGACATGAAGCTTATCTTTTGTTGGAAATTCAATCCAAATAGATTCAAATGGAACTCTTGCTTTTTCCACTATGTCTTTAACTTGATCATCTACATTATATGAGAGAAGAGTTGCTGCCTTTGTAATTTCTGAACCTAAATGATATCTCTTGGCCAAAAGAATTTCATTTCTCATTTTAATGCCTAGTTTCCTAGCAAACATTTTTTGATCTTCTTTCTTTTGTCCAGCACAAAAAAGATCACCGCCTGTTTCTGGGGTTTTTAAGGCTTCAATAATCTGTCCAAATAGTGTGTCCACGGTAGACCTTTAAAAGTTGCAGATTTGTTAATAATACCACTTATAGAATTTTTTAGTCAAGAAAGATTTAGTTGCTAACCTAGTAATGAAGTTATATGAATAATTTTGAAAAAATATTTTTTAAAATTAATATAAGTATTTGATTTTATTAATTATTTTAAGCTTATTCCATTGTAATTTTGTTTGTCAAAAATCATTAAAAATGGTATAATTTATATATTAAATAACTAATAAAAGGCACATAAATGCAGACAAATTTATATATTCCTAAAAAAATTCGTGTTGGCTTTAAAAAGCGTAGTGATACCTTTACGGGAAAATTAGGCTTTGTTACTTATTTGGATGATAAGGGTGCTCTTCGACAAGAAAAATCTTGGAATGGTTGGCGTGACCATAAAATTGAGGTGCAAGAATTTGATAATGTTCCTCGTTCAAATTTTGTATTTAATAAGGATGTCCATCGTAGTGGTCATTGGAGTTCTCATAGTAAAGTTCGTATTCACGATAGCCGTGATTTTGAATTTGAGATTGAACTGTCTAACATGATGTATATTCTTATGCATTCTGATGTTTCTAAACGAGATATCCAAGAAGATTGCGTTTTCGCTTGGTCAGGTAGAGATTTGGTTCTTTTACCAGTTAATTCTGATGAATATCAAAAATCTATTGAACATACTCGGAAACAAGAAACAAAGTTTTCTCTTAAAGACTTGGTTGAAGGACATACATATTCAACTAAATCTCATGAAGAATTTATTTATCTTGGTCATTACGATTGGAATGAGAAAAATTATAAAGGTTGGCGTAATGTTGGTAAAAAACATATCTTTTATCGAGAAAAAAAGAATTCTTGGGAAGAAAATTTTGTTGCTATAAATGGACCTGAACTTTGTGAATGCATTCATAATGAAGTTCATCAAAAATATGCTCATTTCATTGATTCTTTAATGAAGACTAAGCATATTCAAAAGATGGGTAAATTTACTGTTAAAAAAGGCTTTGATAAGGTCGGTTATAAAAACACTGTTTACGAAACCGTGATTGTTACACTATTTGATGGTGAAAAACCAGGTTTTGATATTACGATGGCTGAGTTAAAAACTGTAGATGGTAAACCGAAAATTGTTCGTAAAAAGAAAGATAATAGTCGTTATAGTTATTATGATGAATCTAGCCGGAAAAAAGAACATTACATTGAAACCATGAGTAAAAAAGGTATTAAACCTAAAACTTATGAAGAATATAAAAACTTCTTTGAGTCTGCTGGATTTGGTGTAATTCACTATACCTCTGCTGAAGGAAAAAAAGAAATTTTAGTAGAGTAATAATTAAAGGCCTCTTCGGAGGCTTTTTGGGTATATAATGATATTAATATTATTGGCTAAATTAAAAATATGAACTTTAATGAAGAAGAAAAAAATATTTTAGGAAAAGATATCTTTGATGTTATTTCAAAGCCGTTAGAAAATTTTAATCGAGACTATATTTCTGTAAGTCTTTCTTTTACTTTTGATGAAATTCTTCAGTTTACTAATATTAGTGAATTTCAACGACTTAAAATTAAAATTACCAAAGATCTAGTTTCAATTTTTTTAAAATATCCTACTTTATACAGTGTGGGATTCCTATATATGGATTCTAAATATAACATTATTCCATCATCTATTGGTTGGGATTATCCTGAAGTTATTTTAAAATCAGATAATTATAAAAGCCAAAATTTAAATTTATATGCTTTTTGTGGTAATTCTCTTAATGGAAAAAGAGATATTAAATTTATTAGAGACATTGATAATAATTATGTTTCAGTTAATGAAATCAGAGAAGAAATTAATAAAACTTTTTCTTATGTTTTTGAGAAGAAAAATACTCAAATGCTAGTGGAATATGCCAAAAAAGAAAAAAATTCTTCTTATCTTTCTTTTAGTGTCAATGATTGGTTTGGTTATAAGAACAGAAAATTTTCTGCTGAATTACAAGAATTTTTAGGTAATGATTTTGTTAAAACCTTAGCTTATACAGAAATGAACGAATGTTTGCTTAATAAAAATACAAATTCTACTAAAGTGAATAAAATTTAAAAAGATAATGATTGAATTTTGTACAAATTTAGATAAATAATAAAATTCACTTAATTGAAATTATATTTTATTTCTTTTTTCTTTAGTTTGTTTAATAGGTAATTCTTGATTTAATTGCCTATTAAACTCAAATTGTTCTTGGTTTAGTTGTTTACCATTAATCCACCATTGTTTTAACTTTCCATTAAAAGAAATAACAGCAGGTCCATCTTCACGATGTCGTTTGCCATATCTATACCACTCTTCGTCACCTTCTGAATTAGTAACAGCAGGGCCATCATCTCTATGAAGTACGCCATCTTTCATCCATTCTTTAAATAATATACCACCAAAATTAGCGTGAATTATTTTAATGTTTTTTTGTTTACTTCTGAAAATATTTAAAAATTTATTAATAATCATGTAGAATTAGTTTTTTTATTAATTTAATTATAATTGATTAAGAACTAAAAACAAGAAAAGCCCCATTATGGGGCTTATTTTTTTCAACTTTAATTTTATTTGGGCAATCGGATAAGTTTAAGTGAATCTATTGAATAATGCCGTTCAATAGCTCCCGAAGTTTGTCCATGCAGAAGAGGATACAAACCACAAGAACGAAGTTCACTCTTTCTTGCTTCAACATCTTCATACTCTTTTTGAGCAGTTAGTTTAAACGATAGATCATAAAGGGGAGTTCCATCACAATCACGCGAATGGTTCACAACGAAAAGACGCAGGCCATTTACTGGATTTATCTCATCAGGATAGTCCTCATAAGTAATTTCAACCAAAGAACCAAGTGGGATTTCATGTTTTTTAGCCATATTGTTTTCACGAATAGTTTTACCGTTAGCTTCTTGAATTTCGCTAAACATAACAACGGACATGATGAACTCCTTGGTGATTTGATTTAAGATAGCTTTATTATATCTTCCAACATTAAAATTGTACAGTAATTTTTACTATTTTAAATTTTAATTTATTAAGAGCTTGATTAGTTTTTTCAAATTATATTATGCTACAATTAAATTATTTACAACAATAAAATTTCTTCTTCCAAATGAGTAAAATAAAAGAATTTTTTAATATTGCTTGGCGTTGGCAAAATGGCAGACAACAATCTGGCTATGATAAGATGCTTATTTTATGGGGATTATTACCACTCCCATTTGATATTTATTTAATCCGTTATCGACTTGGCTCTTATATTAAGCCACATGTAGACAAAGTTAAATCAGGTAAACACTATCGTTTGAATATTGTTTTGAAACAAAGCAAAGCTGGTGGTGATTTCATTTGTTCTGAGTGTATTATTAATACAAAAAGAATTAAGTTATTTCGTCCTGATTTAAACGAACATAGTGTTACTGAAGTTAAATCGGGTACGCGATATATCCTTAGTATTGGTTTGGTTAGAAAATAATTTTGATTTATAAAAATAATTCTCTAGAATTAATAGATAACTAGAATATTAAATTATGATACATAGTGCTATTAAAAAATATTTACATTCATCATTTATCACTGAAAATGAAGTAAATTTAGTCAAAGAACTTTTAAAAGATGGTGGTGAAGAACTAAAAGATTTCTTACCAAAAGAGAAAAAAGCTAACGGATTATTTTTGTCTAAACTATTACAAGCATCACTTAAAGACTATAAGAATAATAAAGATTTTATTAATACAATTCTCACACTAAAAAATGACGATAATAAAGATTCCTTATATTATGATTTGAAAAATCATAAATATGGATTAGAAATTATTAAAAACAATCCTACACTTTTTAATGACGATTTAAATGAAGTTTTCAATGATTTGTTAAATAATGGCTCATCTAAACCAATTTTAGAATTTGTTAAAAATAACAGAGAAAAAATTGAGCTTGATAATATTTATAAGCATTGCTTAGATATTGGAGTTGTTCAATCTTTAGAAAAACTTGGGTTACAATTTGATGATAGAATTATTGATGTAGTTGTAAATGAAAAGAATTATAGAAAATCTGATAAGTTACTAAACTATATTGAGAAGTTTGAAAATAATTGTAAAGAAGAAATTTGGAACCCATCTATTATTAGAATGCTTCGTTATTACAATAGACAACATTGGGATGATTATGGTAAATATAAATTTATTGATAGTTTTGGGCTTATTAATAAATTAAAAAATCCTACGCAATATACATGGGGGCAAGAATTTAAGGGTTGGGATTACTTTAGTTTCCCTGATGCTTTTAGATCTTTTGTTAATGGTAGAGGGTTTAGTGGATATCTTGATCAAAAAAATCCAATAGAATTACAGACAGTAAAAGAGTTTATTCAAAAAAATGATATACACTTTAATAATATAAAAGGACATGAATTAGTTTTTGCAGTATTCCTTGATGATTTTAGTAATGATGTTGTTGAAAAAGCTATTAAAAATAGTTGGTCAGGAATGTTTAGATTTAAAGAACAGCCAAATGCTAAAAGAACAATTAGGCTTTATGATGATAAACCAATATTTGATGACTTAAGAAAAGAAAATTCTATTTTAGGAAATGAAAGATTTCGCAGAATTGCTATTAAAGAATATTTTTCAAATAAAAAATATCGTCTAGAAAGCTATAGTGAAGATACCTTTTTTACTGCTTTAGGTTTAGGTAAAAATGATATTATTCATAATAGTGCTTTATCAAAATATTCAGATATTTTAAATAAAGAAAATGTTATATATATTTTAGATTCTCTACGTCTTGGTGAAAAATCACGTGAGGTAGCACTTATGAATTATGAAATGCAAAAACCTGATGATTTTACAGAGACTAAAAATAAAAAATTCAAGATTTAATAAAAAAGCCCCATTATGGGGCTTTATATTTTTAATTTCTTACCTTGAATTTTATCATTATTCTTATTCGGCAGTTCTTTATCTAAATTTTTATAAGAAATAAATATATTAAATTCTTCTTTAGTAAGTTGTTTCCCATTAATCCACCATTCTTCTCCAGGCTCTCTATAAAAACCTTTAATTTGTGGAGATTGAACAGCAGGTCCATCCTCACGATGTAATACCCCGTTTTTATACCAATGTTTAGAATTCTGTTTTATTATAGCAGGTCCATGATCTCTATGGAGATGACCATTTTTATACCAATAATTCTCTTCAGATGAATTAATAATGGCAGGATCATCACCATCTCTATGTAACTCTCCATCTTTATACCATTCTTTAGTCCATTTTCCATAAGGACTTTTTGTTATCATTGCAGGGCCATTATCATTATGAATTAATCCATTTTGATACCATTCTTTTATTGTATCAAAACCACCACCACTTCTGATAAAAGCCGCTCCATTTTCACGATGTAACTGTCCATTTTTATACCAAATAATTCTTTTAATTCCATCTTTTTCTTTTTTAAAATATTTTCCATTACGATGTTCTTCCGTAGTTCCTTCTAAAGATTTACCTTTTATGAAGAAGCTGAATATTTCTAAAAATTTATCTTTGTAGTTCATTTTATTTTATTTTGTTTAATATAAATTAATTATTTGACTATTTTATTTTTTTATTTATGATAAATACATTGTGAAACAAGCTTTATATATTTTTTAAAGTTTATATCAAAATAAAAGTATATCTCATACTATTCATTAGATGAGATACTATTTGATAATTTAAAGAAAATTTAAAAAACAAGTTATAAAAAAAGCCCCTAATTGGGGCTTTTTTTAGTTCCAACTAAAATCGTAAGTTTTATTTTTAAATTGAATTACAATAAATGGTAGAGAAACTTCTTGACCATCTTTTTGATAGGTTACATCTCCTACATATTCTTTAGCATTGTGATTTGAACGAGCCTCATCAAGTTTAAGTTCACTTACTTTATAATTTTTGAGATTTTTTTGTTCGGCATTACCAACAACGATTGACAGCATTGCATCTTGATTCATTCTTTAATTTCCTTCTTCAATAATT
>Ga0265780_10010671_pt1 | contig 10928 bp, 19 predicted proteins | sample P1T30metagenome_FD_192432 | JGI IMG/M metagenome (GOLD analysis project Ga0265780, IMG submission 192432) | Plant litter microbial communities from East Loma Ridge, Irvine, California - P1 T30 | ecosystem: Environmental > Terrestrial > Plant litter > Unclassified | place: USA: California... | reverse complement strand
AAGATGTTGCAACGCCTGCACATTGCTCGCACCAGCGCCACTATTGGTGAGCTGAGCTTGAAAGCCAGCCGCAATACCTACGTAGCTGCCTCTCGCCCACGCTGAAGTTTCCCCCTTCTCCACTTACTTCAGCGTCCAATCGGAGTTTATCTCGAAGACTCGAACCAGGATTCGAGCTATTACGGACGATAGCAAGAAGATCGTTAAGCTCGCCATCGGATCGCAAGCCTTTTGGGTCGATATTGGCACTAGACGTCAATATTGGTCTCGAGCCCAGCGTCTGCCCCTACCGCACAGTGCCCTCGAACAGGAACGCATCCTGGGGTATAATGGCGACTCTCGAGCGAAGCTATAGCGTAAGCTTGGTGGACAGCGGTCGGCACGGTTGATTTACGGTCTCGAGTCCGACGTCACTGATGGACCGTCCATCGATCCAGATTCCTCCCCCGCATATCTCGACCATCCGAAACAGAGCCTGAGTGATACTGCTCTTTCCAGCCCCCGTCCTCCCGATGATGCCCACTTTCTCTCCCGGGCGGACCTTAAACGAGATGCCTCTCAACACAAGTGGTAGCTCGGGCCTGTAACGCAATCGGACGTCCTCAAACTCAATCGCACCGGCAGTTGGCCACTCATCTGGGGCAGGGTCGGTGGAGTACGTAGCGGTCGGCTCGGCTTCGAGGTCGGTGTAGTGTTCGATCCGTTCGACGTTGTTCTAGTTTCAGCTAAATGAGAGAGGTGCTGGACTCACCATCTCCTGCTCGCATACCGCAAACAGCGGGACAAGTGCAGTGAGGACTATGCGTCAGCGCTCAATACCGATTTCAAGGTTCGAGCATACCAAGTGCAGCATGTAGGGCGTAGGTCAAAACCACCCCAAATTGCGCTGGATTCACGCGACTTCGAAAAATGGCCCCGAAGATCGCTATCCCCTGGAAGTCAGATACTTGAATGAGCATGAGGGGAGTCTAACTCACCAAGATAAGGAGCTGACTGGCAAACTGTAGTCGTACGCTTAACCAACGCTGACAGGTGATCTGCCGATGTCAGTCCGAGTCATGAGCTCACAACAAGACGCCTACTGACCGACAAAATATAGGCTTTCTGTATCTATCAGCAGTCGTTACAATTTCATCAACATACGTTCTGGGTGTCAATCTTTTCTTGTAGTCTTCTTTCGAACGCGGCTTGCTTGTCGAACGCCCTGATGACCGCATTCCCTGACAGCTAGATGGTAAGGACCCCTTCACAAGATATGAGACTAACCTGTTCCCCGAAAGAGCTGTATATATGACTTCGCAAGATCGAGTCCAGTCTCTTCAGTTCACGCGAAGTCTGACGGTAGTACGTGGCGCTGATGTACTGCCAATTCAGTATAGCTCGTACAATGACACTCACGAAGAACAAGATGAGCGGGATAAAGAACAGACAAAGTAGAGGGAAGGTATAGGCTACCAAAGCAAAAGTGCCCAGAACGGCGAGGCATTCGGATAAGAACTCCGACCAATACGAAGCGAGTCGATCGTCCATCATCTGGACATCTGGATCGTCAGCTTTTTTGCCGATCCATTATATAGCGACCACATACCCTTGGATAGTCGACTGATGATCCGGCCACTCTGGCCCGAGTCAGTTCTACCAAACGACAATACCAGATATTACTTACAGGTGTACGATCGTGCCAGCTGACTGGGCTCCGAATCACCCCGGTCCAAGCATGATTGAACAAGTGGAATGACGCCGATATCCCAGCCAAAATCATTGAGTAATTGCCGATGAACTGTAGTCAGTACTGCCGACGCAACGTGGCCTACCGAAGCTACAGCAACTGCTAATCCAAACCCTGATCTATCAGCCAATACTTCTTCGGGTCACATCAGACCTGCTCACCGGCATAAACAGCGATGTAGTCTCCCTGCGAGAAACCATTGATCCGGGCTTCTGACCAATAGCCCAGCATGAGACTGTTGCCAACAGTGGCTGCCTGCTCCATAACGAGGGCTGCGCTTATAATGACCGCCCACCACCAGTTCCCTACGGCCTTCAGGTATCTTGTGTACGTAGACCACTTGACTTCTCCGGTGAGCCTTTCCTCGTCCAACATCAGTCGAGTCCCGGTCTTTGGTTCCATCCCATGTCCCTTAGTCGCAGTAGGTGCCTCGAGATCGACATCCTCGATAAACGGCTCGGTCTTGCGGGCATCAGAGACTGATCCAAAGTCTTTGATCAAGGTCCTGAACGGTCCCGCTTCCCTCAGAAGTTGCTGGCAAATTAGTGTGGTGCTTGGGGAGAGACTGTGCACTCACAGAGTATGTCCCTTGTTGGCTGATCCGACCCTCGTTATCATTACTGTCCATCATGACAATCCAATCCGCCTGAGGCAGAACGTCCAGATGGTGTGTTACCAAGATCCTGGTCCTGTTGGCCAAAGGACCACTCAGAATACAATTTTGCAAGAGATGTTGACCGACGTTGGCGTCTAGAGCCGACAAGGGGTCATCCAAGAGCACAATATCGGAGTCCGCATATGCGGCACGAGCGACGCAGATCCTCTGTCTCTGCCCACCCGAAAGCGTTATACCCCTCTCGCCAATATATGTCTGCTCCCTGTCATCCCATCTTTCCATATCTGGTCCGAGTCCACAGGCTCTGATCACTTCTGCAGTGCGGTCTAGATCCACAGCGGCGTTGGCGGAGAATGTGATATTGTCGCTGACGGAACCCGACTGAACCCAAGCCTCTTGTGGAACTGCTTGGTCAGCTTTTGCAATCTCCAATCACCTACCATAGCTGACAGTCCCGCCAAAGAGCGTATGTCCGCGAGTCTGCCGCATCTCGTTGATCATCCCGAGGAGTAAAGCAGACTTGCCGGTACCCACTCTTCCCACTACACAGACGAGTGCGCCTAATATCAGCTCGTACGCTCGTGATTGTCACTCACCTCGGGGCACTTCGAGATGGACATCTTTCAGTATAAAAGGGCTTGCGTCTTTTGTTTCTTTTTCAGCTTCGTTGGTCTGACCCCTTCCCACAGATTTGCTCTTGTCCTCGTTCGTCAGAGGCAGGCTCTCGAAAGTGAAGTCGCCTTCAATATGTATCGCGAATTTTGCCGAATTCTCGACTCGCAACTTTGGCTCCAGCTCATCAGCCTGCTATCTCAGCTGACATTCACCCTGGCTTGGAAGATAGCGGACTCTCAACATCGCGCCTATACGCCCGAGCGCTACCACAGCGTCAATGGCGGCTGCGATAATCATCGGTAGTCGAGAGATCGGCTGCCTGAGTACGTTGAAGAATTGAAGAGCGGAGAAGACTATAGCGGCATTTAGCTGATTTCCGGTTAGGCTGTATGTGACAAAAGTCACTGGATGATCAGCCAAGAACCCTGATAGGCCTCAGTGACTTACACACAGCCGCCAAGATAGGTAGAAAGTAGAACGTAGAATTAATGAGGGCGTGCATAAGACCAAAGCCTTTCAGCTTGGTCAATTCCCGTGTTCGTAGTTCCGATACCTTTTGCCCAAAGAAAGTCTCGTATGCGTAAAGTTTGACGGCCCGGATATTGTGGATAATCTCGGTGAGTAATCGTACTCGCTGATCCACAATCTTCTCTTGGGTTCCACGATATGCCATGAGCTTGCCAAAGAGCCAACCCTGTAACGGAGCGACCCCAATCAGAATACCGAGGCCGACCAATGCCGAGACACCCAAGGTGTAGACGAGAAGACCCATACCAGCGGCTATCAGGACTGGCGCAGTCGGGATTTCGATGGAGGCAGGGAAAGCCCAATCCTGGTATGTTAGCGCTGTGAGTTTGAAGGGCCAATCACCACACTAACCAAGAATGACGTGTCGGACGAGACCATAGTGTTCAGCCGCCCACTCGTCATCTCCTGACGGGACTTCCCAGACAAGCGCCTTTGGATGAGCGGTTTCTTTTGGGAAGAGCAGTCAGGTAGCCGCTTACATCGATTTTCGCGAGATCAGGTCGACCACCTGCGTCGTTAGTCGGATACCAAAATTCTTTGACAGTACTGACAGCAGCTCTGAGACAGCAGCCTTGCACTGCTGCTATTTGGGCCGATTGATACTCGAACAATGCTCCCGTAAATTCCATGGCGAAAAGTCCAGCTGCCAGGCCAATACCGTAGCCAACAGATCTCGGCTGCTCGAGACCGTCCAACGACGTTCCGGACGCTTCAGCTTGGTGATAGGTATAAGCGAGTATCAATTGCTCAATAATTAATCGAGTGACAAGGGGCGATGTGAGCTTCAGAGCGTCTGAAGTTAGCATGTGTGGGCTGTCCCGACTCACTTCCTATGCCGTTCAAAGTAACAGCCCACCACCATTGCCTCCAGACCGTCGCATAAATGGCTCTCCACAGAGACATGTCGTATGTCTTTCCATCTTCGACGGCAATAGTGCCTGCTGCCAGCTTTCTGGCCTTCCTCTTGCTGAACTGCTTATCTGATGTCTCTTTCGCCCGCAATCCCAGTTCTGCCAGTCTTGGTCCAGGTGTATCCGCGTTTCGTCGCTTTGAAGGAGGCATACGTTTCTGTAGATTCGCGTCGAGGGCCGTGGCGAGCTATATAGGAATTGAGCTTGTGATTCAATGTATCATTCAGCCGTAGGAAGGGGCACATACCGGTTGACACTGCAAGTCCGGCGTCAACTCCCACAGATCTACGGATCAGCTTTGATCCTGCCTAACGCACGCTTTCGAGCTACCTTCAGCTTCCAGCGGCCTGGAGTAGCCGATCCGGAGAATAGGAGTGATCCAATGGAAAAATAAAGTTGAGAGCCAACTGGCTTGAGATCGCGGAAGTGGAACACCATTGAAAGCTTTGGGCGGACTTGGTGCAGGGTTGTAGAATGGAATCGGCATCCTGTAAATCAGTAATGGGAGTGTGATGAGTATGAGTGATCGGAGTCGGAATTAGATCGGCAAGAGCAGAGTCACCAAGGCGTATGAGGTGATCCTGACCTCCTTTGTCTTGTTCTTGAAGATGCCCAAATCGGACGATCACCCAACGAAGTCCCTTTAATCCGTTATCAGTAAGGCGCTCGTGCCCGAGATTGCCGGATACGATCTCTGCGTGTAGTTATAGTCGTAGAATATCACACGCGGGCGTGGAACCGACGATGAGCGTGTATCACCACAGCCCCAGAACGGTGTATGACCTGCCGGAAACTAAGCTGACATTGGTAGACGATTCTGCCGGGGCTATCTTCGCAGTATGATCTGATGGAGATCCGTGAGTTTCTGTACGCTTCCGAGGGCACGGAGTCGCCCCCGGCTCGAATTCTCTCGAAGTGTATGGCGCAACAAGTGGTCGACAGCACGTTGAAGTACCTTAGACGCGCTGGTTAGCGACATAGGTGAAGCCACGTGGACTTGGCGCATAAGTCGAGATTCTGTTTTGACCTGGAATGATCATTCATTGTCGCACTCAGCACCACCTATAGCGTAGACGCAAATACCGTAGGACAGAGGAGAGGCCAGCTCAAGATAATACCGAGCGACATGTCTGCTCAAAGTCCACCTCGACAAGCGGAGTCGGAAGGAACCGATGATTTCGTTCACCAAATTGCCATCGAGGTATGTGTCGACCTGGCTACCTGATCGTCTTGCTGATATCTTAAGCTGTCGAGGATGATGAACATCATCAATCCCAATGATCTGCTAGCCAAACGGGTAATCGATATTGCCAAACACAATCGGACCGGCGACTCGTTCATGAAAGGTATGTGTACAGATAGGATCTCCAGTGGAGAGTGGAATTGATGAGAAGCTGTCTCGGCTTTCGGCAAGTTCACGGAAGATTCGATGTTGTCGCTACACAGTCGAATCCTGGCTCAGCTAGCTGTCGACTCGAGGAATGGTGTCAGACGGGGGTCTGGCCATTCCCCGCCTCGAATGCTAGGAGCCAGAGGTGCAGGAGGCAAGGACAGCGTGGAAGGCATGGACCATGATCGGTCGGACGTTCTGGCTGCTGAGCCACGACGAAAGGGAGGATTGACTCGGTCCGATAACGTCAGTCGATCGATGTCCAGTCGTTTATGAAAGCTGACATCTCAGGAGGTGACATTCCGTCAACAAGCAGCTCGACCGTCTTTACTTGGATTGGACAAGCTTGCGGCTGAGAAGCGGGCTCAGACGCTTGCATCTGGCTCTGTCAAGATCGAGCCGCCCAGCAAAAGAGTGAAGCGGGAACCTGGAGAAGATGACACCGACCTAGCTGCCAACGGTGGGGTGTTCAAGGGTGAGCAACTTCTGTTCTTTTTCCAACCACGTTCCTGACCAGGCAGTCCCGTCTTTACCGATCAAGCGAGAGACTGCTCGTCAGAAGCCAGAGGAGACGCCAAGCCGTGGTACTGGTTTATCAGAGGAAGCAATACGTCGCATGGAGGCAAGAAGGCGGGAACGCAATATGCCAGCAGCATCATCGAGTAGCAACGTCATCTCCAGCAAAGATGGTGATGCTAAACCGGCTGGACTTGGAGACTTTCAATCTCGTCTGAATCGAAACACGTATGACGACCGCGATCGAGACAGGGGATACAGGAGGGACGATCGCGATAGGAAGAGCTGGAACGACGCCCCCACGCCTAAATCCGTCAAACGAGAACCACAATGGGACGGAGGTAGCATGCGCGTACCAAACCGAGGATGGGATGAGACACCTCGTGGAGCTCGTGATGCAGGTAGATATGGCAAGAGTGAGGGGTCCAAGGGACGCGGTTGGGATGAGACCCCTCGTTCCGTCAGAGGCAAAAAGGAGTTCCCGGATCTGGAGGATGGCGAGGCAATGGCTATGAATGGTCAAGAATGGGAGGAAGAGCAAGTCAGGCTTGACCGGGACTGGTATAGCTACGACGACGAAGGAGCTGTGGTCAGTCGCCAGAATACCTTGTTTGAGTACATCATCTGACCCCGCAGGCGGCCGACGACGAGCATAATCCGTTCGCGCAATGGGAGAACATCGAGCGGAAGCAGGAAGCCGAGATGGAACAAAAAGCTGTCAAGCGTCAGACAGCGAGACAAGCTCAATTCGTGAGTCCAGCCTTGGCCTTTGCAAGTATGGGGCTGACAGATTAGAACGCGGATAATGATCTTTGGGAAACGAATCGAATGCTCAACTCGGGTGTCGCGCAACATCAGAACGTCGACCAAGATTTCGAAGACGACTCGGACTCCAAAGTTCATGTACTAGTCCATGATCTCCGCCCGCCCTTCTTGGACGGTACAGTCGCGTACACTCGACAACTGGAACCAATTAATCCTGTCAGGGATGTCACCAGTGACATGGCAGTCTTCAGTAAGAAGGGTAGTTTGTTAGTGCGTGAACGTAGGGAGAGGCAGGAAAGGGAGAAGGCAGCTGCCAGAGTTGCGTCTGTCGCTGGAACCACCCTTGGTAACCTCACGGGTGTCAAGGATGAGCCTGATCTCGGAGAAGGTAGGTCTTTGTCTTTCGACATGTCAGGCTAGTGCTCATCGAGGCAGAGGGCCAAAGGCAGGACGCTGGCGATGGCAACTACAAAGCTGATTCGCAATTCTCAACGCATATGAAGAAACAGGAGGGAGCCTCTGACTTCTCCAGAGGTAAAACGCTCAAGCAGCAGAGGGAGTACCTGCCCGCTTTTGCTGTACGTGAGGAGCTTATGGGACAACTGCGAGATCATCAAGGTGGGTCAACTTTACGGCAGGCTGGGCTACAAGGCTGACCCCACAGTGGTCATTGTTATTGGTGAGACTGGTTCCGGTAAAACAACACAACTCGGTCAATTCCTCTATGAAGAGGGATACTGCCAAAATGGAGTTATCGGATGTACTCAACCTCGTCGAGTGGCTGCCATGTCAGTCGCCAAGCGAGTCAGTGAAGAGATGGAGTGCGAACTTGGAAGTACCGTCGGATACGCTATCCGATTCGAAGACTGTACAAGCAAAGATACCAAGATCAAATTCATGACGGACGGTGTTCTACTTCGAGAATCGCTAAATGAAGGTGATCTGGACAAATACTCGGTCATCATTCTCGATGAGGCTCACGAGCGATCACTATCGACAGACATCCTCATGGGACTACTTCGAAAGATCTTGACTCGACGACGTGATCTTAAATTGATCGTGACTTCCGCTACCATGAACGCTGAGAAATTCTCGAAATTCTTTGGAAACGCCGCTACATACACGATCCCTGGACGTACTTTCCCCGTCGAGATCTATCATAGTAAATCGCCTTGTGAGGATTATGTCGATAGTGCCATCAAGCAGGTCTTGCAGATCCATCTTTCGATGCCTCAGGGAGATATCTTGGTGTTCATGACGGGTCAGGAGGATATTGAAGCGACGTGTAATGTTATTGCTGGTAAGCTACCATAATCGTCCTGTTCGGTACACCAGCTGACTTTCAGAACGCCTGGAACAGCTTGACGATCCACCACCGCTGGCTGTACTCCCTATCTACTCCCAAATGCCAGCCGATCTCCAAGCCAAAATCTTCCAGCCTACACCGGACGGAAGACGTAAAGTGGTCGTGGCGACTAATATCGCCGAGACTTCGTTGACTGGTGAGTTGCCTTCTTGTATGACAGCGACTCAAGCTGACATTGCAGTCGACGGTATCCTCTACGTCGTTGATTCTGGGTACTCAAAGATGAAGGTGTACAATCCGAAAGTCGGTATGGATGCTCTGCAGATTACACCCATCAGTCAGGCCAATGCCGGTCAAAGAACGGGACGTGCTGGCCGAACCGGAGCTGGGTAAGCTGGCCAGGCCGTTGCATAATTTCAGCTAATATCCAGATTCTGCTACCGACTATTCACCGAAGTCGCCTACCTGAATGAACTATTCCCAAACAATATCCCCGAAATTCAGCGGACAAATCTGGCCAACACCGTCCTATTACTCAAATCGCTCGGTGTGAAGAATCTCCTAGAATTCGATTTCATGGATCCACCACCCCAAGAAAACATCCTCAATTCAATGTTCCAGCTTTGGGTTCTGGGTGCTTTAGACAATGTCGGAGAACTCACCTCGGCAGGGAAGAAGATGTCTGATTTCCCAATGGAGCCCTCGCTTGCGAAGATGTTGATCACCGCCACTGAGCACCATTGTTCAAGCGAGATGTTGACTATTGTATCGATGTTGTCGGTCCCTAGTGTCTTCTATCGACCCGCTCAAAGGGCCGAGGAAAGTGATGCTGCGAGAGAGAAATTCTTTGTCCCAGAAAGTGACCACTTGACGTTGCTCCACGTCTACACCCAATGGAAGAGTAACGGGTGAGTCCACTCCCGCTAAATAGGTGCAGTGCCTGACCAATAGATACAACGACGGATGGTGTATGAAGCACTTCCTTCACCCGAAATTGATGCGGAAAGCAAGAGAAGTCCGGGGTCAATTGGAGGATATCATGAAGACTCAGAAGATGCAACTGCTGTCTTGCGGTACAGATTGGGATATTGTCAGGTCAGTCATGACTGCGATGTGCCAAACGAAGTAGGGGCTGACAACGTAGGAAGTGTATTGTAGCCGGATACTTCCACCAGGCTGCTCGAGTCAAGGGTATCGGAGAGTATATCAACGTCAGGACTGCTGTGAGTGATAAGATCCAGAGTAGAGAATATCCGCTTACGCTTCCAGTTGCCATGTGTACTACATCCTACCAGTGCACTATATGGTCTTGGATACATGCCGGATTACGTGGTCTACCATGAATGTAAGCTTTTACTGCATCACCGTCCTAGCACTCATGCTGACTTATACAGTGGTCCTCACTTCGAAGCGTAAGCCCATTGCATAATCTCAGAATAGCGGAGACAGCTAACGGACAGAATACATGATGTGTGTAACGTCCGTCGACCCCTACTGGCTAGGTAAGCTTACTGATGTCCAAATCCAACAGAGCTGATCATCCAGCCGAGCTCGGATCAGTCTACTTCTCAATAAGAGAGAGAAATTTCGATGCGCTCGCTCGTGCAAAGGCCAACAGGGACTTCTCAAAGAAGACCGAATTAGAAGCTGAAATGGCCAGACAGAGAGAACAGTATGTCCTGTGCTGTGTTTTCAGCCGAGAGGACACTGACTCAGTAGAATCGAAAGGGAGAAAGCTAATAGCATCGCTAAAGCCGCTGTATCCCGAACACCCAAAATTGGAGGCCTGACTCCTGGTGTCGGAGCTACGCCTAGGAGTAAAGGTATCGGAGCAGGAGCAAGAACCGGTGCAACACCAAGGAGAAAGGGTGGTGGAATTTAAGATCCCGTCATTTGCAGAAGTTGTACGCATAATCAAGATATTGCATACTAAATGTCTACATCACAATGTAGGGGGATCCTTCGTAATTCTGCGCCGCAAGCTGGCCTTTGACTCTACAGCACTTTCTGTTCGCTTCCGCTCCAATGGTACTGCGTCTGCGTTCAGAGTATTATCATCAGACTTCTTGGTGTTGACGACTTTCGGTGGGGGCGCAAAGGAATATATTAGCGTACCGCCTAGTTGTCAGCTTTCGTCCAGCCGGAGAGTGGAGACCGACCTAGCACCATCGCCCCGCCAAGGAGAAGACCAGTGTTGGCTCCTGATCCGTAGAACCACACTGAGATAGCTAAAGAGACAGCTTTGCGTATCGTTAACACCAGATTGACCGTCGTCGAGTTCACTCTCTGTTCATCTCAGCGCCTTGCAATTTGGAACAAGGCCGACTCACCGTTGTCAGACGATTGACGCCCCTGACGCACATCCCTTGAGTGATCACATTGAGAAGTAGCGCGCCGAGTGCGGATGGAATCATCAATTGTCGCCATTGTATCAATGAATCTTTTGAGCCTGACCCAATAGCAAGAAAGCGGGACTTTGGTACTGCCGTAGGAATGGGTAGTGACAACAGATTGACAGGTGTCGAGAGCGAGAATGCCTCAAAGGTTGACAT
>Ga0265780_10010670_pt1 | contig 10928 bp, 10 predicted proteins | sample P1T30metagenome_FD_192432 | JGI IMG/M metagenome (GOLD analysis project Ga0265780, IMG submission 192432) | Plant litter microbial communities from East Loma Ridge, Irvine, California - P1 T30 | ecosystem: Environmental > Terrestrial > Plant litter > Unclassified | place: USA: California... | reverse complement strand
TCCGCATCGTGTCGCTCCGTCGCATGTCGGGCCCGGGGTCGGGCCGAGGTGCGTCCCATCATGGCGCACGGGGCTGCGTGCGCGGGTCCCTGCACGCCCGCGCCCGTACGGTCGGCAGCACGAGTCGGCGTACTACCCTCGGTGCATGACCGACCATCCCCCGCCGCGGCCTCCGTCGCCGTGGGCGAGGTTCGCACGGCCGGTGCCGGGCGAGCAGCGCGGGCAGTCCGTCGTGGGTCCGCCTCCGACCCTGCACCAGGAGGCGCGGGCCCGCCACGAGGCCGCCGCCGTCCCCGAGGTGGCCTGGCCCCCGGCCCCGGCGCCGGCCCCGTCGGACGAGGCGAGCCTCTGGGCACCGCAGCCGACGAGCTCGTCGGCCGGCGCCTCCTCGTACTCGCCCCACGCCACAGGCGGCCAGGGCTCGTACTTCACGTCGTTCGACGACGACGACTCCTGGGACAGCCGGCCTCCCCGCAGCGAGGACCCGGGACGCGGCCTCGCGATCGCCTCGGTCGTCTTCGGCGTCTTCGCCGCGCCCCTCGGCCTCGTGTTCGGGCTGGTCTCGGCGCGCAGGTCGCGACAGGCGGGCCACGTCCCGACCCTGGCGCTGGTGGGCATGGTCCTCTCGGGCGTCGTGATCGTCGCGACCCTCGTGTGGGGCATCTCCGCCCTCGACTACGCGACGCGGCTCTCGTCGACCTGTGCGCAGCTCGGCCCGGGCGACTACGTCGACGCGGACGGGCGCACGGTCACCTGCGGCTGACCGTGCGCCCGTCCGAGTGCGCCGGGCGCTGCCCGGCACCCTGGCTAGAGCTGGACGGTGCCCGTGTCCGCCACGTTCTTCGGGTGCCCCCCGGTCAGCGCCGCCTTGGCGTACTTCAGCAGGGTCACGGCCTTCGGCTCGTTGCTGACCCAGTACTCGGCCGTGTCGACGTCGACCTCGATCAGGGCGACGGTGGGGTCGTCGCGCCCTTCGTCGAACCACGCCTCGGCGCCGGCCGTCCAGAACTCGTCGACCAGCGCGGAGTCCCTCGTCACCGACGCCTCGCCGGCGAGCGAGAGCCAGCCCTTGCCGGTCTCGACGGCGACGTTGACCTGCGGGTGGGCCTTGATGTCGTCGACCTTGGGGGAGGGGTCGCGGGTGAAGAAGTACACCTTGCCGTCGAAGTCGCGGTCGACGATCGCGAGCGGCCGGCTCACGAGGCGGCCGTGGCCGCTGCGGGTGGTCAGGATGCCGATGCGCCCGGCGTCGAGCACCTCGGCGACGCGGGAGATGTCGTTGGTCTCAGTCATGCGGGAGACGCTACGCCGGAGGCCCGGGGACGGGTCCGGTCGCCGGAGGCGCGGTGCGGGTCGCAGAGGACGACGTCGCGTCCCGCGCACGGCTCGCACACGACCAGCTGCTCGCGGCACTGCAGGTCGGAGCAGTTCTGCATCCGGCTGGTCGCCTCCCCGCAGACGGAGCAGCGGCCGACGACCGCGGCGTGGTCGCTGAACTCGACGGACCCGCGCCGGTCGAAGACGTAGAGCGACCCCTCCCACAGGCCGTCGTCGCCGTAGCGCTCGCCGTAGCGCGCCACGCCGCCGTCGAGCTGGTACACCCGGCCGAACCCCCGCGAGACCATCAGCGAGCTGAGCACCTCGCAGCGCACGCCGCCCGTGCAGTACGTCACGACGGTCTCGTCCTTGAGGTGGTCCCACCGGCCGCTGTCGAGCTCGGCCACGAACTCGCGGGTCGTCGCGACGTCCGGCACGACGGCGTCGCGGAACCGGCCGATGCGCGACTCGAACTCGTTGCGGCCGTCGAGGAAGACGACGTCCTCGCGCGCGACGAGCTCGTGCAGCTCCTCGGGCGTGAGGCGCGTGCCGCCGCCCACGACGCCCGACCCGTCGACGACCAGCTCGTCGGGTGCGCCGAACGTCACGACCTCGTCGCGGACCTTCACCGAGAGCCGCGGGAAGTCGTCGGCGCCGCCGTCGCTCCACTTGACGTCGAGGTCACGGAAGGGGGCGTACTCCCGGGTCTTGCGGAGCCAGCGCTTCACGTCGGACATCTCGCCGCCGAGGGTGCCGTTCACGCCGTCCGGCGAGAGCAGCACTCGGCCCCGGAGGCCGAGTGACTCGGCCAGGTCGCGCTGCCAGAGCCGCACGGCGTCGGGGTCGGCCAGAGGCACGAACACGTAGAACAGGACGATCTTCGAGACGGACACCGCTGGATCGTAGTCGACGGGCCCGGTGACAGGGCATCTGTGCCCTAGTGTTGTACACACCATGTGCCACACACGAGGAGGCGCCGTGCCCGTTCCGCTCGAACGTCGTCGGGTCATCGCCCGGCGTCTGCACAAGGACGAGGTCCACGACAGGCTGCTGGCCGCGATCGTCTCGGGAGACCTGCCGGCGGGCTCGCGACTGCGCGACGCCGACCTCGAGGCCTGGTCGGGGGTGTCGCGCACTCCCATCCGGACCGCGCTCGTCCGGCTCGAGCGGATCGGCCTCGTGGAGGCGGCCCCGCAGCGCTGGACGCGGGTGGCGCGGCTCCGTCCCGCCGTCGTCCCCGATCTCGTGGTGGCGCTCTGTTCGCTCTGGCGTGACCTGCCGCGCGCCGGGCGCGGGCTCCTCTCCCCGGCACGGTCGCGCGACGCCCGCCGGTCGCTCGCGCGCTGCGCCGACGCCCTCGCGGCGTTCCGCGAGTCGCCGAGCCCGGGAGTCGTCGAGTCGCGGGCTGTCGTCGACGCCGCGTTCGCCTGCGTGGCGCACCTGGAGGGCGACGGGCTGCCCGAGGTGACGGAGCAGCTCCTCCGTGACCTCGGCGCCCGGCTGCGGCACCAGGCCGCCGCGCTCGGGCGGGGCCTCGACGTCGGCCCGCTGGCGGCGTGCCTCGACGAGGTCGACGCGGCGGTGCGGGCGGGCGACCCCCGCCTCCTGCGGTCGGCGTTGGACGGTCTCGCACGGCGGACGGCCGCGTCACGACCCGCCCTCGAGGCCCCGCGGTCGTCCTGGTGGCGACGGTGAGCGGCGTGGACCTCGCCCCCGGAGTCGACGACCGACGGCTGCTCAGCGAGGACGCGTTCCGCGTGCTCCGCGACGCCGTGGTCGACGGCACCCTCGAGCCCGGCGAGCACCTCCACGACGACGAGCTCGTGGCCTGGCTCGGGGTCTCCCGCACGCCGATCCGCAGCGCCCTCGACCGGTTGCGCGGCGTCGGTCTCGTCGAGCTGTCGGCGAACCGCTACACGAGGGTGCGAGACCCCGACGGCGCGTGGCTCCGGGACAGCGCGTCGGCCGTCGCCGCCCTGCACCGAGCCGCCGCCGTGGGGGTGCTGCCGGGGCTCGACCGGCGCTCCCTCGACGACGTCGTCTCGAGCGTGGCGGCGGTCCGGCCCCTGGTGCGACGTGCCTCCGGCCGTCCCGTCACCGGGGCGCTGCTGTGCTGCCTCGGCCTGGCTGTCGGCGGGCTCGCCGCGAGGTCGCCGAGCGAGGTCGTGGCGTCCGCCCTCGACGTGGCCGAGCTGCGGCTCGCGCACGGCCTGCTGTCACGTCGCTGCGTCGTCGAGCCGGGCGTCTGGGACGACTTCGCTGCGTCGTCGGTCGCGGCCCTGGCGGCGCGGGACGCCGACGCCTGGGGCGACGCCGTGTCGCAGTTGACCCGCCGGGTGGTGGCGACGGCCTGAGGGCGCCGTGCCGGCGCGGGCCCCGCGTCAGTAGGCGCCGACCGGTCGCAGCACCGCGCCGACCGTGCGGAGCAGCAGCACGGGGTCGGTCGCGGCCGTCCAGTGGTGCACGTAGCCGAGGTCGAGGGCGAGGCTCGCGTCCCAGTCGAGGTCGGAGCGACCGCCGACCTGCCAGGGGCCCGTGAGGCCGGGCAGCACGAGGAGCCGCTGGCGTGCCCGGTCGTCGTAGAGGGCGACCTCGCACGGCAGCGCGGGACGCGGGCCGACGAGGCTCATCTCGCCCCGCAGGACGTTCACCAGCTGGGGCAGCTCGTCGATCGAGTACCGGCGGATGACCCGGCCGACCCTGGTGACCCGGGGGTCGGCGTGGAGCTTGAACAGCGGGCCGGCCCCGTCGTGCCGCCCCTCAGGTGGTGCGCACTGCTCGGCACGCATCGAGCGGAACTTCAGCATCGAGAACTCGCGCCCGTGCAGACCCGCGCGCTGCTGACGGAAGAGCGCGGGGCCGCCGCTGTCGAGGCGGACCGCGAGGCCGACGACGAGGAGCAGGGGGAGGAGGAGCGCGAGGCCGACGAGGGCCGCGACCGCGTCGACGACGCGCTTGACGCACCGGGCCGCGCCCCGGCGGGCCGGGGCCTCGATCGGTCGTGGGGGGTGGGCGTCGCCGGTGTGCCGTCGAGACGTCGACGACCGCGCGAGGTGGCCGTCTCCCGTGGCGTCGCTCGTCGTCCCCCGGCGCGTCGTGGACAGGGTGGCGGTCACCGGCGCACCGCCGGGATGCGAGGCAGGGTGCCGGTCGGGTCGACGTCGGTCTGGTCGGTGATCGACGGGGAGGTGCCGGTCGGGGCGACGGGGGCCGGGGCCGCGCCGCGCGAGTGCCCGGTGACGGACAGCGTCGCGGACGGGCGGGTCATGATCGCGTCGTGCAGCGACGACCGGCGGAAGACGCGGTGGAGCGCGTCGGCGGCGCTCGGCCAGTCGCGGGTGCGGAACGACCTGCCCAGGTCGCCGAGGTGGCCTGCGACGGAGGCGCGCGACCAGTCGACGGCGAGGTGGCGGCACAGGAACGCGGCCCGGATGTCGAGGGGCTCGGCCGCCCGCCTCACGAGGGGGTTCCGGGCCAGCTCGAGGAACGCCCCGCTGGCCTCGACGAGGCCGAGGCAGGTCGGGCCCGAGTCGAGGACGGCCAGCGCCCGGTCGGCGCGCTGGGCGGCGCCCTCGGAGGCGGTGCGCGGCAACGACCGGACGGCCTCGCCGTGCAGGACGCCGATCAGCTCGAGCGTGTCGAGCAGGTCGAGGTCGTCCGCGGTGGCGACGCGGGTGAAGCGGTTGGCCTCGATCTGGACGAGGTCCTGTGCGGACAGCCGGGCCAGGGCCTCCTTGACGGGCGTCTTGGAGACGCCGAGCCACGCGGCGAGGTCGTCCTCGAAGAGCCGCTCGCCCGGGGTCAGGGTGCCGTCGACGATGGCGTCGCGGATCGTCTCGAACGTGAGGTCGCGGAGCAGACGTCGAGGATGGCGGGTGGCGTAGGCCGGCACAGGCATGTTCCTCCAATGTGGAGTACGCAAAATATCACACGTAGGTACGAGACCACCAGGGCTGACGGAGGAGCGGGTTACCATCGCCGGGTGGTCCTGGTCCCCGAGGCGTCCGTCGGCGCCGCCCCCCTCCGACCGGTCGAGACGGTCTACCGGCCGGCCGACCCCGTCGACGTCCGGGCGACCCTGCGGACGCTGGCGAGGGGAGCGGGCGACCCTGCCTGGCGCGTCGAGGGCGAGCGCGTGTGGCGTGCCGTCCGCACGCCCTCCGGTCCCGGCACGCTGTGCCTCGCGGGCGGACGGTCCGAGGTGCGCGCGACGGCGTGGGGCCCGGGTGCCGAGTGGCTGATCGAGGGCGTTCCCGAGCTGCTCGGCCACGGCGACGACTGGGGCGGCCTCGACGTCTCCGGCAACGCCTTCCTCCGTGAGGCCCGCCGGCGGTCGCCCGGGCTCCGGCTCACCCGTGGCCGGCAGGTGGTGCAGGTGCTCGTGCCGGCCGTCCTCGAGCAGAAGGTGACGAGCACCGAGGCGTGGCGCGCCTGGCGCCAGCTCGTCCGGGCGCACGGCGACCCTGCCCCGGGGCCGGCTCCCGAGGGGATGGTCGTGCCGCCCTCAGCCGAGACGTGGCGCCGTGTGCCGAGCTGGGAGTGGCACCGGGCGGGGGTGGGGCCGCAGCGGTCCGCGACCGTCATGCGGGTCTGTGCCGTCGCCTCCTCGCTCGAGCGGGTGGTCGACCTGGGCCGAGGTGGGCCCGAGGCCGAGGCCCGCCTGCGCTCGGTGCCGGGCGTGGGCGTGTGGACGTCGGCCGAGACGACGCAGCGGGCGCTGGGCGACGCCGACTCGCCGAGCGTCGGCGACTACCACCTCCCTGCCCTCGTGGGGTGGGCGCTGATCGGCCGGCCCGTCGACGACGACGGCATGCTCGAGCTGCTCGAGCCGTGGCGCGGGCACCGCGAGCGGGTCGTGCGGCTCATCGGGGCCAGCGGCTTCGCGAAGCCGAGGTTCGGGCCCCGCATGACCATCCAGGACCACCGCCGGCACTGAGCCGCCCGGCGGGCGAGAGTGAGCCCGGGTGCGGACTAGGAGGCGCGGGCCACGACGCCGGGGTCGCCCCCCGACGTGTCGTGGTCGGGCGAGGCGGCGTGGTCGGGCGACGTCGCGTGGTCGGGCGACGCGTCGTCGCCGATGGCCTCGAGCACGCGCCGCGAGAACGACTCGAGGGTCGCGGCGTCGTCGTCCAGCGCCCCGACGAAGTAGCGCCGGATCGCGGCGGTGTGCCCCCGGGTCGCCGCGAGCATCGCCCGGCGGCCGTCGGCGGTGAGCTCGACCCAGGTGCCCCGGGCGTCGGACGCGCAGTCGGTGCGGCGCACGAGGCCGCGCTTCTCCATGCGCGTGACCTGGTGGCTGACCCTGCTCTTCTCCCAGCCGATCTGCTCGGCGATGTCGCGCACGCGCAGCCGCCGGTCGTCGCTGCGGCCGAGGCCCACGAGGATCTCGTACTCGGGTGCCGAGACGCCGGAGTCGTCGTGGAGCCTCAGCTCGAGGGCACGGTCGAGACGCCGACGCATCGAGTAGAAGGCGTCCCAGACGGCCCACTCGTCGTCGGAGAGTCGCTCGGCCATTCGCCCAGTGTAGGGACGGGGGTCCGGCCTATCCTCGACCCATGTCCGATGTGCGCGCCGCCGATCTCACCTCCCAGGTCGTCGACACGGTGCGACGGTGGCTGGTCGTCGCGTCCTCGGTCCCGGGCGACGCCGCGGCCGAGCGCTTCGCGGCGCTGCTCCGCGACCCCGACGGGCTCGCCTTCGCCGTGGCCTTCGCGGACCGCGTGGTGCGTCCTGAGGACCCTGCGGTGGCCGCACGGCAGCTCGACCGCCTCAGCCGGGACATGCCCGCCTCGCTGCCGTGGCAGCTCAAGGCCGCCGTCGCCGCGGGCGGCGGGTTCGGCCCGCTGGCGCCGCGCACCGTCGTGCCCGTCGCGCGGAAGGCCCTGCGACGCCTCGTGCAGCACCTCGTCGTCGAGGCGGCCCCCGACAAGCTCGGCCCGGCCCTCGCGGCCGCGGCCGACGGCGCCCGCCTCGACCTCGCCCTGCTCGGCGAGCCCGTGCTCGGCGAGGCTGCGGCCCGCCGCAGGGTCGAGGCGACCCGTGCGCTGCTCGAGCGGGACGACGTGAGCCACGTCTCCGTGCCCGTCGCCTCCGTGGTCGGGACGGGCGCGGCCTGGGGCGCCGACGAGCGGGCCTCCGCCGCGGTCGAGGCGCTCACCCCGCTCTACGAGCTGGCGCTCGCGTCCGACCCGCCGAGGACGATCGACCTCGAGGTCGGCGAGCACCGGCACCTCGACCTCGCCATCGACGTCTTCACCCGGCTCCTCGACCAGCCGCAGCTGGCCGACCTCGAGGCCGGCATCGAGATCCAGGCCGACGTGCCCGACGCCCTGGCGTCCCTGCAGCTGCTGACCGACTGGGCCCGCGGGCGCGTGGCCCGCGGCGGGGCGCCCATCCGCGTCCGGCTGACCGTCGGCGGCGTCGCGCTCGAGGCCGTCGACGCCGCGCTGCACGACTGGCCGGTCGCGACCCACACGTCGAGGGCCGAGGCCGACGCCGCGCTCCTCCGGGTGCTCGACCACGCCCTCCGTCCGGTGTCGGCCGAGTTCGCCCACCTGGGGCTCGTCACCGACGACCCGTTCGTCGTGGCCCACGCCTGGACCCTGGCGAAGCGGCGCGAGGTGACGCAGCACCTCACGATCGAGATGCCCCTCGGCACGTCGCGGGGGCTCCTCCGGGCGGTGCGGGCCGAGGTCGGCGACCTGGTCGTGCGGGCCCCGATCGTGCAGCACGGCGACCTCGAGGCCGCGGCCGACCACGTCGTGCGCCGCCTCGCCGAGGTCGCCGCGCCGGGCTCGCCCCTCGCCGCGACGGCCGACCTGGCCCCCGAGGGGACGGTCTTCGACCGTGAGGCCGTCCGCTACCGCGACGCCGTCGCGGCGGCGGAGGCCGCGGTCGACGGCGACGTGCCGCTGCCCGCCCGTCGTCAGGACCGCTCTCGCCCCCACCTCGCGGGGGCCGACCTCGACCTCGACGGCTCGTCCTCGTTCCGCAACGAGCCCGACACCGATCCCGGGCTCGAGGGCAACCGCGCGTGGGCACGGCGCGTGCTCGCCGCCTCCCGGCGGTCGGACGCCGGTCTCGACACCATCGAGGCCGCCCAGGTCGACGGCGACGACGGCGCGGCCCTCGTCGACGAGCTCGTGACCGACGCCGCCCAGGCCGGTGCGGCCTGGGGCCGGGAAGACCCGGCGACGCGCGCCGAGCTGCTCGAGCTCGCGGCCGACGGCGTCGCACGTCAGCGTGCCGCCCTGCTCGAGGTGCTCGTCAGCGAGACCGGCTCCGTGCTCGACGGCGCCGACCCCGAGGTCAGCGCCGCGGTCGACTCGGCGCGGCACCACGCCGGCCTCGCCCGCGGCGAGGCGGGCCTCCTCGGCGCCCGGCACGCGCCTCCTCGCCTCACGGTCGTCGTCCCCTCGTGGCGTGCGCCCCTCGTCTCCGCGGCGGAGCCCGTCCTCGCCGCGCTCGCCGCGGGCAGCGCGGTCGTGCTCTGCCCGGTGCGGGAGTCGCGCCGCACCGCGGCCGTCCTGGCCGAGGTGCTCTGGGGCGCGGGGGTGCCGCGCTCGCTGCTCGTCCTCGTCGACCTCGAGCTCGACTCCGAGGCCGGCCGCCGGCTCGTGGGCCACCCTGCCGTCGACCGGGTGCGGCTGACGGGCTCGCTCGACCAGGCGCGGCAGCTGCGGTCGTGGCGACCGGACCTCGACCTGGTCGCCGAGGTGGCCGTGGCCGCCGTCGCGGTCGTGACCCCGAGCGCGGACGCCGACCTCGCGGCGGCGGACCTCGTGGCCGGCGCCTTCCGCTTCGCCGGCCAGGCCCCGTCGGCCTCACGCACCGCCCTGCTCGTCGGCTCGGCCGCCCACGCCGAGCGGTTCCGCCGCCAGCTCGTCGACGCGGCGGCGAGCCTGCGGACCGGCTGGCCCGACGACGCGACGACGCAGGTCGGCCCCCTGATCGACCCGGCCGAGGGCGCCGTGCTCGAGGCGCTCACGGTCCTGGCGCCCGGCGAGAGCTGGCTCGTCGAGCCCCGGCAGCTCGACGACGACGGCGGCCTGTGGTCGCCCGGCGTCAAGGTCGGCGTGACGCCCGAGGGGGCGGCCCGCACCGCTGCCGCCGCCGCGCCCGTGCTCTGCCTGGTCGAGGTGGACGACCTCGACGCCGCGATCGAGCTGCAGCAGAGCCTGAGCGCCGGTGGCTCGGCCGCCCTGCACAGCCTCGACGTCGACGAGGTCGACACGTGGCTGCGACGCGTCCGGGCGGGCACGCTCGTGGTCGGACGACCCACGTCGCCGATGGTCGTGCGTCGTCGGCCCGCCGCCTCGTGGGGGCGCTCCGTCGTGGGCCCCGCGGTCGCGCCGGGCGGTCCCGACGGCCTGCTCGTGCAGGGCTCGTGGTGGCGGCTGTCTCGCGAGCCCCACCCGTCGCTGCGCCTCACCGGGGTCCCCGACGTGGTCGTGCCCGTGATCGAGGCGGCCCGGTCGTCCCTCTCCTTCGAGCAGTTCGACCGCGTCCGGTCGGGTGCGGTCAGCGACGAGCGCGCCTGGCAGGCGCACGTCGGCGTGGCGCACGACGACTCCGACCTGCGGGTCGAGCGCAACGTGACGCGCTACCGGCCGCGGCCCGTGCTCCTGCGCCTGTCGTCCGACGCCGACCTGTCCGACCTCGTGCGCCTCCTCGTCGCGGCGGCCCGGGTACGCGCGCCCGTGACGGTCAGCTCGGCCGTGCCCGTGCCGGCGTCGCTGGTCCAGCTGCTGCACTCGCCGGCGTCGCCGATGCGGGTCGGCGCCGTCGTGGTCGAGAGCGACCGGGCCTTCCTGGCCCGCGCCTCCGCCGGTCTGCTCCAGGCGCGGGAGGCGACGCACGAGCTGGACGACCTCAGCCTGCTCGCCCGTGCGACCGGGTCGCGCGACCCGGCCGCCGAGGTCGAGGGCGACGGCGACGGCGACGTCCCCCCGCCCGACGACGCCGCGGTCGCGGCGTACCGCGACCTGCACGTGCGGCTCATCGGGGGCGACCCCCGGGCCCTGGCCCGTGCGGTCGGCGGCAGCGTCGACGTCGTGGTGCACGGCGGCGACGTCACCGACGAGGGCCGGGTCGAGCTGCTGACGTTCGTGCGCGCGCAGAGCGTGACGGTCACGGCTCACCGCTCGGGGCTCGTCGACCCCGACCTGCGCGACCTCAAGATCTGAGCGCACCCGCTGCGCCGCCGCACCCTCTGTCCTCCACCCCCCCGTAATTTGAGAGTGATCCGCCCCGCTGAGCGCGATCTGCCCCGCAGATCGGCCTCGCGGCCACTGATCTCTCTCGCTTTGCCCCTCGCCCCCGCCCCCCTCAGCAAATGCCGACCGATGAGCCCTCTCAGCGGCTCGGATACCTGGAATTCACACTATCGGGGGCGGCGAGGTCGGCATTTGCGGAGGCGGAAGCGGAGGAGGCGGGCGCGGCGCGGCGCGGCCTCAGGCGGTGCGGCGGCTGATCAGCTTCGACAGCACGATGGCGCTGCGGGTGTGGTCGACGTTCGGGGCGTTTCGCACGCGCTCGAGCGCCTCCTCGAGGGAGGGGATGTCGCGGCTGCGCATGTGCACGATCGCGTCGGCGCTGCCCGTGACGGTGCC
>Ga0265780_10010669_pt1 | contig 10929 bp, 10 predicted proteins | sample P1T30metagenome_FD_192432 | JGI IMG/M metagenome (GOLD analysis project Ga0265780, IMG submission 192432) | Plant litter microbial communities from East Loma Ridge, Irvine, California - P1 T30 | ecosystem: Environmental > Terrestrial > Plant litter > Unclassified | place: USA: California... | reverse complement strand
TAACATTCTGTGCCACCCATCTCCATGCCAATGTTTCGGGAAATATAAGAGTGGGGTTGCGGTGACAGTTTAACACATTTCAGGCAGGTGCTGTCGATCTCGACCCAATCGGACCAAAAGTCCACGATGATGCGATGCCCAGCCTCAACTCCGTGATAAGATGCCGTCACTGGCAGTGGAGTTCATATGTAAAGGTGTCTCGGCTTCTAAATGTTGGCGTTGCATGGTATCAGTGTCTTCATAATGTGGTTCACTACTCTTTTCTGCGCTGCTGTCTTGACAGCAACGACCATAGCGAATCCCATATACGCGACGAACGGCACCAACACAACCTATGTTGGCCCAGAAAGTGGTCATCTCGTAATCGTTGGAGGAAACTTACAAAGCGAGAGCATCTACCAGCGCATCATCTCCCTCGCTGGAGGCCCCAATGCATCCATCGTAGTTGTTCCCACTGCCGGCGGCGAAGATACCTATGACCAGAACTTTACCACAGCCGTGGCTTTCCGAAAATATGGTGCCAACAATGTAACCGTCTTGCATACGTATGACCCTGCCGTCGCCGATACCGACGAGTTCATCGCTCCTTTGTTGGGTGCCAAGGGTATCTTCTTTGGTGGTGGACGACAGTGGCGGTTGGTTGATGCATACGCTGGAACCAAGACTGAAGTGGCATTTCAGGCTGTTCTAGATGCAGGAGGTGTTATCTCAGGATCGAGTGCTGGCGCGAGCATCATTGGCAGTTTCCTCGCACGCGGTGATACAGCGAACAATACCATCATGATAGGTAGGTCATTGATCATGCTGTAATCTGCCAGCGATACATCGTCACAGATAAAACTAACGCGGCTCCTCTAGGTGATCACACTGTTGGCTTTGGATATCTCAAGAACTCGGCCATCGACCAGCACGTCTTGGTACGCAACAGGCACTTCGACATGTTTGAGATTCTCAACGCCTACCCAGAGCTACTTGGGCTGGCGATTGACGAAGACACTGCTTTAGTAGTCAACAAGAACGAGCTGGAAGTCATTGGCAGCACGTATGCGCTGATCTACGACGGCGGCTTTTGGTCCAGGGAAGGAAGCTGGGAGAGGCCTCTACCACCGCCCAATGCGAGGTTCTACTTCCTACGAGAAGGCGATAAATATGATCTCGGAACAAGAGCAGTCATTGAGCCGGAAACGACAGGCGGTGGTGACGATGTATGACGAGGTGTTGTGGGCAGCTAAGAAAAGAAACACTGTCATGTTTTCAAATGAAGACCTGCAAAGCCAGCTTCAATGTACACGTTAGAATCGAATCTGTGTCGGAATCTCGAGTGATGGACCTTTGAGAATCTGATGCTTCGCCGGTTTCGCAATTAGTGATCATCTGCGGAGGTTCATCCTGTTCTTTCAACTGCCGTCACACATGTTTCGAAAAGGTATGCTTTCATCGAATATAATGTTTGCGACCACAATTGCATTGGTGAACGGAAACTCAAGTAATAGATTCTCATTGCATTAATTTTCAGATAATGCAACCATGATGAGAGGGAGAGTGAAAGTTCAGGACATGCCGCTAGGTATGTTTGGATCGTACCTCGGCATTTTTCGGCTCTACCGAAAAGGAGCGGAGCACTCTTGCAGACGGCAACGGCGTCAAAGACGCGACTTGTGGTATCATCATCTGTCTCGTTTTCTCAAGTACAGAATCTCATTCCTTACTCGGAAGCGACATCTTGGAATATTTCCATCTTCGCCAGCTAGCCTTAGAACAATTGCGTGTTGAAGATTACGTCACCATGTCCAGCCCCTTCGATGTCATTGCAATCATCACTCCCAAGCCCGGCAAGGCAGATAGGGTATGCCTCGAAATCAGCACCAACACTATCGTTCCAAACAAGCAGCTGATGTTTTCTAGGTCGAAGAGCTTCTGACAACCGCAGCCAAAGCTGTAAAGGCGAACGAGCCTGGTACGCTCCGGTACCATATACATCGTCAAACCAAGGGCGATGCGCCAATATTCGTGATGCTTGAAACGTAAGCTCTTTTTTTTTTGGTATCTGAGCAGGTTCAAAGCTGACGATCGTTAGATATGCAAACAAAGCGGCTCTGGAAACACATGGAAAGAGCGAGGACTTCAAGAAATTGGGAAAGACAATGAAGACGGAGGATCTGCTCGCGGAGCCGATGAAAGTGCTCTTCACTAAAGAGGCAGGCGGATATGCTAGCAAACTATAAACTGTGTTACAGAAAACTCTAGCATCCTGTAGCGAAAGAGTCGAGGACGTCACGAAGAATTTAGAACGAGAACGTTGCATGGAAGATCGTGGTGTCGTGTCACTTGAAAAATGCTAATGACTATTCAGGTGAAAACCCTCCTTGTTTACATCGTCAACGTTCACGAATTCTGAACGCACATCTTCTCAAAATTTTTGTACTAGTGTACCGCGCTGGCAGTAGTCTAAATGTCGTAAGGCGAGATCTGCTGCACCTTTGTATTTTCTGATTGCCTCAACTTCCAAGCCACATAGTACTCCTGGAACTTCTCTTTATTGATCTACTTCATAACCCACTCCTTGCCTCGATTTGAAGGTAGCTACCCATCGGAGTGCATACCTTGAGACTCTTCCCCGAAGACACGCATGAGATGATGCTGGTGGTATTCGACAAGCGCGTGAACATGTTCAGGGAGCAGCTTCTTCTTGTCTTTGCGCACGACGACGACAGCGCCAACGGATGTCTGCCATTCCGGTGGTGCAAACCCCCAGTCGAAACCGGATCGCTTGCTCTGGGGCTTGCAGCCGATATTCAGGAAAGTGCCCGCTGTGTTGACCCAAGGGAACTTGCTCGAGGATGACTCCGAATGCTTCTGCCATTTCTTGACACTTCCAGGAATGCGCTGAACAACCAGAGGGATTGCGATGTGCTTGGAAACGTCGGTAGCTGTTTGTTCAAAGATACGATGGAAGGCAGGAAGCTCTATGGGCTCGTAACGAGGACGACCGTCGGTATCGACGTCGCCATTGCAGTTGATGCGCACGCCAACCACATTACTCAATTCTGGCTGTAGGTCCTCAATCGTTCGGAGATTTCCGTACTTGAGATAGTAAGTGTTGAGCCAGTGTGCGAGAATCCGAAGGTCGCAGGGGCCGAGATCTTGACTGTGGGATGGGTTGTAACTGTGGGGAACGTCGTCGAAGACGTCAGTGCCATAGGCGATCATAGGACCTCTCCAATCGTGCAGGTGAACAGAGTTGAGATCAACGATCTTATCGCTGGCTTTGTTGTGCGTGGATCCGTCATGAAGAAAGTCTTCGCGGTAAGACAAAAAGAGGGTGTATGGAAGTAGGCGGGCGAGAGCGTAGTTGTGTCGGATTTGCGTATTTGTCATATGAATGAACTCTCCGGACTCGGACTCCATCTTGTTTATAGCTGCAAGTGGACCAGGAAAAACGCTAAGATAGCTACACCCGTACTCTCCCATCTCATCCTTAGTCTTGAGCCATATGAAACGTGGGGCGTCTTCGTCGGGGTGGAAATAGATAGCTCGAGTGTACTTCTCACCAGAGTGTTCGGCTTTGGGGCAGTCTTGAAAGTCTTTGAAAGTTTTGCAGAGAATTCTGTGGAGTGGCCATGCCTTCTTTTGGCACTCTTTGGAGCAATAGCAACTCGCGCTGCAACCATTGCAACGCAGAGCGCCTTCGTTGTCGCACTCGTCGCACAGCGTCATGTTTTCTTCGCTGTCGCAGACCGAAGTTGAAGTGATCTCCAGATTTGTTGAAGGAGGAGTATATGTGAAGGGTGCAGTGCGCTGACAGTTGGAGCAAACAAAAGCGATGGTCCGAGCGCAAGTTTGATATGAAGGTGAAGGTGAGAGGAGTAAACATACGGGAATGCAAATGCATGTAGAAGGAGTCATTAAATGACGTCTCTCCACAAGTTCCATTACATTATAAACGGTAGCTCATTTACATAGTGTTCTGTAGATCTGCAGGCTCCTCTGCATACTCGCTTCCATATCCTCCGTACCAGTAATCACCAACACCCTTTACTCCCTCAGCAGTGCGGTTAGCAGGCGGCTGAGGCCACATGTCTAGCATAGCTTGCTCGCCGGTCAAAGTGAAGTTGATACTTGCAAGCGGGTGGTTGTCGATCAACAAGGTGTAGTCACCAGGGTAAAGGACCTTGTTACCCATCTCGTCGACCCTGGCAAGAGATGCAAGAGTTAGGTTGAGAGTTGCAGTGTCAGAAGCTCCACCGGTGATGTTGTGGAGACGCTTGTAAGAGACAAGCGACTTCTTTGGATGAGGCGCAGGACCAAATTCTCCGGCAATATAACCAAGAGCGACGTAGTCGGATGTGACGTCGCCGTCGTTGGATACTTCAACATCTACAGCAGCGAATGGGCAACGCTCGAGGAACCCTCCGGTACTGTTGCAGTTCTGTGTAAGCGCAGAGATTGCGTAGCTGTTCTGCATTTGGGTGGTGATGTTGGCAGAAAAGTTGGTGTAGTGCAGACCGTGACCGAACTCGTAGACAGCACTTCCATTGTACCACTTGTAGGTGCGGCCAGGGTTGTTTTCACCAGGGCGCATGTTCATGTCCATCATAGAGACCTTCGCGATGTAGTTGGAGGGGTACTGAGTCGTAGGTAGACGTCCAGCAGGAGCAGTCTTTCCGGTGACAATATCGATGATGGCCGAGCCTCCATCCTGACCAGGGTACCCAGCCCAAAGGATGGCGGAGATGTTGGGATTGTTCACGAGAGGAGTGCTATCGATCTGACCTCCTCCAGTGACCACAACGATGACTGGCTTTCCTGTCTCAGCAAGCTCGGTGATAACATCAAGCTGGGCTCCAGTCCATGTGAGGTATGTACGATCCTGGTCTTCCTCCTCAACGCTGTTATCGATACCTCCAACATACATGAGAATGTCGCTAGTAGAGTAGGCGCCGTAAAGATTGGACCAGCGGTTTGTCGTTGGGTCACCTTGGCCGCCAGGATTTCCTCCAGCATAGTTGATGGTGACGTTGAGCTGCTCCAGGGCGTACAACGGAGAGTGCAGGTACGTAGAGACACCGGCGTAGTTACCAAGGAGCTGAGAGGTTGCGTTTGCCCAGTCACCGAAAAGACCAATCGATGTGGACGAATCGAGTGAAAGAGGCAGCGTACCATCATTCTTCAGCAAAACGATACCCTCAGCAGCGGCTCTGCGGGCAAGCGCCTGCGAAGCATTCGTGGCGACTGAGTCCCATCCAATCTGGCGGTAAGGCTGGTTATCGGGAGAGTCAAAGTAGCCCAGGCGGACAAGCGATGAGTATTGCCGGACGAGGGCCTGGTCGAGGACAGATTCTTCAAGCAGACCTTGCTGGAAGGCAGCGGGCAGATGTTCCTGCATGTAAGTACCGCAAGTGAGATCGGTACCAGCTTTCAAGGCGTCGGAAGCAGCACCTCCACGAGTTGCAGACCATTCATGAGGCAAGTAAACGTTCTGAACGGCGTCACAATCGGAAGTAACCCATTGCTCTTCATTAGTCCAACCCCAGTGTTCACGAAGAATCGTCTGAAGTAGGTAGGGATCGGCGCATGTTGGCACACCATTAACCGCGTCTAACTTCTGTTAGTTCCAAGCATACACACAACGAACGGTTGACGTCAGACTTACTGTAGCTGCACATGAAAGCACCCACGTTCGCTTGAACGCAGGCCTGGAAGGGAACGAGGTAGTACTCAACAAGGTCCTGCTGAGAAATCTGCACATCGTTCTGGTAGCGGAGGTTTCCGTTCCAGTCCTCAATATCATAGCCAGCGAAGTGCTTGCAAGTTGCGACGACACGTTTGTATTTGTCAGACGCATCGCCCTGAAGTCCGTGAACCAAAGCCTGGACGTAAGAAGACAAATGGTAGGGGTCTTCACCAGGTGTTTCTTGACCACGACCCCAGCGGGGATCACGGAAAGGGTTGATGTTGGGCGTCCAGAAGTCAAGACCAGTCCTGTTGGCGTTGTTGAACGCACGCGCTTCGGTTGAGATGACCTTTGCAACCTCGGTGATCAGATCATCGTCGAAGGCCGCACCCATCAAGATGGGCTGAGGAAAAGAAGTCGAGTAGCTATACTCTCCCTCATCGCTGAAGTTGGTGTAAGGACCGGCAATACCATGAAGACCCTCGCTCCACCACTGGTAAGGCGGTATACCGAGACGAGGGACACCTGGAGAGCCACTGCTCGTAGCATTGATCTTCTCCTCGAGTGTGTAAAGAGCTACGAGAGACTTCGCGCGAGCCAGCGGTGCTGAAACAAGTTAGTATTATAAGGTCGATGTAGCAGCAAATAGATCAACGTACATGCTGAAGCATCGCAAATGGTCTCATTGCTCAACCTTCCACTGGTGCAGTCAGGGAAAACGAATTGAGCATAAGCTCCTGTCGCAGCGACGAGCAACACTTGCAGCGAACGCGTCGAGGTGAGCATGATGCCGGTTGTCTGGTTCGGATGGTCCGGATACTTCTCTTTCACATCTCTTCACCACATATCTTATAGCAAACTAAATAGCCGTAGTCGGTGACCCTGCGTCAGCACACGGTTGGTAAAGACATAAGCCCACGATGTCTATACGTCATGGTTATGATGGCCACGCGGTTGAGTACCGGTCGCCAGTCCACTTATTTCCGACCACCGAGCCACTCTTGTGTCCGAAGCCACTCCCGATGCTTGGCCCAGAGGCATACGGCAGCCAAGAGTATACCCGAGCCGCATGCGGAGCCCCATGGTACTTGCAAAGTCTGTGAGGGGTTTGCGCTAAGTGGAGCTAACTGCTCTCCGATTGGCTGCGCATTCAGGCTGAATGGAAATCCACGACTGTCAGCGGTAGGCAAGGCACGGCAACAAGACCTGGACGACTTCGGTCAATATTGAGAATACATGACAAGCTCGCATAAGCATCGGCCGAAGAATTGCAAGGGATGCGCTGATGCGGGGTGCGGGGTGACTGAATAACGGGATGAAAGCATGGATCATATTTGCTTATGTCTCAACAATAGTAATTTCCGCATGTTTCGTCATAATCGCTCAGTGGCTCACAACTAAGACCTGCAATATGGTATTGACCGTATAACTGGCCGCGGAATGCATTGCCAACTCCCGAACGTATCTCAACCTTACTACACTGTCGAAGTCTTGCGAATCATCTGTACATCCACCAGTTTTGAACCGATATTCGGTCCGAGACGATCCGTTCCCCAACTTGCAAGTGAGCTCGTATCTTCACCCAGAATCTTCTGGCTGTCTTTGTGCTCAACTTGATGGATTCTGTCCTTCAAACCTTCGGCTGTATATCGTATCTCGAAACCTTGGAGAATGTGAGTTACCGGGATGTCCGTCTAAGATGGCTGTCTGCATCCAAGATCGGCAGTATTTGATACGACTACGAAGGCCAGTTGGATCTCTTGACTGTCATTGGCATGCCATCGCGTGGTTTCGCTTCAAACACGAACTCTTGAAAGGCGCGGTCGCCGAACGTTAAATCCAGGTCGAACCAGTCCACTCGAGGCGTCTTGTTAGGTTTCAAATCTGCGCATGTAAAGTCGAAATCTCGTATCGTCAATAAGAACGTGATCAACAACTCGTCCATAGCCAGAGGTTGACCAAGGCAGGCACGTGGACCTCTTTCAAATGGACGCCATGCGTGACGCGGGAAATCTTCTCGTGCATATCGATCGGGGTCAAATTTGAGCGGGTCTAGGGACAGGTTTCAGCAACTGAATACGCACCAGGTACGAAGCTTGACAGGTGCTACTTACCTGGAAATATCGCAGGATCCATGTGCATAGCCAGTTGGACTGGGCAAATCATGATATCTTTGGCCGGCCACTCTCGGCCCTGGTACTTAAGAGTATCAATGCCCTTACGCGCAGTGTTGCCTATCGGGAAGAATCGGAGGATCTCCTTGACAACATGGTTTGTGTACGTAAGCTCGTTCACTCTATAAGGATCCGTTTTCAGCATCTCGTAAGTCGCCTCAATACCAGGGGTGAAGACGCGGTCGTGCTCTTCTCGCATCTTTTGAACTACTTCAGGGTGGACGCTGAGCATCATAGCTCCAAAGCAGACGGTGTCAGACGTAGTTCCGCTTCCAGCGATCAATAGCGTTTTAACTTGCGATAGAGCATCTTGGACAAATTGGTGGTCGAGCTCCTTCACGTCGTTCTGTCGCTCTGCAATATAATCTCGCAAGATGAGATCCATGATTCCTAATCCTCGCTTTTCGGAGAGATCGAGCTTATCGCCTGCGAGCTACACGTCAATGATGTACAGTAATGCTCCAATACATCTATTACTTACGTTTTACAATCTCGAATCTCTCTTTGATGAGATCTACTACGATGGCATCTAACTTGTCTCGCTCGGCCGAAACTTTTCTGTTGACAAAGAAGTTCCGGATGTAGTTGACAGATTCTCGCGATGCCATGTAAGCACGACACATATTCTCAAAGTGCTGCAGAGCAGGGCTGCCCTTGGTTTGTGCGTCGAGAGATCGCCCAAAGGTCGCAGTCGAGATCACATCGAACGTCAAGTGTTGAGTAGGGTCTTCCAATTTGAAAACCTCTCCAGATCTGGCCTTCTCGTGGATAATCGACCGAAATTTCATCACCTCGTCAGCAACCATTGGTCTCATGTTGGTAATGTGCGAGATGGCGAAAGCAGGACTCAGCATCCTGTGGAGATGCTTCCACTGCGGCCCATTCGCTGTGACAATGTTCCCACGACCAATCAATGGATCAATCATTTGGCCCTCTGCTTCGTGTTTGGGGTGGTTTCGAACGGCTGTCATCTCAAGTGCGACATCTGGATCTGTAACAACAATCTGTCCCCATGCGATGGGCCACAGATCAAGATAGAAGAGACCAGGCATGTTGTATTTCCTGGCAATTGTAACGGCCGCTGCCTGGTAATGAACGTCGCTTGGCAGTGACTTGAAAGTCTCGCCTAGCAGTTTGAGATGACCAAAGAAAAAACTGTGAGGCGGCTTGGGCTACATGGATCGTCAGTGTCGCCTCGATAGCAGTCCGCAATGGATACTGTCCACGTACAAGGTCCTTGTAGAAGCGCCGTACTTGAATCAGCCTCATCGTCCCGTACGCGAGCGCCGCGACGACACCGGAGAAGAGTATTGTCACCCATGGTAAGTCGCGGAGAGCCATGATGAAAGCCTAGAGGTTGAGGCTCACTGAGCTTGGGGGCTCCAATGTTATTGAGGTCTTGCGATTCAGTAGGCCTGGGCCCCGATCTTGGTGCCATGGATGCAAGTGATCAGCACTAAGCAACTAGCGCATAGTTGGACGCCTACTGTCAATGTGGAAGCGCCTCATCGCCTGATGCGGCCATAGATGCATCAGCTAGGCTATCATGTGAAACATCGAGAATGAATCGTCGTGTTGGTGGTGGTATCAAGCCTTGATCAGAAGAAGTCAGTGTTGTTGAGTTGGGTCATGACTGCTGCCTCACAACGTGCAGGTGTTTCTTCGGCCATGCCTCACGCACTAGTAGTTCAAGTGCGACCTGACCTATAACTCGTTCATCTCTTTGACAACCATGATTTATCACTAGCACACTTATCTTTAACACTTTGGTATCTCAATGATTCAAAGTCATCGAATCCGAGCATGCAAACGCTAAGCGTAGCATATTGTCACGCAGAATATCATGACGGTGTTCTTCCTTGGTTGGTCTCTAGCGTGGTCGTAGCAGTTGAGGCAACCGACTACCGCAACCGCGTCTCCAAGCGTCGCACAACAATTTTGAGTTCTGCCTCTACTTCTTTTTCATGTTTGCTCACAGCTGAATTATTGCTATGTTCATGCCTGAAGGAGTGGTATCGAGGCATCCCGTTGTACGCATACCTACCCCATCAGCAATCACGTCACGAAAAACGCGTAACCGGCGCGTCGCCGCGCTACTTGAATATCAGGCATCCAACCTTCGGACACTAAACCGGACTCATATCTCATGTTCGGTCTATAGTATCTCACGTTCGGTCTATAGTATCTCACGTTCGGTCTATAGTATCTCACGTTCGGTCTATAGTATCTCATGTTCGGTCTATGGTATCTCATCAAACGGTATCTTCTCCTTGGCTGCGACGCGCATCTTGCTGTCCAGCAGCGACATGAGCACTTGATCTGTGCCCTGCTTCAACCACGACGCGTCGTGCGCGAGCGCGGTGTGAACACCAAAATTGGTTTCCAGCTGTCGTATCTTGGCAATGGTGTCTTTCGCAGAAGTGAGGTCTGTATGAAGAGACATGCTCACTGCCCCTGGTCCCTGAAACTCCGCAATTTCTCGTAGGCCGTCCAACAAATCCCTAACCAGTCAGCAAGCGCCCGATCGTAACAACCATGACGGTCAGCATACGCCCAGCCTATCCTAGGACAACGTACCGCGAATGACAGCCTAGTTTGCAAGGTTAGCGAAGGCCAATGAAAACAACGCGACGCAACGTACAATCGCTACCAAGCATCACCCACTCGCCGCCTTGCAGTCTTGCTGCAGCAGCCATATTGCCTGGCATATGACCAGGCGCATCGAGGACCCAGAAACTGCCGTCACCAAAGTAGTCCAACGCTCTCTCAAACGGGCCAAAAGGTCTCCATTCACCTTGTAGCTCGTCCCATTTTTCGGTCGAATGCTCCGGGTCGAAGAAGCGGCCATCCCACTGCAGACTTGGATCCTTCATATGCCCTGGCTGGCATGCTGCCCTTGTTCCTGGACCGAAGTACGCCTTCGCATTCGGAAATACGTCGCTGATGGGTCGCGAGTGGTCCCAATGAGCGTGACTGTCTTCTGTTCAGCGAACATGAGCCACATTCAACCTTGAGCTCATACCTGAACAATACGGTATCAATATCTTCTGCGGACACCCCTCTTTCTGATAACTGCTGGAC
>Ga0265780_10010668_pt1 | contig 10930 bp, 10 predicted proteins | sample P1T30metagenome_FD_192432 | JGI IMG/M metagenome (GOLD analysis project Ga0265780, IMG submission 192432) | Plant litter microbial communities from East Loma Ridge, Irvine, California - P1 T30 | ecosystem: Environmental > Terrestrial > Plant litter > Unclassified | place: USA: California... | reverse complement strand
AAAGGCATGGCGCAAGGCACGACCATGGACGAGGGCGCCGGTGCCGCCAGCTTCAACGCGCTTCAGCAGCGGCTGGGGCGCAAGACCGTTTCCGCCAAGTCGCTCGCCGAATACCCGGCGTTCGTCCGCCTGTACGACATCCTGTTCGACGGAACGGAGGACCTCCGCGAGCTACCCTGGTCGGCGCGGCGCATTCGGCTCGAACAATTTTCAGCACAACTCGACTCCGACCGATTCGACCTGTCTTCGTTGATCGAGGCGAGCGACTTTCCCGCGCTGGAAGAGATTCGCGCCGGCGCGCGCAATGCGGCGATCGAAGGCGTGATGCTGAAGCGGCGCGACTCGACCTATGTCGCCGGGCGGCGCGCGGGGCTCTGGTACAAATGGAAGCGCGATCCCCTCACCGCGGATTGCGTGCTGATGTACGCGCAGCGTGGCAACGGGCGACGCAGTTCCTTCTACTCCGACTTCACCTTTGGCTGCTGGACACCGGAGGGCGAGCTGTTGCCGGTGGGAAAGGCCTATTTCGGTTTCACCGACGAAGAGCTGAAATGGCTTGATCGCTATGTCCGCAATCACACGATTGCGCGATTCGGCCCGGTTCGCGAGACCGACAAGACGCTGGTGCTGGAGGTGGCGTTCGATTCGATCCACGCCTCCAAACGCCACAAGTCCGGGGTGGCAATGCGATTCCCGCGGGTCAGCCGCATCCGTACCGACAAGCCCGCGCAGGAAGCGGACACGATCGCCGGGCTGAACAAGCTGGTAACCTGACCGCTGCCGGAGACGGATACGGCGCGAGATCAGATCAAGGTGACGCCGGCTGCCGCGAACCGCTCCTCCGCATCGGTCACGGTCGTTCTGCCATCGGCTAGCGGCATTCCGATTGCCCGCGTGTGGTCCTTGAGCACCACCGCTTCGAAGCCCTCGTGGATTGCGTCGAGCGCGGACCAGGCGACGCAGAAATCATAGGCGAGGCCCACCAGCACGCACCGGGTCACTCCCTTGTCGCGCAGATAGCCGGCCAAGCCGGTTCGCGTCGTCTTGTCGTTCTCGAAGAAGGCCGAGTAGGAATCGACGTGCCCATTATAGCCTTTGCGCACGATCAGCGCGGCTCGGCCGACGGTTTCGGCGACGTCCGGGTGGAAGGCTGCGCCTGCCGATCCCTGAATACAGTGATCGGGCCAGAGCACTTGTTCGCCATAGGACAGCCGAATCGTATCGAAGGGGCGCGTGCCCGGGTGGCTGCTGGCGAAGGAGGAATGGCCAAGGGGGTGCCAGTCCTGGGTGACGACGGTGATCGGGAACTGCGCGGAGAGCGCGTTGATGCCCGGCATGATGCCGTCGCCTCCTGCGACCGCCAGTGCGCCGCCCGGGCAGAAATCAATTTGCGGATCGATGACGATCAAGGCGTCGCCGCTGCCGATCGAAAATGTGCCGTTCTTCACCCACTGCCTCCTGCTCTGTTGGGCAACGAGGGAGAGGCGGGCGAGTTGCCAGCCAGTTGTACGAGTGCCGGAGCGAGATCGCACGGCGCCAGACCGCTGGCCGCGTCACGTCAGGGCGCTATACGACTTCTCGCAACGAAAAAGGGCCCGGCGTCGCCGCCAGGCCCTCGATCTTGTCGCTGTTGCTCGGCTTAGCTGCCGGGCTGCAGATTCACAGCCGCGTGCTTGCCGCGACGATCGACTTCGAGTTCGAACTCGAGACGGTCGCCCTCGTTCAGCGTCGGCATGCCTGCACGCTCAACGGCCGAGATGTGCACGAAAGCGTCCGGCTGGCCATCATCGCGCTGAATGAAGCCGAAGCCCTTCATCGCGTTGAAGAACTTCACGGTGCCGCTCGCGCGCTCACCGGTCAGCTGGCGCTGCGGGCCACCACGGCTGGCGCCGCCGGCTGCGTCGCCGCGCGGTGCTGCACCGCCGCCGCCATTCTCGTCGACCGGCATAGGCTCGCCGTCGATCTTGAGCTCGGTTGCCGAGATGCGGCCGCCGCGATCGACCAGAGTGAAGCCCAGGGGCTGTCCCTCTGCAAGACCGGTCAGACCCGCCTGCTCGACTGCCGAGATGTGCACGAACACATCCTCAGCGCCGTCGTCACGAACGACGAAGCCGAAGCCCTTTTGGCTGTTGAAGAACTTGACCACGCCGGTGGCTTCGCCAACCACCTGGGGGGGCATGCCGCCGCCGCCACCGCCGCCACGATTGCCGCCGCCGAAGCCGCCACCACCGCCGCCGCGATTGCCGCCGCCGAAGCCGCCGCCACCACCGCCGCCGCGATAACCACCGCCGCCGCCGCCGCCGCCGAAGCCGCCGCCACCGCCGCCGCCGAAGCCACCACGATCGCCGCCGCCGAAGCCGCCGCCGCCGAAGCCGCCGCGATCGCCGCCGCCGAAGCTGCTGCCGCCGCCGAAGCTGCTGTCGTCGCTACCGCCGAAACCGTCGCGCTTGTCCCTGCCGCGTCCGCCGCGATCCCCACGGCGCCCTCTATCGAAACTCATGCCCTGCTCGTCTTCCCGGTTCGCCCATATCAAAATCAAAACCGAGCGTCGGACGAAAAACGCAGGTCTTCGCGGCCTGACAAAGTACCGCCAAGGGTCGTCATAGCTCAAGTTCAGCCATGGTGCGAACAAAATCCGACTTGATTGCGGGAATTTGGCCCCCGCCTAGGCGAACACCGCGCGAATGGGCTCGTTTGCAGCGCCACAGATCTTTGATCAGGCCGGCTGATACGCCGATCCGGCGACTACCAAGGCTGGGAGCACGGATGCCGATTCGCGCGATTGCGGGGCGACTCCGCCAGAAGGAATGTTCGTGGCAGGAATCCAGCGGCATTGAGGTACGGGTCCAACCCGCCTATGCGCGCGGCATGGCTGTACATTTCCATGAAGAAGACCTGCCCGAAGGCGTGTTCGCCCCCGGTGCCTCGATCGCCGTCGACACGGAGACCATGGGACTCCTGACCATGCGCGACCGACTCTGCGTCGTGCAGCTGTCCGACGGATCGGGCGACGAGCATCTGGTGCGGTTCGGCCCGCGCTCCAACTACGACGCGCCCAACCTTCGCGAGGTGCTTGCCGACCCCGACCGGCTGAAGCTGTATCATTTCGCGCGCTTCGATCTTGCGGCGATCCGCTTTTACCTGGGGGTCACCGCCGGGCCGGTCTATTGCACCAAGACCGCGTCGCGGCTGGTCCGCACCTATACCGACCGCCACGGGTTAAAGGAGCTGGTGCGCGAGCTGCTGGGGCAGGAAATCTCGAAGCAGCAGCAATCGTCCGACTGGGGCGGCCCGGTGCTTTCGGACGCGCAAAAGGATTATGCGGCGTCGGACGTCCGCTTTCTGCATGCGATGAAAGTGGAACTCGACACCCGTCTCGAGCGTGAAGGACGCATGCCGCTCGCCCAAGCCTGTTTCGACTTCCTGCCATGGCGCGCCGAGCTCGACCTGGCAGGCTGGCCGGACGTAGATATTTTCGCGCATGTCTGAGGTTGCCGCTCGCCTTCCATCGCGCAAGCGCGGCTGGGCCCATCCCGGCAGCAGCCATGACCGCATGGTGCGCCTGTTGCTGATCGCCCTGCCGATCTGCATCGGCGTGCTGGGCGCGTTCCTGATCGTGGCGCCGCTGATGATGGGCGGCGAGATGAGCTTCCTGCTGGACAAGAACCGAGTCGATGTCGCCAAGGAGCGGCTTCGCATCGAGCGCGCGGAATATCGCGGCGACGACGCCAAGGGGCAGGCATTCCATCTTCATGCCGGATCGGCGATCCAGCAAAGCTCTTCGGAGCCGGTGGTGCAGCTGAACGACCTGCAGGCCGAGATTCGCCTGCCCGAGGGTCCGGCGACGCTGGTCGCGCCGCGCGGCAAGTACGACCTGAACAGCGAACAGGTCGCGGTGGACGGGCCGATTCGCTTCCAGACCTCCGACGGCTATGTCCTGAACACCCAGAATGCCACGGTCGACCTGAAGAGCCGGACGCTGCAGAGCGGCGGCGCAGTGAACGGAAACACGCCGATGGGGGTGTTCAGCGGAAACAAGCTGAGCGCGGACCTGGAAAAGCGCACGGTGTTGCTGGATGGCAATGCGCGCTTGCGGATATTCCCCAAGCGCGCAAATAGGCGCTGATGACTCGCGCTCTCGCCCTCCTTTCGATCGGCCTGCCGCTCGCGCTTGCCGCGTCCAGCGGTGCCGTTGCGCAGTCGCGCCACAATTCGGACGCGCCGATCGACTTCGCGTCCAACAGCATCGAGCTGCAGGATCGCGCCAATCGGGCGTTGCTGACCGGCAATGTGCGGATCACCCAGGCCGAGATGACGCTGACCGCCGCCAGGGTGACGGTGTCTTACACGGGCCAGATCACGACGGGATCGCCGCAGGTGTCGCGCGTCGATGCCGCCGGCGGCGTAACCGTGACGCGCCCGGAGCAGAGAGCGACGTCGCAATACGCGATCTATGATCTCAATCGCCGCGTGATCACCATGATCGGCGGCGTGACGCTGCGCCAGGGTGGCAACAACGTGACCGGCGGGCGCTTGTCGATCAACCTGGACACCGGGCGTGCAACGATCGACGGGTCGGGGGTTGGCGGCGCCGCCGCCGCGCCGGGCCAGCCGGGCGTCCAGAGCAGCGGCGGCCGCGTGACCGGCCGCTTCTCGGTGCCCAAGCGCTCGGCAACGCCGCAGCAATAAGCGGGTTTTTACGACCTCTCGCCGCACCGCCCCTTTCCTTCGGCACGATCTTTCCCCAGGTTCGTGCCAGCGCATCGCCCCGGCACGCGTGGAAGGAAGTCCGAAGGATCTGCCATGAACGACGTCGCCACGATCGAGCCTTTGGTAGCGGATCCGGTAGCCTTGCCCGGCGAAGGCCTGGCGGTCATTTCCATCGCGAAATCCTATGACAAGCGCGTGGTGCTGACCGACGTGTCGGTGTCGGTCGGCCGTGGCGAGGTCATCGGCCTGCTTGGCCCAAACGGCGCCGGCAAGACGACCTGCTTCTATTCGGTGATGGGCCTGGTGAAGCCCGATTCGGGCCGCATCATGCTGGACGGCGAAGACATCACCCGGCTGCCGATGGACCGCCGCGCAGTGCTTGGGCTGGGCTATCTGCCCCAGGAGACCTCGATCTTCCGGGGGCTCAACGTCGAGCAGAACATCATGGCGGTGCTGGAGCTCAGCGGCCGCACCAAGGACGAGCGGCATGCCCGACTCGACCAGCTGCTCGACGAGTTCGGGCTGACCCGGCTGCGCAGCTCGCCGTCGATGGCGCTGTCGGGCGGCGAGCGGCGCCGTGCCGAGATCGCCCGCGCGCTGGCCGCCGATCCGACGATCATGCTGCTGGACGAGCCGTTCGCGGGCATCGACCCGATCTCGATCTCCGACATCCGCGACCTGATCTGCGAGCTGAAGAAGCGCGGCATCGGCGTGCTGATCACCGACCACAATGTCCGCGAGACGCTGGACATCGTCGATCGGGGCTACATCATCTATGACGGCAGGGTGCTGTTCGCCGGCTCCCCCGACGACCTCGTCAAGGACGAGAATGTCCGCCGCCTGTATCTTGGCGAGAGTTTCGAGCTCTAGAGCATCATGAGCCTCGCGCCTCGCCTCGACCTGCGGCAGTCGCAATCGCTGGTGATGACGCCGCAGCTTCAGCAGGCGATCAAGCTGCTGGCGCTGTCGAACCTGGAAGTCGAAGCGTTCATTGCCGAGGAGCTGGAGAAGAACCCGCTGCTCGACGCGCAAGGCGGCGGCGCTGAGGATGCGCCGGACGCGTCGTCCCCGGCAGATCAGGACGAGTGGGACGCCCCCCGCGACGGGCCTGCGGATGCCAGCGAATTGCTGAGCAGCGGCGGCGAAGCACATGGCGAAGCAGCGCTGGACGTCGACCTGGGCGCCGAAACCTTTCACCACGACTCGGCGAGCGACAGCATGGGCGGGCTGGACGGCGGCCTTGGCCTGAACGGCGGCGTGGGCGGCGGATCGGAAGATGGTCCCGACTTCGACAACATGGCGGCCGGAGCGATGAGCCTGGCCGACCATCTGCTGGCGCAGGCGGGAACGAGCGTGGCGGGTCCCGACCTGTTCATCGCCGCGCAGATCATCGACCAGATCAACGAGTGCGGGTATCTGCAGGGCTCGCTGCTCGACATCGCGACGCGCCTGGAAGTGCCGCTCGCCCGTACCGAGCAGGTCCTGGCGACCATCCATGGCTTCGATCCCACTGGCGTCGGCGCGCGCAGCCTTTCCGAATGCCTGGCGCTGCAGGCGAAGGAGGCCGACCGCTACGATCCGTGCATGGCGCGGCTGATCGACAATCTGGAGCTGGTCGCACGCGGTGACATGGCGCGCCTGAAGCGGATCTGCGACGTCGACGACGAAGACCTCCGCGACATGATCCGCGAGCTGCGCAGCTATGATCCCAAGCCGGGCTGCCGCTATGGCGGCGAGCCCAGCACGTCGGTCACGCCCGATGTGTTCATCGCGCGCCGGGGCAGCGGATGGGTGGTGGAGCTGAACAGCGCCACCCTGCCCCGGCTGCTGGTCAACCGCAGCTACCATGCCGAGGTCTCGGCCGGGCAACAGGACAAGGCGAGCAAGGCCTGGCTGACCGACTGCCTGGCCAGCGCCAACTGGCTGATCAAGGCGCTGGACCAGCGCCAGCGCACGATCGTCAAGGTCGCCACAGAGATCGTGAAGCAGCAGGAGGCGTTCTTCCTGCGCGGCGTCGCCCATCTGCGCCCGCTGACGCTGCGGCAAGTCGCCGAGGCGATCGAGATGCACGAATCGACCGTCAGCCGTGTCACCTCCAACAAATATCTGAGCTGCGCGCGCGGGCTGTTCGAGCTGAAATACTTCTTCACCAGCGCGATCGCCGCGGCCGATGGCGGGGACGCGGTATCGGCCGAAGCGGTGAAGAGCGCGATTCGGGCGCTGATCACCGCGGAGGATCCGAAGAAGATCCTGTCCGACGACACGCTGGTCGAGCTGCTGAACGGCAAGGGCTTCGACATCGCCCGGCGGACGGTCGCCAAGTATCGGGAATCGCTGGGGATTGGCAGTTCGGTCCAGCGGCGTCGGCAAAAGGCGCTCGCAGGTGCTTCATAATTACGCAATTCAATCTATAATGGGCCTGTGAGCGCTAACTTTTCCTTCCATGTAGAGCCCGAGCGCGACCTGGTCCGCATCACGATGGGCGGGTTGTTCGGGCCCGACGATATCGCGGATTTTCTGGAAGCGAGACGCGCGGCACACGCCCAGCTGACCTGTGCGCGCAACGCGCACCTGACGCTGACCGATCTGCGCGAGATGAAGATCCAGCCGCAGGACATGGTCACGGCGTTCCAGGGCGTGCTCGGCACCCCCGAATATCGCTCACGCCGGCTCGCCTTCGTGATGGGCCGCACGCTGGCGCGCAGCCAGCTGTTGCGGGCGCTGTCGGGGCGCGGGGCCTATTGCTTCGACACGTTCCTGGAAGCCGAGACCTGGCTGTTCAGCCCCGGGGACGAAGCGCCGGCGCACTTCGCGAGCTGATCCCCGCGACGACGGCGGAAGAAAAGTTCAGGCTAAACGGGCGGTTTCCGCGATCTGGCGTCTGTAAAAGAGCGGCAACCATGTCGCCCGGGCACGCCAGCCAAGCAGGCGAAATCCAACTTTGCAACCGGTCAGTCGTCTTCATCCTCGAAGCCGACCAGGTCCAGCGCGCGTGCCTTGATCTGGCGCATGCGGCACCAATGGACCAGCGCATCCTCGCGTCCGTGGGTGACCCATACCTCCTTCGGCTCGACATCCTGGATGGTCTGAGTCAGCTCGTCCCAGTCGGCGTGATCGGACAGGATCAGCGGCAGTTCGATATTGCGCTGCACGGCACGCTGGCGAACGCGCATCCAGCCCGATGCCATCGCCGTGATCGGATCGGGCAGGCGGCGCGACCAGCGATCGTTTAGCGTGCCGGGGGGCGAGAGGATGATGCGCCCCTGAAGCTCGGCCTTGGTCGCGGTGGTCGCGGGCCGCAGCTCGCCCAGATCGACGCCATGTTCGACATAGAGGTCGCAGAGCCGCTGGAGCGCGCCGTGGATGTAGATCGGATCGTCGAACCCCATCACCCGCAACTCGCGGATCACGCGCTGCGCCTTGCCCAGCGCATACGCGCCCACCAGGATGCAGCGCGTCGGCTCGGCCCGCAGCGCAGTCAGCAGCTTGTCGAGCTCGTCATGGGTTTCGGGGTGACGGAACACCGGCAGGCCGAAGGTCGCCTCGGTGATGAAGATGTCGCATGGCACCGGCTGGAACGGCTCACAGGTCGGATCCTCGCGGCGCTTGTAATCGCCCGAGACGACCACCCGCTCGCCGGCATGTTCCAGCACGATCTGCGAAGAGCCGAGCACATGGCCGGCAGGCACGAAGCTGATATCGACATCGCCCATCCGGACCACGTCGCCATAATCGCACGCGCGGCCATTCTGCTCGCCGTAGCGGCAATCCATGATCGCCAGCGTGCCGGGGGTCGCCCACACTTCGCCATGCCCGCCGCGGGCATGGTCGGCATGGCCATGCGTCACCAGCGCGCGCTCCACGGGGTGCGACGGGTCGACCCACGCATCCGCCGCCGGAATGTAGATGCCGTTCGGATGCGGTTCGATCCAGCTGCCCAATGCCATGGGATCAATATGGTTGGGCGGGCCCGGGGTTCCCAGTGGATCGAAAGCGGCTGCGGCTTCGTTGAAGACGCGACTGAAACCGGAGAGGTACACCCATGGACCTGTCGAACATCCAAGGCGTGATGGTAATCGTTGGTCCCATCCTGCTGGCGATCGCGATCGCCTGGGCGATGCTGCACAACCGCGGATCGCGCAAGGACATCGCCCATACCGAGGCGGCGACTCGCGAACTGTACGACCAGCAGGACCGCGAGGACAAGGCGCGGCAGAATGGCGGCGTAGCCTGACGCCGATCCCAAGCTACTTGCGTCGCCTTCGGGATCGCGCCACCGCTTTCGCGTGAGCGATCCCATCGTCGCACTTCCCGAACCCTTGAAGGGCTGGTTTGACGCGCGCGGCTGGGCGCCGCGCCGGCACCAGCTGGAAATGGCCGCCGCCGCGCGCGCGGATCGCCACGCGCTGCTGGTGGCGCCCACCGGCGCGGGCAAGACGCTGGCGGGGTTCCTGCCCACGCTGATCGACCTTATCGAGCAGCCGCGCGAGGGGCTGCACACACTCTACATCTCGCCGCTCAAGGCGCTGGCGGTGGACGTGCAGCGCAACCTGCTGACGCCGATCGACGAGATGGGCCTGCCGATCCGGGTGGAGACGCGCAGCGGCGACACGCCGCATGACCGCAAGGTGCGGCAGCGCGCGCGGCCGCCGCAGATCCTGCTGACCACCCCGGAATCGCTCAGCCTGTTGCTGTCCTATGAGGACAGCCTGACCATGTTCAGCGACCTGAAGACGGTGGTGATCGACGAGGTCCACGCCTTTGCCACCGGCAAGCGCGGCGACCTGCTGGCGCTGGCGCTGGCGCGGTTGCAGCGGCTGGCGCCCGGGCTGCGGCGGGTGGCGCTGTCGGCGACGGTGCGCGATCCCGACGGCTATCGCGCGTGGCTGGCGCCGCATGGCGACATCGACACCGTCACGCTGGTGCAGGGCGACAAGGGTGCCGACCCCAACATCGCGATCCTGCTGCCCGAGGGGCGCGTGCCCTGGGCGGGGCATTCGGGCATTTACGCGATCCCGCAGGTGATGGCCGAGATCGAGACGCACAAGACGACCATCGTATTCTGCAACACGCGCGGGCTGGCCGAACTGGTTTTCCAGCAGCTGTGGAAGGTCAACGAGCTGAAGCTGCCGATCGGGGTGCATCATGGCAGCCTGAGCCTGGAGGCGCGGCGGCGGGCCGAAGAGGCGATGGCCGAGGGCAGGCTGCGCGCGCTGGTGGCGACCGCCAGCCTGGACCTGGGGGTCGACTGGGGCGATGTCGACTGCGTGATCCAGATGGGCGCGCCCAAGGGATCGTCGCGGCTGTTGCAGCGAATCGGCCGCGCCAACCACCGGCTGGACGAGCCGTCCGAGGCGGTGCTGATCCCGGGCAACCGATTCGAGTATCTGGAGGCGCGCGCTGCGCTGGACGCGGTCGAGGAAGGCGATCTGGACGTCGACATCTTCCGCGCCGGTGCGCTCGACGTGCTGGCGCAGCACGTGATGGGATGTGCGTGCGCGGCGCCCTTCTCCGCACACGCCATGCTCGAGGAGGTGCGTGCCGCCCTACCCTATTCGGCGCTGGACGGCGACGTGTTCGATCGGGTGCTGAACTTCATCGCCGATGGCGGTTATTCGCTCAAGGCCTATGACCGGTTCAAGCGGCTGACCCTGAGCCAGGACGGCAAGTGGCGGGTGACCAAGCCCGGTTTTGTTGCGCAGCATCGGTTGAACGCCGGGATCATCGTCGAGGCGCCGATGCTGGAAGTGCGCTTCAAGAACGGGCGGCGACTGGGCAAGGTCGAGGAGGCGTTCGGCACCCAGCTTTCGCCGGGCGACACCTTCTTCTTCGCGGGCCTCGCGCTGGAGGTCGAACGGGTCGAGCTGACCGACCTGATCGTGCGTGCCACGTCGAAGCAGGCGCGGTTCGTGTCCTATATGGGCGCGCGGCTGGCGATCACCTCGACCCTCGCCGACCGGGTGCGGGCGTTCCTGTACGACCAGAGCCAATGGGTGCGGTTCCCGAGCGACGTGCGCGAATGGCTGGAGGTGCAGCTTCAGCGCTCGGTTCTGCCCGCGCCGGGGCAGCTGCTGGTCGAGACCTTCCCGCATGAGGGGCGGCACCACATGGTCGCCTATAGCTTCGAGGGGTGGAACGCGCACCAGTCGCTGGGCATGCTGCTGACCCGGCGGATGGAGGCGATGGGGCTCAAGCCGCTGGGCTTCGTCGCCAACGACTA
>Ga0265780_10010667_pt1 | contig 10931 bp, 9 predicted proteins | sample P1T30metagenome_FD_192432 | JGI IMG/M metagenome (GOLD analysis project Ga0265780, IMG submission 192432) | Plant litter microbial communities from East Loma Ridge, Irvine, California - P1 T30 | ecosystem: Environmental > Terrestrial > Plant litter > Unclassified | place: USA: California... | reverse complement strand
CAACATTTTCCGATTCACCCAAGCCGGTTCCGAGGTATCTGCCTTGCTAGGTCGAATTCCTTCCGCTGTCGGTTACCAGCCCACTCTATCCACCGATATGGGTGGTATGCAAGAGCGAATTACCACCACCAAGAAGGGTTCCATCACTTCCGTCCAGGCCGTCTACGTCCCTGCCGATGATTTGACCGATCCCGCACCTGCCACCACCTTCGCCCATTTGGATGCCACCACTGTCTTGTCCCGAGGTATCGCCGAGTTGGGTATTTACCCCGCTGTCGACCCTCTTGACTCCAACTCCCGAATGCTTGACCCCCGAATTGTCGGTGAGCGACACTACAACCTCGCCCTCAAGACGCAACAGATCCTCCAGGCCTACAAGTCCCTCCAGGATATCATTGCCATTCTTGGTATGGACGAGTTGTCCGAGGAGGACAAGTTGACTGTCGAGCGAGCACGAAAGATCCAGGTTAGTCCTCCTTGATTCTGATTGAATGTAGCTGACGTCTAGCGATTCATGTCGCAGCCCTTCGCCGTCGCCCAGGTCTTCACTGGTATCGAGGGACGTTTGGTTCCCCTAAAGGACGTGAGTTCACCTTTTTCTTATATAATATGGACGCAGCTGATGTCAGACCCTCAACGCCTTCGAGGAGATCCTTGACGGTAAGCACGACTCCATCCCCGAGTCCGCTTTCTACATGGTCGGTGGTATCGAGGATGTCAAGGCCAAGCACGAGAAGTCTGTCAAGGAGCAGGGTCAATAGGTTTAGATATGCCTTATAGCTCGAAATGAAAACAATGGCATGACACTATGTTGCACCGTGGGCTGAACAAGTGACTCATTTCCCTTGCCAATCATGTAGTGACTGACCTACGCGACACCAACGAGCATCCACGCTCATGGTAATATATGCATGCTATTTTCTACGAATACATCTAATGCCTAACTCAACTACTTGGTGATACGTCGCTCGGCAATCGGATCAACCAAAGTACGGGTTCAGTGGCACAGCGCTGCTGACCTCCATCTTCGGACTGTACATGGGGGTGACTTCAGTCGACCTGGTCTCCTGCGGAGTGGTGATCTCGAGGGCCGAGACTTTGCGAGGAGGTGAAAGTGGACCTCTGGCATACCGATCGATGATCCTACCCGAAGACCTCCTTCTCAGATTACCCAACCCAACAACCTCATCGGGATTAGCACATGCAGCCAAATTCCTCGATGGATCACTAGGCAGGCCATTTGGGAACGGATCACCTAAAGATCGGGGGTTGGCGATGAGTGAAGGGGGAGTTGAGACGGGTCCGAAATTGGATTGGGGAAAGTGAGGTGAGTCGGGAAGTCGAGGTGAAGTTCCAAGAAGAGGTGAGAAAGTACGTTGAGGTGTGCTGGGAGAGGGAGTGTTGATGTTGGGTAAGGATCGTCTTTGAAATTGGGATTGATTCGGGAAGAAAGGTCGATTTGCGTTAGCGTTAACGTCGACGGAAGCTCGGGGGAGAAGTGATTTAGGTGTAACGAGTCCCGAGTCGTCGATGGCTACTGGCGCGATAGACGCGACGTTGTCATTGGCCAGAGCAGCGGCCATGGAAGACAGAGAAGCTGTCATGGGACATCCATCGATTTTGATCCTGATACTACCGTTTGAAGAGTGGGATCGAGATGTAGAGTTGGACAACATCATTGATCCTGATCCTAGACCCAACAAGGATCCTCTAGCGGGAGAATCGAGGGACGGGAGTTCCAGGGGCGAACAAGGGGCCGAACCTAGAACGGGGAGAAGGAGGGGAGTAAGGTGAACTCGGGGGGAGAAGATTGACAGATTGATTTCCTGTTCTTGGGTCTCGGTGATGGTCTCCTTGGGCTTAGCCTCGGTAGTTGTAGGGGTCACTGGATGGAACTCAGCGGAAGACTTGTCGAGAGCACCCTCTAGGTCCATCGTCTCTGAAGCCGGTTCGTTTGGGGTGATCATGGTGTCACTGGCCAAGGTGGATACCGATGATCGAGTGGTCAAAGCGGGAACAGCGAGTGGAGTCTGGAATAAACCAACAAGCGATCTCGGACCTTCCTCATTGTCGGCAGTAGCGGTCGGGAAGCCAACGAGAAAGACTGGTGATAAACCAGTAGGGGGAGTGTGTAACATCTCGACCGGCGAGAGGGGTTGAACGATAGATGGGGAACCAACAATGGTAGGGAGGGGATTGTATCGGCTGAACCCATGTCTGCCTAGAACGAACGATGGGGTCGGGATTCGAGGTTGAGTATCCTGTATGGCGGTCAATAGTTCAGTTTGGAGGGTTGTGACGGTAGACAGATCGATAGTGAGGGAAGGTCGTCGGGTGATTTCGGTTGCTGCCCTTGGATCTACCTCGGGCTCTTGTCCATCACTACTTCCGCTTCCACCTGACGACATCTCCCCATCGGCAGAGAATAACCTCGATAACTTGAATCCACCACTCTTGAGTTTACTCATCAATTTCGATCCCTTCTTTCCACCAGTATTCCACCAATTATCCAATTTCATAGTACCCTTGGACTTGACGGGCCCGGTAGTCATATACTTCCTCGAAACCGGTTTACCGATGAGACTATCCCTATTAAGCATCCTTCTAGGATACTCTGCTTCGTCCTCATCATCTCCCGATCCAGAGCCGGATAGGCTTTGTCTGGAAAGAACAGCGACGGAAGGGAAATGCCTCATGGACGGTCGAGAGCTGGATGTTCGGATAGATACCTCATTATCGGTGGTGTTGTCGGTCTCAGTCTCGATGGGTGGAGATTCAAGGTCATCGGTACCAGAAGACGAAGCGGAGGTATTGGAAGCAAGCGAGAGCGATTGGGTATTGGACTCGGAGGATGGCCTATCGTTCCTAGCTCTTGCTGTGGTGATAGGTCGGCTCTGGGGAGGGGGTATAGCAGTAGATTCTCGCCTAGTAGGTCGAGGACGAGGTCGGGAACTAGGTGAAGGACCGGGCTTCATGTGATTCCGAGCAGTGATGGAGTAAGCGGGTGGAGGGGACCTCATCTCCTGACCCTGGGAGGTATTTGTAGGTGACACCTCCGTAGTCTGATAGGCACTGGTACCATAGTGTCCAAGTACCGAAGACCATTGACTAGCGTGGATCGACATTGTTGTATGGTGATGCGATGAACGGGTATAAAAGATCTAGCCAGTAGATATTCTCGTGATCAACAGCGAGTATAAGAGAGGTGGGAGGAGGGGTGGGTGAACGATACGAGGAGGGGGTGGTGACTATATGCAGAAGATCAGATCAGTGGATATCAGTAAGCGGTGAAACATCGCCGGTCTCACTTTTATCCAAAGACAGCCGCCTTCGTTGAATATGATCGAAGATACTTCATACCGCTACCGGTATCTTCTTCGACTCATCGAGTCGATTGAGAGAGCGAGCATTTGCCGGAGGCCTGGCTTAGAAGTTGGTATAGTCGACGAGAAGACGGTGTCTCGGGAGGCAAAGATAGCAGGGCCAATGCCTATTGCGGCCTGATCTGTTAGGACACGTCAGGTTACCAGTATAACAGCCATTCCCCGCTGACTCCAAGTTGGCCGCTATTGCCTTTGATGGAGGCGTAGGAGACACTGCAGAGTATGCTCAGCAAAGGTTCAATGCGAGTAACAGTGACTGCCACGCGATGTGGAGTCTCCAAGCAAGCTCTGGTGGAGGTTGACCAAATGTCAAAAGTGTCACGGACCACTCAATCAACTTCATTCACACTCATCTACCTCATAATATACACTCAAGAGGTCACAAGCATACAGGACAGTGCCGGCAACGGTCCGCAGGGTAAGTGCACAACACCACGTGAGGAATCTAGCTGACTCCCAGACCTCCCGTACAGGTCTACCCGGACCTCGCAGCGAAATTACCTTCAGGTAAGCATCAACCACCGCCCTCTTGCTAACGACCCCAGATGGACACCCAAAGCTATCAAACAGCTCTTGAATCTTATCAAAAACAAGCCAGAATGTCGAGTGACGTTCTTCCCGACTGGTCTGATCCAGCACTACACCAAATCTGGACTAGCTAGGGGATTGTTGCTGGAGATGGTGAAAAAGGAACCTGAATACCTGGCTTGGTTGAAGTCGGAGGGTACGATCAAGAAAGATGAGGAAGGGACATGGATTCCAAGAGATACATGGACCTCGACGTCAATCACTAATCCTGTTATCACGCAGATGACTGCGTGAGTCCAATCCCCTTGATGAGCGGTACGAGCTAGGCTGATGATAGCTTGAAGCGTAAATTCGATCTGGCTAAGAAGGAGAACAAGATTCAGCCGGAGTGGAACAGCTTCGACGATCTGCCTAGTCGTATCAGGGGTACGATACTCTTATGCTTGATTCAGGTACGAGCTAACTATATAGGCGATTTCAAGATGAACTACCCCTGGTACTTTCAATACAAAGAGCTCGCTTCGCCAAATCAATCGTTCGAGCGACCAGTTATCAGACCGAGAGCAAGCCGTCCGGAGCCATTCCGCGAGTCTACCACACCTGCTCCAACTCCGCCTGTAGCTCGATCTCGCCAACGACCACCACCCTCGCCATCACCATCTGACCGTTCCTCATCTGCTTCATCGTCGTCGCCCTCGCCCTCGCCATCTCCATCTCCATCGCCAGCCTCTTTACCTGATCCGTCACCATCACCTCCTCATGTGGCGTCGTTGATGCGCATGTCCCTTACCCCTAGACCCAATCTTGACGTGCACAGGTCATCATCCGCCTCGATCGTGCCAAGCGGTCCACGTCCTCATTGCCCAAATGCTGTCGCGTCATCTAGTCGAATACCTATTCAGATCGAATCGTCGCCATCTCCAAGCTCGGCATCGCCGGCATCGGATGTCCATCTATGGGGAGTGACGGGGCAAGGGTCCGAGTCAGAGCATGAGATGGAGAATGACATAGTAGAGATCGCGTCACTCAGAGGCTCTGTGACCTCCGCTCGACATCCTACACCCGACATCATCGCGCAAAATTGTAAAAGAGCCCGCGATGAGGACTCTGCACACGGAGCGGATCGCTACAAGCGAGTCCGCGGAGACATGCAACCGAAACTCGAGACCCCGAACTCTGAAGCGGCCTCAGCAGAAGTTCATTCGTGGTCACCGCCGCGAATTTCTGCAAAACCAGCTCATAGCGCTGTCAAGGAGCTCTCACTCACGATCGATTCTGTGCAGGCGGAAGGTCCGTCCCGTGGCCTCTGCGGTGTCGACGTCCCCAAAAATGCAAAGTGCAGCGAGCACGATGACACAGGAGACGCGAGCCGAGATGTGCCGCCTCCTCATGAAACTCGCATGGAGAAAAGAGATAGATTAATGCGTCAGCTCTCGATCGCAGCAGGACCCGAAGATATGACCCTCGCTCTTGAGACGATTCAGCCACGACATTATCACACGCGTGATACGATACAGGCGGCACCTACGAATGAGGCGAAGCTTGAGATCTTGCGATTGCACCGCCACTATTTGGTCGAGATATCAATCCAGCAGTTGTACCAATCAGGGTGCGTCGGGTTTCAATGTGCGATCGCTGACGCAAAGTCTGCTGCCACGATGTCTCGTGGACTGTCGAGTATTGATCGATCCTGCAAGGACCCGACGGCTGGGGCTATGGCCTGGGCTTGCCGCAAGAGGAGGGGCGTAAGTTCGCCCAATTCGGCAATCAACTGACTGGAGCAGAATGCTTGTCTTTCAAGAACAAGTACTGATTCAAGGTCCAAAGCCACTCACCCGCATCCACGTAAGGAGTGATCTCGTTGGATTTGAGGTTCTACCCGACACCTTTGTGGCGATAGAAGGCGAACGACATCACCCAGTTGAGGTGCGGCAATACAGCTTCATGGCCTTCGCTCGTTTCTTTTACAATCGTATCTGCAAGGCCGTCGATGGAGACTACGAGTTGCTTCCCGCTCCTCCGACCGCGTCCATCTCGCACACTGGAACAACACCTCCTAGAAGTCCAGCAATTCGACAGCTGGACCCGCAGTCGGCTGTCAACCGCCCGCCCCTCATCGGACCTAAATCTGAGGTGGAAACTACGAGCGCAGAATGCCCGTCTTCTCGACGCGACGACATCAAGACACCCGATATCAGAGAAGAACTGAAAGTGACGCTCATGAATCAGCTGCGTGTTTCTGTCACGCCACACCGGAACCCCAAACTGGAACCAAAGGATATCTTCACCGAAGGTAATTGGCTCTCCTATGTCGAAGCAGTGGACCAAAATGCCAAGAATCATGTCTTGTGGTTAGCACAATTACGAGGGGCTGTCTGTGCGCCAGCGCACTTGGCAAAAACGAGTGAGTCAGCCCTTTATTGATTTCTTGCTCTTTCACTTATCGTATAGATTGTTGCTCGACTGCCTTGCAGACTGTCGAGTGCAACTCGGGGCTCTCCATCAGGACGAGGACCTGGGCGCTAGAATGCGTCAGGTGGTAGTAGCGGCCGGGGGGTCAGTCCAAGACCATAGACCGTTGCGACGAGACTGACAAAGACAGAAAGTTGTGTTTAAGCAGCGACGCCTTGGGCGCCGGCGATTTACAAGCAACTCGATGTCAGGTCAACAACAACTCAGGTTTCGCAATAGGATCGGTCAGATTCGTCGACGCAGCAGGCAAGGTGTCAGAGATTGCCAGAAAAAAGGTACGAATCCGAACATACAGCTTTCTTGCTTTCTTCCGCTTCTTCCATGAACGGCTACTGGAGAAGCAGGACGCGTTATGATCTGGATTTGTCGAACGCAGCCACTATCACGACCGCAGATAACGACGACTCGGTATTGGAAACAACGAACTTTGTAGGTACAATACATTGTATTGGCCATGTATGGCTTATATGCAATCCCATTTCAGGTCTACATTTACATATCACAGAAGATTATGCCTTCTCCTGCATCTCAATCTAGTGGTTTCACACCATCTACCATTTGCCAAGTCCTAGGGTTTTGGCTGTGTTCCCGGCATAATCAGCAATCATGAGACAACCCCTCCGATCGATCGTGCGCTTACATCAGTATACCGACATGTCGGCCGGCGAGTCTACGTCAAGCTCTAACGACTCTCAAAAGCCGGAAAGCCAATTTATCCTCATCCCGGGAAATGGTTCCCATCAAGTTTCCCTGCAGACCGCCAACGAGCCCTTTTCGCTCACGGTGCAACATCTGCCCGACGCCTAAAACCGAGCGATGACTACAGCTCATTGACAAGAACGACGAATACCGACTCGCATCCTTCCCCCGACGACTAGTGAAGCATGAGTTCCGCGATGTCGCTCGAGAACCCTGTATAGGGCTTCACAAGGAGGATTTGAGATATGTGGAGAAGTTGGAACGCCGTAAGCAGGTAATTAGGAAGGGCGAGAAATGGGTGCCTACAAAGTCATGGACTTCTAGCTACACTACTCCTGTGGTGACTAAGTACCACGAGTGAGCAGTTGTACTGTGATTGACGTATGAAGCTCTGGCTGATTTGTAGCCTGAAGAAGAGATCCGCCGACGCTACTGTGACTTATACCGTTCGTCCCAAGTGGACGTCATTCAAGGATGTCCGGACCCGCTCAGGCGCAAGTTCAGCTCGCAGCTCCTTCCATACATGACATGACTGACATAGCAGAGGATTTCCAGAAATCGTGCCCCTGGTATTTCATGTTTAAAAAGCTGGATACGGGAACTCGATTATCTCCGCCTAAAACCAAAACATCACCAGAAGTGTCCATTTCAGAATGGGATACTACGTCAAGCGGCGAAGACGTCGAGGAACCATCTGCCAATACATCAATTGTGGCTCCTCCAGCTAGAGTCGTCGATCCGACCTCCCTGTTGCAACCAAAGCCGCGAAGGCCGGGTCCTCTGCCGTCACCGCCGCAAGCAGCATCCGCACCTCGTGAAGAGCAAGGATATTCCAGGCAGACCCCTATCGAGATTGACTCCGACTCCGACTCGTCGTCTGTCGTGGAGCTCACCGACTATTTCATCTCGAAGACGAAGACGGCCACCAAGAAGACGACACCGTACGTAGAAGCCACGTCGTAAGCTGATTCCAGGTCGAAAACAATTGCCTCTGAGACCGACAAGTCCGACATCAAGAGAATCAAGTGTCAACTTGGAGTTGCTACCCGTCAACATCCTGAAAACGGGACTACAGAACCGGAAATCTGCCTATACATCCCCATCGAAAGGAGTCGATACCTCGCAGCAGATACAGAGGCCCGATATCAGATCCTGAGGCGAGCTACGAGACATCTTTTCTTCCGGGTTCTGCGAGATCTGGAGAGTCTGTGAGTCCAATCCCGGACTCTAAATCCCGCTAATCAGCAGTACGATGCCGCTATGCCTTGCTGATTGTGGAGTTTTTGTCGATGCTGTTCTCCAGAACAACTACTCAGCGCGAGCAGATCAGATACGACGAGTCGTCGAGTCAGCTGGAGGGTGAGTCGTCTCTTCCTGATCGTGGCCGAACGCTGACTGGCAGGCATGTGCTCAGCAGCGAGAAGGAATTGAGCGATACGAATCGGGCAGTACGGATCTGCCTCCTCGATGATGGGCAGGAGACGAATACGATCTCCAGACCACTGAGCTCTGGTGCTGGAGACGAGGATCCTGGATATCGCGTATACGACGTCCTAGAATTTGGTCGCTTCTTGCGACGACGCATATACAAGATTAAGACATGAAGTGACGACTACCGACCGACACGAACAAAGATAATGACTATGACAGCAACGAACAGAGACAGATTCAAGATATACATTCTGTACAAATATGCATGATACTTAGCATGACCCAGTTCAAATTACTTCAATTTACTGCTTTGCACTATATTCTCCACTAAGCTGTATGATACGCTGAACTTCTTTTGTACAATAATACCTCTCCGTTGGCGTCCGACAAGTCCAACTCTTTTGTGATTTCAATACAATAGCCTGGATGTCAGCTTGTCACTAATGGAATAGGAGGAGGGAGCTTACCTGCTGAGCCGCGTAATTCCTATGATCCCTTTCAAACAATTCCTTATGTTCCTCTAGACCATCTAGTAGCATATCCATATCCCCTAGCGTGTTGGTTAATCCCTCAACAGCCATGATAATCTGAACCTCCCTCTTTGATCTCGCATGACCTGACGGATGGAGGTTCCCTCTCATTCCATCCGCCATTGTCTCGACAATCTTCTTGGTCTCGCTCAATATCCTAGCTGCATGGGAGAAGTTCTTGCGAGAAGCAATGAGGAGTGCTCGAGTGATCATGTCGCTTGTCAGGAGCTCCATTCGGCGCCTGACCAAGGTTGGGTCGGGCTGGGAGGTTGACGGCGGCGAGTTCGGGGGAAGAAGAGCGAGGGTGAGGAGAACGGGATGAGCGAGTCGAGCGACTGATCGACCTGCTGATGGATCGGTAAAGGAGCAATCGACTTCAGTCACCGGAACCTCGTCGATGAGGGCATCTTCGTAGAGAGCATTCGAGTCGTTGACCGAAAGCATATCCAGTCCTAGACCATTGCCCCCACTACCCCTTGTCGAGAAAGAAGGAGCCTGGTGCGAGCCATTTCGACCATTAGGAACCGATAGTCGGTTATCCCCCTCACTAGATCCACTGGAGTATTGCTGATCTCCACCTTCTCCAGAACTACCGTTCCCATTTGCAAGCTCCATCTCCACTAGGATCTCTCTTATTTCATCATGCCTCAATTCCCCTAGCTCGATATCGACGTGTTTACCATCATGCGAGACGATTGCTGATACTGTACCGGATACTTTGGTAATTTTGAAATCGTTCTCGGCCGAGTTGAGATGCAATTTCATGTTGGTCAAAGCGATAGACATCAAGCCACCAACAGCTCCAGCGAGCGTATCTCGTAGATCGTACCACTCCTTGACGAATGTGTAGGTACCATGAGTATGATTCGAAAGCATCCAAAGAGGTGATGGATCGTGAGATTTCCCATATCCGAGGCAGTGTACAGGAACATTGGCAGCGTCAAGTCGAGCAGTGACCAGTTCCATTTGAGCTCGTTTGATGATGTCGGAAGTATCAGATAGGAGAATCATACCAGTCAATGGATTCTTCGATTTGCGCTGGAGAACCACATCCAAAGCGACATTGACGGCAGTGACAACATCTTGCCTTTCATTTGGTCCGACAGCAACCTCGAATTCGTCCTCGCCGACCTTGGAAGTGCCGATGGACTCGACAAACGCCTCGAGTCGTCGACGGCTCTCAAACCGGGTGGTATTGAGGAAGGGGGTTTTGCGGACAATTCCAGCTTGACCCATCTCGCAAGCGACGAGCGAAATTCGATCTTTCGGTCCCATCAATGCAAGGATGAATGCCAGTGATTGTCGCATGAGTCGGACCTTGAGTGGGAGGTTCGCGCCAGCAGCCATCGATGGTGAGGGAAGCGAGAGGCAAATGACCATGTCGATGGGTGTATGGACTGATGCTAAAGGTTGGACGAAAGCGAGATTTCCAGCTGCTGTCTCTTGCGGGGAAAGACCGGCGGTAGCGGGGGAGTTGAACGAGTTGATAGTTGAAGGTGATGTGAGATCTCCAAAGCTGCTCATTCCCGCTGTTGATTGACCCTGATGCGAAACGCTTGAAGTAGGTGTGAAGCCCTTTGACGAAGCCGATTTGGGTAAAGGTGCACCGGTTCCCATCAGCTTGGCGACTTTCGAAGCGCTATTCCCAGTCAATGGCGCAACTCCCCTCGTCTCGTCGATCAACCTATTCAAATTCGTCTTCCAAGTCTCATGACTTCCCCTATCCTTGAATGTCAAGATGAAACTATCCATGTCCTCATCCACCATTGTAATCGTCAAGCTGAGTTCGTTTGGCCTTGAAGAATCGAGAATCTTGTGTACATGCTTGACATATATTCGTCCTTTGAGCCTAAGAATTCCTCGACCTGTTGCTGAACTTGAACCACTA
>Ga0265780_10010666_pt1 | contig 10932 bp, 10 predicted proteins | sample P1T30metagenome_FD_192432 | JGI IMG/M metagenome (GOLD analysis project Ga0265780, IMG submission 192432) | Plant litter microbial communities from East Loma Ridge, Irvine, California - P1 T30 | ecosystem: Environmental > Terrestrial > Plant litter > Unclassified | place: USA: California... | reverse complement strand
GTCAGACCTGACACCGGGGTTGGGTTTGCTTTCGAGGGTGAAGGTGCCAACCAGGTCGGTTAGCGTGGCCGCCTGCTCCTGCATCGCCACCGCCGCCGCGGCCGCTTCTTCGACCAGCGCCGCATTCTGCTGGGTCACGCGGTCCATCTCGACGATCGCGCCGTTCACCTGCTCGATGCCGCTACGCTGCTCTTCGCTGGCGTGGGCGATTTCGCTCATGATGGCGGTGACCTGGCCGATGCTCTTGACGATTTCCTGCATCGTCACGCCGGCGCGCTCGACCTGGCTGCTGCCGTCTTCCACCTTGCGCACCGAGTCGTCGATCAGCAGCTTGATTTCCTTGGCGGCCGCGGCCGAGCGCTGGGCCAGATTGCGCACTTCGGTGGCGACCACGGCGAAGCCGCGGCCCTGCTCGCCCGCGCGGGCCGCTTCCACGGCGGCGTTCAGCGCCAGGATGTTGGTCTGGAAAGCGATGCCGTCGATGACGCTGATGATGTCGGCGATCTTGCCGGAGGCGCTGTGGATGGCGCCCATGGTGTCGACCACCTCGGCCACCATCACGCCGCCCTGGTTGGCGATCATCGCCGCCTCGCCGGCCAGGCGGTTGGCCTGGCGCGCGTTGTCGGCGTTCTGCTTGACGGTCGAGGTCAGTTCTTCCATCGAGGCCGCGGTCTGTTCCAGCGCGCTGGCCTGCTGCTCGGTGCGCGCCGACAAGTCCTGGTTGCCGGCAGCGATCTCGTGGGAAGCGACCGTGATTGCGCCGGTGCCGCCGCGGACCTGGCCGACGATCGTCGACAGGCTTTCATTCATGGCGCCCAGGGCGCGCATCAGCTGGGCGGTCTCGTCGCGGCCTTCCGGCACGATCCGGCTGCTCAGGTCGCCGGCGGCGACCTTCTCGGCGACCGCCACGGCTTGCTGCAGCGGCGCCGTGATCGAACGGCCGATCACCCAGGCGCAGGCGATGCCGAGCGCGGTGGCGGCCAGGCCGAGCGCGATCAACAGGACGCGGGTGTCGGCGTAGGATTGGAGGATGGAGGCGGCGACGACGTCGGCGGCCGTGATCTGCATCTTCGCGAATTTTTCGATCGCATTGTGGAAGCTCGTGGTGTGCGGCACGAACTGTTCGCGGTAGACGGTGCTTGCGAGATCGTGGTCGCCGGCCAGCTTGGCCTTGAACAGGGCGTCGCGCGCGGCCAGGTAGGCGGCGCGCTCGCCCTTGACCACCTTGAATTCTTCGCGCACGGCCGGGTTGCGCAGCGAGTGTTCGATCTCGTCCTGCAACTGGGTCGAATGGGCCGACACGCCCTTCATGCGCTCGGCCAAGTCGATGGCCACGGCCGGGTCGGTCGACACGAACACGGTTTCCATCTGCGCCTTGTTCAGCTCGATCAGCTTGGCCCATTCGGCCACGTTGCGCTGATTCTTGATGCTGGTGTTCACCAGGCGATGGGTCAGGTCGCCGGCCGACTGCATGCGCGCCAGCGCGGTGATGGTCACGATGAGCAGCAAGGCCAGGACAATGGCGAAGCCGATGCCGAGCCGGGCACCGATCTTGAGGTTTTTCACAATGAATTCCTTGTGGATGGCGCCGCGCGGCGGCGCATGAGAGGACGTGAAGACATGCAGGCCGGGCGGGAGCCAAGCCGAAAGATGCAGGATAACATTGCCACATGGCAATTTGACGCGATTCGGCAGATACGCAACTCAGGGATATTACGGATGGGCAGGCTTTAAGTCTGGCTTACAAAAGCCGGAATACACTCGCGCTTGTCCATTTGCCAAGCGGGAGTCGTCATGCAGGTGCAGCAGGTTCGCTTCGATGAAGTATTCGACGTCGTCGACGGGCGCGGGGACTTCAGTTTTCGCAGCCGCGGGCGTGTCGAGTATGGCGTTCATCTGCATCCCGGCGTGGTGCCGCGTTCAGGCGCGACCTACGCCGTCGCCTTTGGAGAAAGCGGAAATTGGGCGACCGTATTGGGCTGGCGCGACCTCGCATCGACCGAAGCGCGTTTGAAGGAGTCGACCTGGATGATGTGGCTGTCCGAATTGGAGATGCTGTTCTGGGTCGGGCTGGTAGCCATGCTCGGCGCGCTGACATTCGGCGGGGTCGCTGCGATGCTGGCGGTGCTGCTGGTCGTGATCGGTATTGTCGCCTATCCGATGTACCGTATCGCGCGGCGGAATCGGGCGGTGAAGCAGGCGCTGCTGGGTTTCGAGGCCGAGCCAGCAGCGCGGGCTTCCATGTCATCCTGAGCGTAGCCGGTTGGGTGGTCGGCAAAGCCGACCACCCAACGAAAAACACGATTGCGGGGCTAGCCCGCCAGCGCGGCCCGCTGCCGCTCTTCCTGCTCGCGCAGTTCCGGCGTCATGGCCTCGCCAAAATCTTCCATCTCGAACACCTGGCGAATCTCGACCTCGGCTTCGCCGCCCGCCATTGGCTGCGGAATCCGCCTGACCCAGGCGATCGCCTCGTCTTTCGAGGCCACCTGCCAGATCCAGAAGCCGGCCAGCAACTCCTTGGTCTCGCTGAAGGGCCCGTCGACCACGCGCACGCCGCCATCCTTTCCGAAGTGAACCCGGGCGCCGCTTGCGGACGGATGCAAGCCCTCGCCCGAGACCATCACGCCGGCCTTGATCAGTTCGTCATTGAAATTGCCCATGTCGATGAGCAGTTGCTCATCCGGCATCTCGCCCGCTTCGCTGTGCTTGTCCGCTTTCAACAGAATCATGAATCGCATCGCATCCTCCGTCTGGTGTTGGTGATAAACGGGCGGTTTTCTCCGCCATCTGACAGGTCGACGAGCGGGAAGGTGCGCATTCGACATGCGCACGGCATTATTTTTGCAGCGGCGCCAGTTCCAGGATGGCATCAAAGGCCGCGCACGCCCCCGCACAAGCTTCGGCGATCTCTTGTTCGGAAGTGACATGACGCCGCAGCGCCGCCATGAAGCCGCGCCAGCGTGGCCCCGGCCCGGCGTCCCCACCGCGCAGGTAGCGCAGCGGATGCGGCGCCAGGCGCTGGTGCAGATGCTTGTACAGCACCGCGCCGCCCAGTTGCGAGCCTTCGATCACGTAGGCCACGCCCCAGCGCCAGGCGGCGCTCGCCTCCAGCGGCCAGGGGTGGGCGGGTCGCAGCGGCGCCACTTCCGGCATGCCCGGCTCGGCGAGGTCGGCCTGGATCAGGGCCAGGCGCGGCAAGGGCGGCAAGTCCGGCTCGGCCTGGGGGCCGTCCGCGAAGCCGGCCAGCCAGCTTTCCAGCGGCGCCAGCCAGTCGCGCACCATGTGCAGATGGGCCGCGTAGTCGTCGAGCGTTGGAGTGGGCGCGGACAGCGGCAGGCCGCTGTCGAGCCGCTCGTGCAGCGCGGCAGTGGTGCTGCGCAGGGCGGAGAGGGCGTCGGTGCCGGGTGCGGCGTCGGTGGGACGATTCATGAAAGCTCGAAAGGCGGTGAATCACCCATCTTACCAGCCATAGCCCCGATCAGTCGGTGATCGGTTCCGGATACTCGACCGACAGGATTTCCAGCTCGTCGGTACCGAGCGGCGTCTGCAGATTCACCACGTCGCCCTCGCGGCACTTGGTCAGGGCACGCGCCACCGGCGACACCCAGCTGATCTTGCCCTTCAAAGGGTCGAGCTCGTCCACGCCGACGATGGTGACGGTGTGTCCTTCCCCAAGCTTGTTCATATAGCTCACGGTGGCGCCGAAGAAGACCTGGTCGTTCCCGTAATGCACGCTCGGATCGACCACAAAGGCTGAATCCATGCGCTTGGTGAGAAAGCGGATGCGGCGGTCGATCTCGCGCAGGCGCCGCTTGCCATAGATATAGTCGCCGTTTTCGGAACGGTCGCCGTTCGAGGCCGCCCAGTGCACGATCTTCACCACTTCCGGCCGGTCGACGTCGATCAGCTGCAGCAGCTCGTCCTTGATCGCCTTGTAGCCGGCGGGCGTGATGTAGTTCTTCGAGCCTGCCGGAATGGCCTGGGCCAGCGCCAACGCATCCGGGTCGTCGTCGTCGTTGTCGCTCTCTTTTACGAATGCCTTGTTCATGGGCTTATTGTAACGGCAACTTGCGCCAGTCCGCGTGGGCTTGCCGTATCATGCGCAGCATGAGACGAGCCCACCCGCGACACCGTTTGCTGGCGCCCCTGGTCCACCTGGCGGCGCTGGTCTTGCTCGTCGAAGCCTGGACCTGGAACGTCGGCAGCCGCGCCGCGGCGCGCATGGCGGCCTGGCCGCCGCTGCGCTGGCTCGAATCCCGGGTGCGCACCCTGCCGCCCTGGGCCGCCCTCACCGCCTTCGTGCTGCCGGGATTGCTGCTGTTTCCCGTCAAGCTGCTGGCCCTGCTCGCCATCGCACACGGCCACGCCCTGTCCGGCGTCGCCACCTTCGTCGTCGCCAAACTGGGCGGCGCGGCGGTGGTGGCGCGCATCTATGTGCTGACCCTGCCGACCCTGCTGACCCTGGGCTGGTTCGCGCGCTGCCACGGCGGCTTCATGCTGCGCAAGGACCACTGGCTGGGCCTGCTGCGTGCCAGCAGCTTCTGGCGCAGCACCCGCACCGTCATGGCCGCCATGCGCCGCGGACTAAGGCAAACCTTGCGCCGCGCCGGGCGCCAGCCGAGCCACCTGCGGCGCGTGCTGCGCCGCTTCAGCACCCGTTTCCGCATGCGCCAGCAAGCCCGCCGCGTGCACAACGTGCACAATAGCGAGACCGATCGCCCATGAACGCTTCCCCCTTCCTGGCCGCCGAGATGCAGGCCTCCGCCTCCGAAATCTACCTGTTCGATGCCGCCACCCTGGCCGTGGTCGACGCCAACCAGGCCGCGCGCCTGAACCTGGGACGCGACTGCGAGGCCCTGCTGGCGCTCGGCCTGCACGACCTGGCTCCGACGCTCGACCGCGCCGCCTTCGCCGAACGCTTGCATGGCCTGGGCGACGAGGTCGGCGCCCAGGTCGGCCTGCGCACCCGCCTGGCGCGCGCCGACGGCAGCAGCTATCCGGTGAAGTTCTGTTTCTTCCGCATCGCGCGCGAGGGCCGCGCGCTGCTGCTGGCGATCGCCGACGACCTCAGCATGGAACAGGCCGCCGCCGAGGCGCTGGCCCAGTCGCAGGCGCGCTTCGACGCGGTGGTGCGCAACACGCCCGGGCTGGTCTACCAGTTCCTGCTGTATCCCGACGGCCGCATGGCCTTTCCCTGGCTCAGCGACGGCTGCTCGGCCCTGCTCGGCCTGTCGAGCCTGGAACTACAGCACGACGCCAGCCTGTTCGAGCGCCTGATCTTGCCGGAAGACCGTCCCGGCTACCTGGAGTGCATGCAGGCCTCCCGTAAAGCCTTGTCCAGCTGGAACTGGGAAGGCCGGATCTGGATCGACGCCTGGAAGGACGTCAAATGGATCAACCTGCGCGCCACGCCGCACCTGGCCGAGGGCGGCGCGGTGCAGTGGGATGGCATCATGAGCAACATCAGCGCCAGCAAGCAGGAGCAGCGCGAGCTGATGCGCTCGCGCGCCCGGCTGGCCGAACTCACCGAACACAGCGAGCAGGTGAAGGAACAGGAGCGCACCCGCATCGCGCGCGAGATCCACGACGACCTGGGCGGCAACCTCACCGCCATCAAGATGGCGCTGGCGATGATGGCGGCGCGCCTGCCCGCGGATCAACCCGCGCTGCTGGACAAGGCGAACTACCTGGACGACCTGGTCGACCGCACCATCGAGGCGGTGCACCGGATCTCGCTCGACCTGCGCCCCACCATGCTGGACCTCGGCATCGTCGCGGCGCTGGAATGGCAGGCGCGCGAGTTCGAGAAGCAGATGGGCATCGCCTGCGTGTTCCGCGGCCCTGGCGAGGACATCGTGCTGGACGACGACCACACCGCCGCGCTGTTCCGCGTGTTCCAGGAAGCGCTGACCAATATCGCCAAGCACGCCCACGCCACCCGCGTCACCGTGATGCTGCGGCGAGAACAGGATGAACTCACCCTGAGCATCTGCGACAACGGCCGCGGCATCGCCCCGGCCGACCGCCTGAAACCCCAATCCTTCGGTCTGCGCGGCATGAGCGAGCGGGCAAAGGCGCTGGGTGGCACGCTGGCCTTGTCGGCGGCGCCCGGAGGTGGCACGATGGTGACCATCAAGACCAGGCTGGCCAGCGCCGCCGAACCGGAATCAGAACAAGAAGAATCAGAATGAGTGACAAAGCAACCATCCGTGTATTCATCGCCGACGACCATGCGATCGTGCGCGAGGGCCTGAAGCAGATCCTGGCCGAACAGGGCGACATCATCGTGGCCGGCGAAGCGGAAACCGGCCTCGACGCCATCAGGCTGGTCGGCAAGGCGAAGCCGCACGTGATGCTGCTCGACATCTCGCTACCCGACCGCAACGGCATCGAGGTGCTCAAGCAGGTCAAGAAGGACAAGCCGGAACTGTCGGTGCTGATGCTGTCGATGCACCGCGAAGACGAATACGCGATCCGGGCGCTCAAGGCCGGCGCTTCCGGCTACATGACCAAGCAGAGCGCCCCGCGCGAGCTGGTCACTGCGATCCGCCAGGTGGCTGGCGGCCAGAAGTACGTCAGCGCGGCGCTGGCCCAGACCCTGGCGGCCCAGGTCGGCACGGACCACGAGACGCCGCTGCACGAAAGCCTGTCGGACCGCGAATACCAGACCCTGACCATGATCGCCTCGGGGATGGCGGTGAGCGACATCGCGCGCGAGCTGTCGCTGTCGGTGAAGACGGTGAGCGAGTACCGCGCGCGTTTGCTGGTAAAAATGAAACTCAAGAACAGTGCCGAGCTGACGCATTACGCGATCCGCAACCAGCTGGTGGGCTGAAGCAGCTTCTCTGGTTGTTGTTGTAACGCAATTTGATTGCGGTATGTTACTGTTTTTTAATTGATGAGTAGCAAGGAAGCTGCTTATCATGACGGCAGTTCGCCATTTGTGTCATTACGGTCATGTCCACCACCTCTTCCCCGTCGGCCGCTTCCACCCAGAACCCCGCCGACATCGCCCGCGAAGCCTTCCGCCGCCTGGCGACGCGCCGCATTGCCCCGACGCCGGACGCCTACCGCGCCATCTATGACGAGATTGCGGGTGTGCCACCCATGCCGCCCGCTTCGCCGCAGGCGCCGGCCGGCCATGCCGCCGCCGACGTGCTGGCCGCTTTTGCCAAGCGCCTGTCGGACACGCCGGGCGAGGTGTCCGAGTACGGCCGCCGCCTGGCGCGCGCAGCGAAGCAGGAAGACTGGACCGGCTACGCCCAGGCCCTGAACCAGATGGCCGAGCGCCACCTGCGGCGCAACACGCCGGTGATGGCGCTGGGCGACGAGGATCCGGACGCGCGCCACCTGCGCGAGATGCTGGGCCGCTCGCTGGCCTATGCGCTGGCAACCCTGCTGGCCGGCAATCCTGCCATGGTCGAGGAAGCCGAGGCGCTGGGCGCCGCCGTCAAGGGCGCGCATGGCGAGGCCGAGATGGGCGAACTGTCCGGGCGTCTGAAACAGCTGTGCTACCAGATCGAACTGCGCAGCGGCGATTCGGCCGAGCAGCAGGAACTGTTGTTGCGCCTGTTCCGTTTATTGCTCGACAACGTCACCGAACTGCTCGACGACGACAGCTGGATGCGCGGCCAGATCGCCGCCGTGCAGGACCTTATCGGCGGCCCCTTGGATGCGCGCGCACTGGAAGACGCGACCCGCAGCCTGAAGGACGTCATCCTGAAGCAGGGCCAGCTGCGCCACAGCATCTCGGACGTGCGCGCCACCGTGAAGAACATGATGATGACCTTCATCGACCGGCTCGGCTCAGTGGCGGCCTCGACCGGCGACCACCATGCGCGCCTGGCCGGTTATTCGGAACGCATCAGCCGCGCCGCCAACGTCGGCGAACTCAATGCGGTAATGGAAGAAGTGCTGCGCGAGATGCGCGCGGCCCAGGACGATGCGCTGGCCTCGCGCGACCGCATGGTGGCGGTGCACCAGGAAGTGCAGGAGGCCGAGGAACGCATCCGCGCGCTGGAATCGGAACTCCAGCACATGAGCGAACTGGTGCGTGAAGACCAGCTGACCGGCAGCCTGAACCGCCGCGGCCTGGACGACGTGTTCGAGCGCGAGAGCGCGCGCGCCGACCGCCGCAACACGCCACTGTGCGTCGCCATGCTGGACCTGGACAATTTCAAGAAGCTCAACGACACCTACGGGCACCTGGCCGGCGACGGCGCCCTCAAGCACCTGGTGAAGGTGGTGCGCGACACCCTGCGCTCGATGGACGTGATCGCCCGCTTCGGCGGCGAGGAATTCCTGATTCTACTGCCCGAGACTTCGGTCGAGGCGGCGGCGGCGGCCATGGTGCGGGTGCAGCGCGAGCTGACCCGGCATTTCTTCTTGCACGACAACGAGAAGATGCTGATCACTTTCTCCTGCGGGGTGGCGCTGCGCTATCCGAACGAAGAGCAGGCCAGCCTGACCGCGCGCGCCGACCGCGCAATGTACCAGGCCAAGCAGAGCGGCAAGAACCGCGTGGTCATTGCCGATTGATCATCGTGGGGGCCAACCGCCCCCGCGATTTCTTGCCACCCTGGCACATCCCCTGCTCTTCCCCGCGAAAAAAATAAATCTTTTTTCGCCCTCAAGTTCCCTTTTTCCCTGTCGTCAAGACGCGGCCCTCCACAGGGCCGTCAAAAATAATTCGGACTTTTTTCGATTCGGACCCTCAAGTTCTTGCCGTACAGCACGTTACCAGCATTAACAGCGGTGTGATCGTCACGAAACAAGTGGCGCACCAAAGTGAACAGGGTACAGTCGCCCGCCCCGAAATACAGTCTGGAGAAACACCATGGCATCCGTAATCAACACCAACATCGCATCCCTCAACTCGCAGCGTAACCTGTCGACCTCGCAAGCTTCGCTGAACACCTCGATCCAGCGCCTCTCGTCGGGCCTGCGTATCAACAGCGCAAAGGACGACGCTGCCGGCCTGGCAATTTCGGACCGCATGAGCTCGCAAATCCGCGGCATGAACCAAGCGACCCGCAATGCGAATGACGGCGTGTCGATGGCCCAGACCGCCGAAGGCGCACTGTCGAACTCGGGCGACATCCTGCAACGTGTCCGCGAACTGGCTGTCCAGTCGTCGAACGCATCGAACTCGGCCAGCGACCGTAAAGCACTGCAAACCGAAGTCACCCAGCTGACCTCGGAACTGCAGCGTATCGCCGACACCACCTCGTTCAACGGCCAGAAACTGCTGGACGGCTCGATGGGCACCGCCAACTTCCAGGTCGGCGCCAACGCCAACGAACTGATCTCGATGGGTGGTTCGAACTTCAACACCACCACCTACGGCAACAACCGTGTCGACGTCAGCGCCCTGCAGGCAACTGCAACCGCCAACATGACCGGCGGCGCCATCGTCGTGTCGGGTGCTTCGGGTTCGAAGACCTTCACCGCCGACGCCAACTCGAACGCCAAGGCCATCGCTGCCGGCATCAACGGCATCTCGGGCGACACCGGCGTGACCGCATCGGCCAAGACCGAAGCGCTGCTGAAGCCTGCCGCCGGCAAGTCCTTCACCCTGGAAGTGAAGTCGGACAACACCGACGCCGTCAAGGTCGCCTTCTCGGCCGGCACCGGCACCAAGGCTGAAGACTTCGCAGCCGGCATCGCTGCCTTCAACGCCCAGTCGGCCAAGACCGGTATCACCGCGTCCTACGACTCGAAGAACCAGGGCATCAAGCTGACCAACGCCAACGGTAACGACATCCAGGTCACCAACAGCTCGGTCGCCGCGGCCGACTCGGTCACCCTGGGCACCTACGACAAGGATGGCGAAGCCATCGCCGGCGGTCAGGCAGCAGCAGGTGGCGCCAGCGCCATGGCAGTGGCCAAGGGCCGCGTGATCATGGACTCGGACAAGTCCTTCTCGGTCACCGACGCCAGCGGCTGGGATCTGGACGGTGCTTCGCAGCTGAAGTCGGTCTCGAACCTGGACATCAGCAGCTTCGACGGCGCCCAGCAAGCGATCAAGATTGCCGACGCAGCACTGGCATCGGTCAACAGCAAGCGCGCTGAATACGGCGCACTGCAATCGCGCTTCGACTCGGCCATCTCGAGCCTGTCGTCGTCGACCGAGAACCTGTCGGCATCGCGTAGCCGCATCGTCGACACCGACTTCGCCGCTGAAACCGCGAACATGACCCGCGGCCAGATCCTGCAGCAGGCCGGCACCTCGATGCTGGCCCAGGCCAACTCGCTGCCGAACGGCGTCCTGTCGCTCCTGCGTGGTTAATGACCGGCTAGCAGCACAATCCGTGTCGTAAAACGGTTCCTCGGTTGAAGAAATTCAACCGAGGAATTTTTGCTAGGGAAGTCACATGAACATCCAATCTCTTGGTTCACCGGTGGCGCAGCGGCTCGAAGAACGTCCCCTCGCGCTCGATCAGCAGAAAGCAGGCGCTGTCAAAGGCCTTGGGGCGGCCGGTTCCGCAGGCGCCGTGAAGGGTCTCGAGGCGGCGCCGCCGTCGCGCGAGCAGGTCGACGACGCCGTCAAGAAGATCAACGAGGGCATGGCCGCCTCGTCGCAGAGCCTGGAATTCGCGATCGACGACGACAGCAAGGAAATCGTCGTCAAGATCATCGACCAGGGCACGCGCGAAGTGGTGCGCCAGATCCCCTCGGTGGAAGCGCTCGAGATCGCCAAGTCGATCGACAAGATGCGCGGCCTCCTGATCAGCCAGACGGCCTGATCCGCCATCCCGCCTCTCCGGCACGTCCCTCTTCGCGAGGGACGTGTTTTCTTGCACGTCTGCCAATCGGCGTCCTACGCCGCGCGCAAAGCTTAAAACGTTCCTTCGTTCAACTTATTGAATAGGGACACGTTTCCCGCTCTTAAGTCCGGTTTGCTTCTGTCGATAATTACTTACATTATCGCTT
>Ga0265780_10010665_pt1 | contig 10932 bp, 8 predicted proteins | sample P1T30metagenome_FD_192432 | JGI IMG/M metagenome (GOLD analysis project Ga0265780, IMG submission 192432) | Plant litter microbial communities from East Loma Ridge, Irvine, California - P1 T30 | ecosystem: Environmental > Terrestrial > Plant litter > Unclassified | place: USA: California... | reverse complement strand
CGGCAGGCGGTCGCTACCGATCAGGTGTTCGACATAGGCGGTGTCGCCGGTGCGCATGGCGCATTTACCCTCTTCGAAGCGGTAGAGCCGCGAATCCCCGACATGGGCCCAGACGGCCTCGCCGTGCGGACTGATCACCAGGCCAACGAAGCTGGCGTGGATATCGGTCTTTGAGGTGAGGGCGTTCATCTTGATGACCGTGTGGGTCTCGCTGATGATTTCGTGCAATAGATCGGCCAGGCGCTCGATGCTGGGCCGGTCGCTCGGCTTGAATTCGTCGAAGACCTGGCGCGCCGTGTGCAGCGCCTGGTCGGCGCCGGCCGGGGTCACAAGGCCGTCGGACAGCACCGCGAGCATATAGCCGGGCGCCCGGGCGCCGGTGAACAGGGCCGCGCGGTCGTTCTGCTGGGGGCGGTTTCCGATGTGTTGCGCGGTACCCGCTTCGATCTTGTAAGTGGTCATCTTTGCGTGTTTTCCAGGATGTGAACGCCAAACTTTGTTGGCGGCAACCTCTGCCTGCATTAAACTATGCACCGAGAACCCATCGTGTTGCAAGTAAAGTTACTTGTGGCAACACTGGAGCACACGAAAAGCTAGTGCTTCCGGTCCATTTTTCCCGCAATCGCAGCCCTTTTACCACTGTTTGGAACAGTAAACCATGACCGACGTCCAGGACATCCAGCGCCGTATTATCGAACTCGATGTGGAACACCGCGACCTCGACGCCGTCATCTCGATGCTGACGGCCGACGGCCATGCCGACCAGTTACAACTGCGCCGCCTCAAAAAGCGTAAACTCCAGCTCAAAGATCATATTACGTTGCTGAAGATGCAGCTGGTACCCGATATCCCGGCCTGAGCAAGTACTCAGGCGCAACAGAAACCGCCATTTTGACCGACCAACACCTCGCTTCTCCCGTTGTCGCCGGCCTTGCCGGGCAGGCAGGAACTGACGTTGCCAGCGCCAGCGCGCCGGCTGCAGACGCCCTGGCGCCCGTCGGCAAGTACGATGCCGACCTCGACCGCCTGTTCGGCGCGGGCGGCCCGCTCGCGCCCGCCGTCGGCACCTACAAGCCGCGCCAGTCCCAGACCGAGATGGCCAAGGCCGTCGCCCAGGCCATCGCCGACCAGCAAGTGCTCATGGCCGAGGCCGGCACCGGCACCGGCAAGACCTTCGCCTACCTCGTGCCCGCGCTGCTGTGGGGCGGCAAGACCATCGTCTCGACCGGCACCAAGAACTTGCAAGACCAGTTGTTCCTGCGCGACATTCCGACCGTGCGCGCCGCGCTGCGCGCGCCGGTCTCGGTGGCGCTGCTCAAGGGGCGCTCGAATTATGTGTGTCATTTCCACCTCGAGCGCACGCTGCAGAACGGCCGCCTGACCTCGCGCGACGACGTCGGCCACCTGCGCGAGATCTCGCGCTTCATGAAGATGACCAGCTCGGGCGACAAGGCCGAACTGGCCAAGGTGCCAGAGACGGCCACCGTCTGGAACCTGGTCACGTCCACCCGCGATACCTGCATGGGCGCCGAGTGCCAGTACTACCAGGACTGCTTCGTCATGAAAGCGCGCCGTGAAGCGCAACAGGCCGACGTGGTCGTGGTCAACCACCACCTGTTCTTTGCCGACGTGGCATTGAAAGATACCGGCGTGGCCGAGCTGCTGCCGTCGGCCAACACCATCATCTTCGATGAGGCGCACCAGCTGCCCGATACCGCGACGCTGTTCTTCGGCCAGTCGGTCTCGACCTCGCAAGTGCTGGAATTGTGCCGCGACGTGCTGGCCGAGGGCCTGGCCCATGCGCGCGGCGGTCCGGACTGGGCCAAGGTAGTAACGGTGGTCGAGAAGGCCGCGCGCGACCTGCGCCTGGCGTTCGGTGAAGGCAATCTGCGCCTGTCGCTGCCGCAGATCATGCCGACCTCACAGTTCTTCCCGGCGCTCGACAAGTTCAAAGAAGAACTCGCCGGCATGATCACCGTGCTCGAAGAAAACTCCGCGCGTGCCGAAACGATCGAGGCCTGCCGCGTCCGCGCGCACGAGCTCGCTGCCTCGTTCGATGGCTGGAAGCCCGATGCCAAGGCATCGGCGGCGGACGCCGCGGTGCTGTGGGCCGAAGCGTTTTCTTCCTCGCTGCAATTGCACAAGACACCGTTGTCGATCGCGCCGATCTTCTCCAGCCAGCGCGAAGGCACGCCGCGCAGCTGGATCTTCACCTCGGCGACGCTGGCGGTGAAGAACGACTTCAAGCATTTCTCCGATCAGCTGGGCCTGACCGGCGAGCCGGCCAAGACCTGGCCGAGCCCGTTCGATTACGAAAACCAGGGCTTGCTCTACGTGCCGACCGGCTTGCCGGAACCGCAGGCGGCGGTGTACACCGACGCCGTGGTCGATGCCGCGCTGCCGGTGATCGAGGCGGCCGGCGGCCGCACCTTCTTCCTGTGCACCACGATTCGGGCGGTGAACAAGGTGGCCGAACGCCTGCGCACCGAATTCGCCGAGCGTGGCTGGGATTTCCCGCTGTTCGTGCAAGGCGAGCGCGGCCGTACTGAATTGCTCGATTCGTTCCGCAATGCCGGCAATGCCGTGCTGGTCGGCAGTCAGAGTTTCTGGGAAGGCGTCGACGTGCGCGGCGAGGCGCTGTCGCTGGTCATCATCGACAAGCTGCCGTTCGCGCCGCCGGACGATCCGGTGCTGGCCGCGCGCATCGAGGTGATGGAAAAGCAGGGGCTGAACGGCTTCATGCACCATCAGTTGCCGGAAGCGATCATCACCCTCAAGCAGGGCGCCGGCCGCCTGATCCGCGACGTCGAGGACCGGGGCGTGCTGATGATCTGCGATCCGCGCCTCATCACCAAGCCGTATGGCCGCCGCATCTGGCAAAGCCTGCCGTCGTTCAAGCGTACGCGGGTGCAGGAAGATGTGATCCGGTTCTTCAAGCCGGTCGAGGCGCAAGAAGAAGCGGCGGACCAAAGCGTGGCGTGATGGTAGGGTTGGCGGCTATGCCGCCGACGCGGTGATGGTTGGCGGCGAAATCATCCGTCACGACATCGGAGCCGATATCGGTCACCGCGCCAGCCGCGCCAACCCTACGGCGTAATAATGACCTTGCCGATGACCTTGCGCGCCGCCATATCGTCCAGCGCCTGCGCGGTGTCGGCGAGGCTGTAGCGTCGCGATACCAGCGGCGTGAGTTTGCCCTCGGCGATCCAGGCGGTGATGCGCGCCATCGCCGCCAGGTGGGCATCGCGCTCCTTGCGCGTGAAATCGCCCCAGAACACGCCAACGACCGAGGCGCCTTTCAACAGCATCAGGTTCCACGGCAATCGCGGAATCTCGCCGGCAGCGAAGCCCACCACCAGGTGGCGCCCACGCCAGGCGATCGAGCGCAGCGCCGGTTCGCTGTACTTGCCGCCGACCGGATCGTAGATCATGTCCGGACCGCGACCATCGGTGGCGGCGCGGATCGCCTCGCGCAAGTCTTCTTTTTCATAGTCGATCAGGACATCGGCGCCGTGCGCCTTGCACACCGCCAGTTTCTCTGCGCTGGAAGCGGCCGCGATCACGCGCGCGCCAAGGGCCTTGCCGATCTCGATCGCCGCCAGGCCGACGCCGCCGGCCGCGCCCAGCACCAGCATCGTTTCCCCTGGCTGCAAGGCGCCGCGGTCGACCACCGCATGGTACGAGGTGCCATAGGTCAGCGTGATCGCGGCGGCAATGTCGTAGTCCATCCCGGCGGGCATGGGCAAAAACGCGCTTGCCAGCGCCACGGCCTGTTCGGCGAAAGCGCCGGTGCGGGTAAACCCGATCACGTTCTGGCCCGGCGCGAAGTCCGTCACGTCCGGCCCGACCGCGCGCACCACGCCCGCGAACTCATTGCCCGGTGTGAAGGGCAGTGGAGGGCGCACCTGGTACTTGCCCTGCACCGTCAGCACGTCCGGAAAATTGACCCCGGCTGCTTTGACGTCGACCAGCAGTTCGCCGGGGCCGGGCACGAGATCCGGCAAGTCTTCCAGGACCAGGCTACTCGGTGGTCCCCAGGCGGTGCAGCGTACGGCTTTCATTGCTTGTCTCCATGTTTATTGGCGGGGCGAATTATGCCTTAAGAAAGATGGCGGCTCCTCGCCCCTGGAAGCCCGTGTCCGCTTGTTCGTCCGCAAAGTGAATAGGGACGTGCGCGCTAGAGTCGAATCGATACGGGCGCCTCGTGTGCCCGGGACACGAGGACAAGCATGGCAATCCGTTACGGTTGTTTCTTCAGTTACGCCCATGGCCGGCATGCGCTGATGCAGCGCTTCAAATCGTCCCTGGCCGAGGACTTGAACAGCTATCTCGAACCCTACTTCGACAACGAAAACGAACTGTTTATCGATACCGAGCAGCTGGGTGGGGGCGACGACCTCGACCGCAAGATCGCGCGCGCCATGTGCGAGAGCGTGTGCATGATCCTGATCTACACGCCCAAATACGAGGCCCATGCCTATACGCGGCGCGAATACGCGGCCATGCGCCTGCTCGAAGCCGAGCGCAGTCGGTGGTATGCCTTGCCCAGCCACCTGATCATCCCGGTCATCATGACGCGCCACCCCGATTCGCTGCCGCCGCAGATCAGCGAATCGACCTTCTACGTCGACTTCTCGCACTTCACGATGGCGACAGCCGATCTCAAGTCCAACCCTGACTTCCTGCCGGACATTGACAAGATGGTGAAGCGGATCGCGACGCATTACTCATATCAAAAAAAATATACGCCGCCCGACCACGACTGCAACCAATTCGTGCTTCCCGCTGTCCCACCAGAATGGCGCGCTGTTCCGGACCTGACTTTTCCAAAAGAATGAGGAGCCGTATGGACCACCAAGGTATGACGCTCGAGCCGCTGGCGACGCCCGGCGAGGTGACAACGTTTTATGCTTATGAGGGCGGGGCGGCGCGCAACGCTGCCCTGTCCGCACTGGCGCTGCAGCTCGCGGGCGGCGATGCCTCCGAGCCAGTGCTCGTGATCGACTGGGACCTCGCTGCGCCGGCGCTGCACCGCCATCTCGCCCTGCCGGCCGATGCGTTCCATGCGTCCGAGTCCAGTGCGGCCGCGGATGACGCGGCCCGGCCCGGGCTGCTCGAATTCTTCGAGGCCTGCCGCGCCCAGCTGCGCACGACCGCCGGGCGCGGCGAAGAACTCGCCGACCGCGTCATCGACGGCGTCGGCTGGCAGGCGGCCATCGAGCGCGCCGACGGGCGCCGGCCCTTGTACCTGCTGCGCGCCGGCCGCTTCGACGCCAACTACGCCGAGCGCGCCGGCCGGCTCGACTTCGAAGCCCTGTTCGATGCCTGTCCGGCGCTGTACCGCCGGTTCGCGGCGCGCCTGACGCGCCACTTCCGCCATGTGCTGGTCGCTGCCAGTGCCGGGCGCTCGGCCGCCGTCAGTGTGTGCACGACCCTGGTGCCCGATCGACTGGTCGGCCTGTTCACGCCGGCGCCGGGCAGCCTCGAAGGGCTCGAAGGCGTGCTGCGGCGCGCGGTCGACTACCGCGGCACCCATGAGGACGAACAGCGTCCATTGCTGCTGTATCCGCTGGCCTGCAGCGCCGACGGCGCGCGCAGCGATCCGCACGCACGCTGGCGCCGGGGCGATGTGCGGCTCGGCCTGCCCGGCTACCAGCCGCGCATCGAAGCGCTGCTGCGCGCCAGCTACGGCTGGCCGCGTGTGAATCTCGATAGCTGGTTCGATGAAACCCAGTTGGCGCTGGCCGACGCCGTCTCGACCTGCGGCGCGGCCGGCGACCGGCGCGCGCTGGCCCGCCACGCCGCGCTGCTGGCAGAGTGGCTGGCGCCAGAGCATTTCCCGTGGCAGTCGTTGCACGAAGTGCGCCTGCGCGCCGCGGTGGCGCAGGCGCGCCGGCTGGCGAGCGACGACGGCATCGGCTCGCAGGCGCTGGCCGACAGCCTGGCCCAGTTGGGCAACTTGTGCCGGCGCGAGCGGCGCCGCGACGAGGCGCGCGCCTGTCTCGAAGAAAGCCTGACGTTGCGCCAACGCCTGCTCGGTGACGAGCATCCCGCGACGCGCCAGGCGAGGGCCGCGCTGGCCGCGCTGCTGCTCGAGAGCGGCGCGCTGCACGATGCGCGCCGCCACTACGATGTGCTGGTGCAGGCCTGCGCACGCAAGGCCGGCAACGACGATCCAGAAACGCTGGCAGCGCGCTCGCAATCGGCGCGCGCCCTGGCGGGGCTGGGCGAGGGCGAGCGCGCGCTGGCGCTGCACGAGCAAGTGGTGGCGGCCTGCGAACGCGCGCTTGGCGACCAGCACCCGGCAACCTTCGACTGCCTTGAAGACCTCGCCCAGAGCCTCGTGCAGCAACATGAGTTCGAGCGCGCCCGCGTCGTCTACGAGCGCGTGCTTGACGGCCGGCGCCGCCACCAGGGCAGCGAGCATGGCGATACGCTGCGCTGCGGCCAGCGGCTGGCGCTGCTGCTCGGCGCAGCGGGTGAACTGGGCAATGCGCGGCGCATGCTCGAAGCCGTCCTGCGGGCGCACGAACGGCATGACGGCGCGGATGCGGCAGGCGCCTTGGCGGCGCGCGAGGCGCTGGCCGAGATCCTTGCGGCGCAGGGCGACCTGGCGGCGGTGCGCAGCATCCAGGAATCGCTGGCGCGCACGCGCGAGCGGCATCTGGGGGCGGCGCATCCCGAGACGCTCAATATGCAGCTGCGGCTGGCCTCCACGCTGGGGCAGCAGGGCGAAACCGAAGCGGCGCGCCGGCTGCGCGAACAGGTAGCCGAGCTGCGCCAGCATCTGCGCGACGTCGAAGGCTTCGGGCCTGGCGACGACGGCCGGGGGCCGGGGTTGCGCCATGGCGAACCGGATGCCAACAGGCCAGCTGCGCCAGCGGACATGTCGGCCGATATGGGGCCAAACGATCTTCCGGCGACCTTCATGGCGCCCCCGGACCTGCGGCCCGGCGCGATGTGGCGCGAGGAACATTTTGAACCGCTGCATGCCACCACAAACGACCCGCACGGTGAGCGAGAACAGCGCGAACAGCGCAACTATCCGCCCGCGCGCGAACACGGCGAGCATGGCCATGCCGCTGACAACCTGGGGCACAAGCTGACCGAGTTGCAAGGCCTGATCGACAGTCGCAGTCCGGGCGAGGCAAGGGCGCTTGCCGATAGTCTTCGGACATCCGTGCTGCGGCCCAGTGCCGGGCATCCGCTGCGCCGCCGCGGGGCTGCGATGATCAAGCAGGTCTACCTGCAAGAGGGCGACAAGGATGCCTTGCTATCGTTCACGCAAGACGAAGTGTCGCTGCTTGAGGGGGCTCTGATCGACGCGGTGCGCGATAACCCGATGACATTGCGTTGAACGGCCAGCAGTAGACTGGGTAATGACCTCAAGCTCGACGTAGGGTGGATGGCTTTGCCATCCACGCGTTCAGACCACATCGAACCTGTGGCGAAGCAGATGTTGTTTGAACGCGTGGGCGGCGAGCCGCCCACCCTACGGTGCCGCTGATGTAACGGCATCGGGGCTGGCGTGGGATTGCCTTCGCCTGTATCCATCTGCATCCGCCCGTCACCACCTCGACCAGTCAACGGCCAGGCGTTTCACATTCGACACCGGCGCAGATTGAGCAATCTGCTTGTTGCCGATGCAGCATGCATCCTTGACTGACCAATAAGCAAGTTAGCAGTTCGCAATGTCAGCAGCAAAAGTGGCGTTATCAGGATGTTCACTGTTCTGTGGCAGACCCGCACCAGAGTGATCAAGTCGCTCATAACTTGTCCCGGATGGTGAAATCTGGACGTGTATTTCTGCAGGCGGGCGTCGATACAAGCGTTGCTTCGGGTAAAATCTCCGCCATGCGCATCCTGATCAGTAACGACGACGGCTATCTGGCGCCTGGACTTCAGGCGCTGGCGGACGCACTCGCCCCGATCGCCGAAATCGTGGTCGTGGCGCCTGACAGCAATCGCTCGGGCGCCTCCAATTCGCTGACACTCGACCGGCCCCTGTCGGTCTACAAATCGGCCAACGGGTTCTATTTCACGAATGGCACGCCGACCGATTGCGTGCACATCGCCCTGACCGGCATGTCCGATGCGCTGCCCGACCTGGTCGTCTCCGGCATCAACAATGGCCAGAACATGGGCGATGACACTCTGTATTCCGGCACCGTCGCCGCCGCCACCGAAGCTTTCCTGTTCGGCCTGCCCGCAATCGCCTTCTCGCAAGTGCACAGTGGCTGGGCTCACGTGGATTCGGCGGCGCGCGTGGCGCGCGACATCGTCGAGCGCTACGCGGCCGGCGGCTTCGACATGCTCGATGCGCCATTCCTGCTGAACGTGAACATCCCGAACCTGCCTTACGACGAGATCGGCCCCTTGACCCCGACCCGCCTGGGCCGCCGTCACCAGGCCGAACCCGTGGTGCGGGCCCAGGATCCGCGCGGGCGCGAGATCTTCTGGATCGGCGCCCCAGGCGCCTGCCGCGATGCGGGCGAGGGCACCGATTTCCATGCAACGTCGCTGGGCCAGGTCTCGATCACGCCGCTGCAGATCGACCTCACCCATAAGACCCAGCTGGCGCGGCTGGCGGGAGGCCTGGCATGAAGGACGCCCGTCCGAACTTTCCGCTGCCGCTGTCGTCGGTGACGAGCGGCGTGCGCAAGCCAGGCACGCCGGCGCCGGTCGCCACGCCGCAGACCGCCACCCGCAACGCCGCCCTTGGCGCCAAGCCGCAACCGGCGGCCGCGCCGGCGCCGCGCGCGCCAGGTTATGTGCAGGTAGCGAGCAGCGCCCCGGCCGCCCAGCGTTCCGACCTGGCCGCCACCGAGGCGGTGCGCCGCGCGATGGTGACGCGGATCGCGCGCCAGGGCGTGAGCGACCCCACGGTGTTGGCGGCGATGCAGACCGTGCCGCGCCACCTGTTCATCGAACCGGCCATGTCGGCCCAGGCGTATGTCGACGCCTCGCTGCCGATCGGCCACCAGCAGACGATTTCGCAACCCTATATCGTCGCCCGCATGATCGAAGCGATGTGCGCCGGCGCCAAGCTGGGTCGCGTGCTGGAGATCGGCACCGGCTGCGGCTACCAGGCCGCGGTCCTGTCTTTCGTCGCGAAAGACGTGTACTCCATCGAGCGCATCAAGCCTCTGCACGAGCTGGCGAAGACCAACCTGCGCCCCTTGCGCCTATCGAACCTGCGTTTGCAGTATGGCGATGGTATGCTAGGCTTGGCTCAGGCTGCGCCGTTCGATGGCATCATCCTCGCGGCCGCCGGGCTCGAGGTGCCGCGGGCCCTGCTCGAACAGCTGGCCATCGGCGCGCACCTGGTGGCGCCGGTCGGCGCCCAGGTGCAGCACCTGCATCGCATTACCCGTACCGGCAAAGCCGAGTGGACCAGCGAGACGCTGGAAGCGTGCCATTTCGTGCCGCTGCGCCCCGGTACCATCTGAACAACCAAACCTAGAGGGCCGCCAGGCCCGCCGTACGCCGATAAGACAATAGAATGCCAATGACACAAGCACCGCGTTTAGCCCTCCTGACGATCCTCATCGGCCTCGTGGCCGGTTGCTCCACCACTACCCGCCAGGCGCCTGTCGTCGAGCGTCCTGCCACGGCCACCACCCACACCCGCCCGGCGCCTGCACGCGTCGAAGAGGCGCCCAAGCAGGACGAGCGCGGCATGTACACCGTGCGCAAGGGCGATACCCTGCTGCGTATTTCCCTCGACTTCGGCCAGAACTACCGCGACCTGGTGACCTGGAACAACCTGGCCAATCCGGACGACATCAAGGTCGGCCAAGTGCTGCGCGTGACCCAGCCGGATGGTGAACGCACCGCCAATGTGCAGACCCAGCCGGTCCCGATGCCGCCGTCGTCGACCGTGCCGCGCAAAACCGAGCCGCGCGCCGACAAGACCCCGTACACCGAAGGTAAAGTGGCCGAGACCCGTCCTGGTGTCACGCCGCCGGCCACCACCCCGGTTGCGCCGGTCATTCCGCCCGTCGCCACCGACGAGGCGCGCCTGAGCTGGATGTGGCCGTCCGAAGGCCGCGTCGTCGCCACCTTCGACGATGGCCGCAACAAGGGCATCGATATCGCCGGCAAGCTGGGCCAGCCGGTGGTTGCCGCCGGTTCGGGCAAGGTAATGTACGCTGGCAGCGGCATCCGCGGTTATGGTAATCTCGTCATCGTCAAGCACAGCAACAGCCTGTTGTCGGCGTATGCCCACAACCGCAAGATCACGGTCAAGGAAGGCGATAATGTCGCCAAGGGCCAGGTCATCGCCGAAATGGGCGATTCCGACGCCGACGTGGTCAAGTTGCACTTCGAGATTCGTCAGCAGGGCAAGCCGGTCGACCCGACGAGGTTCTTGCCCGTTCGTTAGGAACGGTATGACGCAGCCGCCGCACTCGCTGGACCAGGATGAAACGGATGAATTTCCGGATGAGCCGGAAAGCGAGAGCGTGCAACCTGCAGAGCATGGCGACGGCGTCGATGGCACCGCCGCCAGCGCCGGCAGCGAGACGGTCGACGATCTGCGCAAGGTCTTGCAGGCCGAGCTTGCGACCGACACCACCCAGCACTACCTGAACCAGATCGGCGCCCGCGCGCTCCTGACAGCGCCCGAGGAAGTCCACTTCGCCACCCTGGCCAAGGCCGGCGACTTCGCCGCGCGCCAGAAGATGATCGAGCATAATCTGCGTCTGGTCGTCTCGATCGCCAAGCACTACATCAACCGCGGCGTCGTCCTGCTCGACCTGATCGAGGAGGGCAATATCGGCCTGATGCGCGCCATCGACAAGTTCGAGCCCGAGCGCGGTTTCCGCTTTTCGACCTACGCCACCTGGTGGATCCGCCAGAGCATCGAGCGCGCCATCATGAACCAGGCGCGCACGGTGCGCCTGCCGGTGCACATGGTGCGCGAACTGAACG
>Ga0265780_10010664_pt1 | contig 10933 bp, 8 predicted proteins | sample P1T30metagenome_FD_192432 | JGI IMG/M metagenome (GOLD analysis project Ga0265780, IMG submission 192432) | Plant litter microbial communities from East Loma Ridge, Irvine, California - P1 T30 | ecosystem: Environmental > Terrestrial > Plant litter > Unclassified | place: USA: California... | reverse complement strand
GATGTCCGTCCGCGAGGACGCCTGCCGAGGGTTCTCGGTCGGCGCGGTACCACCTCGCTTGCCGCCCCTGGCGGGACGACCTCTCTGCTGCGGCTGTGACGGGCCTGCCCCGCTCGGTTCTAGTGACGCCCCCTGCCCCTGGTCGGGACGGGCGGCGCGTTCTGCCGAGTGCTCCCCGGTGATGGCCGGATCAGTGCTCGTCCATCATACGAGCCGAGGAGGCGCGGCGCGATCAGGTGCAGGGAGTGCAGAATCGGCACCATGACCCACGATGCCGCCCCGGCGCCCGCGACGACCGAGGCCTCGGCCGCCCCGAAGCCCGAGAGCACGACGACGGTGATCGTCGCGTTCCTCGCGAACCTGCTCATCGCCGTGGCCAAGACCGTGGCGGCGTTCCTCACCGGGTCGGCGTCGATGGTGGCCGAGTCGGCGCACTCGTGGGCGGACACCGGCAACGAGATCTTCCTGTTCGTGGCCGACAAGCGCGGCGTGAAGCAGCGGGACGACGACCACCCGCTCGGGTACGGCAAGGAGACCTATGTCTGGTCGATGTTCGCGGCCTTCGGTCTCTTCACCGTCGGCGCGGTCGTGTCGATCCAGCACGGCATCTCGCAGCTCGGGGCGGAGGAGGCCGCGGAGGACTACCTGGTGAACTACGTCGTGCTCGGGGTGGCGTTCCTGCTCGAGGGCACGTCGTTCCTCCAGGCCCTGCGCCAGGCACGCGGCAGCGCCAGGGCGGGTCAGGTGCCGACGCTGCGCTTCGTGCTGCGGAGCTCGAACTCGACCCTGCGCGCCGTCTTCGCCGAGGACGCCGCGGCCCTCGTCGGCCTCGTCATCGCGTTCCTCGGGATCTTCCTGCACCAGGTCACCGGCTCCGCCGTGTTCGACGCCGTGGGGTCGATCCTCGTCGGCGTGCTGCTCGGGGTCGTCGCCCTCGTGCTCGTCGACCGCAACCGGCGGTTCCTCGTGGGCGAGAGCCCGAGCGACGAGCTCGAGACGACGGTGCTCGAGCGCCTGCTGGCGCGCCCCGAGATCGCCCGCGTGACCTACCTGCACACCGAGTTCGTGGGCCCGAGCCGCCTGTACCTCGTGGCCGCGGTCGACATGACGGGCGACGACACCGAGGAGCACGTCGCGGTGGCCCTGCGCCGCGTCGAACGCGAGCTCGAGGAGCACGACGTCGTCGAGGAGGCGGTGCTCACCCTGTCGACGCCGGACGAGCCGAGCCTGCTGCCGCGTCGCTGACGTCCGCCCACTCCGCAGGAGGGCCCGCCTCCGAGCAGGAGACGGGCCCTCCGTGGTCGCGCGTCCGGCGCTGCCGTCGCGGGTCAGGCGCGGCGGCGACGACGTCCGAGCAGCGCTGCGGCGGAGCCGAGCACGAGCAGCGCGAGGCCGGCGAGCGCCGCGTCCCCGGCGTGGTCCGCACCGGTGTGGGCCAGGACGTTCCGCGGGGCGGGGCGGGCGGCGCGCGGGACGAGCGATGTGTCGTTCGCCGCGGGGACGACGACCGGACCCACCCGGGGCGCCCTCACTGTCAACTGGACGACGGGCGCCTCGACAGAGGAGACGGGCGTGGCGAACTGCGGGTCGTACTGCACCACCGTGAACAGGTAGCTGCCCGGCAGATAGGCGCCCGCGATCTTCCAGTGCCCCGAGGAGTCGACCACGATCGGGTAGTCCGAGGGGACGATCTCGCCTCGGGCGTTGCGGGCCCGATAGTCCTCCAGTTCGGCGGCGGTCCCGATGAAGGGGAGCAGCACCGCTCCCGGCACGCCCGTCCCCTCGGCGACGACGCCGACGTACCCGTCGAACCCGGGAGCGTCGGTATCGAAGACCGCGCCCGAGGTCGGCGACGACACGACGGGCGCCGGCAGGGCGGAGGCCTCCACGACCGTGAACGGCGCGCCCTGGACGCTCGGCGACGACTGGCGGATCAGCCCGCCCTCGTCGAGGTGGTCCTGCAGCGCGGAGACGCGGAAGGCGCCGACGGGCGCCGGCACGGTGGTGGCCCACGAGCCGTCGGCCCCCACCACGACGGCCCCGTCGTAGTCGACGACCTCGGTGCCGACGAGGATGAACCGGACGACGGCACCGGGCGTGCCCGTCCCCGAGACGGGGACACGGGCGGCCGGGCCGTCGAACGGCGAGCTCGCGCCCGGCACCGCCGCGAAGACAGCTCCGGAGGCAGGGCCGTCGAGCGTGGGGGCCGGCGCCGTGACCGCGACGAGCCGGACGCCGAGCGCGGTGCTCGCCGCCGACCGCTCGCTGAGGACGACACCGGCAGGATCGACGACCTGCTGGCTCGCGGCGTACAGCCAGTCCCCGCTCTCGAGGAGGACGGTGACCGCCCAGCCCCCCTCGGCGTCGGCGGTGGTCGTGACGGGCGCCTGGGACGCACTGTCGGTCTCGTCCCGGACGAAGGTCACCTCGACCCGCGCGCCCGGGAGCGCAGCTCCGCCGACGGTGAGGGGGACACGAGTACCGACGGCACCGCCCGCCGCGTCGACCGAGACGAAGTCCGACCCGGGTGCCTCGATGACGGGGGCCGCCGGGGCAGGGTCGAGCGCCAGCGCGGCGGCGCCCGTCGGCTGCGACTCCGCGGGGTCGGACGACCCGGCATCGGCGAGCGGCGAGCCCGGCACGGGAACGTCGGCGACCGTCCCTGGCGCCGCGGGGGGCGCCTCCTCGGTCTCGGGCTGCGCCGGCGTCTCGGTCGGCGCAGGCGACTCCGACGACTCGGCCGCCTCCGCGGCGGGCTCGGCCGGAGCCTGCGCGACCGTCGTCGGCACCTCGGCGGCAGCCGCCCCCGCGGCCGCCGTGAACCCTCCCGCGGTCAGCGTCACGGCGGTCGCGAAGGCCAGGAGCGCCCTCATGTCGTTCTTCATGTCGTGGTCTCTCGTCGTGGGTCGGCGACGGGCCGCCTCGCCCCGACCCACCCCCGAGCGAACGGCCGGGGAGATGCGGATCTCCCCTCCTCGGACCATAGGCCCGGACGCCGGGCCGGCGGGGGCCCGTGACCGAGTCGTGACGCGATGTCATCCTCTCGTCGGAGGGGGCCTCATCCTCGTGGACCTGCCCCGCGTCGCCCGACGCCCTCCCGGCCCGGTCTTCGCCCAGGGGACAACGCCCGGCGCTCTCCGAGGGAGCCCCTGTAGCGTCGATCCGTGCGCACGATGATCAGGCTGGCCAAGGCCCACCCCTCCGCCGTCCGGTTCCTCGTCGTCGGCGGCATCGGCTTCGTCATCACCATGGTGATCAACTACGGGCTCAAGTTGTTCGTCATCCCCCAGCACCCGGTCACCGCTCTCGCGCTCGGCATCATCGTCGCGACGGTCGTCTCGTACTGGATGAACAAGAAGTGGTCGTTCGACGACCGCGGCGACCGCCACACCGGCCAGGAGATGCTGCTCTTCGTCGTCGTCAGCGTCGTCGGCGTCGGCATCAACTCCGCGCCCCTCTACCTCTCGCGCTACGGTCTCGGCCTCGAGGTGCCGACCGTGACCCGCACGACGCAGGAGATCGCCGACTTCGTCAGCGGCCCCGTCATCGGCACCATGCTCGCCATGGTCTTCCGCTACTGGGCCATGAACAAGTGGGTGTTCCCGAAGCGCGCCCAGCTCGACGACGTGCTGTCGCCCGTCTCGCCGTCGACGGCCTCCACCCCGACCGTCTAGCTCTCGACCGCCCGGCCCCGGGCCGCCGGGCCGCCGGCACCTCGTCCGTCGACGACGGCCGCTCGCTCCAGGCCGTCGGCCACGGGGGCCAGTGCCTCGGCCACCTCCTCGTCGAGGGCCCGTCTGCCGACTCCTGCCCGCGCCCACGTCACCACGGCGGTGCTGGCCGCCGCCGTCAGGGCCGACGCGGCGACCTCGGTGCGCAAGTCGTCCCGAGCCGCCGCCCCCGCCTCCGCGAGGAACGACGCCACCGTCGACCTGACCCTCACGAGCCGCACCGCAGCCGAGGCCACGAGGTCGTCCCCCAGCCCCATCGCGTCCGACTGCGTGAGCGCCCACGGCACCCTGTCGGCCGGGTGCTGCCGCGCCACGGCGACGAGCGCGGCCTCGACCCTGCGGACGGGCGAGAGACCCGAGGAGGCGCGGAGCGCGTCCCCGAGACCGGCGACGCTCGCGTCGAGGTCGAGCCAGAACATGTCGGCCTTCGACTCGAAGTAGTTGAAGAACGTGCCGCGGCTGACGCCCGCCCGCTGGGCGATCTGGTCGACGGTCGTGCGCACCCAGCCCTGCTCGAGGAACAGCTCGGCCGCGGCGTCGGCGAGGACGTCCGCCGACGAGCGGCGAGGCCGACCCGAAGGCCGACCGGTGCGGGGTCCCGTCTCGCCTGACATGGGGTCCATCATGCCGCTAGACTCGTCCACGGCCTTCTTGTACCGAGTGCAACAAGCCCTCTGATCTCGTCACCCACCCCCCGGAGCCCCATGCGCACGCGCTCTCTCCCCTTGCTCGCCCTCGCCTCGGCCGGTGCCCTGCTGCTCGCGGGCTGCACCGCGGGCGGCGACGCCTCCGAGGACGGCGGCCCGGTCGCCGGCGGCACGCTCACCTACGCGACCGGCGACGCCGAGCCCACCTGCCTCGACCCCCACGTCGGCGGCAACTACCCGCAGGCCCTCGTCTCGACCCAGTACCTCGAGTCGCTCGTCTCGAAGGACTCCGACGGCGAGATCGTCCCCTGGCTGGCCGACTCGTGGGAGGAGTCGGACGACGGCCTCAGCTGGACCTTCACCCTGCGCGACGGCGTCTCGTTCACCGACGGCACCCCGTTCGACGCCGCCGCCGTCGCCGCGAACGTCGCCCACCTGCAGGACCCGGAGACGCTCTCGTCGACCGGCTACCTCGCCCTGCAGAAGGTCGCCGGCGTCGAGGCCGTGGACGCACGGACCGCGCGCTTCGACCTCAGCGAGCCCGACAGCGCCCTGCTCGAGTCGCTCACGCAGCCCTGGCTCGCCATGGAGTCCCCCGAGGCCCTGCAGCGCCCGCAGGACGAGAACTGCGAGTCGCCGGTCGGCACCGGGCCCTTCGTCGTCGAGTCGTGGACGAAGCAGGACAGGGTCGTGCTGACGCGCAACGACGACTACTCGTCGCCGCCGGCCGACGCCGGGCACGAGGGCCCCGCGCACCTCGACGAGGTCGTCTGGCGCTTCATCCCCGACTCCGCGGCGCGCTACGCCGCGCTCCAGGCCGGGCAGGTCGACGTCATCGACAACGTGCAGCCGGACACCCTCGTCGCGGCCGGGAAGGACGACTCGCTCGACGAGATCGACGCTCCCCGCCCCGGCGCTGCGAACCGCATCGAGCTCAACTCGGGCAAGGCGCCGTTCGACGACGAGCGCGTCCGCCAGGCGTTCATCACCGGCGTCGACGTGAACGACGGGATCGACTCGCTGTTCTTCGGCACCGCCGACCGTTCCTACTCGCCCCTGTCGAGCGTCGAGCCCCTGGCCTGGTCGGACGAGTCGCTCTTCGACGTCGATCCCGACGCCGCCGGCGACCTGCTCGACGAGGCCGGGTGGACCGGACGCGACGCCGACGGCTTCCGCACCAAGGGCGGCGAGCGCCTCTCGCTCGAGTTCCCCGTGAGCACGAACCAGTCCATCCCGGCCGAGCAGTCGCTCTTCGAGCAGATCCAGGCGGGAGCGAAGCAGCTCGGGATCGAGGTCGTGCTCTCGCCGCTCGACCTGTCGAGCTGGTACGGCGCCCTGGCCGAGAACGACTACGACCTCGTCAGCGCCCCCTACACGAAGGTCGGCCCCGACGTGCTGCGCATCCTCTACGACACGGCGGGCATCACGCCCGCCCCGAGCGGCTACTTCGCCAACCTCGCGCAGCTCAGCGACCCCGAGCTCGACCAGCTGCTGACCGACGCCGCCGCGACGACCGACCCCGACCAGCGTGCGGACCTGTACGAGCAGGCGCAGCGGACCATCCTCGAGAGCTACACCGTGCTGCCGCTCTACGACCAGCAGAACCACTACCTCGTGCGCTCGTCGGTGACCGGCGTCCGCGCCCTGCCGCCGGTCTCGGCCGTCACCCTGTATGACGCTTCCCGCACCGACTGAGCCGGGGGGCGACGCCGCGGCGATCCGCGCCTCCTCGACCGCTCCCCCCACCACCGACGACGCGTCGTCCCCGTCGCCCGTGACCCCGGGGCACAGGAGGCGCGGCCGCGCGACTGCGGTGGCCCGGTGGCTCGTCGGTCGCGTCGTCGGCGGCGTGGTGGTGCTCTGGGCCGTGGCGACGATGGTCTTCTTCGCCATCCGCCTCGTGCCGGGCGACCCTGCCGAGGCGATCCTCGGCGGCCCGGGGTCGCAGGCCTCCGCGGAGGCGCTGGCGCTGGTGCGCGAGCAGTACGGGCTCGACGACCCGCTCCTCCTGCAGTACCTCGCCCAGCTCGGTCGTCTCGCGACGGGCGACCTCGGCACGTCGTACTCGCTGCGGACCGACGTGGGCGGGCTGCTGCTCGACCAGCTGCCGGGCACGATCGTCCTCGCGGCCTGCGCGCTCGTCGTGGCCTGGCTGCTCGCGCTCGGCACGGCCTGGTGGGCGACGCTCGGCGGACGCGTGGCCGCCGCGGTCTCGTCGGGGCTCGAGGTCGTGGCCGCCGCCGTCCCGCACTTCTGGCTGGGCAGCGTCCTCGTGCTGGTGCTCAGCACCCAGCTCGGCCTGCTGCCCCCGGTGAGCACGGGCACGCCGATCGGGCTCGTCCTGCCCGTCGTGACCCTGGCCGTGCCCGTCGCGGGGTTCCTCGGCCAGGTGACGCGCGACTCCCTGCTCGACGCGGCGTCGTCGCCGTTCGCCCTCTCGGCCCGTGCCCGGGGCGAGTCGATCTCGGGGCTGTTCCGCCGGCACCTCCTCCGGCACGCGGCCCTGCCCGGCCTCGCCCTCTCGGGCTGGGCCTTCGGCTCGTTGCTCAGCGGAGCCGTCGTCGTCGAGTCGGTCTTCGCCCGCCCGGGCCTCGGCCGCACCCTGCTCGGCGCCGTCACCCTCCGCGACATCCCGCTCGTCACCGGGGTCGCCCTCGTGTCGGCGTTGTCGTACGTCGTCGTCGTCGCGCTCGGCGACCTGGCCGAGCGGCTCGTCGACCCTCGGGTGCGGGCCTCGTGACCCCCCTGCCCCGGCTGCGCGCCCCCGAGGTCGTCGCGGCCGTCGCGCTCGGGCTCGTCGTCGTCGCGGCGGTCGCCCCCGGGCTGCTCGCCCCCGCGGACCCGCTCGCCGTCGCGCCCACCGACGCGTTCACGGCGCCGTCGCTCGCGCACCCGTTCGGCACCGACGAGTCCGGCCGCGGGATCTTCACGCGCATGGTGCACGGAGCAGGGGCGAGCCTCTCGATCGGCGCCGCCGCCACCCTGATCGGCACGGGCCTCGGCGTGCTGCTCGGCGTGGCCGCCGGGTTCGGGGGCGGCCGCCTGCCCGGGCGAGCGGCGGACGCGGCCGTATCGCGCCTCCTCGAGGTCATGTTCGCGCTGCCCGGCCTGCTGCTCGCGCTCGTGGTCATCGCCTTCACGGGACCGGGCGCCGTGCCCGCCACGGTCGCGGTGGGACTCGCGACGGCGCCGGGCTACGCCCGCATCGTCCGCAGCCAGGTGGTGCGCGTGCGGCGCTCGGCCATGGTCGAGGCCGCCGTCGTGCTCGGCCGGCGTCCGGGGACCGTGCTCTGGCGGCACGTCCTGCCGAACGCCCTGGCCCCGGTCGTCGTCCTCGCGACCCTCGGGCTCGGCCAGGCCGTGGTCTGGGCCTCGTCGCTGAGCTACCTGGGCCTCGGGGCGCCCCCGCCCGCGCCGGAGTGGGGAGCCATGCTGTCGGCGGGGCGCCTCTACGTCACGAGCGCCTGGTGGATGACGGTGTTCCCCGGGCTCGCCGTCGTGCTCACCGCGGCCGCGGCGACGGTGCTGGGCCGCGGCCTCGCGCGCCGGGGCGGAGGCGCACCGTGACGGCCGCCGCTCCCCTGCTCGTCGTCGACGACCTCCGGGTCTCGTTCGGCGCCGGGCCCGTCGTCGACGGCGTCTCGTTCGTCCTCTCGGCCGGCGAGTGCGTCGCCGTGGTCGGCGAGTCCGGCTCGGGCAAGAGCGTCACGGCGCGCGCGCTGCTCGGCCTCACCGGGGGTGCCGTCGCCTCCCGCCGCCTCGTGCTCGGCGACACCGACCTCGCCGCCCTCGGCGAGGCGGGCTGGCGTCGCGTCCGCGGGGCCCGGATCGGCCTCGTGCTGCAGGACGCCCTCGTCTCGCTCGACCCGCTCCGGCCGATCGGCCGCGAGATCGACGACGCCCTGCGCCTCCACACGCGGCTCACGCCCCCGCAGCGACGAGCACGGGCCCTGGAGGCGCTGGCCGAGGTGGGCATGCCCGACCCGGAGGCGCGGCTCGGCTCGCGATCGGGCGAGCTGTCGGGCGGGCTGCGGCAGCGCGCCCTCATCGCCGCCGCCCTCGCCGTCCGGCCCGAGCTGATCGTGGCGGACGAGCCGACCACCGCGCTCGACGCCGAGGTGCAGAGCGTCGTCGTCGACAGGCTGAGGGCGCTCCGCGACGGGGGCACGGCCGTGCTCGTGATCAGCCACGACCTCGGGGTGGTCCGCCGGCTGGCCGACCGCGTCGTCGTGATGCGGCAGGGCGAGGTCGTCGAGACCGGCCCGACGGCCGAGGTGCTCGACGCCCCGCAGCACGCCTACACGCGGATGCTCGTCGCGGCGCTGCCCGGCGGCGCACCGCGCGGGTCGCGCCTGTCCGCGCCCGCGCCCGCAGCCGTGCCCGCCGCCGCGCCCGCCCCGGCCGGGCACCGCCGAGTGGACGGAGCACCGCGCACTGCGGCGGTGCATCGTCCACTCGGCGGTGTCGCGGCGGCGCCGGCCAGCGGCGTCGGGGCCGTACCGGCCGACGGCGTCACCGCGTCCGCCCCGGCCGACGGCCGGCCCGTCGTCCTCGCGGCGGCCGGCCTCCGCCGCGTGTTCCCGGCGCGCGGCGCGGCCCCCGACCGCGTCGCCGTCGACGACGTCTCCCTCGAGCTGCGCGCGGGCGAGACTCTCGGCCTCGTGGGCGCCTCCGGGAGCGGCAAGACGACGACCGCGCGCCTCCTGCTGGGTCTCGACGAGCCCGACGGGGGCAGCGTCGAGCTGCTCGGCGAACCGTGGGCTCCGCTGCGCGAACGCGACCGACGTGCCCGCCGCGCCCTGCTGGGCGCGATCTACCAGGACCCGGCCAGCTCGTTCGACCCGCGGCTCCCGGTCGGCCGCCTCCTCGCCGACGCCCTCACGGACGGCGACCGCACCCGGGCCGGCCGCGGGGCGCTCCGCGACCAGGTGGTCGAGCTGCTCACCCGTGTCGGTCTCGCGCCCGACCTCGCCGACCGGGGCACCGCCTCCTTGTCCGGGGGGCAACGGCAGCGGGTCGCGATCGCCAGGGCCCTGGCGCCGCGGCCCCGCGTGATCGTCTGCGACGAGCCGGTGTCGGCCCTCGACGTCTCGGTGCAGGCGCAGGTGCTCGACCTGCTCGACGACCTGCAGCGGCAGGACGGCCTCGCCTACCTGTTCATCTCGCACGACCTCGACGTCGTCGGGCACATGGCCGACCGCGTCGCCGTCATGCAGCACGGGCGCGTCGTCGAGCAGGGCCGCACGAGCGAGGTCTTCTCCGCGCCGCAGCACGAGCACACCCGGGCCCTGCTGGCCGCCCGGCCCTGAGCCGTCACGCGCTGTCGGGGGCGCAGGCGGCACGACGAAGGAGGCGGGACCGAGCACCGCTCGACACCCGCCTCCTGCAGATCCATGGTCAGCCGGTCAGGCCCCCGTCGTCCTCGCGGACGTGTCGGACGCTCCGGACGCCTCGCCGTCGGCCGGCGGCCGGACGACCTGGATCGGCCCGGACTCGGCGAACGCGAGGGCCCAGTCCGACTTCGACACGTCGCTCGACTCGTCCGAGTACGCCGCGATCAGCTCGCGCGCCTCGTCGTCGGTGGCCACCGTCGGCCCGGAGCCGAGCAGCGGCTCGTTGGCGGTCTCCTTGGTGAACGAGACCGCGACGAGGCCGATCACGGCGGCGGCCATCAGGTAGAAGGCGGGGATGTCGTGCGCCCAGCCGAAGCCCTCACGCTCGGCCCAGACCACCAACGCCTCGGTGGCGAGGGGCGTCGTGCCGCCGAACAGCGAGACCGACACGTTGAACGCGATCGCGAGAGCGCCGTAGCGGATGATCGTCGGGAACAGCGCCGGCAGCGTCGAGGGCATCGTCGACGTGAAGGTGACGAGCACGAGACCGAGCACGAGCAGGCCCCCGAACGACAGCACGCCGTTCTCGCTCTGCACCATGCGGAGCGCCGGGAACGACAGCACGAGGAACCCGATGCAGCCGGCGAACAGCACGGGCCGACGGCCGAAGCGGTCGCTGAGCCGGCCGCCGAACGTCATGACGAGCATCATCAGCACCATCACGACGATGATGAAGAGCAGCCCGCTCGTGGCGTCGCGGCCGAGGGTGTTCGACAGGTAGGTCGGCATGTACGACAGGAGCATGTAGTCGGTGACGTTGAACACGAGCACGAGGCCCACGCAGACGAGCAGCGCCCGCCAGTTCTCGCGGAAGAGCTTCAGGAACGGCACCTTCTGGTGCTCGCGCTCCGACGCCTCCGCCTGCTGCTTCCGGAACGCCGGGGTCTCCTCGAGCTTGAGCCGCAGGTAGAGGCCGATCAGGCCGAGCGGGCCCGCGACGATGAACGGGATGCGCCAGCCCCAGCCGAGCAGCGCCTCCTCGCTCAGGCCGAGCTGCAGGGCCGTCACGAGCGAGGCGCCGAGCACGTAGCCGCCCAGGGTGCCGAACTCGAGCCACGAGCCCATGAAGCCGCGGCGCTTGTCGGGCGAGTACTCGGCGATGAAGGTCGCGGCGCCGCCGTACTCGCCGCCGGTCGAGAAGCCCTGCAGGAGGCGCGCCAGC
>Ga0265780_10010663_pt1 | contig 10933 bp, 12 predicted proteins | sample P1T30metagenome_FD_192432 | JGI IMG/M metagenome (GOLD analysis project Ga0265780, IMG submission 192432) | Plant litter microbial communities from East Loma Ridge, Irvine, California - P1 T30 | ecosystem: Environmental > Terrestrial > Plant litter > Unclassified | place: USA: California... | reverse complement strand
GCCGTTTCAGCAGGGTTGATTCCTGACGGGCCGGCGGCTGGCGCGGGCAACAAAAAACCCGCGGTCTCGATGAAAATCGCGGGTTCGATGAATTTCCTGAAACTTGCTGGTGGTGCTCCGGCCGGAATCGACGAGTTGGCCGAAAGCCGCATGGTTGCTGGGTTTTCGTTGCGGGCTCGTCTGTGGCATGGATGCACCTGTGGATGCTCAATCGTTTCTGTTACAAGTGCGGTTTTCCAGTGTGGAATACCGCAGATCACTTTGACCCTCGCTGCAAGTTTAGGTTCACTGAAGCGCGGGCCGAAACGCAACGTCGAACCGTTGCGCCAACTCGACCAGGCGCCTGTCTAGTGACCACAAGCGTGATCCTGGCGTGAGCAGCGTCGATGCCAACAGAGCAAGGTCGACCACACCACATTTAAGGCCGTACAGCTTTTCGCGCTCGATGAGACTCCGTATGAGACTCCGTACTTCACCCAGCGTCGCCTGACGCGCTTGTGGCAAGGTCGCGATATCGGTCAGGGTATGGGACCGTGGCGCCGGCGGTGTGCCGCAAGCGAGTTCGGTCACGATCAGCGGGTGCGACAAGGCTAGGTCGAGTATCAGCAGGCTGAGTAGATTCTCGTTCTGATTGTGGAGTGGTCTACCCATACCGAGGTATCGACCAGCACACCCGTCATTTTGCTGGCTCGCTCGACCGCCGCGGGATGTTTGCCATGTCAGATGCTGCGCTGCCGAGGCTGGCAAGACGCCCCGCAGCCTGCATGCGGACGAAGGTTTTGATTGCTTAACGAAACAGGTCGGCCTTGTCCATTTCTGAGTCCGCCATTTCCAACGCCTTCTCGTACAAAGCGTCGTCGATAGTCACTGTAGTTCGATTTCTTGCGCCGGGCTCAAATGTGAAGGAATTTGTATCAGAGAGAGCATCTTCACAAGCGATCTAAGATTGGACGCGGTATCGGTTCCTTGAGAAAGATTGTTTGCTCCCCCTTTTGTGGACTCTCGCCCTCCAGGCATCGCAGCTCTAACTCGTTTATGCTTTGCAGTGTACGGCAGCAGCCGACCCTTAGCGGTCATCACGTTCGTCGTACGTCCATTTCACCTTTTCGATTGTTAATAACATAGTGAACTTCGCAGCATACGCGGTATTCCGAAAATAAACTATCCAAGGTCTTATGCAATTCTTTTGCCCACTCAAGGCGGTTCGCATTTCTCTCGAAAAATTTGCGGACATCCTCAGGGCTGTCACGAAGATGAAATACGCTGTTGCGGAACTTCCTGAGAGAATCAGAATGCAATTTGATGATTTTGCCTAGCACATCCGATAGTGGAACTATTTCTTTAAACGGGTCTGGACGTTCTTGCAAGAGAAGATTTCTCATGTTTAATTTTTTTATAGCCTCGCAGACTACACCGAGGTAACCAAGCCAAGAGAAGAAGTAGATTCGCATCTGAATTTCGTCATTGCGACTTAATCTGCCAAATCTGTCCCACTTTCGATTAAGCTTGTGATAATTTCTTAACATCAAATCAGCCGCAAGAAAATAATGAGTGTAAAGATTCAACACCCGATCCTGGCTAGCGCTTGGAAGCTTGTCTCCTGGGAGCCTTGAATCAATATCTACCGCGAGTTCTCGTGTGCCATTAGTTAAATAGTAGAGGCAGCTTCCCGAATAAAGCAGCTCGCCAGACTTCGTAGCTACGTTAAACGCCAGCTTAATTTCTTCTGGCGACCTGAACCCGTAGTTTAGATGGCCTTGGCCCGCAAACTGGGTAAGTCTCCAGAGGTCAAACCCATCAATTTCGCCGTCCTCTCCAAAATCGAAATCGACAGAACCTGTTTCGAAAATAACTTTGCAACCAGCTCCATGCTTGAAATACAGTACATCGCCATCGAGAATTCCTCTGGCCGGTATATTGGCTTGAATCCATGCAAACGCGCTGTATGGCATTTTTATGCCTGAGCGGTTCATCAATATCACTGCACGTTTAACGGTCGCCTGATACTCAGCGATCAGGCGCTGAAGGTTAGCATCCATCTGTGTTTCTTTAAATTTTTCCTCAATTGAGATAGCGCATTGGATTTGGCTAATGTCCGTATATGGACTCCTCCAGACTTGCAAACAATCCCTCTTCAGGCCGTGAGGTACGACTGCTCACGGATATCCGGTCTCGTACTGCTGCACCTGTGCCAGGCGCTGGACCCTGATGGGCTATTCGCGCGCCGGCTCCCTATCGCTTCTTCGGGCTAGGAGGCCTTAGACATTCTCGGGTTCTACGAGCGCCAGTTCGACCTGTTGGGCATCATGCGGCTTGTCATGCAATCGTAGTTCGGATGCTTCTAAATGGTAACGATACTGCTATTGCTGAGCTTACAAGGGTATCGGCTGATAATCCGTGCCTCTGCTCATCATAGCCCAAGCTATAGGCTATTGCTCAGGCATCGAAGGATTTGCTCGTCTCGGATGCAGTTCAGTTAGTAGAATAGCTTGCACATGCCAAAATAAGTTTTTGAAAGCCTCGAAACTATCTCGGGGCAACATTGGCACTATCTCGGCGGCAAAGGCAAGCTTCCCCCCAACAACCTCACGCGTCTCAGGCAAATCGCTTGTACGAGTTTCGATTAAAGGGTTGCCGTGCCGCCGAACACGAATTTCTAGTTCTGGGAATTTCATCTCCAACCCCTTTCCATCGTAAGTTCGTTTAGCCAAGTCCTCATCTCTAAACAAGAACTCAATAGGCAAATTTAGAAGTTTGGCATACGCCTCCCGCCCGGCAGGCACAGGTAGTACCATAGCCGCAGCCCGGCCTCCCCTTGAGACCTTTCCCGGTCGATACTTGGAGTCATGGCGATCAACGAAGTATGCGGGTAGTTTTTTATAGACGTCAATCCCTTCTTTGTCATTATCGAACAGCGCTAAGGCCGCATGAGGGCTGTCTGGACGCACACCAGAAATTAGCAATCCCAACACGTGTGCACCTCCTGCCCCTCCGTGATCGTCGCCGACGACATCGCACTCGCGAATGTTGAAGGGTTGCGGTTGATTACCAAATAATTTTTTATATGCGGTTTCCAAGATCATGCGATCAGTTTTTCCTTCGACATATAACACTGGTAGGGAATTTACACTCTGCGATTGGCGCAAAGCCATCAATTCTTTCTCTACTTCAGTCGGGATCGATACTTTTGTACGATCCTTGCCAAACATCTCGGAACACATTTTCCACTGTGCGCGGATCATTGGGTCATATTCGCCACTTATATCGAAGCGAGCATTTGCGGCATTCCAAAATTCCTCCCATTGGTGCTTTCTAGTCAGCATAAGAATATGACTTGGGATTTGAAACAAGTCCCACATGAGCATACTAATGAGCCGCGGTATGTCGTCTGTCCGCTTAAATTGAATGACCACGTCCAGCAACTCTAGGAGAACCGGCGTACCTGAGTCCGAAAGCCATAGATCTTCTGGCCACTCCTGGTCGCCGGGATACGACTTTGCGATGAGAGCGAAGACCTGTTCACATACATGAGGATTGGATTCTTCCTTTAAAATTCGACTCAAGCTAAGAATTGTGCTCATCTGTTTGGGGTCTGCTCCGAGTTCCATCAGGCAGTTTTCGAGTTCTCTCATCACATCTGAGAGAACCCAGTCATGACGATACAAGAATTCGAGACTTAGTATCGATTTACTGAAACCCTGTACAAGCACCTCCGCTTCGACAGGACCTTGCTCTTGTAGACTTGGTTGATTCTTGTCGGTCATAATTTCCAGAAATAATTAAGCCAGAGAATGCTGACTTCTTTAATCGACGTTAACAAACTATAAATGAACTTAGTATTAGGAATTAGCAGTAGGCATTACGTCGACTGCGGGGAAGGGGCTGAGTCGTACTGGTCCGTCAGGCGTGACGCGTGCTGCTCGTAGTAGAGAGTGACGGACATCGGCAAGTCGCGTTGCTGTTGAGCCAATAGTGATTGTAGTCTCGAACTGTTCAGAATATAGGATGTTGTGTCGAAGAAGCAACTATCATCGGAAGGAATCAACAGAAATTTCGTCATGACGAAACCGTCTTTTGTTCGTCATGACGAACTTCTGGGCTTGCTCGGCCGTGTACGACCGATCTCGATTGACCATTCCGATGTGACACGCGCAGCCCACGTTCGCGTGTCGGTAGACTGATGTACCCCGCAACCGTTCCAATGGGACTTGCCGATGCTTTTGTGAGCAGTCCGATCAAATAGCCGCTCCTTCGCTCCGAGAACAAACTTGTCAGGCCTGCCCTGATGGATCCATAGTGCGGTTGCGGGTTTTATTGTCACCTGGAATAGGTTCTAGGGCTTGAAATCAGGCCGGCTAGTACGGATGCACTGGACAACCCACTGCTCGACTTCGTCCTTGATCCACGCCGACGATCTACCCTGAAGCTTCACCGGTTTTGGGAAAGCTCCTTTTTTGATCGCCTCGTAGACGCTGCTGCGCGATCGCCCACAGATCGCTAATACCTCTTTTAGTCTGATGAATTGCACGCCCGGACGGGTGCTCGATGCACGGCGTTCGACAGCCGAGTTAAGCGTTTGTTGATCCATGGATGCCTCCCAAAATGAACGTCAACGGGACATCGGGGCGACGTCGTGCCATGCGTCAGATAGTGAATGCTCTCGTTTCTAAAGATGGACTTGAGAACGAGCTGCCTCGTACCCACGATGCACAGCCAGTCTGACGTCACATGGCTGCTGAGATATTGCGCTGGCACCTATGCGCGCTTCATAGTCGAAGACTCGGATGTATTGAAGACGGTTTTTCGAGGTTTGGTTTTGGAGGCAGGATAGACTAACGTCTTAAATTGTTAACCTTTGCGAACGAACAGCGGATTAAGCTAAACTTATCGAAGACGGTAAGGAACCAACGGTTCTGTACTGATGCCTGGTAGCAAGGCGCATGTTAAAGAAGAAGTGGTGCTTTAGCAAAGCTTTAAGCTAAATCGCTGTCGAATATTATCAGATCGTTAGAACCGGTTATCTCGCGGTTCAGTTGCTCAGTAGACTCTTGTGTTCCACGAACAAAGCATGGTCGCTTTGAACGGATTAGCTGTAAATATGAGTCAACAACTTCTAAGGGATCATCTTGCAGAAATCGCAAGATTGAAGATGTAAGATAATCTTCTCGTTGCTCAAATGCAAGCCATTTTCTGCCTAATTGCTCAGCGACGAAACCAGTGGTATTAGACCCAGCAAAGATATCGACAACTAAATCACCAGGATTTGTTAAGAATTTAATAAAAAATTCTGGCAGCTTTGACGGAAACCGGGCAGGGTGTACTGGTAGGCCGAGAGCTTTACAAAGTTTTATGTATTTCGAACTAGCTTCAGCTCCAGATATTTGAAGCAGGTTTGAGGGTATTGCTCCCCCATTGTCTCGGCCAAAAGTATTTCGAATGTGATGCCCAGAAGGGCGTCGAGCAGGCGAATAATACTTCTCAGGATCGTTGATAAGCTTTTTCATCTTATCAGAGTATTCGCTCAAAACTTTTGATACGTCCGCTTTAGGCCACTTCGACTTAGAAAGCCACCATATTGTATTTACGGAATCTTTAGTTCGTATTTTTCTTTTATTTACCCATTCGATTGGGCCAGGTAGTTTAGAAGGGTTATGCCAGAAAAACTCTTCCGCAAGATGAAAACCGACTTCATCACATAACTTTAAGAGAACTCGATAATTGTAAAGACTGCGAACGGGGGCGCCTTTCTGATAAGCACCTCCCAAGTCCAAAACAAATGAACCATCTGGTGTTAATTTTTTTAAAACTAACACAGCGAACTCCGCAAGCCATTCTACATAGTTGTGTTCGTCCTTGTTGCCATACTCTTTCTGTCGCTGTAGTGCAAACGGTGGAGACGTAACAACGAGGTTCACAGAATTGTCGGGCAGTGACGCAAGCATATTCAAAGCATCTACCGCGTAGGCAGAACCCAATCCTGTCTTATACAACGCAGCTTGCACGAATTGCAATTCCATCGTAGAATATAAATTGGACACTATACACTATAACTCTTTCTGAGTAAAGCGTCGCCTATATTAAAAAGGGATCGTATGACCAAGGTTGTTTCGTTCGTAAATCTTAAAGGGGGCGTCGGGAAGACTACCTTGGCTGTAACCTTTGCTACCTTTTGTGCGAAGAAGGGTAAAAAGACGTTGTTAATTGACGTGGATCCACAGACGAACGCGACGCTTTGGGTACTGGGGTTTGACGCATGGTCATTACATGCGAAAACTAAAGGTACGGTAGCTGATCTGTTAGGGGTGGCAGAGCATAAGAAGGCGGAGGGGAAAAAGAAGTCTGCATCCGATGTCATTGTAAAAAAGCCTGCAAATTTCGGCTTTGATATCATTCCTTCACATCTGGATCTCTTCACTATTGATCTAGATCTCGCGTCAGTTACGTTGAAAGAGCTAAAGTTGAAGAAGGCATTAGGCTCAATCATTGATAATTATGATTATATTGTCTTGGATTGTCCGCCTAACCTAACTATTCCTACTCAAAACGCTCTGGCGATTAGCACGCATTATGTCGTGCCAACTGCCTCGGACTATCTTTCTGCACTCGGGATAGGTCTCCTCATAAATCGAGTCGCTACCCTTGGCGAAGCACTTGATAACAAGCCCGAGTTAGCAGGAATCGCGTTAACGCGAGCAGGTAGCCGGAATAGTAGTGTCCGAGATGACATCGAAAATTCGCTTCGAAAAAACGCAGTTTTCGGTTCGGCTATGATAAAAGGGAAAATTATAGAGCGTCAGGATGTAATTACGTGTACTCAGGAGCGTCGCTCCGTGTTCGATTCTGGGAACTCAGATGTCGTTTACGAATTTAATCAAATGTGCAGTGCCCTTTTAACTAAGATCGGATAGGCTATGAAATCGCATGAAGTATCACATAGTCTCCAAGCGATTCTCTCGAGTCCGGAATTGGTGGACGCTATTAGATCAGGTAGTGACTTAGGAGAAAATATCTTAAAGGCGTTAGCTGAGGTCGCCGGAGTTTTGCAGCGAGGACCTAATGCTGAGCTTGAACATTTGTTTGGCGTGAAAAAGGGTGGGGACGTAGCTGCCAGTTTGAAGAGCTTAGTGGCATTATCAAAATATGATAAAAAGCGTTGGTTGACGCTTATCGATGAATTTGGCTTACCTATCGAGTTGAATATCAAAGCATCTAGCCGTGACATTGTCGGGAAGGTTTTGGCCTATCTGGATGCTCACCCTGAGGCTCTGCAGATACCTAAGAAGGCAAGGCAAAAGCCTGAGTCAGCGACGTTGGAGGATACTTTGAATAAACTTATAAATTTCAGATGAACGATTTTATTGAAAATCATCTTGGTTTTGAGAATCACCAAAATGAACAAGCTAATATCGCTTACCTTGAGCTAGGCAAGAGTTCTGAGCAATACTTGAAGAGTTATACAAAACTGTCAACGCTTCAGGCATGGAACGCTTATATTATGGAGGGTACTTTAAAACACCGAGTGTACTTATTTTATGTAGAGGCACAGAATGACGCTCTTCTGTCACATTTGCTTGCTCGGCAAGGCTTATGGCGGCCTGCTCTGCAATCTCTGAGAAGCTGCCTAGAAAACATTTTGGTTTGTCATTATTATGTTGATCATCCTGTTGAGCTAGCTCTTTGGGAGCTAGGCGAGCATCGGATAGGATTTGCTGAGCTACGAAACTATTTTGAGTCTCATCCAAATTTTCGTTCGATTAAAGACGTATCGATTTTGCCTTTTGCAGAACTAAAGGACGAATATGCTGAGCTTTCTAAAGCGGTGCACGGCTCGTCAAATATGTTTTTAATGGGGGATAAAGAAAAAGTTCCAAATGTTTACGTTCCGGATACTGTCTCACTTGGTCGTTGGTTAACTAGACAATCCCGTACGTTGAAGTTAATTAATCAGTTCCTGTTGATATTTTATAGGGGGAGATTGATGGGTACTGCCTACCCTATGATGCGAGTTTCTCTGCGAGAGATTTTTAGTGAAAAAATGCGCTCAAAGATAAAATCGGAGTTGAATATTACGCTCAGTTAAAATTTGAAAGCTTTGGTGCGATTTTTGTATTTCTCATGATTAAGCGACCAACCTGCACGCCCCTTCTTTCCCATAGGTGTTAAATGGAGTCTAATTGTCAGAAATGTCTCATTTCTTGTCATATGAAGGTTACTCCTGACACCGCTCTCGATGATCAGATAATTCAATCAGGTCTTCTATACCTAAAGATCGTATCGCCTTACGCGCCATTCTGATTACACTTAGTCTTACTTAGTATCTAAGTGTCGAGTCCCGTTCGATCATAAACCCGCTTAACGAATAATTCGGGCCGCTTCTGCTGCCATTCCTTGAGTGCGAGGATGGGTGTTTTACTGCCGATGGCGCGCTGTGGAATGTGGTGGTTGTACAGCTTCAAATAGTTCAGCAACGTGGCCTGCAGGTCGGCCCTGCTATCGAAGCGGGTTTGCTGCAGCAGTTCGTTGATTCGCCCGTTGAAACGCTCGACCATGCCATTGGTTTGCGGATGGCGCGGCGGTGCAAGCCGATGCTCGGCAGGCAGGGCTGCGCAGGCGACATCGAAAGCATGCTTGCCGCTGGGCTTCTTGTCTTTGGTAGCGAAGCGATCGGTAAATTGTGAGCCGTTGTCGGTCAGGATCTTGCTGATCTTGATGGGCGAGGCGAGCTTCAGGCGACGCAGGAAATCGACACTGCTTGCCTCGGTCATGTCGCCGTAGATGTGCATGAAAACCCAGCGCGTTGCACGATCGATGGCGACGAACAGGTAGCGGCGCGAGGTCTCATCCGGCATCTGCGGCAGGTACTTGATGTCGATGTGGATAAAGCCCGGTTCGTAGTCCTTGAAGGTCTTTTTCGGCGTAATCGTCTCTCCCTCGGCCGTTGCAATCAAGTCCGTCAGGCACGACATGCCTTCACGCTTGAGCAGGCGTGCAATGCCTGCACGCGAGACGGCCGGATTGATGTACTGTTTTGTGATGAACAGCAGGTCGTCAAGCGGCAGGTAGAGCGACTGGCGCAGGGCCAGGACAATGGCTTCCTGGGCTTGGCTCAGGGTGGTGTGCAGCGTGTGGGCGCGGTGCGAGCGATCCTGTACATCGTCGCGTCTCAGCCACTTCTGTGCAGTGGCGCGCGTGATGTTAAAAACCCTGGCGGCTTCTCTGGAAGACAGGCCGGAATCCTTGATCTCCTGGCGGATCTTCGGGGTCGTACGGGCCTGCGGGTGAATGCGTGAACTCATACTGCCAATTGCTCCTGGTGCGATTGAATGCCGGGACTGCTGAACCCAGCAATCATGTCGACCAGCATAGCCTTTGCACGAAACAAAGGCCAGCTACGGCGAGGAATATGATCGCACGATACGAGACATCTAAGACCCTTCGTGCCTCTTGTTTGATTTCATCAAGGTAGTCTGCCCAGCGCTGCATCATCAGTCGGCGTGCAGGTAAATGCGCTGTGCGGTTGTAAGCGCGTCCATTAGGGTCTTTAACGGCGTGAGCAAGCTGGTGCTCGATCAAATCAACCCGTTCTCCTAGCACCTCATCCATGATCGTGCGGGCCATCGCACGGAAGCCATGCCCGGTCATCACGTCCTTGCCGTAGCCCATGGCGCGCAAGGCTGCGTTGATGGTGTTCTCGCTCATGCAGCGTTCGCCTGTGCGGACGCTGGGGAACACGTACTTGCCATGCCCTGTCATTGCATGAAGATCTTTTAACAATACGACGGCTTGCGTCGCTAGAGGCACGATATGATCCTGCCTCATCTTCATCTTGGACCCAGGGATGCGCCATTCTGCCGCGTCAAGGTCCATCTCTGACCACTCGGCGGCACGCAGCTCCCCAGGGCGAACGAACACCAGCGGCGCCAGCTTGAGCGCGGCAATGGCATAGGCATGGCCATCGTAGGCGTCTATAGCACGCAGCAGCCGTGCAGCCTCCTTGGGATCGGTGATCGCAGCATAATGGGCTTCCGGGACCGCTGACAATGCGCCGCGCAGGTCTACCGTCATATCGCGATCCGCAAGACCACTCGCTACTGCGAACCGGAAGATCTGACCGCACAGCTGCTTGATCTTGTGCGCCGACTCGATCGCGCCTCGCTTCTCGATGACGCGAAGTGCGCTCAGTATGTCCCATGGCTTGATAGTGGAAATAGGAAGGGCGCCGATAGCCGGGAATATATTCCGTTCGAGCCACGCGGTGTTCTTCTCTTGCGTGCTGACGGCCCGGTCGGCTGCCGTCCTTTTCAGCCATGCACGGGCGACCGCCTCGAAGGTATTCAGCGCTGCCTTTTCCTTGGCCTGTTTCTCTTCCCGCTTGGTCCTGCCAGGGTCAATCCCTTGCGCTAGCTGCTTCCGGGCTGCCAGCCGCTTGTCGCGGGCTTCCGCAAGCGATACCTCAGGATATTTTCCGAAGGTCAGCCGGTTGTTCTTGCCGTTCGGCTGCCGATAAGCCATGCGCCAGAATCTTGTTCCGTTTGGCGCGACCTCAAGATACATGCCTTCTCCGTCGCCCAGAGTGTAGGTTTTGTCCCTGGGCTTGGCGTTGCGAATGGCGGTGTCCGTCAATGGGGCGCAGAGTTTGGGCATTTTAGATCCATGACGTTTGGCGTTCGGTATCCGTGAACAAAGTATGGATACAAAAACGCTGGATGGTGATGGACAAGGTCAAACGTCTAAGGACAAAAAAACCGCGTTCCCAGAGCGAGATACGCGGTTTCATGGACGATGCTGGACTACTACGGATGAGTCGTTGGTGCCTCCGGCCGGAATCGAACCGGCACGCCTTACGGCGCTTGATTTTGAGTCAAGTGCGTCTACCAATTCCGCCACAGAGGCTGCAAGCGCAGGCGCGCATCTTAGCACATGCCATGGCAAA
>Ga0265780_10010662_pt1 | contig 10934 bp, 13 predicted proteins | sample P1T30metagenome_FD_192432 | JGI IMG/M metagenome (GOLD analysis project Ga0265780, IMG submission 192432) | Plant litter microbial communities from East Loma Ridge, Irvine, California - P1 T30 | ecosystem: Environmental > Terrestrial > Plant litter > Unclassified | place: USA: California... | reverse complement strand
CACGATCACGCTGTAGGTGTCGGGCTGGTCGGGATCGAAGGATTGCGGCGCCACCATGATCCGCACCGGCAGCCGGCGCCCGTCGGCGCACACCAGCACCGCCTCGTTCTCGGCATCGGCGCGCGCCGCCATGCGCGGATGCACGCCGGGCGGATCGTCGAACTCGATGATGCGTTCGACGGTCATGCCCTGGATGTCGGCCGGACCGTAGCCGGCCAGCTTTTCGCAGGCCTTGTTCCAGCTGGCGACGGTGCCGTCCGCGTCGACGACGAACACGGCAAGGGGCAAGGGCGAGAGGTTCAAGGGGTCTCCAGCATGTCGGCGGTATTGGAGCGCGCCGAGGGCAATGGTCAATTCGTAAATACATGATAGCGCAGCAATCCATTCGAGGCGAATAGCTGCTGTTGTCGTGCGGCACAGCGACGCGGCCGGCACGCGCCGTACAATGCGGACTGAAAGGGAACACACACATATGGCAGCGATCGATCCGGCGGAAGTGGAGTTCAGCGCAATCCGGGCGCAAGGCCCGGGCGGGCAGAACGTCAACAAGGTGTCGTGCGCGGTGCACGCGCGCTTCGACATCGCGGCCTCGTCGCTGCCCTCGCACGTCAAGGAACGCCTGCTGGCGCTGAGCGATTCGCGCATCACTGGAGAGGGCGTGATCGTGCTCAAGGCGCAGGCTTCGCGCAGCCTGGAACAGAACAAGCTCGACGCGCTGCGGCGGTTGCAGGAATTGGTCGACGAGGCTTGCGTGGTGCGCGCCACGCGCCGCCCTACCCGGCCGACCCGCGGCTCGCAGCTGCGGCGGCTGGATTCGAAGGCGAAGAGCGGGCGGACCAAGGCGTTGCGGGGGAAGGTCGGCGACTAGGGTTGCCGCTAGCCCCTGTTTCTTCCGGCAGCCGGCAGGGTTCAGGTCCGAAATTCAGACACAAGCTGTACTGTAGCGGTCTATAACGGTCGAGGCCGTGTCCAAATGTCAGACCTGACACCGGTGTGGTTTATCCATCATTTAGGCTGGATAGCATGAAGCCATTCGGCGTTTCACCTGCTTTGCATGCGGCGCTGGATTGGCCTGTCTGGTCGTCGCTGGATGGCGGTCATTGTCATCTCGCCATCGGCAGTGCGTTGGCGCGGCGCTATCCGCGTGACTTCGGGCCATTTGCCGCGCTCGCCAGTGAGGACGCGGATGCCTGGACGGCGCTGACGGTCCTGCTGGCGCCGGATGAGGCGGTCATGCTGGTCACGCCGCAAGCTGCTGTTTCGCCTGCGGCAAGGCTGGCTTGCACGCCGCTCGATCCGGTTCTGCAAATGGTGGCGACGCGTTTGCCGCCGCCCTCTTCCCTGTCGTTCGAAGTTCTGGGGGAGGCTGATACGGAGGCAATGCGGGCGCTGGCCGGGCTGACCAATCCGGGGCCGTTTGCGGCGCGCACCCACCAGTTGGGCGAGTTCATCGGCATCCGCGATAACGATCAGTTGGCCGCGATGACGGGAGAGCGGATGCGTCCGGATGGCGCGGTCGAGGTGAGCGCGGTGTGCGTGCATCCGGCGTATCGGGGCAAGGCGTATGCGCGGCATTTGCTGGCGGAGCGGACGCGGCGCATTGCTGCATCCGGCAGGCTGCCTTTCCTGCACGTCTATCCGAGCAACCATGGGGCGATCGCGCTGTATGAATCGCTGGGCTATGTGGTTCGCAATCAGTTGTGCCTGACGCGGGTGGTGCTGGCCGGCTGAGCAGGGTTTAGCTGCGTAGAAGCTGGAGCAATTGCTCGATGCGGTAGGGCTTGGCGAGGAAGAGACGCTTGAGCGGCTGGCCCTGGGTCATGTCGGGCGCCATGTAGCCCGATGCCAGCACGACCTTTACTTTGGGATAGCGCTCGTCGATCTGCGCGGCGAGCTGGAGCCCGGTCATGCCGGGCATCATGACGTCGCTGACCACGACGTCGATGTCCGGGTGGGCTGCCAGGCTCAGTAGCGCGTCGGCGCCGGAATAGGCAACCACGGTGTCTAGTCCATGCGCGGCCAGCAATACCTCGGCCATGTCGGCGACATCGGGTTCGTCGTCGACAACCAGCACCTTGCGGATGCGGCCGACTTCTTCCCTGGCATCCTGTTCAGAGGCAGACGCGCCGCCAGGGCCCGGGGGCGGTTGCCCCTGGCCCGACATTCTACGGCTATCTGTTGCTCTGAACACGCGCACCTCTATCGTGAAATTGTTGGCTTTGTGCGCATGGCTGGGCATGCAGCGGCTTGGACCTAGTATCGGCGAAGATCGGGAATCGAAGCGCCCGGTTAGGCCGGCGTATGCTTGCTTTACAGGGCGCCGCAGTGGCTATGCTCAGCGCGCATTGGCTGTCGATATTTCGTATATGAGTATTGGCCAGCTGCGAAAATGCATCACCGGGGCACTATGCAAAATCGGCTTTGGGGGGCGCTTCCAATTTATCCGAATATCAGCTAAATTTGCTTTATCTGAATATCGGATATTTCCCATGTCCTTTGCGCCTATCCACCATACGCTTTCCACGGCATCTCACCTCGGGCAGCTCCTCAAGACCACGCGCAAGCGGCGCAAAATCACGCAAGCTGTGCTGGCAGGCTTTGTCGGTGTCAGCCAGAACCGCCTCTCGCACCTCGAGAATCATCCCGAGGAACTCAGCGTCAAGCAACTGCTCAGCTGGTGCGCGGCACTGGAGCTGGAGCTCAAACTCGGCGAGAGGGACACTTCGGCGTCTAGTAGCTCGGCGGAGTGGTAATCATGGGACGTCACGCGCATACCCAAACCCTTAATCTCTGGGCCAACGGAGAGTATGTCGGTCGCTGGACGAGTGCGCGACCTCCAACGGCGGCATTTCAACAGCACCGCGAAAAAGGTCGGCTACGGCGATAAGGCGGAGCCGCTGCTTCAGGAATTCATCGCGCGCACCGCAGACGTCGTGGACAAGGTCCGCAGTGAACTTCCAGACGGCTTCTCAGCCGCAGTAGCGGACAAGGTTCTGGATGGCGTGCTGGCCGCGGCGCGCGCGCTGGAAGCAATGCCGCCAAGCTAAGAACGACCGAGAATGCATGTTCCTTCATTAGAGCGACAAGGGTGAACATTGATCCGTCCCAGACGCCTGCAATCGGCCACGACTGGCAGTGGGTTGCATTATGCTTAGCGCGGCCGGTAACAGCTGGTCAGGACTGGACCGTTGAAATATAGATATTACAGGGTCATACGTTATATGTGCGATCCTCATTTGGAGAACGAATGCACATCCCCGACTGGTTGTTCGTTGTACTAATCATGCTTTTCTCAACCGGGGCGCTTTTTATCAAGAATCGCAACATAAAGATTTACTTAGGGACCATGCTCGTTGCTGTCTTAATTGCTGGCATCTTTGGGGTCCTTGGATAACGGCACTCCGGTAGGATCCAATCCTTCGTAAAAGCCTGCGATTTTTTTGTGCCCACCAACCTGCTATTCTGAGCAGAACGGCTGGCTTCGGAAAAAAGCGGTCGATCAGCGTCGGCGTTCGATCCAGTACCTACGTCAGGAATATCAATGCATGCACTACGCAACTTTGAAATTGAAATCATCCGGTTACTGGCGAACTCGGCACTCGACGAAAGCCGGTTGGATGGATTGGCATCTTGCAGCGTCGACATTTTGACACGGCGCGAGCACCGTCATTACTTCGCCTGAGATCATCAAGCACCAGCTGATCTCGAAACTGCTTATCCCCCAAAATTAACCGTTCATCCATCCTCCGGCACTATTCGTCGGCCCGCGCTCGCTTAGGGTTCCGATCGCTCATACAGTGCCGGCATGACCACTGCAATCACATTCAAATCCGGCGAGTTCTATGGCGACCAGCACTATGGCGCTCATACCAGCATATTCGACATCCGCCGTTTGGACGCTACGCGTAGCGAGGAGGAAGTCGAAACGCATCGACACGATGATGCCCATTTCGTCCTGGTCCTGTCAGGGATCTACGTATCGAGTGCGCTGAATGCCCCGACTCGTGCGCATTCGCCAACGCTGGTGTTCAATCCAGCAGGCACGAGGCATCGCGATCGTTTCGTCAATGGAAAGGGCAGTTTCGTGACCGTATCACTCGATTCGACTCTTTTGTCCGGCGCAGACGAATTGCTTGAGACGCAGGCATGCGCCACAGTATTGCGTGACACAGCGAGCATGGCTGCTGCATTTAGGATTGCGCGCGAAATCGGCTGTGCTGGCGACGCCGCATCGCTGGAAGCCGGAGCATGGGAATTGCTCGCGAGTCTATCCGGTGCCGCTCTACAGCCTTATGCTGAATTGCCCCGCTGGGCTCATACAGCGTATGAGGCCATCATGGACATGGCACCTGACACGCATCTACGCATCGCCGACGTGGCCGCCTCCCTAGGCGTGCATCCTGTGCATCTGGCGCGCGTGTTTCGCAAGGCCTGGGGCTGCTCGCCGGGTGACCTGCTGCGCTGGCGACGTGTCGAGCAAGCCGGCGCCCTGTTGCGTTGTAGAAAACTAGGCATGGCCGAGATAGCGGTGATCGCGGGTTTCGCGGACCAAAGTCATATGGCCCGCGCTTTCCAAATCCGTTATGGCATGACCCCGAGTCATTATCGCCGTCAAATGTTTCAAACATCCAAGACGATGCCTGATTTGCCTCACTAGACTGGTCTTTTCCCTACTCGGAGTACATTACATGATGCGATATCTAACGCTTTTCTTTGCTCTTGTCAGCGTTGTCCACGCTAGCGAACTGGATGCCGTCACCACCGCCGTCGAAGCCGGCGAATTCAAACAAGTCACTAGTGTCGTAGTGGCCCAGCGGGGCAAACTGATCTACGAACACTACTTCGACAAGGATGGTGCCGAAGGTTTACGTAACACCCGCTCAGTGACTAAGACCGTAACGGGTATGCTGATGGGCCTGGCCATTGACCGCAAGCTCTTGCGCCTCGACACCCCGGTGCTTTCTTACTTTCAGGAACTACGTCCACTGGCTTATGCCGACCCACGCAAGGACAACATCACTGTCGAGGACTTCCTGACAATGAGTTCGCTACTCGAATGTGACGATGACAACCAGATTTCGCGAGGTAACGAGGAGCGCATGTATCTGGTAGAGGACTGGAGCCGCTTTGTAGCCGATTTGCCGATCCGTGGGTTCCCCGAGTGGCAGCCCCGCCCGGAGCAATCGCCCTATGGCCGCGCCTGGAGCTACTGTACAGCCGGCACTGCCTTATTGGGTCCCTTGCTTGAAAAAGTCAGCGGCCAGCGCGTTTCAGACTTTGCTGCCGCAAACTTATTTAAGCCGCTCGGTATTGAAAAGGTAAAGTGGCAGTTCCAGCCCAAGGGAACCGCGATGACGGGCGGCGGGCTACAGCTACGTAGTGTGGACCTAATGAAGCTCGGCCAGCTCTACCTTGATGGCGGACGTTGGGGCGGCAAGCAAGTGGTGCCGACGGAATGGGTCAGGCGTTCCATCGCGCCGCATGCCAATGCGCGCGAAGGTTTCGAGTACGGCTATTTATGGTGGCTGCAGTCCTTCAAGGTGAATGACCGTACGGTGAAGAGCTATGGGATGGCAGGTTCGGGTGGTAACAAGGTTTTCGTACTGCCGGACCTAAATGCGGTGGTCGTTATCACTACCACCAACTTTCAGGTGCGCGATGCACACGCGTTAAGCGAAAAATTGCTAACCAACATAATCATGCCGACTTTGATGCAGCGCTGAACAATTCTTCCTCATCCAGATGTGCATCTGCTGGCTAGTACGCCAGTCTTCGTGACAGCCAGCGACTTTTTCGGTTGGGCAACCTGCTATGCTCAGTCGACGGCCGGGTCGGCCAATTCCGGCCGGTCGAGCCAGAACATCAGCTTGCTAAAAAGGCATGAAGTTGGACCGATACTGGAGCTCCAACTGCAGGCTGCCAACTGAAAGAACGGTGCACGCCGAGTACGCAACGGCGGGTGTCCCGTTGGGAGCACCAGGATGTGCTCGACGAGATGCAGACGCGCCTTGAGAGAAACCCTGATGCCATGCGAATTCGGCGTTCTTCGGTAAAGCATCCGTACGGGGCGATCAAATCTTGGATGGGGCGACACACTTCCTGACGAAAGGATTGGAGCGCGTTGCAACCGAGATGAGCCCACACGTGCTCGCCTATAATTTCAGGAGACTGATAGCGATGCTCGGCGTTGCGGGCATTTTGGCTGCAATGCGGGCCTACGCCCGCTTTCTGCGTCGTTTTAGCTCGTTATGGAGGCCTCGCTTTCTCGGACGACCGAAAACTTCAGAGAGAGTTACGGGGCTTCACAGCCCGTCATAGCACTCTACAACTAACCTAATCATTGCAACAGCTGGCCTTGCCGCCCGATTTCACGTTTTTACACAGCCTGGGTCGATAGCGGACATCCACAAGCCCCATCAAAGCACTGGTCCAGCTACCCAAACAGCCCATGCAAATACCAACGCGGCTCGGCATCCAGTCCAATCCCGACGATGCGCTCGCGATAAATCCAGTACAAGGTATGGTCCCTACCTTCCGCGATGAAATAATCGCGCGTCTGCGTATCAGTCCACCACCCCGCCTCGATGCGCTCGGGCGTCGAGGCGACTTTCAAAGCTGAGCCATAGAATGGCCGGTGGTTCTGGATCAAGAGCGCGATCGGCTTGGCCAGCAGCCAGCTCGGGCGAGGCAGGCTGTCCACGTCGGGCGGCAGGCGCGCGGCGCGCTCGGAGGGGCGCACTTTTTGCTGCACCGGCACCCATTCGTTGGCGACCTCCGGCCGGTAGTCGGCTTGCGGCAGCGCCTGCAACACATTGTCCGGGCCCAGGCGCGCCACCAGCAGTTCGAGCATGCGCATACGGTCTTCCTCGGTGCCGCCGGGCTCAGGGAACAGCGAGTCGGTAAGCGGCGCCATTGCCCGCACCTGCAGCGCTTCCAGCGCCAGCCCGATCACGGGTGCGGGCAATTCCTGCTTGGCCAGGCGTTCCCGCAAGAGGCGCACCAGGTGCTCGTCGCGCCAGGTGGGTTCGGCCAGGGCGATCTCGATGGGCGTAGGCGGCATCGCCACCCGGCCCCGCTCGTGTTCCATCAAGAGGGTGATGCGTTCGACCGCGAACTGGCGCGCGCACAGCCAGCCGACCAGTTGTAGCAGCAGGTGGCGGGCGCCGGCCAGCAGCAGGTCGGCGTGCTCGATGCGGTCGAACAGTTCGAGCCGGGCGCGGAAATGCTCGGGCGGGGCCACCCACTCGAACAGTTCCGGGCACATGCCGTAGGCGGCGTCGAGCATGTCGAGCAGCTCGCGTCCGCAGCGCCGCTGCAGGCCGGGACGCGGCAGGCGGCGCAAGTCGCCCAGGCGCTCGCAACCCAGACCCTCGAACCAGGACGCGTACAGCCGCGCCGGCGGCAGCAGCGCCACCGGCAGGCGGTCGAGCCGGCGTTCGAGCGTGGTCATGCGCAGGGAACGCCCATGCACGCGGTGCCCGCGAGGCGCCCCTGCGTCTCCGCCACCGCCCTCGCCGCCCTGCCCCCCAGCATGCGCGATCCGATAACCGCCATGACGCGCCAGCAGCCAGGCCGCGCGCGCGGTGGGCGCGCAGCTGAGCGAGGCGCTGAAGCCGAGCGCACGCAGGCTGGACCGGACCCGCGCGCACAAGGCGCGGATGCCGCCGAACAGGCGCAGGCTGGCGCCGATGTCCATCAGCAGCGTGGCCTCTTCTGCCAGCGCGACTTGCGGCGTGTACTGCAGCATCGCCAGCGCCACCGCGTTCAGGGCCTCGGCTTCCCGCGCGGGGTCGCGCTCATACAGGCGCGCCTCGGGCAGCAGCATCAGGACGCCGCCACGCCGCATGCCGCGCCCGACTCCGGCCGCGCGCGCCGCCGGGGAGAGTGCCAGCACGCGCTCCTGCTCCAGCACGACGCTGCCGGGGTCATTGCACCAGCTGGGGCTGAAGACTTCGAGCGGTAGCTGGGGCAGGGACAGGCCGATCCACAAACGCATGTCGTTGCAGTAAAGAAGGAGTTAAGGGCAGGAACAGTGGCGCGTCGCGCTGCGGTCCCCGGCGTTTGACGAAGTCGATGCTCAGCCCGCCCGCAGCCGGACGCAGCGCCAGGCGCAATGGCGCCGGGGATGCGTCCTGGGCCGCGGCCAGTGGGCGTAGCATGAAGAACAGGGTTTCACCGTGCTGCGCCGCCAGGTGCAGGCGGCGCAGGCTTTCGCCGCGCACATGGTTGGCCCAGAACAGCAGCGCGCCGCAACTACCGCTGCGCAGCACCTGCTCGGCCGCCCACAGGGCATCCGCGCTGCGTTGGGCACGCAGCCACAGCAGCTGCGAGGTCGGCAGGCCCAGCGCGGCCAGCGCCAGGGCTTGCGGCGGATGGGGCGGCTGCAGCAGGACGATGCGGCGCTCGGCACAGGCTTGCAGGGCCGGGCGCAGTAGACGCATCTCACCGATGCCGGGCTGCTGCTGCAAGAGTTCGACCAGGGTGCCGACCGGCCAGCCGCCACCGGGCAGCTGGGATGTGAGCGGCGCATGCCCGGTGTCGACGCAGCGCGTGCTGCCCCGCGCCAGCTGCGACGCCCGCCAGAGCCCGGGGTGCAGGGCCTCCGGCGCAGCGGAAATGGATGTGCGATTCATACGATGTTGGCAAAATATACTGTATAAACATACAGTACTCGCTGAGCCCGAGTTTGGCAAGGTGTATTCAAACAGACCATACCAGTTACGGGATTGGTATTGACAGAAGTTAAAGGTACGGCATAGTCCGAAAAGCCTGGTAGGACGCAAGAAACATGAAATAATGTTGGCTCTTCCATTAGCACCAAGACAATGACCCAACTGTCTCCCGCACGCCACGGAGTCTGCCCGTGACTACCATCCAACTCGTCGGCGCCATCCTGTTCGCCATCGCCCTCGTCCATACTTTTTCCACCAAGCTGTTTCATTCGCTGGCCAAACGGCACCCGCGCCACGCTGGTCTGTTCCACCTGCTGGGTGAAGTCGAGGTCGTGTTCGGTTTCTGGGCTTTCATACTGGTGCTTGTCATGGCCCTGCTGGCGGGCGGACAGAGTGCGATCGGCTATGTCGAATCGCGTCACTACACCGAGCCGCTGTTCGTGTTCGTGGTGATGGTGATCGCGGCCTCGCGCCCGGTGCTGGACGCGGTGCGCGATCTGCTGGCTTTGCTGGCGAAACTGGCGCCGGTGCGCAGCGAGGTGGCGCTGTGCTGGCTCGGGCTGACCCTGGTGCCCCTCGGCGGTTCCCTGATCACCGAGCCGGCCGCGATGACCCTGGCGGCCCTGATGCTGGCGCCCCAGGTGTTCCGGCCCGGTATTCCCGAATGGATGAAGTACGGCGCGCTCGGCGTCCTGTTCGTCAACGTCTCGATCGGCGGCACTCTCACCTCCTACGCCGCGCCGCCGGTGCTGATGGTGGCTGGCGCCTGGGGCTGGGACAGCGCCTTCATGGCCTCGACCTTCGGCTGGCGCGCCGCCGTGGCCGTGGTCTTCAACGCGAGCGTCATCACCCTGCTGCTGCGCCCGCACCTGGCGCCGGGTGAACAGGTCGAGGACGTGAAGATGCCGTTGCTGGTCTCAAGCGTGCACCTGGCCCTGCTCGCGGGCGTAGTCCTACTGGCCCATCACCCGGTGCTGTTCATCGGCTTGTTCCTGCTGTTCCTCGGCTATACCCAGGCCTATCCGAAACACCAGTCGCCGCTGATCCTGAAGGAGGGCCTGCTGGTCGGCTTCTTCCTGGCCGGACTGGTGGTGCTGGGCGGAATGCAGCAATGGTGGCTGCAGCCGCTGGTGTCGAGCCTGGAGCCGACCGCCCTGTTCTTCGGCGCGCTGGCCCTCACGGCAATCACCGATAATGCGGCCCTGACCTACCTCGGTTCGCTGATCGAAGGTTTGTCCGACCACGCCAAGTACATGCTGGTGGCCGGCGCAGTCGGCGGCGGCGGCCTGACCGTGATCGCCAACGCCCCCAATCCGGCCGGCGCCGCCCTGCTGCGCGACGGGTTCAATGAGGGCTCGATCGGCATGGGTGGGCTGTTCCTGGGGGCACTGGGGCCGACCTGCGTGGCGGCGGCAATGTTCCTGTTGTAAGACCTTAAAGGGAAATGCAAATGGACGACGACATCCTGGTAAGCAAGGCCGGCACCATTGAACGCTGCTGCCGGCGTGCGCGCGAAGAATACGAGAAGGATCCGACCACGTTCGTGAGCGACCTCACGCGCCAGGATGCGGCCACCCTGAATGTGATCCGCGCCTGGGAGGCGGCGATCGAGATGGGGGATTACGTGATCGGCAATGCCCGGCTCGGGCTGCCGCACGACGAGCGCGAAGTCATCACCCTGCTGGCCGAGCACGGCTGGATCGAGGCGACGTTGGCCGAGGACCTCAAGCGCACCGGCGAATTCTGCCGCGCGGAGTGGGATTACCAGGAAGCGCCGCTGCCCGCGCTGGTGACGATCATCAAGCGGGGGCTGGATGATTTTGGAATATACGCACAGGCGCTAGTTGCGGGTGCGAAGTTGTAGGGTGGGCGGATTCCGCCCACGCGGTCAACGAACGCATTGAAGCCACGGAGCGGGCCATGGATACGTGATTTGACCGCGTGGGCGGCAAAGCCGCCCACGCTACTAGATGCGTTTCGGCTGCGTCGACAGCGCCACGATCGCCGCGCCCGCGGCCACCACGAACGCATCCTCGATCAGCCCGCTCTTGGTCTGCCCCATCTTCGCCATCGCCTGCTTGCGGCCGGCCAGCGACAGGTAAGCCAGCGGCACGGCGGTCGCGATCGCGGCAGCTGCGCCGGCCTTTTCGTGGCCCTTCGGCGCCAGCGCGGCGCCGGCGATCCCGGCGCTCATGATGCGCGCAATCAGGCCCAGGGCGACCGTGCGATCCGGCGCCGATTTCATCTTGTCACCGGCCAGTT
>Ga0265780_10010661_pt1 | contig 10935 bp, 13 predicted proteins | sample P1T30metagenome_FD_192432 | JGI IMG/M metagenome (GOLD analysis project Ga0265780, IMG submission 192432) | Plant litter microbial communities from East Loma Ridge, Irvine, California - P1 T30 | ecosystem: Environmental > Terrestrial > Plant litter > Unclassified | place: USA: California... | reverse complement strand
TTAGGTGCTTCTGGCGGCAATTGGGCGGATTGCGGACAGTCAGCTTTTCACTGCGCGGCGCCGGATAGCCGCTTTTGCCAAAGCGGTATGCCATTGGGGAAATCACGAGTTGCTGATGCAGATGAAGAGCACGTCCATGTAGAGGATTGGAAAGCGCAGCAGAGTCTCTCCTGCTCAGGGCGGTGTGCTCAGTCCCGCTTGGAGCCCATACCTCGCTCCCTACCCCAGACGACGGCCCCGCTGCGCCGGTTCGTGCCAGTCTTCGCATAAATCTGCGCGACATGGTTGCGCACCGTATTGCGTGAGATCGCCAGTCGCTCTGCGATAGCCGTGTCATCGAGATCGTCGCAGATGAGGTCGAGGATCTCGCGCTCGCGCGGGCTTAGTTCGGCCGGCGCCGGATGCGGCGATGGCCTGCGCAGCGTTGCCAGTCTGTCCAGGATCGAACGACTGAGCCAACTTGCGTCCTTCAGCACGTCGTCGATTGCTTCGCCGAGCTCTGCCTCGCTCCGGCGGCGTTCGGTGACATCTTCGTAGACCCAGAGCACACAGGGCGCGCCGTGGACATGGATCGTCTCGGCCGAGACGGCACAGTCGACCGGCACCTGCGATCGAGACACAAGCCGGGCTTCGCGGGCGCGAACCGAGCCTTGTTGGTCAACGTCGCCCTCCATCTCCGTGCGCTCCTGAGCGCTTTGCCACAGCCCCAGATCGTCCGCAGTATGGCCCAGCGCAAGATCGCCGTCATAGCCGGTGAGCTGGCGAAAGGCTGCGTTCACGCTGGTGACGCGGTGATCAGCATCTTGGGTGATGGCCATCGCCACGGGAGCCATTTCGAACACCGCCTGCAGATGACGCTCGCTGGCAGCAAGCGCTTGCTCGGCTTCTCGTCTGGGTTGAAGGTCGGCAAATGTGAGGAGCAGCGCATCCTCGTCCGTAACATCGATCGGCTGACCGGCGAACAAGACCAGCCGCCGGGAGCCGTCCGCGGCGAGCAATTCTGCGTAGGCTTGGGAAATGACCTCGCCAGCCTCCATCTGCTGCCGCACGGCGGAGCGATCGGGCAGACCGCCCAGCAGGTCGAGGTGGAACAAGGAACGCCCGACCACCTGGTCCGGATCGAAGCCGGTCAACGCAAGGAAGCCATCATTGGCCTGAACGAGGCGAAGATCCCGCTGCCGCACGATGATGGCAGGTGCAGGATTGGCCCGGAACATGGCGTTGAATCGCGCCTCGGCATCATATCGCTCGGACACGTCGCTGAGCACGATGGCCAGATAGTCGGGCTCGCCGCCGTCCACGTCCATGGTCACGTCGCGGACCTGATGAACCCAGCGCGCCTGGTCCTCGCCGGCTGGCCCTACTTCCAGGACCATATCCGGGATGCTCTCGCCGGCCAGCACTTTGAAAAACGGATACTCTCGTTGCTTTAGTGGACGGTGGTCCGGCGTCCACAGGGTGAACCGCTGGGCATACTCCTCCGCCGTCCGCCCCAGATCCTCCAGGCTACAAACGCCATGCATCGCGAGTGCCGCGGTGTTGGCGCTCAGGATGACGCCGGTCGGATCCAGCAGGATCACGCCGTCAAGCAGTTGCGACATCAGCTGTTCGAGATGGCGCAAATTCGGTTGTTGATCGGCATGAGCGGAAGTGGCTGGCATCCTTGTTCAACCTTGGACCATCCGACCGGTTCCGGTGGTCAGCACCATCAGGCTTAGTGCTGTAGCACTAGCGACTCCAGCGGTCGGCCGCCGCCTTGATGAACATTCACCGAAGCTACTCCGTTTTATAACCCGTCACCCACCATGCGAAAGGAACGGTCATGGGCCTCATCTTACTTCTTATCGTCGGCGGCTTGATTGGCTGGGTCGCCAGCATGATCATGCGCACCGATGGCCAACAGGGAATCTTCCTCAACATCGTCGTCGGTATCGTCGGCGCGCTGCTGGCCGGCTTCATCGTCACGCCCTTGATCGGTGGTGCACCCACCACCAGTGGCGAAATCAGCATCCAGTCGGTGCTCGTATCGCTCGTCGGCGCCGTCGTGCTGCTCGCCCTCATCAACCTTTTTCGCCGCGGTTCGGTTCGCTGATCAAAGGATAGAAGACCATGAACACTCAAACGGCTTCGGCCATTTTCGATACGCAGGCAGAGGCGCAGCGCGCCGTTTCGGAACTGCGGGACGCGGGCGTACACGAGCACGCCCTCTCGATCGTGACTCAGCGGGGCGGCACCACCACCACGTCAGACGTCGCCGGTGAAGTCACCGACGAGGATCATGGCAGCGTGGCTCGCGGCATCTTGGGCGGAGGCGCGCTAGGCGCCGGTCTGGCTGTCGCGGCGCTGGCAATCCCGGGCGTGGGCCCGCTAGTTGCTGCAGGCGCTATTGCCGCTTCCGCTGTTCCTGGCGCAATGGCGATCGGTGCCGCTGCCGGTGCCGCGGCAGGCACCTTGAACGAAACGCTTGCGAAGCATGGCGTTGATCGGGAAGACGCCGATTATTACGGCAATCACCTGGGCCAGGGCGGCGTGCTCGTGTCGGTCGATGCAAACGCCGGGGGCGTGTCGTCTGATGCCGTTTCAGATATCCTCTACCGAAACGGCGGCCACAACTCGCGCCGCTCCCGCATGTCGGCCTAGTAACGGACCATCAGATCAGCCGAGCCGGGGATGCCTATGGCATCTCCGGCTCTTTTTACGGCTCTACACTACGAGTCGCCGGCGAAAACGACTGAGATCAGAGCATCTTGCGAGATAGCCACGAGTGCATCGAAGGGCCGGTTTTTGAGCGCACAGCCATTGCTTCCTGATCGATGGGAATGGTTGAAGGTTGACCCTTGAGAGCTGTTGCCGCCAGGGCTTGGTGGTGATCAGCCTGTCTCTCGAACACGCACGGCGTATCGTACTCGCCGCTCAGGGCTTCGCGGGCGATCGACCGGAGCGGCCAACCGCCGCACATTTGCGGAAGACCATCGACCAGCTCGGGCTCTTCCAGATCGACAGTGTGAACGTGCTGACGCGGGCCCACTATCTCCCCGCGTTCTCTCGCCTCGGCAGTTTCGATCGCACGTTGCTTGAGCGCGACGCCTGGGGTCCCAGGCGTCAACGGCGCCTGTTCGAATATTGGGCGCACGAAGCCTCGCTTCTTCCGCTCGATCTCCATCCGCTCCTGCGTTGGCGTATGGCTCGCGCCGAACGCGGCGAGATTGGATATCAGGGACTGAAGCGCTTCGCGCACGAGCTTCGTCCCCAGGCTCAGGAAGTGCTTGAGCGGATCAGGGGCGAGGGAGCGTTAACAGCTGCGGACTTCGAGAATGGCTCAAGCAAAAGCGGTTGGTGGGAATGGAGCCAAACAAAGCATGCACTCGAATGGCTATTTTGGTCAGGCAAGATCACGACGGCCACGCGCCGCGGCAGTTTCGCGCGGGTTTACGACCTGCCTGAGAGGGTACTGCCTAGTTCCGTTCTCGATCTTCCCACGCCTGAGGTTGGAAGCGCGCAACGCGCCTTGATCGAGCGAAGTGCCCGCGCACTTGGCGTTGCCACCGCGGCGGACCTGCGCGATTATTTTCGCCTGAAGCCAGACGAGGGAGATCATGCGATCGCAGCGCTCGCGGAGGCCGGCACCCTTGTTCCCGTCCGTGTCGAAGGCTGGAGTCAAAAGGCCTGGATGCATCGCGACGCGCGCTTGCCTCGCCGGGTTCGCCGCGCCGCACTACTTGCCCCGTTTGATCCTCTGATCTGGGACCGTGGTCGCGCGGAACGCCTCTTCGGATTCCGCTATCGGATTGAGATCTACGTGCCGCAGGAAAAGCGCACGCACGGCTATTACGTACTGCCCTTCCTGATGGACGAGGCGCTAGTCGCGCGCATCGATCTCAAGGCTGACCGTCAGGCCGGCGTACTCCTCGCGCACCGAGTAACTCTTGAGCCCGGTGCTCCGAACGAAACCGTCGCGCGCCTCGCGGACGAGCTGAGTAGGATGGCGTCGTGGCTGGGCCTGGAGGCAGTCAGCATCGGTGAGACGATTCAGCGCTCCTGACCGGCAACTGGTGCTGGAGCGGACCTCGTTCAGGTGGCCCCTGAAGTCGAGAAGACCCAAATATGAACGCTCACAGCCCTTTCAGGGCTCCCCTAATTCGGACATTCATTCATATTCTGTTCAGCCGGTACGACGCTCATGCTTCGCCTTCAGCGCCTCAGCTGAGGTGAACGGTCCAGGTCTACACCAGCGCCAACTCGAAGTGGCGTTCGAGCTCTTGGTGCCCGAGCCGAGTGATTGTAACGCCCGCCCCTGCGTCGGCGCACGCACCCAGCCTTCTCCTAGCAAGGCTGCGTAAAGCGCCCGCCCAACCAAGCCCGCGATGTGCGGCCGGCGCTCGCTCCAGTCCAGGCATGGTCGGCAGAACGGCCCCTGCCGCGAGAGTGCCTGCGCGCGATGGTCAAGTCTGACTCCCAGGGAGGCAAGCAAGCTCATCCCTGTATCCATAAGCATGCCACCGTCCTGATCAAACTTAAGCCGCCCGCGTGCAACCATGCTCGCCGCAATCCCGACCGCGACCTCGCCTGCTAGGTGATCGTAGCAGAGGCGCGCGCGCCGCAGCGCTCCGTCGCGTGGCCCCGTGCTGACGGGCTTGCACCGGCCCGCCGCCGCGCTCAGCTGATCGGTGACCGACATCAAGCTTTCGATCAGATCCGCGACGGAAGCATGGCGATGCGATAATATCGGTGCCGACCTTGCCGCTCTAGCGCGAGCAGGCCTAGCTCCAGCATACGGCCAAGATGGCCGCTCGCACTCGACGGCGTGACGCCTGCCGCCCCGGCGAGCTCGCCCGCAGTCAGCGCGCGCCCATCCATCAAGCTCACCAACATCGCAGCTCGTGCGGGGTCCCCGATCAGCGCGCCGTGCCAGCGAGTGAGGCTACGTTGGTCATGAAGGCGTTCCGATAGGCACAACGTGGAGCCTTAGCGGAAGATCGCGTGAAATGCTTCGGTCTCGTCCGAAGCATCTCGGTCGCACAAGCCGGTAGGACAGCGGCACCTTCCGGAGAACGTCAATGATCGCCTGCTTCATCCGCTACGAACTCGATCCGTACAAGTTGCCCGCCTTCGATGAATATGCACTCAACTGGGGCCAGGCCATTCCGCGCTGCGGCGCTGAGTTGATTGGCTACTTTGCCCCATATGAGGGCTCGGCGACCACGGCATATGGCGTCTACACCGTCGAAAGCCTTGCCGCCTATGAAGCGTACCGGGCGCGTTTACGTGAGGATCCGATCGGACGCGAGAACTACGCATTCAGTCAGCGCGAGCACTTCATCCGTCGTGAGGATCGCTTATTCCTTCGGCTCGCGTCTGCCCCGCATTCTGCGATGGTGCGGCCGTGATCGCTGTCCTGTTTGAGGTTTGGCCAGCACCCGGCGAGCGATCGCACTACCTGGAGCTTGCCGTTGCCCTGCGATCTGAGCTCGATTGCATCGATGGCTTTCTCACGATCGAGCGGTTCGAGAGCTTGGCGGAACCAGGTAAGCTCCTGTCTCTCTCCTTCTGGCGTGATGAGGCCGCGGTTACGCAGTGGCGCAACACGGCCGCTCACCGAACAACCCAAGCTGCGGGTCGGGGTGGCGTATTCAGGGACTACCGCCTGCGCATCGCCGAGGTTGTCCGCGACTACGGAATGACTGATCGTGCAGAAGCGCCGCTCGACAGCCGGGCCGTGCATTGCAGTCGCTGAGACCCAGACCCGGCGGTTCGCATCATCGCTTCCGCAACCCGAAACCAGACATTCGTTCAGGCGGCATTCCATGGCTTGAACTGGGCCGGTTGCAGACTGGCGGCTCTTAGGAGCTTAGGCGCCATAGCTGCCGTTGGCGGGACCGCCCTGCACGAGCGGCAGAAAACGCCCCAACTCCGGTCGTTCACGGTTTTGGAGGCGCCCCCGCGCTTGCGAGCTGGTGTCTAGTTCAATCGCAAGCCTCGGGAAGTGTGAGTGCGCTCTCCAGTCTATGCCATCTCCGAAGACAAGGAGACGCACATGGCATTTCGTATCGAGGGCCTCGACCCAACCCCGTTCCGCGACCTGATCGGCCTATCCAATGACGAGTTGGCGGCAATGGGAGTTACGAGGTGCATCGTGGATGCGAAACCGGGGTTTCCCGATCGAATAGAGGTTCGTGATCTGGAGGTTGGCGAAACCGCCCTCCTGTTCAGCTACGAGCATCAGCCGGCGGACACTGCATATCGGTCTAGACATGCGATCTTCGTTGGAGAGGCATCGCGTCACCGCCTCGACCAGATCGACCTGCTACCGCAGGCAATCCTAGTCAGACAGATTTCGCTTCGGGCATTCGATGACAAAGGCGAGATGCTCGATGCAGATCTCGCCGATGGCACTGCGCTGACGCCAATCATCGAACGCTTCTTCAGGAATTCCCAGGTGGCATATATTCACGCGCACTATGCGAAACGCGGTTGCTATGCCGCCTGCATCACCCGAGCCTGAACGGCAGCTTCGTGTCTTGAAAATCCGTAAGGTGACGGTCCCCTAACCACCACCTTTCGTTGTTCCAAAAAAGATCCGCAAAATGTCTGCAACCGCCCCAATAATCGCCGAAAGCGGCTCTCGCGGTGTGCCTCAAAGCGGCCGTTCGTTCAGTGCCGGGGCACGGCGCAGATGCGCTAACGGTCGCTGATCCGCGTGAGCGTTACGGCTCCTGCGGCGGGGACTCCCCCCGTGAACTGCTCCGGCTAACCTGTCGATGCAGTATTGCCAAGTCTGAGGGTGCTCACGATTATACGCGATCTTAGTCGGCCGACTGCGAGAGAGGTGCTATGCCAATTCGCATCCTTGCGCCAAAAGCGCTTTTATCCTTGCCACGACATGCCGGGTATTTCGGTCTTGCGGGCGTGTTGTGTGCCTTCACCTTCGTCAGCGCGACGCCCGGTTTCACCAGAACCATCGTGCAGCAAGCGCCATCAGCGGACGCTACGATCAATCCTCCTTCAATCGAGCGATCGACCGATCAAACTGAGACAGAGCGCACGCCGGGTGACCCCCCGTCGAAGTCAGACGTGATTATTGAGGGTCGTACTCAGGACGCGATCGCGACGTTTGTCGAGCAACTTACGACAGTGACCCGTGGACATCAGATTTCGCGCTGGAATACGATGGCGTGCCCGAAAGCGCTTGGCCTGAACTCGGAACAGGCGCGTTATCTGACCGCGCGCATCCGTTCTCGATCGCGCGAGTTTGGGGTTCCGATGGCAGGCCAACGCTGCGCAGCGAACATCGTGATTGTAGTGACTAACGACGCTGATGAGTTCACGCGGCAGTTCCTGAGGCGCTATCCGAAGCTGTTTCAAGACACCAGCGGTGGCATCAGTGAACTGGCGCCACTGCGTGGAGAATTGCTACAGCCGCGGCCCATCCGATGGCTAAATGCGAGCCGCGCTGGGGGCGCGGGCGGCGGAAGCCTCGGTCAAGTATATTCGGCGTCACGTTTGCGGGAAAGCAGCCAGGAGAACGCCATATTGTCGCTGGCTATCGTGGATGCCCGCATGATGCGAGGCCTCAAATGGAGGCAGGTTGCAGACTATCTTACCATGGTCGCTCTGGCCAACCCTCGCATGGACGCACGCTTTCCACTGGACACGATCATGTCAATTTTTCAGGTGAGAGATGCAGGGGGCTTGCTCCCAACCGAGTTGACCGTAAATGATCGCTCCTTACTTCGTGCCTTGTACCGCACACACGGAGCCGTCAGCGCTCACCGACAGCGAAAACAGATCCAGAGCGCGATTACGAAATAGCAGCCTTGGCTCTACGCCTTCCTGCGCAGCTTGCGGACATTCTGGCCGATAACTCGCAGCCGAGCGGCTGCAAGCCGGCGGTAGGTAGCCGCTAGCGCAGGTCGGCAGTACCCATTCAAAGTGGCCTTAAGCGAACGCCCGCTTTCGCCACTCGCCGCCGGAAAGCCGCCATGCCGCTTTCCAGCAAGGTCTGACGTACACATCCAAACTTTGGGTCGGCCGCGACGATGTCCGGGATCGGTTGGAACCCGACTTTTGTGACTCCTACCTCTGGAACGCTGGCAAGCTGCCCCCTGCAGCGTGACTGTGGAAAGCTCCCTTGATCGGGGAGATGGTGAAGTCGTCACTTGACTATTTCGGACCATCCGTTAGTGAAGCTGAGGCTTCACAATGGGAGTTTGCCTTATGTCTGCGATCGCTCACGCCAGCTTTGCACTACGGCGCGTTATACCCGCACCGCCGGCACGCGTATTCGAGGCTTTTGCCGACCCTGACATCAAGCGGCGGTGGTTCGCCGAAGGTGACCAGCATGATGTTGAAGAGTTCGCGAGTGACTTACGCGAAGGCGCTACGGAGCGTCTCCGCTACCGCTTCCGCGCAGGCACTCAGTTCGCGGGTATGAGCATTTCAAACGCAGACACGGTACTCAACGTCGTGCCAAATGAGCGTATCATTTGGGCTTCCAAAATGGCCTTCGGCGGTGCTGACATCTCGGCAGCGCTGATCACAGCCGAGCTTCTAAGCGTGCCCATGGGCACAGAACTTGTGCTCACGTTTCAGGGTGCCTTCTTCGAAGGTGCCGATGGACCACAAATCCGGGAATTGGGGTGGCAGGCGCTTCTCGACAGGTTGGCCAGCACGGTCGCATAGCAGACGCATGACTGCTTCCGATCCATCCATAGACGCAGGGTCGATCCTGCATGCTTTGGGCGATCCTACCCGGCGACGGATCGTGGAAACGCTTGGGCAAGGGCCGCTGTCTGTGTCCGCTTTGGCCAAGCCGTTCGACATGTCACTGACGGCCATCGGTCAACACCTGCATATGCTTGAGCAGTGCGGGCTTGTCAGAACGGAGAAGGTCGGGCGCGTCCGCACCTGCCAGCTGGAAATGGCTGGCTTGGACGCGCTCGCACTTTGGATCGACGAACGTCGGCCGGAATGGCATCGCCGTATCAATCGGCTGGCTAATCTCCTCAGCAGTGAGAACGCCTGATCGTCTCGCCCCGCATTGCTCATCCGTCTTGCTGCGGGGCAAGCAGAGTACTGTCAGCTGCGCACTGCAATTGGGCAGCGTCAGTATACGTTTGGGCTGTCCGAACGTCAGCGTTCAGGCGCGGACTGCAACCGGCCTGCATGGCTGCATGGGGCGAGCTGCCGCGCCCCACGTACGACCGCTTTGGGGCAGCAGCCGAGCGACGCCGAATGACCAACTTTGGGCGTACAGCGGAAGTGATCAGCTTAGCCGGACCGAAATTTCTCAATGATTTGAGCGCCCAACATATTCATGCCGGGTGCGCCAGTCACCACCGATGGGAATACCGACGGTGTCATGAGACGTGCGGCCAGCGACGGCTGTATAACAGCCGTCGCGACTTCCTACGAAACGATCAGCAGGTACCGACTCGCGGATGCGATCAATGCGATGCGAAGTACGTAACGACATCGTGGATGTAATCGCGCCCGCGATACAATGCGTCGGCGGAGATGCGCTCGTTCAACCCATGCGTGCCCGACGTGGCCGGATCGTTCCACAGGCCGGGAATGCCATAGGTCGGCATACCCAGCTTGCTCAGATAGGTGGCGTCGGTCGCGCCGGTGGACTGCGTGGGGATGACTGGGACGCCAGGAAAGTGCTTGGCGCCGATCGCCGCGATCGGCTTCAGGATTGCCGGGTCGAGCGGCGGCGTCACGGCGACCGGGCGTTCCTGGATCTTGCTGCGCAACACCTTCACCTCGGGGTCGGCAATCGCGGCCTCGATCGCGGCCTTGGTCTGCTCGGCGGTTTCTCCAGGCACGATCCGGCAGTTGATCGAGGCGGTGGCCCGCTGCGGCAGCGCGTTGGCGGCGTGCCCGGCATCCAGCAGCGTGGCGACGCAGGTGGTGCGCAGGATCGCGTTCAGACCGGGATCGCCCGAAACCGTCTGCGTGGCTTGGCTGTCCTCCGGCTGTTGCGACAGGCGGACCATCGCCGCCCCTATCGCATCCTTGCGAAGCGTGCCGGCCTGGGCGAGGTACGCGGTCGACACCGGGTTCAGGCGTACCGGGAATTGCAGCCCGCGGACCTTGAGCAGCGCTTCGGCCAGCCGGTAGATCGCGTTGTCCGGCTTCGGCACCGAGCTGTGCCCGCCGGGATTGGTCACTTCCAGGATGAAGTTGCGCGGCGATTTTTGCGACACCTGCACGCCGAGCGTCTCGGGTCCGCCGCCCGGCGCCTCGCGGCCACCGCCGCCTTCGTTGAAGGCGAAGCCCGCCTTCATCAGCTCGGGCAGATTGTCCACTGCCCAGCCCGCGCCGTTCAGCACCCGCTCGTTGGTGCCCTCCTCGCCGCAGGTGAGCGCCAGCTTGACGGTACGCCGGGGCTTAAATCCGCTCTGCCTCCACCGGATCAGCGTGTCGGAGAAAATCGCCGCCTGCGCCTTGTCGTCGCTGGTCCCGCGGCCATAGAAATAGCCGCCTTCCTCGATCAGCTTGAACGGCTCGCGAACCCAGTCCTCGCGCTTCGCCTCGACCACGTCGATATGCGCCAGCAACAGCATCGCAGGCTGCTTCGCGTTCGATCCGGTCCAATTGACGATGAGCCCCCCGTCGCGCGGACGGTTTGGCGGTACGTACAGCGTCAGCTCGCGATCGGTGAAGCCCGCCTGGCGCAGCCGCGTCGCCACCTGCCGCGCCGCCTGGGTGCAGTCGCCGACCGACGAGGTGGTGTTGGTCTCCACCAGCTCCTTGTAGAGTTCATGGAACGCCACCCGGTCCGGCCGCTGCGGCGCGTCCTGCGCCGCTGCGGGAAGGGCGGTCATCGCGGCGGTCGTCGTCAGAATATATGCAATGCGCTTCATCGCTGTCTTTCCTGCTGGATCGAAATGGAAGGATGTCATCGGGGACCTGCCCTGGCCACCGGCCGCGAGC
>Ga0265780_10010658_pt1 | contig 10935 bp, 7 predicted proteins | sample P1T30metagenome_FD_192432 | JGI IMG/M metagenome (GOLD analysis project Ga0265780, IMG submission 192432) | Plant litter microbial communities from East Loma Ridge, Irvine, California - P1 T30 | ecosystem: Environmental > Terrestrial > Plant litter > Unclassified | place: USA: California... | reverse complement strand
GCATCCTCGTCCTCGGCCCGCTCCCGGTCCAGCTCGGCCTTCATCGCCGCCACATCGTCCATGAACTCATCCACCGAGGCATCCGGCGTGGCGCGCATGTCGGGCGGCAGCAGCACCGACATGTAGAGTTCGTCGGCCAGGCGCCCGTTGCGCCCTTCGTTGCTGATGAGTATCAGCCCGGACCCGAGCAGGGCCAGCAGTGCGCAGAGCGCCGCGAAGCGCCGGCGCGGCCGCGGCGCCACCGTCGTCAGGTGGAAGTACACCATGCCCGCCACCAGCACGATCGCCACGTGCGAGCCATAGCGCGTGAACACCTCGATCGACCAGGCGTAGCCGATGGCGCTGGAGACCAGCCGGAACAGCATCAGCACCGCCACCCCGCAGCCGAAGATGAACAAATGCCGCCCCAGCCGCGCATGGCGCCCGAACAGGCGGTTGCCGAGCGCCCACAGTCCGGCCCAGACCAGCCCGGCGCCGATGCCGTAGGCCAGCGCCGCCAGGTAGCGGAACAGGCGGAACGGCTGGGTATCGGCCAGCCACATCGTGAACAGGGCCACCAGCGCGATCAGCGCCGTGCCGGCAAGGCCGGGAAGGATGCCTTCCCAGCCGTGCCGGGTGCGGTCGAGCAACTCGGCCGCCACCCGGAAATCCGCCGCGCGCACGCGCAGGCTGGTATGCCCGAGCCGCACCACGGTGTCGCCGTCCAGCGCCAGGGTGACCGCGCGCTTGCCGCGGTGGACCACGCCATTGCGCGTGCCGAGGTCGCGCAGCAGCAGGCCGCCCTTGCCGTCGGGCTCGACCTGCGCGTGGCATGGGGCCACGTAGGCGTCGTCGAGGATGTAGTCGTTGTCGTAGCCGCGCCCGATGCGGATCGGCAGCGTGTCGACGCGGTGGCGGTGCAGCACGTCGCCATTGCGCGCCAGGGTTTCGATGAACCACGGGCCCGTCATAGTTTCCCGCTGCGCCCGAGCGCATTCAGGAAAGCGCGCGTGACGCGCATGCCGTTGTCGTAGGACACGCCCGTGACGTCGAGCCGGCTCTGCAGGCTGGCTTGCGGATTGTCGGTGCTGGCCGTCAGCAAAGTAAAGTTGTACAGGCCAGGGAATTTGCGGTAGGCGCGCACGCAGGTGACGGCGCGCAGCGGCAGGGTGTTCGAATGCACGAAGCGCTCGCTGCACAGCGGGCCGGTGAGGCGTGTGTCGCGCGTGCTGCCCAGGCGGTCGATGCGGAACTGGCTGCTGGCCAGGGCCGCGAAGCGCAGCGGATGCAGACTGGGCGAGCGCAGGTACTGGTGGGTCATCGACACATGCCCGGTCTGTTGCGTGTCGGACACGTAGAGCGCCGACTCCATCGCGCAGCTCAGGGTGTCGGCACTGTAGGACGTCTCGGCCTTCACGTTCGAGCGCCCCCAGCAGCGCACCTGGCCGGATTCGCGTACCGGCACCCGGTAGGGCCCCATGTTCTTGATGGCCAGCGGCGTATCGAGTAGGCGCGCCACCATCGCGCGCTGATGCGCCAGCAATTGCGCGGCGATCATGGGATTGAAGTCCTTCGGCGGCGCGCCTTGCAGCGCCACTGTCTTCAGCAAGTCTTGCGCATATTTTACGGGCACCAGGAAGCTGACCGCCTCGCCGTCGCGCCGCTTCGAAACATTGATCCCGGCCACGTTGCCGCCGGCCGTCACGCTCGGTCCGCCGCTCATGCCGGAATTGATCGGGCCACTGAAAATGAGCTGGTCATAAAAGCTGCGGCTGACCACGCCGTTGTAGGCGCCTTCGGAAATGGCAAAGCCGAGGTCGAGCGGATTGCCGAGCGAGTACAGCGGCTGGCCTTGCGTGAGTTTGACAGGCTTCTCGGGCACGATGAAAAAGCCGCTGCCTTGCCGGTTGACGCGCACTACCGCCAGGTCATGCAGCACATCGACCGCCAGCAGTTCGATCGGACCGCGGGTGCCGTCGGTGTCGACATATTCTCCAGTATAGACGGCCGGGTCGAGCGCCATCTGCGACACCACGTGGTAATTCGTCAGCACCAGGTTCGAGTCGCCGACCAGGAAGCCGGAGCCGACCGTGGACTGGGTGCGGCCGTTCCTGAGCAGCATGCGGATCTGCAGCAGATCGCCCTGGGCCGAGGAATACAGTTCCTGGGCCGCCGAGGAGGGCTGGGGCAAGGTCGTGGTGGTATCGGTTTCGCCGGGGCCGGGCGCTTGCGGCGTGGCGGCGGGCGGCGTGGCTGGCGGGGTGACCAACGGTGGTGCGGTCGGAGGCGGCGTGTCCGGCCTGGTTGCCGGCTGCGCGGCCGTCTGTTTCAAGGGCGCAGCGGGCCTGTCGCCGGTTGCGGCGAGGGACGTGCTCAGGCAGGACAGCAGGAAAAAGCTGGCGGCGCGTCGCATGGCTGTCGGCGCCGCAACTGCCGACAAGCGGCCGCTGCCGCGCACATCGGTGGCTAGGGTGAACCTATTCTGCCACCAGACCAGCCAACGTGCAGGACCTTACAATTCTACAATTCGCCATCTTCCGCCACGGTTTCAGCGGGCGTCATCATGTGGCCGAGCTTGGCCTGCTTGGTGTTCAGGTAGCTGTTGTTGAAGGCGTTGCGGTTCACCAGCAGCGGCACGCGCTCGGTGACGTCGATGCCGAGACGGGTCAGGGCGTCGATCTTGCGCGGGTTGTTGGTCATCAGCTTGACCTGCTTGATGCCGAACTGTTCCAGCATCGGGCGGCACAGCTCGTAGTTGCGCGCGTCGGCATGGAAGCCCAGCTGCAGGTTGGCTTCGACCGTATCGGCGCCGGCTTCCTGCAGGCGGTAGGCGCGGATTTTATTCACCAGGCCGATGCCGCGGCCTTCCTGGCGCAGGTAGAGCAGGGCGCCGCGGCCCTCGGCGGCGATGCGCTTGAGTGCGCCTTCGAGCTGGGCGCCGCAGTCGCAGCGCTGCGAGAACAGCACGTCGCCGGTGAGGCATTCCGAGTGCACGCGCGCCAGCACCGGCTCGCCGTTGCCGATGTCGCCGAGCGCCATCACCAGGTGTTCCTTGCCCGTGCTGTGCTCGACAAAGGCGTGCAGCGTGAACTGGGCCCAGGGCGTGGGCAGGGCGCAGGACGTAACGTAGTCGAGCAATGGTGCGGCGGCGGTTGCGGTGTTCTCGGACATGCTGGGTCTTGGTGCGGTAAGTGGTAACCGGTAAGTATAGAAGATTTCGCGCCATCCCGTGCGCTGAAGCGGCCACGAGCGGTATGGCCGGGCAGCCATGCGCCATGGTAGGCTTGCGAAACAACCAATACTATCGACCATGGACCGCGCAACGAACGACCTCCCGGCAGTCAGCCCGCCCCGAAGCCGGCGCCGCTCGCTCGGCACCTGGCTGGCCATGGCGTTTTCGCTGCTGTCCATCGTGCTGACCCTGCTGCTGGTGGAAGTAGTCGACATCGCCGCCACCGGCCAGGTGGAAACCAGCATCGGCCACGGCCTGCGCGAACTGGCCCTGCAGACGTCGGACAAACTCGACCGCGGCATGTTCGAGCGCTACCGCGAAGTGCGCCTGCTGGCCCAGCGCCGCGACCTGGCGCCCGGGAATGCATCGCTGGCCGAGCGCCGCGCCGTGCTCGACGCCATCCAGGACACCTACGGCTTCTACGACTGGATCGGCATGGCCGGCCTCGACGGCCGCGTACAGGTGGCGGGACGCGGCCTGCTCGAAGGCGCCGACGTTGCGCAGCGGCCCTGGTTCCGCAATGCCCTGCGCGGCGTGAACGTCGGCGACGTCCACGAAGCGGCGCTGCTGGCGCGCATCCTGCCGAAGCAGGATGGCGAGCCGCGCCGCTTCGTCGATGTCGCGTTCCCTTACCTCGACCGCGACGGCAAAACCATTGGCGTACTCGGCGCCCACCTCTCCTGGCAGTGGGCGCGCGCCGTCGAGCGCTCGGTGATGGCGCCGCTGGCCGCACGCGGCGGACGGGTCGAGGCCCTGATCGTCAGCAGCGCCGGCGCTGTCTTGCTGGGGCCCAGGGACGTGCAGGGCCAGACCCTCGACCTGCCGAGCTTCCACGCCGCGCAAAAGCAGGACGCCGGCTTCCTGGTCGAGCGCTGGCCGGACGGCCATTCCTACCTGGTCGGCTATGCGCGCAGCAAGGGTTTCGAAACGTATCCGGGCCTGGGCTGGACCGTGCTGGTGCGCCAGGCCGTGGACGACGCCTATGCCCCGGCGCTGCGCCTGCGCGAGCGTGCGCTGTGGAGCGGCATCGCGCTGGCGGTGCTGGTCTCGGTGGTCGGCGTGCTGGTGGCGCGCTACATCACCCAGCCGCTGGGCCAGCTGGTGCGCGAGGCCGGGCGCATCCGGCGCGGCGCCAGCGTCCGGCTCGACAGCGCAAGCAGCACCTATCTCGAGGTCGAGCGCTTGTCGGACACCCTGAACGCCCTGGTGGGCGACCTGGTGCGCGGGCGCGCCGACCTGCAGGGCCTGAACGCGACCCTGGAAGCACGGGTCGAGGCGCGCACGGCCGAACTGGAGCGCGCGCTGGTGGCGGTGCAGGCCAGCGAGCAGCGCGTCGGCGCCATCGTCGAGGCGGCCCAGGACGCCTTCCTCGGCGTCGACCTGCGCGGCCTGGTCACCGACTGGAACAGCGCAGCCGAGCGTATGTTCGGCTGGAAGCGCAGCGAAGTGCTGGGCTGGCCGATGCCCGAGATCATCGTGCCCCAGCGCTTCCGCGCCAGCACCGTGCGCGCCATCGACCAGTTCCGCGCCACCGGCCACAGCGTGCTGCTGGAAAAGCGCGCCGAGCGGCTCGTGATCAACCGCCAGGGCGTCGAGTTCCCGATCGAGATGACGGCGGCCCTGGCCGGCGGCAGCGACGGCGTCTTCTTCGCCGTCTTCCTGCACGATATTTCCGAGCGCAAGAAGGTGGACCGCATGAAGAGCGAGTTCGTCTCCACCGTCTCACACGAACTGCGCACACCGCTGACCTCGATCCGCGCTTCGCTGTCGATGCTTGCCGAAGGCATGGCTGGCGAACTGCCGCCCGATGTGGCGCAGCTGGTGAACCTGGCCAACGACAGCAGCGAACGCCTGGTGCGGCTGGTGAACGACGTGCTCGATTTGCAGAAGATCGAGGCCGGCGGCATGCAGTTCGAACGGCGCGCCCAGCTTCTGCTGCCGGTGGCGGAACATGCGCTCGACTCGATGGAAGGCTATGCCGGCCAGCTCGGCGTGCAGCTGCAACTCGAGTGCAGCGAACCCGCGCGCGACCTCGCCGCCGCGATCGACCGCGACCGGCTGGTGCAGGTACTGACCAACCTGCTGTCGAACGCCATCAAGTTTTCGCCGCGCGGCGGGACCGTGACGCTGGTGCTGGCCGAACACGGCCAATGCGCGCGCCTGGCCGTGCGCGACCAGGGGGCGGGAATTCCGCCCGCCTTCCAGACCCGCGTGTTCCAGCGCTTTGCGCAGGCGGATGGGGCGGATACCAGGCAGAAGGGCGGGACTGGACTGGGCTTAAGTATTACCAAGAGCCTGGTCGAAGAGCATGGGGGGCAGATCGGGTTCGAGACGGCGGCGGGGGAGGGGACGACGTTTATGGTGGACTTGCCGCTCGTGCAAGACTGAAGGCAAAGCCGGGGTCAAGTCTGACATCCGGACACGAGCTCCACCATACCGGACCGTGATCGGTCAGGCGCCGAAGGCGCCGTCGATCGTGTGCATCGCCCCGGTCACGAAGCCCGCTTCCGGCCCGGCCAGCCAGGCCACCATGGCGGCTACCTCGTCGGCACGGCCATGGCGCTTGATTGCCATGAAGCTGTGCATCAGGTCCTTCATCGGCCCATCCGCCGGATTGGCGTCGGTATCGATCGGTCCAGGCTGCACGACGTTGATGGTAATGCCACGCGGGCCGAAGTCCCGCGCCAGGCCGCGCGCCAGGCCTTGCAGTGCAGACTTGCTCACCGCATAGGACGCCATGCCGGGCAAGGGCATGCGATCACCGTTCACCGAGCCGATCACGATGATCCGCCCGCCCTCGGGCATCTGCCGCGCCGCCTCCACCGAGGCGTGATACGGAGCGTGGATATTGATACGGAACAGGCGATCGACCATGTCCGGGTCCTGCTCCAGCGCGTCGCCGAAGATGGCAATGCCGGAATTCACCACCAGCACATCGAGTGGACCGCTTGCACGGACCCGTTCGATGACGGCGTCCCGGTCGGCACTGTCCGCCAGGAAGGCGGTGCTGCCCGTTTCGCTTGCCACGCGCTGTGCCGCGTCGGGCGACCCGGCGTAGGTGAATGCAACGTTTGCGCCGTCTGCCGCAAAGCGGCGCACGATTGCCGCGCCAATGCCGCGGCTGCCGCCCAGTACCAATACCGATTTGTTCGTAAAATCCGTCATGACGACTCCTTTCGATTAATGTAGTGGATGATACAATATTCGTTATCTCCGCTGTCAAGGTATTTCTGTAATCATGACTACAAAAACTGTAGCGCCCCGTGGCCGCCCTCGGCAATTTGATCTGGACAAGGCACTGGCCACCGCCCAGCGCCTGTTTCATACCAAGGGGTACGATGCGCTGAGCATTGCCGACCTGACCAGGGAGCTCGGCATCAACCCGCCGAGCTTCTATGCTGCCTTTGGCAGCAAGAACGGCCTGTATGCCCAGGTGCTCGATCGTTACGCCAGCGCCGGGGCCGTGCCGTTGCAGGAGATATTGCAGGCTGAGCGGCCACTGGCGGCGTCGCTTGGCGAGGTGCTGGTGCAGGCGGCCAGGTACTACGCGGCCGACGCCGCCGCCACCGGCTGCATGGTCCTGGAAGGCACGCACTGTAACGACCCGGAGGCACGCGCAGCCGCGGCCGGCTTCCACGCTGCGGCGCAGGATGTGCTCCGGCGTGCGATTGCCGCGCACTATCCGGCGGAGGCGGACCGGCTCGCCGATTTCGTCAGCACCACCATGGCCGGACTCTCTGCCAGCGCGCGTCACGGGCAAAGCCTGGAGCGCCTGGTCGCGACCGCGCAGCTCGCCGGCATGGCGCTTGCGCAGGCGCTTCCGGACTGCCCCTCGGACCAGGCATCAGGATCGCGTCAAGAAGAAAAAGCACATGAACAGTGAAGCGGCTGCCAACATTGTTTCGTTTAAGGAAAACGATACGAAGGTGGTTTGCCGATTCTCCTATTACTGCCGGGTTCGCGTCCGAATGTCGGACCTCAGCTGTATTAACGCCAGCCGTGCAATGCGATTCCTGCAAACCCCGGCCAGGCGCCGAGATCGCGCTCCAGCTCCGGCAACAGCGTACGCAATGCCGCCTTGTCGGCATGGAAGCTGGTGGCGCTGCCGTCCAGCGTGCGTTCGGTGCTGAAGCGGTACAGGGAAGCGTTCGCCACCCTGGCCGGCTGGCGCAGCAGCACCAGCAGCGGCGCCGGCATCTCTCCCGACTGCACCAGCAGCAGATCGCCGGCTTCGTTCGCATCCGCGCGCACGTAGCGGCGCTGGCGTTCGGGCGCCACGCGGCCCGCTTCCAGCGCGATGTGCACGCGCTTGCCGTGCCGCGCGGACCAGTCGAGGAAGGGCGCGGCGAAGCTGTAGATCTGGTCCGGCGCGGTGCGGTAATCCATCACCGCCAGGCCATCGGCCAGCCCGGCCAGGCCGTCGAGCAGCTCGGTCTTGTCCCACCACCAGAAGGGCACGACGTATTCGATCGCCATGTCGCCGGCCGCTTCGCGCAGGGCGCGCGCCATCGCCAGGTATTCGCGGTCGCGCTCGGCCGGCGCCAGCACCGCGTCGGGCAGCAAATAAGGTTCCACGTCGAACTGCATCGCGCGCAGGCGTTCTTCCGGCGCGGCCTCGCGGTTGTAGGCGGCAAAGGCGCGGGCGCGGTCGGTTGTGGCGGCGCGGTGAGCGGGCAGCGCCATGTGCGGATCGCCCTCGACGCTGGTCACCGCGATTCCGGCCGCATGGGCCTTGCGGATAAAAGCCCGCAGCCCGGCAGGATCGCGCACCTTGGCCCCGTCGAGCGTGACGACGATGAACAGCTCGCCGATGGTCTCGCTCTTGGCCCAGGCCAGCAGCGCGTCGCCGCGTTCCATCCATTCGCTGCGGTCCCAGATCCAGGTGCTGCGCGGCGCCGGCTTCGCCTTTGCCAGGTCCGCCGCCGGTTCAAGGCGCAGGCTGTCGAGATCGAGCGTTGCTGCTTCCTGCGGGCAGAGGATCACGAATTGGCGAAAGCCGGCCCGGTCGAGGCGCGCGGGCAGGGGCAGGCTGGCGCTGCGCGGCGCCGCGGCGGTTGCCAGCTGGCCCACGTCGTACGAGGATTCGCGCGCGGCAGATGCGGCATCCGCCGCCTGGACCGCGAAGCTGCCGCTGGCGCTATAGCCGGCGCCGAGCGCCACCGACGCCAGCGGCATGCGCCAGGCGCCATCCAGCAGCACGCCGGCCGCGCGCGTGCCGGGCCGGCACACGATGCGCAGCTTGCCCTTCGCATGCGCGACGCTCACCCGCTCCTCGATGCCGAAGGTGCGCACGCGCGCGCCAGGCAGCAGATTGGTCCGCAGCGGCATGATCTCGCGGCGCGGCGTGGCGCCGACTGGATCGGGCTGCGGCAAATCGTGGCTGCCCGGCTCGAAGCGTTTGCCGTCAAGCGGACCATGGAGCAGGATGGTGTGCGCCGGCGTGTCGCCCGGCGCCAGCGGATACAAGGCCTCGACCTGGCTGGCCTCGACGCCGAGCGGCAGCGCGCGGCAGCCGGGCAGCTGCGCTTTGGCGCTGGCCACCACCACCCGCTCGCCAGGCCCGGGCAGCGCGGCGCGCGGCGCATCGGGTGGCGCCGCGGAGGCGGGGCAGACCTGCAGCCAGGCGGCGTGGGCGGAAGTCGTCATCAGGAGCAGCGCCGCAGCGAACAGGGGCTTCATGGCGCACCGCCCGGCGGTTGGACAGACGGCGATTCAACCGGCGCCACGGCAGGAGGAATCCCAGCCGCGCCGGGCACTGCGCGCGGATTGCTATCGACCCCCTTGCGTTTCATCGTTCCCCAACTGGACTCTTTCTGTACCAGCCAGCGCCACAGCCCGATCAGGCGCCACCAGGTATTCAGCTGGCGGTAGCCGAAATTCTCCAGGATCACCACCAGCCCGAGCAGCAGCAACTGCTTGCCGCGCGGGTAGAGGTGGAAGGACATCTCTTCCAGCATCAATCCCGAGGCCGACAGCAAAATGCCCAGCCCCAGCGCCACGAACAGGAAGGCGCCAAAGGCTTCCCAGGAAATCAGCCCGGTGAGGAAGGCATACACCATGTAGATGTAGCCGCCCAGCTCGATCACCGGCCCCAGCCACTCGAAGAACAGCATGAAGGGGAAGGCGACCCAGCCGGGAATGCCGCCGTTTCGGGAAAACAGCAGGCCCCAGTTGGCATGCAGGCTTTCGGCCAGGCCGCGCTGCCAGCGCACGCGCTGGTTCTTCAGCGTGGCCAGGTCTTCGGGCGCCTCGGTCCAGCAGACCGGGTCGGGCACGAACTCGATGCGGTAGGGCTGGCGTTTGGCGCGCAGGGTGCGGTGCATGCGCACCACCAGTTCCATGTCTTCGCCGATGGTGTCGGTGCGGTAGCCGCCGGCCAGCACCACGGCATCCTTGCGGAAGATGCCAAAGGCGCCGGAGATGATCAGCATGCCGTTCAGCGCCGACCAGCCCAGGCGCCCGAACAAAAAGGCGCGCAGGTATTCGACTACCTGGAACAGCGCCAGGAAGCTGCGCGGCAGGCCGACGCGGGTGAGGAAGCCGCCGCTGATCTCGCAGCCGTTCGCCACGCGCACGGTGCCGCCGGTGGCCACCACCGTCGGGTCGCGCAGGAAGGGTTCGGTCACCTTGGCCAGGCTGTCGCGCTGCAGGATGGAGTCGGCGTCGACGCCGCAGAACAGCGGGTAGCGCGAGGCGTTGATGCCGGCGTTCAGGGCATCGGCCTTGCCGCCGTTGGCCTTGTCGATCACGCGAACGTTCGGGTAGCGCGTCGAGCGGTAGATCTGGCGCACCTCCTGCGTCGGGAGCTGGCGCCGGTAGGCTTCGGGGAAGGGCAGCAGGGCGAACTCGCGCTTGAGCACCTCCAGGGTGTTGTCCTTCGAGCCGTCGTTGATGACGATGATCTCGAACTCGGCATAGGTCAGCTGCAGCATCGAGCGGATCGAGGCGGCGATGGTCGCTTCCTCGTTATACGCGGGCACCAGGATGCTGACCGGCGGCTCCAGGCCGGAATAGGCGCGCGGCAGCTCGCCGATGAATTCTTCCTGGCCCTTGCGGTACAGCGAGCGCAGCGAGAACAAATTCAGCAGCAGGTAGCCGCCGTTCAGCAGCACGAAGAAGGCGAGTACGAACCAGGTGACAAAGGCGACCAGCAGGCTGTCGGTGTTCATGCGGCCCCGCTTTCCGCCATGGCCTGGCCCAGCATGTCGGCCGCGAAGCGGTCGGTGAGCGAGGCGCGCAGGGCCTCGAGGTCGGCGCGTGACAGCGCCGGGAGTTCCAGCAGCGCCTGGGCCGCGCGGTAGCGCACCCACCACTGGGCGTCGCCGAGCAGGGCGGCCAGGCGCGCGGCGTCGGAGCGTTCGCCGACCCGGCCCAGGGCGCGCGCGGCCTGCACCCGCACCTGCCAGTCTTCGTGCGCCAGCAGCGTGCGCACCTCGGCGATGGTGTCGGGCGTGCGCACGCCGCGCAGGGCGGCAATCACCACCGGCATGGCGTCGCTGCGCAGGGCGCCCGCCAGCAGGCCGGCCGGCAGGGTCAGGTGCAGGGCTTCGGCGATGCGCAGGCCGCGCGGCAGATGCTCGGCATCCAGCTGCGGCAAGTGGCGCGCCAGCGCGGCGCCGGCCGGCTCGCTGGCCTGCTGCAGGATGCCGGCCGCCAGCGACAGCGCCCAGTCCTCGCGCGCGATGAACAGCGGGACCATGTAGTCGGCTGCCGCCTGCGGGTCG
>Ga0265780_10010657_pt1 | contig 10936 bp, 9 predicted proteins | sample P1T30metagenome_FD_192432 | JGI IMG/M metagenome (GOLD analysis project Ga0265780, IMG submission 192432) | Plant litter microbial communities from East Loma Ridge, Irvine, California - P1 T30 | ecosystem: Environmental > Terrestrial > Plant litter > Unclassified | place: USA: California... | reverse complement strand
CATAGGCCGCAACCGGGTCCACGCCGCCGCGCGACCCGGCGAGGATCAGCGCCTGAAAGGTCACTGCGGGGTGGCCCGGAACACCCGCCAGAGGACGCCGGGCGCCGACAGGACCGGGTGGCGCTCACGCCACGGTGTCAGCGGCACGCGGATACCGGTATGCCGTTCGATCTTCCAGAGCCCGTACCGGGCTGCACCCTCGAACGAAAACGCCGCCTTGACGAGGCGGGCGAGGTTCAACGCCTTGCCGGTGCGTGCGCGGATCAACCACGCCCGCACGAAATAGCGGCAGTCCTCCGCCGACAGCTTCGGCGCGACGACCGCGCCGTGTCGTTCGAACGCGACTCCGTCCGCCGACCACGCGATCGGCAGCAAGGCCGCATATCGTTCGGGGTCATAGGTCAGGATCTGGGTCTCGCGGCCGGGCGGTTCGACGCGAAGTTCGGCGCGATAGGTTTCGCGGAACAGCGCCTGCCAATATTCGATCACGCGGCCTTCGACCGGGCCGATCACCGCCGCGAACCTGGCGGCGGTGATCGCCGCCGAAGCGACCGCCGCCACGACGCGCGCTTCAACGTCCGCGCTGCGCACCCACGCCAGCGCCGCGGGCTGAACGAAGCGAGTCCATACCGTCGTATCGAGCATCGCGCCGCGCGCGGCCTTTTCGAACGTGTCGATCTGCATCACGGCGACTTTCGCGCGCAGCGTGTGCGGCCCGATCTGAAACTCGTGGAAGCTCACGTCCGGCCACAGCCAGCCGGTCACGACCGTGTGCCATGCCGGCGCGCGCGAACCTCGGGTGAGCACGTAGAAATCGAGCAACCCGTCCAGCGCGCCGGTCCGCAGGTTCGAGCCGTAGAACAGCACCGCGACCCCGCCGAGTTTCCGTGCGAGGCGATCGGCCGCTTCGGCGATCACGTCACGCAACGGGGTGCTCAACTCGCGTGAAACGAAGGCGGTCAGCGCGTCGGTCATGGCGCCGCGAACGTCAGAGCGGCACCCTTCCTGAGCGTGAGATCGCCGCCCGGATAGAACTCGCCGTCCAGAATGAAGCCGCCCTCGAGCGACAGGTGCAGCGTATCGACGTTGCCGCGATGATAGCCCGCGCGGCCGAGCCACGCGGCTTCGGAACCGGCCAGAAGTGCTGGAACCGACAGCAGCATATTGCGCGGCGGCGCATCGACACCGAGCAATTTCAGTCCATCGCGCATTTTGCCGAACGGCTTGATGCCGAGCGGAAGCCGATTGAGCGTCGAGCCGAGCGCGATGTAGAAATCGCGTTCCACGCCGTCGCCATCTGCGGTCGCGATCCGCATGCGTTCGCCTTGGCGCCAGCTATTCTGCTTGCCGCCGAAAAAGGTCTGGGCGATCGCGCTGGCGAGCGAAAGACCGACCGCGAAACCGTCGAACGCGCCGAAGCTGTGGACGCGCTGGGCGAGCCTCGTCGCGCGCACGAACGCGCCTGCGCCGAACAGGAAACCGCGCAAGTCCGGTGCGGTAGCCCCGTCGCGCCAGATTTCCAGCGGCGCGCGCTGTTTGACCCGCCCTGCCCGGATCGAGTCGAGCGCGGCGGCGATCGTCCAGTCGGCGGGTATGCCGAGATCGAGCGCGAGCGCGTTGGTCTTGCCCGATGGGATCACCACCAGCGTGGGGAAGGTTTTGGGGAAATGCTGGCGCGCCGCCGTGATGACCTCGCGCAGCGTCCCGTCGCCGCCATCGACGACGAGGACGTTAACGTTCTGTGCGGCGAAGCCGGCCAGCGCGTTGGACAATTCCATATGCGTGGCAGGGGCAACCCAGCCGAAAGGCGACGCCGATGCCGGCGGGGCAACGGTGCGGGTCAGGTTGCGATGCGCCTTGCCGTTGCTGATAACGCCGACGCGCAAATCGGCAACGGACCGATCGACGAGAGCGCGATCGACGAGAGTGGTTCTCGCGAGCGGCCGGGGATCGAGCCACGCGTGTCCGACCTTGGCAGACGGGTACGGCTTGCCGAACCCGCCAGAAAAGGTCGCCTCAGAGAGGTTCGCTTGCGCGTCGATACCCGATAATCTGCCCATCGATGGCCGTACCCCCTTGTTCACCCGGGGCGCACCGTGGTCCACGGACTTCGGTCCGTAGGGACGCATCGCTCAGGGTCAGCGGACGTACGTAAGCGCGATTGGGAATTTTACAAATCTGTCATATTTCATTTCTGAAATATGGCGCTCTTGACGTGGCAAATCGGCATCAATGTGCGCCAGCCTATTGGCGCACGGCGGGATTTCGGTCCGGGCCGATAGAAAAGCCCTGGCGGTAGTTCATCACCACCGGGATCGCCGGCATGTCGCGATTCACCGTCACCGCGACGTCGGCATAGGCCGGCTTCAGGTGGAAAAGCGAAAGCCTGGGATTGCGCGAAAAGCCACCACCGTCGTTCCAGTCGGATTTGCCGTTGGCGTTCGCATCGTGCCGCACCGCGACCGCATAGTCCCCGAAGCGCGGCAGGCGCAGGCACACATCGAGCGTGCGGCGGCCCTGAAGCGGAACCTCGACGCGGCGAACCCATTTTCCGGTCGCGAGGAAATCGGCGGGATTGGAGCCATAGGCCTGAACCCGAACGCTGCCGTCGCCGTTTTTCAAGCCGGTGATATGGACGCGGACGGCAGCGGCATTCGGCTCGCTACAGGCCGCCGCATCGGCACCCACGACTTGCGCGCTGGCCGGGCTGGAGAAGCTTCCAGCGAAGGCGGCAACACAGGCAAGGGCCACGAGCAATGACGAAAGGTTCATCCAGGGTGAGATAGGCCGCCCGCATGCCGTTTCAACTCGCAGCCGGCAGACCCAGGAAGCGCCGCGCCTTCTACATCTGGATAAACGCCCTGCCGTGGCCTAAACACCTAGAGGCTGTTGTGGATTTGGGATTCGGTATGATTCATTCTTTATATGGATGAACCTTTGTCGCGAGCCGTATCCGGTTCCGCTAGGCTCCACCTACCAACGGCAATGGCGGCGCAAGCGACGATGCACTAACAATCAAACCGGGCCACTCGCTGGGCCGATCGGGGCGCTTCGATCAGGTTGAGAAAAGCGAATGAATTCCTGATAGCGATGCCGCTGCATGTTGCATCCGATCGCGACCCGATCAAGTATGTTGAGCGCACAAAGAGGTGGTGCCGTTGCGCTTGTAATCATGAGTCGTTGTGCAGGCTCGTCTCTTCTTGAGCGGCAGACCCGGCTGGTATCGGTCGCGCGCCTAGATCTGCCTATTCCCGTCGAATGACAGGAAGATAGCGTGGACGGGCCGCGCGACATAAAGGCTAACGACGTCGCGCAGCTTGCCGATTAACTCGGGATCATCGGAAAGCTTGAACTGCCGGACGCGGCGAGGCGGTAGGCCGTGGGCGCGCCAGATCCGGTGAACCGAACTGGCGTTGATGCCCCGTCGCGGGCCATCAGAAAGACCGTCCAGTGGGTCGCCTCTCCCGGCGGCGCCTCACGCGTCCGGGGAACAACCCATGCGATAACCTCGAGCCGGCTGCCGATACCCTCCAGACATCGCAACGCGGCACCGGTGGCCGCGTCCGTGGATAGAAGCGAGGCCCCGACGCGCGGCGCGAAAAACAACCCGGACGGACCGCCGCTGCTGCGTGAAAGGGCGGCTCCAGGCCTGCCGGCCGAGCGCATCATGCTCAGGTCACGCCAGGATGTATGGGACAAGACACGGCGACTACGCGTCCATCGCCAGCAAGGAATCTTCGCCGAACCCGACTGCACGGTGATCGCACTCGTTTCGGGCGCGCGTCGGGCTTTTATCGAGGCACTCGAACATCCGCGCATCCTCAACGTATTGCTTCCAATCGGCGTCGAACATCTGATCATCGAACGCGCCGCGAATCAGGTTGATCGAGTCGAGCACGACTGTCGCGGCGAACTGATGCGAGCCAATGGCCCTGGAATACGACCTTAGGCCAGGTCATTTCCGAGCTATTAAACTGCGCGCTTGTCTCAACCTCCTGCAATGATAATAAGCCGCCAAAATGCCTATTCGCAGCCGAAATCCCAGCAGGACATTGCAATGAGCGCGACCACCTGGCAGCCGCGCGACTCCGCCTCCATAGTTCTACACCGTGCGCTTACGCCCTCTACGCGGAACGCAAACGGGGTCCTCCGCTACAGCGGCCTGTTTGATATCTTCCCGGAAACATATTGGGCGCGCTTCACCACGCTGAAAAGTGTCATTTTGCGCTGCCGCTTACGAGCTCCGGCGATGCTACGGTTGATCCGGCGCCAAGCGGATGGTTCGGGTGAAGAAATCCTGGCCTCGCAGGCAGCAGACAGCGGCGGCGAGATCGTGCTTATCACACCGCTCACCGCTTCTACCGCCGCTGATAGCTACCTTCTGATGGAGATCGTACCCGTCGCGTCACAGGATGATCCACTCGTATCTGCCACGTGGGAAACTGCACAGCCGCGCGAACGGATCCCTTGCGTCGGGGTGGCGATCACCACGTTTAACCGCGAGCCCTTCCTCATTGCGAACCTCAGGCGGTTGCGCGGTCGCATGGCCGGAGGCTGCATTATTGTAGTCAATCATGGCGAACCAGAGCTTAAAACGCGGCTTCATGACAGCTTACCTCCTGATCTGCCCGTTCGCTGGATCGACCAAGAAAATAGCGGCGGCGCGGGAGGTTTTACGCGCGGCATGACAGAACATCACGCCACCGGTAATGTAACCCACGTCCTATTAACGGATGATGACATCGACTTACGCGAAGACTTAGTCGAAAGGGCAACGGCGATCCTTTCCTACACTCGCTCCAACATTTGTTTGGGCGGAGCAATGTTTGATTATTATCGCCGATCCTGCTTATTCAGCGCGGGCGACATATTGCTGCCAGGCAACTTCGGGATTGGCCATGTTGTTGCGCCTGAGGGCTGTGACATCGCCACCACGCCTGGGGTGGATTTTTTAGCGCGTGCACACAGTCCAGACTTTAACGGATGGTGGTGCTTCGCCTTTCCGATAGAGGCGCTTGATCGCGTTGGCTTACCGATGCCATGCTTCATCCGCGGGGATGACGTGGAATATGGATATCGCTTAAAACGGGCGGGAATGCCGACGCTCGGCTGGCCGGGACTGGCGGTGTGGCACATGCCTTTTGCCGACAAGTCCGTGCCGTGGCACATGTTCTACGATCGCCGTAACAGCTTGTTCGCCAATGCCCGCCATCGCCGAATTGGCAGATTGGCTGCGGTCAACGCGCTTGCCGGAGGTTTCATCCACCACCTGCTGCGTTACGACTACGATCGAGTGCGGGCGATGACGCTTGGTATCGACGCCTTCAACATGGGAGCTGAAAAGATGGCGCGCTGGAACCAAGCGGACCATGCTGCGCTGATAGCCGCAACCTCCCAGATGCAAGGGTTGGAGGCAAACGCAGCCGCTGGGCCGACACTGCCACGGCTTACGCCAAAACGCCTTTCGGGGGTCGCACGCGATCTATATATGACTTGGCGGATCATACTGGACCTTGTCGGCATTCCGATCGGGAATAAAACGCCCCGCCATCTTCCACCCGGCGAGGCTTGGCGGCCAGATTTTACGCTCCGGCCCGCAGTGATAGTGGAATACAACAGGGAGGGCCGCGCCGTTCGGACCTATCGCCGCAATTCAGCTGAAAGCCGTCGCGCGATAGCGCGCTATATCAAAGCCGTTACTGGCATGATCCTGCGTTTTCATCAGCCGGTGCCTTTCGCTTTTCCCAAATCGCGATGTACAAGTCATTTAAATGCCGACAAAGATGATTACTAAATTTCGAGGTAGCGCTGTCACTATCATCCGATAGGATTCGCCCTTACCGGCGCATACTGAGTCTTTCGCTTCGCCTTTCCGCGTAAATCTCTAACCGGCTACGCGCCACTTTCCAGTATCAAACAAGGCTTTGAACATATGCGTACTTGTGTTGTGGGCGCGGGTTTTTCCGGCGCGGTAATCGCCCGAATGCTCGCCGAGAAGGGTATCGCAAGCTTGGTTGTGGACGAGCGTAGCCACCTCGCTGGAAATTGCCATACCGAGCGCGATCCAGAAACCGGGGTGATGGTCCACAAGTACGGCCCGCATATCTTCCACACCGGGATCGAACGTGTATGGGAGCTAGTCAACCGCCACGGCGTGATGATGCCCTACGTTAACCGGGTCAAGGCAAATGTAGCAGGCAAAATCTATTCGCTACCGGTCAACCTGCACACTATCAACCAGTTCTTCGGCGAGGCATTTTCGCCCGCCGAGGCTCGCGCCTTCGTGGAATCCAAGGCGCGCATGGACATCGAGGATCCGCAGACCTTCGAGGAGCAGGCGCTGCGCTTCGTGGGCAACGATCTCTATGAGGCGTTCTTCAAGGGCTATACCCGCAAGCAGTGGGGCTGTGAGCCCAGCGAACTGCCTGCCTCGATCCTCAAGCGACTGCCGTTGCGCTTCAACTACGAAGACAATTATTTCAACCATCCATATCAAGGCATGCCGCGCGACGGCTACACCGCGATCATAGCCAGCATCCTCGACCATCCAAAGATCGAGGTACAACTGAGCGTACGTTATGAGGACATCATTGAGGATTTCGCACACACGTTCTATTCCGGGCCGCTGGATCGTTACTTCAACTACGATCTGGGTCGCCTCGGCTATCGCACGCTGGACTTTGTATCCGAGCGCGCCGTAGGAGACTATCAGGGCACCGCGGTGATCAACTACCCCGACGAAAGTGTGCCGTTCACCCGTATCTCTGAGCACAAACATTTCGCGCCGTGGGAAGCGGCTAGTTTCGATAAGACCATCGTGTTCCGCGAATATAGTCGGCTATGTGGTCCTGACGACATCCCATACTACCCGATTCGCATGGTCGCCGAGACCAAATTACTGGAGCAATACGAGGCGCGAGCCGCGCTGGAGAAGAACGTCACCTTCGTCGGTCGCCTGGGCACCTACCAGTACCTCGACATGGACGTGACGATCGATCGTGCGATTGATGTGGTTGAAGCCCACCTTGCGGTTCGCCCGGTGATGGAGGCCTGAAACCCATGTTCCATATGCTTGCCGCAACCGACTACGCGCCGTTCTTCCCGATCAACATGCAACCCTCCGAAGTGCGCCACCCACTCTATTTCGAGGGTGAGCCGCCATCGGTCACCAATGGCGGGCCACTGATCCTGGGAGGCCACCGACTGATCGTCGACGGGGCGATGAGTTCGCTCTATGACCGTGAGGTGTTCGGCGTCACGCAGGTGGAGCGCTTCCGGCTGCGCTTGCGCATCAAGGGTTCAGCCGAGGTTGGGCTGCTGCACACCGACCAACACGGCCACCGTCGCGTCGTCTCCACCGCGCACAGCGGCGGCGGCCAGGACGTGTACCGCTTTACAGGAAACATCCTGATCTCCGACGCCACGGTCGATCCCTATCTCGACGAGCACGAAGTCGCGATGCCCTTCGATATCGTGACCTCGGACGCTGGCGCCGGGCGCTGGAGTTTCATGATCACGTCACTGTTCGGCTCGGTCGAAATACTCTCAGCCGACTGGGAGATCTGTGCTGAACTGCAGCGCGAGGTCAGCCCAGCCTTTGTCATTTGCACTTTCAACCGCATCGCCCAGCTACAAGCTAACCTAGCCACGCTGAGCAGCATTCTCCATGCCCAAACCACGGACTGGCGTGTTATTGTCGTCGACAACGCGCGGAACTTCAGCCTTCAGCCGGGCCTGAAGACAGACCGTATCCAAGTGATCGCGCAGAAAAACGTTGGCGGCGCAGGTGGCTTCGGGCGTGGCATCCACGTCGCGCTGGATGATGCCGCGACCAGCCATATCATCCTGCTCGACGATGACGCCGACATAGACGCAGTGTCAATCACGCGCATGATCAACCTGTTCCGCTTCCAAAAGCAGGACGAGGACTTTATTGGCGGCGTACAGATGGACGTCTACGATCCCCTCAAACTAGCCGACGCGAGTGCATACTGGCGCGCCGACCGCTTCGAGACATTGGAAGCGCGCATGCCGCCCTCGCGGCTCGACAACCCCGAAGCCAAGAATGCGCTAGCACGCAACACATACACCAACTTCAACGGATGGTGGCTGTTCGGCGGCAGCAAGGCCGCGTTTTTGCGCAACGGCATGCCGCTGCCGATCTTCGTCCACCTCGACGATGTCGACTACGGCGTGCGTGCAGACATCGCAGGCCGGCGCACATGGACCGTCCCAGGAATTGCGGTGTGGCACGAACCCTATTACGCAAAAGTAGAGGGCTGGTTCGCCTTTTATAATATTCGTAACGAGTTGATTCGACTCAGCGGCCACTTACCCCGTATCGTCGGGCGCATGTCCGACGAAGGTTTCGTGCGACAAGCCCGGCCGCAGAAGATGCTCGCTCGCCGCCTGCGTCTCGTAGAAAAGCAACTGCGCTCCCGTTTCCGCAACTTCATCAGCACCAACCAATACGGCTCGGCTCACCTGCTAAGCCTGGCGGTGGAGGGATTCCTCGACGGCCCGGAGCCTTTTCGCAAACAGGACTTCGATGTCGCCCACCAGCAGGTGATGGCGCACTACAAGCGTTTCAGCGCCAATTACCGCAAGCTCGACCGCCTCCCGATCGGGCGCATGGCTATAGGCCCCCAACACAGCAAGGGCAGGTTCTATCGCTTCGTTCAGCGTTGGAGCTTTAACGGCCACAAGCTACCTCTGCTCAGGACCAACCCGTTTCGTCGCCTGGTGGTTTTCCCCGAGCGCATGGGCATCAGTTGGACCGCCATGACGCTACAGTCGGACTTTGCTTACAGTGATCCCGATAATGGAACGCTGCACTATTTCGGCTTCGATCGGGATATGTACCGCGAGATCGGCCGCCAATTCGACAAGGCGATCAAGCGCTATGGCCGCCAGTGCGAACAGGCCGGCGCACAATGGGCTGAGGCCTACGACGATATCATCTCGCGCGAATACTGGACCCGCCTGATCGCCAGATTCGACGAGTCACCTAAGTAGTAGTAATGAGCCCGACAGGCGAACACCTCGGCATATTTGGATCTTCGGGCCGGGTTTAGTCTTACTGCGTCACATGTTTGGAATTGGTCCGCCAGCAGCACGGGCATCGCATCAATCTGCGCGCGAGGACTGTGGTGAGCGTTTCACGCAGCGTCGCAATGGAGTTGAGGTATGCCGTTGCGGTCTTATCGGCGAATTTTGCAGATCGGGAACCGCAGGGGCGGGAAGTTTTTTGCGGTTCTAGGCAATGGTAATCCTAAGAGGAATCTTCTCCCGTTCGGCGAGAAGGAAGCCGTATGGGGCTATGCAGATACTGGCGTGGTGATGAAATCCTCACCAGCCTCGTCCTTCATAATGACTAAGGCCCCAGTTCCCGCTTTATACCAAGGTGCATTGATCAGTACTCATGCGCCCATTGGCGCAGTCCGATGGACATGATGGACCAAGGTTGATCGAGGAGGCGGTTCCAAGCGAAGCAGCAGTGCTCGACGATGTCGTCGTAGGATTTGAAGATGCGGTTGGATAACCAGTTGTCGCGCATGAACTGCCATATATTCTCGACCGGGTTCAACTCGGGGCAGCGTGGCGGTAATGGCATAAGGGTGATGTTGTCTGGCACGATCAGTTCAGCGGAACCATGCCACCCCGCCTGGTCGAGCAACAGGACAGCGTGCGCGCCCGGCGCGACATGGAAGGCGATTTCTTCCAGATGCATGCTCATCGCCTCGCTGTTGCAGCGAGGCATGACGATGCCGGCGCCCTTTCCTTCGGCGGGGCAGATCGCGCCGAAGATCCAGGCCGAAGCCCTGCGTTGATCCTTCGGCGCTGAAGGGCGGGTGCCCCGCTTTGCCCAGCGCCGGGTGAGTTTGGTCTGCTGGCCCACGCGGGCCTCATCCTGCCACCACAACTCTATGGGCGTGCCGCTGGGGAGGTGCCTCCTGATTTTTTCCAGGCGGGAGGCGAAGCTTTTTTAAAATCGGCAATGTCCTCGCCGCGCTGGCCGTGATGGCGCGGACGGGCCGTGAGCTTGCGGTAGCCCATCGCCCGCAACTCCCGTCCCAACGTGAAGCGCGTCACCGATAGCCCGAACTCGTCCCATATCCATTGCGCCAGATCGACAAGCCGCCAGCGCACGACGCCATCGGCGGCCGGGATTGGCCCCGCCTCAACCTGCTGCGCCAGACGGGCGCGCTGCTCGTCGTTCAGGATCGAGACCGGGCCGGGCGCCTTGCGTGTTGCCAGCCCCTCGAGGCCGGCTTCGTTGAACCGCAGCACCCAATCCCTCACGATCTGAAGCGTCACGCCGGCCATCCTGGCTGCATCGCTCCGGCTCCCGCCATCCAGGATCAGCGCCAGAGCAAGTACGCGCCGAACCTGCTCGGGATCATCACATCGTCGTGAAAACCGACGCAAATCCGCCGGAGTGAAATCTGATCGAACACCAATCGCTGCCGCCATCGCAAGCCTCCTCCAGCTGGGCACCCCCATCAACATGTCGCTGGCGCTGATCGCGGCGTGACGAGATGCTGTTGCGCCTCCCTGCAAGCCTGAAAGAGGCTTTTGCAGCTGGTGAGTAGCGGATCGGCCTTCGGCGGGCGCAGCTATCCTATGGCGGCGCGTCGTTCGTGGAAGATCAGGCGGTCGATGTTGTAGGCGAGATTGGCGAGGCCGATCTTCGTCTCCGCAGGCGCGATGCCGATGGTGCGGATAAACAGCGCCATCTGGTCCTTCCGGCGGGCAAACACATGCTCGCTGCGGGCACGCACGGTCGATTTGGCCGCGTTGGCGTGGGCGGCGCGTCCGGGCATCGGTTTGCCTTTGGGCTTCTTGCGATGGACGCGACTGACCCGAGCGATCGACTTCAACCACGACTCGTTGGATCGGCTGCGGTACGCTGTGTCCGCGCAGACGTCCGAGGCGG
>Ga0265780_10010656_pt1 | contig 10936 bp, 11 predicted proteins | sample P1T30metagenome_FD_192432 | JGI IMG/M metagenome (GOLD analysis project Ga0265780, IMG submission 192432) | Plant litter microbial communities from East Loma Ridge, Irvine, California - P1 T30 | ecosystem: Environmental > Terrestrial > Plant litter > Unclassified | place: USA: California... | reverse complement strand
CCTACCCGGGCACGTTCAACGACGCCGCGCACGCCGTGCTCGGCATGGGCGAGCGCCTGCAGGTGACCAACGTATTGAACGGCAGCGGCGCCGCCAAGGCCGGCCTGCGCCAGGGCGACGAACTGGTCGCCGCCGCCGGCACACCGCTGCCCACCGGTCCCGATGCGCTGACGAAGGTCGGCGCCGTGTTCGGCCCGATCGTGACCAAGCAGGCTTCGCTGCCGCTGACCATCGCGCGCAACGGCCGCGAACGTGACCTCACGGTCCCGGTTACCCGCGCCTGCGCCTTCGCGATCGAACTGGGCAACGCCGACAACGTCAACGCCTACGCCGACGGCAGCCGCATCATGGTCACGCGCGGCATGATGGGTTTTGTGCAGAACGACGACGAGCTGGCCTACGTGGTGGCGCACACCATGGCGCACAATATGCTCGGCCACGCCGCCAGCCAGCGCAACGCCGCCACCATCGGCAGCATCATCGACAACCTGACCCGCATCGCGCCCGACACCTCGATGCTGATCGGCAGCGGCGGCATCAAGGCCATGCCGGCGAATCTCGACATCACCGCCGACCGTCTTGCGATCTACCTGCTGGCGCGCGCCGACTACCGCATCGACGGGGCGAGCGCGTTCTGGAAGCGCTACGCGGCCACGTATCCGGCCACGGTGCTCAATAGCCATTCGGCGAACCATCCGGCACTGGCGCAGCGCACGGCGACGATCGACAAGGCGGTGGCGGAAGTCAAGGCCAAGAAATCGTCCAACAAGCCGTTGACGCCATAACGTCCGGTCCGACGCGGCGGCCGGGTTTTTTGTATCATTGCGTCCATGGATAGCATCGACCTCGACGTACTCAAGACCTGTAACGCCTGGCTGGCGGAAGGCCGCCGTTGCCAGCTGGTGACGGTCATCAAGACCTGGGGCTCCAGCCCGCGCCCGATCGGGGCCACGCTCGGCGTCTGCGAAGACGGCACCGTGGTCGGCTCGGTTTCGGGCGGCTGCATCGAGGACGACCTGATCGCGCGCGTGCGCGACAATGGCATCGCCCTGGCGCGGCCCGAGATCGTCAGCTACGGCATCAGCGCCGACGAGGCGCACCGCTTCGGCCTGCCCTGCGGCGGCACCATCGAACTCGCGATCGAACCGCTTACGCAAGATAGCCGTATAGGCGAACTGCTGGAACGCCTGGCGGGCGGCGAACTGGTCGAGCGCCGTGTCACGCTGTCTACCGGCGCGGTCGACCTCGGCGCCGCTGCGGCGGGCACGGTCGTCAACGTCGAGGACGGCGTGCTCACCACCCTGCACGGTCCGCGCTGGCGCCTGTTCATCATCGGCGCCGGCCCGCTGTCGCGCTTCCTGGCGCAGATCGCCAGCGGCATGGAATACCGCGTGGTCGTGTGCGACCCGCGCGAGGAATACCGCAGCGGCTGGAACCTGCCCGGCGTGGAGCTGGTGCATGCGATGCCGGACGACCTCGTGATCGACGCGCGCCTGGACGCGCGCAGCGCCGTGGTGGCGCTGACCCACGACCCCAAGCTGGACGACCTGGCGCTGATGGAAGCGCTGAAGTCCGACGCCTTCTACGTCGGCGCGATCGGCTCGCGCATCAACAACGAGAAGCGCCGCGAACGCCTCAAGCTGTTCGACCTCGACGACGCCCAGCTGGCGCGCCTGCATGGCCCGATCGGCATCTACATCGGCAGCAAGACCCCGAGCGAAATCGCGATCTCGATCATGGCCGAGATGACGGCGGTGAAGAACGGCGTGCCGCAGCACCTGCTGGTGCCGCATGCCGCGGCCCCGCAGCCGGCCGTCAGCGCCGCCTGCGCCGTCCTCGCCGCCTGAATTCCAGAGCAAGAAGCGGATGGCGTGGTGCAAGCCGCGCTATCATGATCGTCTTTTCCGCTCTCCCCCGCCCCGATGAACACCGTGAACATGCTGCGCCTGGTGGCGCTGGCCGCCATCTGGGGCGGCTCCTTCCTCTTCATGCGCATCGCCGCGCCGGTGCTCGGACCGGCCGTGCTGATCGAATACCGGGTGCTGTTCGCGGCCCTGTTCCTGTCTTTAGTCGCCTGGGTCATGGGGCGCCGCGGCAAGGGTGCGCCGCTGGATCTGCGCGCCAACTGGAAGCATTACCTGATGCTGGGCTTCTTCAATTCCGCCCTGCCCTTCTTACTCTTCGCCTTCGCCGCGCGCACCCAGTCGGCCTCGGTGCTGTCGGTACTGAATGCGACTGCGCCCATGTTCGGGGCGCTGGTCGGCGCCGTGTGGGCGCGCCAGAAGGTGTCTGGCCGGGCGGCGCTGGGCCTGGTGCTGGGCACCGTCGGCGTGAGCCTGCTGGTCGGCTTCGACCATGTGTCGGAGCGCCCCGGCGCGGCCATCGCGATCGCCGCCGCGCTGGTCGCCGCCTTCAGCTACAGCGTCGCCAGTCAGTACGCGAAGTCGGCGCGCGCGGTGGCGCCCTTCGCCAACGCGCACGGCTCGATGTGGGCGGCGACCCTCTGCGTGATCCCGGCGCTGGCCTTCTTCCCGGCGCCGGGCGAACCGACGATCGGCATCTGGGCCGCGGTGCTGGCGCTGGGCGTGGTCTGCAGCGGCATCGCCTACATCCTCTACTTCAAGCTGATCGAGGAAGTCGGCACGACGTCCGCACTGACGGTGACCTTCCTGAATCCGATGTTCGGGATCCTGTGGGGCGCGATCTTCCTGCACGAGGTGATCGGCTGGCATACGCTGCTGGGCTCCGCCATCGTGCTGGTCGGGACCGCGCTGGTGACGGGCTTCGTGCCCTCCTTTTTGCGCTCCCCAGCGCCGGCGCGGGGCAAGTGATGCGCACGGACCTGTGCATCGACCTGCCCGCCGGCTACCGCGTCCAGGACGTGCTGGCCTTCCACAGCCGCGATGCGGAAGGGCTGGCGGAGCAGGTCACGCCATCCGGCCTGCGCAAGGGCGTGCTGCTGGGCGGCGTGCCCGTGGTGCTGGAGGTGGATTTCGCGCCTGATGCGGCGCGCTGCACGGTCGACGCCGATGGCGAGCTCACCGATACGCTGCGCGAAGGGGCGCGTGAAGCGCTGCTGAACATCCTCGGCCTGCGCATCGACCCGGCGGCGTTTGCCGCCTTCGTGCGCGACGATCCCGTACTCGGCCCGGTCGTGGCGCGCCAGCCGGGACTGTGCATCGTGCAGTCGGCGACGATCTTCGAAGCGCTGACCTGGGCCATCATCGGCCAGCAGATCAACCTGCCCTTCGCGATCTCGCTGCGCCGCACCCTGATCGGGATGGCGGGACGCCCGCATACGAGCGGCCTGTGGTGTTACCCGGAAGCGCCGGACGTGGCGCGCCTCGCGCTCGATGACCTTACCTCGCGCAAGTTCTCGCGCGCCAAAGCCGAGACCCTGCTGCGATTCGCAGAGCTTGTCGTCGACGGCAAGGTCGTACTCGACCGCGCGCGGCCGCTTGGTGAAGTCGTGGAGGAACTGCTGGCCATCAAGGGCATCGGCCCTTGGACCGTGAATTACGCACTGCTGCGCGGCTATGGCTATCCGGATTGTTCGCTGCAGGGCGACGTGGCGGTGCGCACCGCCTTGCACCGCCTGCTGGGCGGCGCGGAACGCCCCGGCATCGCGGCCACCGAAACGCTGCTGCAGCGCTACGCGCCGCACCGCACGATGGCGGCGGCCTACCTGTGGGCCAGCCTGAGCGATCCGGCGGCTTAATCCGCTGCGGCCAGGCCTTGCTGCAGCAGTTCCGCCACCAGCTGGTTCAGCTCGATGTCGCGCTCCTTGCTGCGCGCGTGCAATTGCTGCACCAAATCTCCGTTGAGCTTGACCGCGAACGGCACCAGTCCCAGCGCGCGTTCACGCTCGCGCTGTTCACGCCGGTCCAGCGGTGCAGCCTTGGCCGCGCCGAAGGCGGCATTCTTCGCGCTCATATTGTTCATCAATTTCTTGGCATCGCTTTTTGCCAGGTCGGTTTTCTTCATTGCATGTCCTCGGATCGTGAAGCCCGGATTTTAACCGCGCATGACCAGGCCCGTCCGACATTTCCACCCGACGCCTTCAATTCCAGCGCGGCAGGTCATCGAACTGCTGCGCACCCTCACCCGCGAAACGGATCAGCTCCGGCAAGGGCACGGTGGCAAGGTTGTCCCGCCCGTAGTGGCCGCCGAGCGCACTCGGAATCTTGAGGCAGTACTTGCGGTCGTCGGTCAGCGGCCCCAGGGTCAGCTCCGCCAGCTTGACGACTTCCGGCATATACCAGTCGTTGAGGAAATCCTGGTTGTAGGCGAGCGCGTCGTACGCCGCCCGACTGTCCGCCACCGGCTCGCAGCACAGATCTTGCGGCCGCAGCCGCCAGAAGCGGCCTTCGTCGTCGCGAATGATGAGATTGCCGAATGCATTGGCCCCGAGGACCTCGACCGCGTTCAGACCCGACCAGCCCCAGGCCTCGTTGATGTCGTCTATGTTGATCATGCTTGTCCTTGTACATTGCCGACGTATGTTCGACCAGGCTGGACCAGCAAGATTGCAGGCAGGCGTATCGGGTTTGCGCTGTGTCGAGGGCGTTGCCGCAAAGCGAAGAAAACGACGCGCAAACGGAAAAGCCGCTGACTCTTGCGAATCAACGGCTTCGAATTTGGTTGCGGGGACAGGATTTGAACCTGTGACCTTCGGGTTATGAGCCCGACGAGCTGCCAGACTGCTCCACCCCGCGTCTGATGGAATGAATTATACGCCGAAGCCGCGCATTAGGCAAATCCAATGCTCCGATAGTGTGAGATTGCAGAACAGTATGGCTCATCTATATCGTGCGGGCGGCGCCGCACCAACGGCATGGCGGCCCCGATTCAGTGTAAAGTAAGCACAATCTCAACCTGCCGCTGACCTATGAAATTCTGTTCCGAGTGCGCCCATCCCGTCGCCCTGGCGATTCCCGAAGGCGACAACCGGCCGCGCTACGTCTGCCCGCACTGCCACACCATCCATTACCAGAACCCGAAGCTGGTGGTCGGCTCGATCCCGGTCTGGGAACACGATGGCAAGCTGCAGATCCTGCTGTGCAAGCGCGCGATCGAACCGCGCTACGGCTACTGGACCTTGCCGGCAGGCTTCATGGAAAACGAAGAGACCACCGAACAGGCGGCCGTGCGCGAGACCGAAGAGGAAGCCGGCGCCAACGTCGAACTCGGCCCGCTGTTCACCTTGCTCAACGTCGCCCACGTGCACCAGGTCCACCTGTTCTACCTCGCGCGCCTGCGCGACCTGAACTTTGCCCCAGGCGAGGAAAGCCTGGAAGTCGCGCTCTATACGCAGGACGAGATCCCGTGGGACGACCTGGCCTTCCCCACCGTGCGCAACACGCTGGAACTCTTTTTCGAAGACCGCGTCAAAGTGCGCGAAGGCGGCAGCTATGGATTCCACAGCCGCGACATCGTGCGCCCGATGCTGGCGCCGCGCGAACCCGACTGATTCCACGAGGGCCGCATGATCCCCTGGCTCGAGCCGACGACTCCCTTCCCCGACGTGTCCGAAGCGCTGACGATGGACGCGCCGGGCCTGCTGGCGGCCGGCGCCGACCTGTCGCCGCAGCGCCTGCTGCTGGCCTACCAGAACGGCATCTTCCCGTGGTTTTCCGAAGGCCAGCCCATCCTGTGGTGGAGCACCGACCCGCGCATGGTGCTGCATACCGAAGGGTTCAAGGTCAGCGACAGCCTGAAAAAGACCCTGCGCAAGGTCGAACGCAGCCGCAATGAGGGCGGCCCCTGGGACGTGCGTTTCGACAGCGCCTTCGAGGACGTGATGCGCGCCTGCGCCGATCCGCGCAAGGACGGCCCCGGCACCTGGATCTCGGAAGACATCATCGACGGCTACACCGGCCTGCACGCGATGGGCTATGCCCACTCGTCCGAAGTCTGGCATGACGGCGAACTGGTCGGCGGCGCCTATGGCGTCTGCATCGGCCGCATGTTCTACGGCGAATCGATGTTCGCGCGCGCGACCGACGCCTCCAAGGTCGCGCTGGCCTACCTCGTGTCCTTCCTGCGCGGCCATGGCGTGAAACTGATCGATTGCCAGCAGGAGACCGGCCACCTGGCCTCGCTCGGGGCCGCCCCGGTCCCGCGCAGCGTCTTCCTCGCGCATCTGAGGGAAGCGATCCGCGAGCCCGCCATCACCCGCTGGGAAGTCGCGCCACCGTTGAACCGCTAACTGTGCGGAGGGTGGTTTTCGATAGAATAGGTCCATCACGCCGTCTCGAGAGCTTTTTGCATGACGCACCTTAACGACCTGCCCTTCGCCACGCTGCAGTTCTACACCACCGCGCCCTACCCGTGCAGCTACCTCGACGCGCGCCAGGCCCGCTCGCAGGTGGCGACGCCCTCGCACCTCATCAACGCAGACGTGTATTCCGAACTGGTGCGCAACGGCTTCCGCCGCAGCGGCATCTTCACCTACCGCCCCTACTGCGACGGCTGCCAGGCCTGCATTCCGGTGCGCGTGAAGTGCGAGGACTTCACGCCCAACCGCACCCAGCGCCGCGCATGGAAGCGCCATGGCGACCTGGTCGCGATGGTCGCCAATCTCGCCTTCTCGGACGAGCACTACGCCCTCTACCTGCGCTACCAGACCACGCGCCACGTCGGCGGCGGCATGGACCAGGACAGCCGCGACCAGTACGCCCAGTTCCTGCTTCAAAGCCGCGTGAACACCCGCCTGGTCGAGTTCCGCGAGCCCGACGGCACCCTGCGCATGGTCTCGATCATCGACGTGCTGTCGGATGGCCTCTCGTCCGTGTACACCTTCTTCGACCCGGACGTCGAGGGCGCTTCCTTCGGCACCTACAACGTGATGTGGCAGGTGAACCAGGCGCGCGAGCTGGGCCTGCAGTACGTCTACCTCGGCTACTGGATCGAACAGAGTCCGAAGATGGCGTACAAGATCAACTTCCGCCCGCTGGAAGCGCGCATCGGGGGACGCTGGGGGGTGCTGGAGCGCTGAAGTAGAATGGCGGGAGTCCCCATTACGAGTCCCCCATGTCCGACAAGCTCCTGTACTCCCTCGCCCGCCCGCTCCTGTTCTCGCTCGACGCCGAGAAAGCCCACAATCTCGCCCTGCCCATGCTGCGCCGCGCCGCCGCGCTCGGCCTGACCAAGCTGTCGCCGAAACCCGCGCCCGATCCGCGCACCGTCATGGGCATCACCTTCCCGAACCCGGTTGGCTTGGCCGCGGGCCTGGACAAGGACGGCGCCTACATCGACGGCCTGGCCTCGCTCGGCTTCGGCTCGATCGAGATCGGCACCGTGACCCCGCGCCCGCAAGGCGGCAATCCGAAGCCGCGCATCTTCCGTCTGCCGCAGGCGCAGGGCATCATCAACCGCATGGGTTTCAATAACGGCGGCGTCGATGCCTTTGTCGCCAACGTGCAGGCGTCCCGCTTCTACCAAAACAAAGAGGGTGTACTGGGCCTGAACATCGGCAAGAACGCCGACACCCCGATCGAGCGCGCGGCCGATGATTACCTGCACTGCCTGCGCAAGGTCTATCCGTACGCGAGCTACGTCACCGTCAACATCTCTTCGCCGAACACCAAGAACCTGCGCCAGCTGCAAGGGGAATCCGAACTCGACTCCCTGCTCTCGCAACTGAAAGAAGAGCAGCTGCGCCTCGCGGACCAGCACAAGCGCTACGTGCCGGTGGCGCTGAAGATTGCACCGGACATCGACGGCGACCAGGTGCGCAATATCGCGGGCGCCCTGCTGCGCCACAAGATCGACGGCGTGATCGCCACCAACACGACATTGAGCCGCAGCGCGGTGCAGGGCATGCAGCATGGCGAGGAAGCCGGCGGCCTGTCGGGCGCGCCGGTGTTCGAGCTGTCGAACACGGTGATCCGCCTGTTGAAGGCCGAATTGGGCGACGCGCTGCCGATCATCGGCGTGGGCGGCATCATGCGCGGCGAGGACGCGCGCGCCAAGATCGCCGCTGGCGCCCAGCTGGTGCAGCTCTACACCGGCTTCATCTACGCCGGCCCGGCCCTGGTGCGCGAAGCAGCCGCCGCGCTGCGCCGCTAAAGGAACGCACATGGAACGCAAGCAGCTAGGCATGACCGACCTAATGGTGTCGAAGGTCGCACTCGGCACCATGACCTTCGGCGAGCAGAATACGGAAAGCGAGGCGCACAGCCAGCTCGATTACGCACTCGAGCGCGGCATCAACTTCATCGACACCGCCGAGATGTACCCGGTGATGGCGCGCGCCGACACGCAAGGTTCGACCGAGCGCTTCATCGGCAGCTGGCTCAAGAAGGCCGGCCGCCGCAGCGACGTGATCCTGGCCACCAAGATCGCCGGCCCGAACGTCAACATGCCCTGGATCCGCGGCGCCAACCACTGCCTGGACGCGACCAATATCCGCGCCGCCGTCGAGGACAGCCTGCGCCGCCTGCACACCGACTACATCGACCTCTACCAGATCCATTGGCCGAGCCGGAACCTGCCGATCTTCGGCGCCAACTCCTTCAATCCGCAGGCCGAGCGTCCCGCGGTGCCGATCGAGGAAACCCTCGGTGCGCTGAACGAGATGGTGCAGGCCGGGACCATCCGCCACATCGGCGTGTCGAACGAAAGCGCGTGGGGCGTGTGCGAGTACATCAAGCAGGCGGAGACGCAGGGGCTGCCGCGCATCGCCACCGTGCAGAATTTGTACAACCTGACGGCGCGGGCGTTCGAGACCAGCTTGATGGATGAAGCCTGCTATCGCGAAGGCGTCAGCCTGCTGGCGTACAGTCCGCTGGCCTTCGGGCAGCTTACGGCGAAGTACCTGGACGATCCGCAGGCGCGCGGGCGCTTGACGGTCTTTCCGCAGAACTGGAGTCCGCGCTATGTCAGGCCAAGCGTGCTGGCGGCAACGGCGGAGTATGCGGCGTTGGCGCGTGCCAACGGAATGACGCCGGCGCAGATGGCGCTGGCATGGTGTTATTCTCGGTGGTTCGTGGGATCGACGATTATCGGAGCAACCAATCTGGCGCAGCTGAAGGAGAATATCGATGCGGCGGACATTGCGTTGTCAGCCGACGTGGTTGCCGGCATCGATGCGATTCATGCCAAGTACATGAATCCAGGGCAGTGAGCCTTTACTGTCATCGAACGCTGCACGGCCCAGCTCTTTCGCAGTCTTTACCTGTGAGTTTTTTATGGTGTCGTTTTCTGTCACTGCGAGACCTGCCACGGATCGACGAGCGATACCCCCGTTGGCGCAAAATCAGCGGTGTTGCGGGTAACCACCGTCATGCCATGCACCAGGGCGGTTGCAGCGATGAGCGCATCGCGCTCGCCACGCTTGTCGGGTACATGGTGATAGCCGACAAAAATAGGTCAGCCGCGTCAACGCTCTCCGCCCATGCTGTTACGCTCGTATTGGCCTTGCCAAGCCGCACTTTGCGGAGCTCGGAAACTACGTTGGTATCGGGAACAAACATCATGAGAAATCAGGCGCCCGTGTTTCGAAGTTCACACGCGGAGGCTCAAACTCGATATCAGCGATACCCGGCATAGCCAATGCATCAGCAATGTTGCGGCGCTGCTTTGTAAGTCGTTGATATTCCTCAAAGCTCATCAGCACATGGGCTGGCCGGCCTCGGTCTGTGATGAACACGGGCCCATTAGTCGCGACCCGTTTTGCCTTGCTCGCTCTTCGGTTGAACTCGCGGCTGGATATGGTGGTAACGGTCATAACAATCACTCCTGCGCTTACTCCATGTAGTGATGTTACTACCTTGAGTAAATGCGTGCGAGCTGAGTGAACACGTCCAATCGGAGCGACCAGTCTGGCGCAGCTGAAGGAGAATATCGATGCAGCGGACATCGTGTTGTCACCCGACGTCGTCTCCGGCATCGATGCAATTCACGCGGGGTATATGAACGCTGGCCAGTAAGCCTAGAACCCCGCTTCGCGCCAGAACAAAGCCGCCAGCGCGCGCGCAAAACGCGTGCCCGGCGCTTCCCACGCCCCATCGATAACAACCTTGCCGCGCCAAGCCTGGCCGGCAAGCACCCCGGCCGGTTCCTCGACCGCGAACACGACGCGGTACACCGCCCCATCCGGATACCAGGCGCCGCCCTTCTCGCGCGCCGGCACGCTGCCGCCCTGCGCCGCTGCCCACAGGCCGCTGGGCAGGATGCGGGTGGCGTCGCGATCGATGCCGGTCACGCGCAGGCGCAGCACCGGGCCGGCGCCGGCGTCCAGGTGGAAGGTGGCGCTGTCGCCCACCGCCACGCGGCGCACGGTGTCCTCGTCCAGGTAAGTGCTCGTCTCGAACCCACCGTCCCCCACCAGCACCGCCACCCGCTCGTTCTTGCGCACCCAAGCACCGGGCCCGAGTTCCGGATCGACGTCACGCAGGGTGCCGGCGAACGGCGCCGTCGGGCGCTGGCGCGCCGCTTCGTCTTCCAATAACGCGAGGCGCGCCTCGAAGGTGGCGAGTTCCTCGCGCATCACCACGCTGTTGGCCAGCTGCTCGGCATCGAAGCCGCTGGCGCCGGCCTGCCAGCGCAGGCGCTCGATCTGGGCCTGCAGGGCTTCGCGGCGGCTGCCGGTTTCGGGCGCGGCAAAGGCGACCAGGATCTGGCCGGCGGCGACCCGCGCCCCTTCCTTGAACGGCAGCGCCGCGACCTGGCTCGGGCCGGGCGCGTGCACCGGGAATACCTGCGCGGGTTTCAATATCGCCCCGCCCTGCACCCGGGTCGGCCAGGGCACGGCGAACAGCACCAGCAGCAGCGCCGCCAATGCCATCGAGCGGCGAGCGCGCGGGGTCTTGCGAATCCGTGGCCATAACGTGCGCCACACCTTGACTTCGCCCGCGATGGGGCGGATCACGAACCAGCTCATTTCGATACAGAAGAGGGCAATGCCGACGAGTTTGATGAAGAGGTGATAGAC
>Ga0265780_10010654_pt1 | contig 10939 bp, 9 predicted proteins | sample P1T30metagenome_FD_192432 | JGI IMG/M metagenome (GOLD analysis project Ga0265780, IMG submission 192432) | Plant litter microbial communities from East Loma Ridge, Irvine, California - P1 T30 | ecosystem: Environmental > Terrestrial > Plant litter > Unclassified | place: USA: California... | reverse complement strand
GAGGGGCGTTTTGTTCTGCTATCTCCTTTCTAACCGTTCCTTTGCGGGCATGTTCCCTCTTCTCCTGGCTTCGCTGATGACCCTCGCCCCCACCCTGCCCGCCCCGGCGCCCGCCTGGCGCACGCCCTTTGAAAACGACCCGGCCGGCAATACCACGGCCACCTACGCCGAGTGCGTGGCTTACTACCAGAAGCTGGCCGCTGCCTATCCGCAGCACCTGTACCTAGCCGAAGCCGGGCCCACCGACAGCGGCCTGCCGCTACATGAGCTGGTGCTGAGCAGTGGGGCGGGCTTCGGTCCGCCGTCGATGCACAGCAGCGCCAATGAGGCCAGCAACGGCGGGCTAACGCCCGCGCCGCGCCCACGCAAGCCAGTCCTGTTCATTCAAAACGGCATTCATCCCGGCGAGCCAGAGGGCATCGACGCGAGCATGATGTTGGTGCGCGACCTAATGCAGCACAAGCAGCTGGGTAAATTGCTGGAAAAGGTCACCGTCGTCATCGTGCCGGTGTATAACATCGACGGAATGCTGAACCGCAACGCCACTACCCGCGTGAACCAGAACGGGCCAGCTGAGTACGGCTTCCGGGGCAACGCGCGGCACTTGGATTTGAACCGCGACTACATCAAGCAGGAGTCGCGCAATGCGCAGTCGTTTGCCCAGCTGTTTCAGAAGTGGAAGCCCGATGTATTTGTGGAAACGCACACCTCCAACGGGGCCGACTACCAGTACACCATGACGCTCATTGCCACCCAGCACAGCAAGCTGGCCCCGGCCCTGGGCAGCTACCTGCAGAGCCAGCTGCTGCCCGCGCTCTACAAAGGCATGGACCAGAAAAAGTGGCCGATGACGCCCTACGTGGACTTCGACGGCGAGACGCCCGAGAGCGGCCTGCAAGCGTTTCTGGAGTCGCCGCGCTACTCCACCGGCTACGCGGCGCTGTTCAACACCATCGGCTTTATGCCTGAAACGCACATGCTAAAGGCCTACGCGCCCCGCGTGCACTCCACCTACGACTTCCTGCTGACCGTGCTCGAAACCGTGGGCCAGCAGGCCGAAGCCCTGGCCGCCGCCCGCGCCAAAGCCGCCGCCGACATGGCCGCCCAAACCACCTTCCCCCTCACCTGGACGCTCGATGACAGCCAGCACGAAACCCTGCAGTTCCGCGGCTACGAGGCGGGCCACAAGCCCAGTGAAATCAGCGGCCAGCCCCGCCTGTATTATGACCGGGCCAAGCCCTTTACCCGGCCCGTGAAATACTACAATACCTTCCAGCCCACCACCACGGCCAGCCGGCCCACGGCCTACCTCATCCCCAAAGCCTGGGGCGAGGTGGCGGAGCTGCTGCGCCGCAACGGGGCCCTGCTGGAACCCCTAGCCCAGGCGGTAAGCGTGCCCGTGGAAGTCTATTATTTCGAGGATTTCAAGACGACGCCCAAGCCCTTCGAGGGCCACTACGTGCACAGCCAGGTGCAGCTGCGCACCCACCAGGAAACGGCCATTTTCCAGCCCGGCGACTTTGTGGTGTACTTGAAGGAGGGCGCGCCCATCCGCTACCTGATGGAAACGCTGGAGCCGCAGGCCACTGACTCCTTCTTCGCCTGGGGCTTTTTCGACAGCGTGCTCCAGCAGAAGGAGCACTACTCCAACTACGTGTTTGAGGACCTGGCCGCCGACCTGCTGCGCCGCGAGCCCGTGCTACGCGAGCGCCTGGAGAAGCTCAAAGCCGGCAACCCGGCCTTCGCGGCCAACGGCAAGGCCCAACTGGAATGGGTATACCAAAGCTCGGCCTACCACGAGCCGGGCCACAACCGCTACCCAATAGCGCGCTGGCTGGGCACGGGCCGGGTGGGCGAATAGCTAGCGCCCCCGGATGGCGAGGAGCTGTGCCACGGGCCTCTTGGGGTACTCCGGCCCACCCTGAGAGGGCGACTCGTGCGGGGTTAAGTCAAGGGAGGTAGCCCTGCATCGTGGCGGGTAACGGGGCCCCGGCGGTACCCGCCACTACCCAAATACCGTCGTTCATTCCTATTCTACCGTCGTTGGCTACCATTTTGTGCTGGCGCATGGGGAGGGCGGGTAGTTTCGAAGCCATTTCGAACCTTCCCGACCATCCATGATACGACAACGACTTCTCCTCGCCGGGGCGGCAGCCAGCCTCACGTTAGCAGCCCAGGCCCAGACTGCCCCCGCCGGGAGCGTGGGCATTGGCACCACCACGCCCGACGCCAAGGCGGCCCTCGACATTTCGGCCACCGGCAAAGGCCTACTGATTCCGCGCATGGACTCGGCCACCCGGGCGGGCATAGGCGCCCCGCCCGACGGGCTGATGGTGTTCCAGACCGACGGCCGCAAGGGCTTCTGGTACGCCATGAGCGGCAGCTGGCTCTACATCCCGGACAAGACTAAATCGGGCGACAACCTCGGCAACCACACCGCCACCCGCCCCCTGAACCTAGCCGGCAACCTGCTCACGGGCGGGGGCCCGGCGGGCTTGGGCGTGGCCAACGCCACCAACGCCACGGCCACCGTCAACGCCCAGCCGCTGCTGCGCCTCATCCGGCCCACCACCTCGTTTGTGAAGTGGCCCAACGAGCTGCAAATCGCGCTGGGCTCCTACGGCACGAGCACCATCAGCCAGTCGCGGGCCGACTTCAACCTCATCGACGGCGCCAGCTCCACCGTCGACCGCACCGTGCTCAGCCTGCTGGCCAACGGGCGCGTGGGCATCGGCACCACGGCCCCGCAGCAAGCACTCGACGTGGCCGGCACCGCCCAGGCCCAGCGCTTTGCCTACGCCACGCCGCAAACGCGCGTGCTGGCCGTGAGCCACGCGGCTTTTAAGTCGGTTGATGCCGCTGCCTACCGCCCCGCCACGGGCCTGGGCTCCTCCACCGGCGCGCCCCTCTACCTGAGTCTAGTGGGGGGCACCGCCGGGCAGCCCGGCTACCTGGTGGCCCCCGTGCAGCTGCCCCAGGGGGCCGTCATCACCCGCCTGGAGCTGTCCGCTATCGACAACGACGGCACCAGCGTCATTCCGCAGGCGCTGCTCACGGCCACGGCGCCGGGCACGAGCGGCTTTGTCAATACCGGCCTGGCGGCGTCCGTCGCGCTCACCACCGAGAGCCTGGAGTTCCAAACCGTGGCGGGGCCGGCCGCCCACACCGTCGACAACACGACCTTACAGTACCAGCTGCGCGTGCGCCTCAACCAAAACAGCACGGGCACCGTGCTCTTTGGGGTGCGCATCACTTACACCGTTGCCGAGCCTGAGTAACACCTGCGCCTGGAGCGCCGGGCCGATACTGGCCCGCAGGCACGGCGCCATGGCACAGGCAGCAAAGGGCTTTCCAGCGGAGCAGCATGGGCAGGCAAAGAAAAGCCCCGCGCTCCAGATGAGCGCGGGGCCAAATGGCGAACAAGGCTACTTTGCCAGCCGGCGTCCTTAGGCCGACAGCGTGTCGCGGTGAGCCGTGACTTCGGCAATGCGGGCCGTAATGACGGCCACCTGCCCATCTAGTTGGTCGGTGGCTACTTCGTCCAGGTAGGCTTCGGAGCCGGTTTGAGCGGTGGTGTCCAGGGCCAGATGGTCGCGTTGGGCGGTGGCCGTAATCAGTGCACTTTGGGCGCGGCGCAGCTCCACGGGTGTTTGGCCGGGGCGGGCCACGTCGGTGGTGTAACGGGTCACGTCGGCAGTGGCTTTGGCCAGGCGGGTGGCCGTGTTGGTAGCCGTGCGACCGGCTACTTCCTCCGCATAGTCGATGTTGGAGGTCTGGTGCTCGTAGGTAGTCAGCTTGATGCCAAGGCGGTCAAGCACTTCGCCGCACATGGCCTTGGTAGTGAGATGGGAAAGGGAAGCCATAAAAAAGAAGGGGGTTAAATGAATTGTTGCCCTTCCAACGCGTCCCTCCTTTCAAAATTGCGGCTATATTCCAGTATATTTTTTTTGAACCTCCCAAGCAGCTTAACTGCCTGATTGGTGAAAAGGAAGGGCGAGCCCTACTTGCTCAATAGCGTGGCCAAAGTCGCCGCTTCGGCTTCCAATGCTGTAGCACGGGCCTCGGCCAGGTGCCACAGGGCCAGGTCCTCAGGTGGCAGGGCCTGGGGGCACAGGGCCAGCCAGGCGTGGGTGTAGCGCAGGCGCACGGCCTCCAGGGTGGCTGGGGCCTCTCCGGCCGGAGGCGGGGGCGGCAGCGCGGCTAGCAGGCCGGGCAGGGCTTGCGCCCAGTGAGCGGCAATGCGGGCCTGCGCTGGCAGGCCGCGCACGGCCCAGCGCAGGTTGGCGGCCTCGTGCAGACAGGCAGCACGGCGCGCTTTGAGCGGGTTTGGGTCCACAGGGCCAGGCGGCGCGATGGGCAGGGGCTCGGTATCCTCCACCATGTGCTGGGTGAAGGGAGCCAGCCGGTCGAGCATAGCCAAGCTGGGGGCGCGGCGGCCGGCTTCGAGGTGGCTCACCAACGAGGTGGGTACGCCTAGCAGGGCCGCCAGCTCGTGCTGCCGCAGACCGTAGTAGGCCCGCACCTGCCCTAGTAGGCTACTGGTGAATTTAGCAGAACGGCCCATGCGGAAAGAAGTGTAGGAAAAAACACGCGACGGAAAACATTTCCTACAACAAGTGTAGGAAATAATTGGCGAAGTCAGACATTTCCTACAATGATTACAACTCCTGAACCCAGCCTCAATCAGGCAGTTTTCTCGGGGACCAGCGGCGGGGCAATGGCTACGGCTCGCCATTGGCCGAGGCCGCGCTCACCGAAAAGGGGCCGCTTGCCCAGCACTACTACTTCTACCTGGCACACCCAGCCGCTGGGCACCACAAACGCCTTGGCATAGGCGTACTTCTCGCCCGGCGCAAGGGTAATGCCCCTATCGGGACTAACGCTCCAATCGGCCAAGCCAGCTTCCTGGGCCTGGTAGCGCTGGTGGGGCTCCGGCATGACCTCTTCCCCGCTCCCCGCCGACCAGATGGGCAGCGGTAGCGGCTCGAAGGGCGGGGCCGGCGCACCACCTGTACCCAGCAGCTCCACCTTGTATTCAATTTTCGTCAGCCACAGGGTATCGTTGGTGCCTTTATCCAAGCTCAGGCTCACAATCAACAGCTCTTTGTTTTTGGTCTTGTCCAGGGGGTGGCGGGTGGTGCTGATGCCCACGCTCAGGTTGATGATTAGCCAGCCAGTGTAGAGCTTGTAGACGAAGAACAAGCCGGCTGCCAGCAGCGCCAGTGCCTGCAGGTAGTCGCCTATCCGCTTCATGGCAGCTTCGGTATCAGCGGCTGGATGCGTACCAACGGTGGAAGGCGTTTCGCCCAACACGCGGGGCAGCACCTGCGCGAAGTACAGCCAGCTGACCAGCGCCACCAGCAGCACCAGCAATCCCACAAAGCCAAAAGCCGTGGCACCGTGGCCGTAGCGCAGCAGCATAAGATTGGGCCGCCATACCCGGTAGCCAAACCACCCGGTCTGGGCCACTACCGCCAGCCCCACCACCCACTTGGCATGTCCGTAGCTAAATAAGTCCCGAACCAAGGTCAAATTATGATACAAAATATATCCTGCCGTCAGCAGGGCCAGCCACTTGAACAGCCAGCCGATGGCTTGACCGCGCCGCTCGCGCACAAATCCATCTTCCTGGGTGGTGGCTTCGGCAGAGGGAGTAGCGTTCGGGGCCATTGCGGAGCGACTTAGGCGATGGCATGGGCCAGCGCTGGATTAAGATAGAAATAAGCCAGATTGCGAACCCGGACCGCGCCAGCGATTACGCCGCAAATCGAATTAAATATATGGCTTTGCTATTGTAACTAAAAGCAGTCGGCACAACGGCTAAAAAATGCAGGGAAAAAAGCCGGTTTCGTCAAAAATCTCCTGCAACGCCCACAGCTAGCTACCAGTATCATTGGTATTCGACAAGCCGACCCACGCTTAATGCCTGAACATGTTTGGGGCCTGCTGGCCGAACTGTAGTGGCCTGCTAAAAGACCAAACAGGTGTAGGAAAAAGTGGGGGCTGCGAATTATTTCCTACAACCTCTGTAGGAAATAATTCAAAGCCCCCACTTTTTCCTACACCGGATAAATTAGTCCGCCTGCTTGTGGTGCGCTCCGCAACCTGTTTTAATCTTACTCGAATTATGGAACGGGACCTTGCCAGCGGCTATGCCACAAGGGTTGACTAATTTTTGAACCAGCCCCCAAGAGCGATGCGGTTCACGTGTGGTCCGGCCAGCAACCAGATTCATCTACAGGTCGCCAACCACTGCCACTGGCTCAGCAAATGGTCCGGCAGCAATTATCGATTGGTCACTGGTTGGAAAAGGTCAATGTAATAAACGGGTCCACTCGGGGCGCTTACCGTGGTGATAAAGCCCTCGGTATAAGGAGACGCTAAAAAATCCCCCGACTCAATCAACAAGGGATGCATCACGGCCAGTCCCTGCGCCGGGGAGTAGTCATACACCGTGTAGGACACTAGCGGCAGCGGCAGGTCAAACGTTTCGGCGTCGGAGCCCACGACGTGTAGCATCTGGCTGTCGACCGTGGGTGGGTCCAGGGTGGTCATAGCCTGTTGTGAGAGGCTAATACCGGTCCCGGTTTGGTTGCGGAGGTGTCCATTCGGCACGTATTTTATTTTCTGTGACGTGGTATTCGTCGTGCGGTGGCACGCCCACCCATAGCTACTCAGCCACCCGGCCCCTACCAGCCCCCACTGGCCCCGCCGCCGCCACTGCTGCCCCCACCCCAGTCGCTGCTGGATGAGCTGTCGGGAGAGCTGCTACTGGAGCTGCTGCGCGAACGGCGGTCGTCGTCATCATCCCACACACGCTTGCGGGAAGTGCTGGCGCGGCCCTTCGGACTACGCCGGTTGTGGGCCTTTGCCTGCTGCCGGCCCTCCGTCCACCACTTGCTTTTTTTCCAGGCCCAGAGGCCCGAGATGCCCCCATGGCGCCAGCACTGGCGCAAGAGCAGGAAGCTCCACACGCCTAGCCACCAACAAGCAAAGGTTTTGAAAGAAATATGATAACGGTTCTCGCCCGCCGCCCGCTCGAACGAAGCACTTTCGCCCCGCGCCAGGCGCATGAGCTGGGTGGTGGTGGCTTCGAGCCCCTGGTAGTACCGCTCCTGCTTGAAAGCCGGTTCCAATACTTCCGCTATCAGTCGGTAGGCAATGGCATCGGGAATGGCGCCCTCCAAGCCGTAGCCAGTCTGAATGCGCAGCCGGTGCTCGCGCCGGGCCACCAGCAGCAGCACGCCGTTGTCGGACCCGCGCTGGCCGATGCCCCAGCTGGTATACAGGCGCTGGGCCACGTCTTCGACCGGCTCCTCGCCGATGCTGGGCACCGTAACGAGCACAATCTGGGTAGTGGTGGCCTTCTCAAAGCAGTGCAGGCGGGCCCGCAGGGTGTCCTGCTCGGCGGCAGTGAGCAACTGGGCCGCGTCGGTTACCGGCTCGTAACGCGGCGGGCGCGGCGGAATCACGTTGGCCAACGCAGCGGGCTCCTCAGCGGCAGGGCCAGCCGCGGGCTGAGTAAAATGCAGGTACACGCCCCGGCCGCCTACCCACAGGAGCACACCCAGGAACATCAGCACGAAGCTGTGTACAAACCGGCCGGCGAAGGACCCCAGCGTGCCCAGCACAACATCACTGAACGAGTAGCTGGCAGGGTTTTCGGGCTTTTGCAGAGGCAGTGTTTTCATAGCTGACCGCAAAGAAGCGCATAAAAAAAGCCCGACTGTGCAGCACAGCCGGGCTTTGCCAAGGTTTTAGGTGGTGCGATGGGCCGTGCCCTTGTTGAGGCAGGGCGTGAGCAATTCCCCCCCTTGCTATCTGGTCAGTTTTGGCCTCGAACAGGTATGCTTCTGCACCAATGCAACCAGGGCCCTATGGTTGCGCTAGACCGGGGCCGGCAGCCCTGGCACTTTTTACCCAACGGTAACTCCTGCCAGCATCCCAGGCGCGACCTTTGGCGGGTGCCGGCTGCCTGGCACTGCTCTACGTTTTTTTCCCCGCTTGTGGCCATGACCCACTCATCCCTCGACAACTTTTTGCTGCAATTCCATCATTTCACCCCCCAGCAGCTGCACCTGATTCGCAGCCAGGCAACGGAGCGCACCTACCCGCCAGGCGCCTACTTTTCAGAGGCAGGGCGAGTGGCCCAGGAAGTTGGTTTCATCGTGTCGGGCATTTTCCGCGTCTGCTATTTCGATCGGGAAGGCACCGAGCACACCAAGTATTTTGTGGAAGAAAACCACGTCATCGTGGACCTGCAAAGCTACCAGTACCAGCAGCCCGCTACCGAGTACGTGCAGGCCGCCACCGAAACCCAGGTGCTGGTGTTCAAAGCCCGCGCCTGGCAGGAGTTCAGCCTTACCATCGTCGACTGGCCCGCGGTCGAACAAAAGCTCTTCACCCAGGCGCTGCTTGAGAAGCTGCACCGCCGCAGCTCCCTGGTCAGCCCCAGTGGGGCGGCCCGCTACGAGCTGTTTCTGGCCACGTTTCCGGGCGTGGCAAACCGGGTTGCCCTCGCCCACCTGGCCTCCTACATTGGCGTCACGCCGCAGTCGCTGAGTCGTATCCGCCGCAACCTGGGCCCGCTACCCCCTGAGCGGCAAGCATCCTCCTGACCTGTCCGCTGGGCAGTCCTCGCCGCCTCAGCGTTTAGCCGGCGGGCATTGGCGCGGGAGTTTTCCGGCTGATGCAAGGCAGTTGGCAGGCCCGAAATAAATTGAAGCACTGGCTTCGTATTTACCCAAAGGTAAGTAGGCCATCAGGTGGCAACGGGACCTTTGCGCTGTACTTAACTCATTAGCACAACGCATGAAAAACGTTCTCATCACCGGGGCCAATAAAAGCATCGGCCTGGAAACTGCCCGGCAACTGGCGCAACAAGGCTACTTTATCTACCTGGGCTGCCGGGACCTGGCCAACGGGCAGCAGGCGGTAGCCCAACTGGCCGAAGCTGGCCTCACGCACATCGAAGCAATTCAACTCGATGTCTGCGATAAAGCATCCATTCAGGCCGCCGAAAAGGCCATCAGCCGAAAAACCAGTTCCCTGGATGTGTTGATTAACAATGCCGGCGTCTTAGGCACGATGCCGCAACATGCCGCCACCACCAGCACCGACCAAATCCGGGAAGTCTTCAACACCAACTTCTTCGGCACCATCGACGTGACGCAAGCCTTTCTGGCCCTGCTCGGAAAGGCCGAGGTGCCCGTGATTGTCAACATCACCTCGGGCCTGGCCTCCCTGACGCTGCAAAGCGACCCCACCTGGGTACACGCCGCCTATAAATTCGCTTCCTACGGCCCCTCCAAGACGGCGCTCAACGCCTATACCGTCGCCCTGGCCTACGAGCTTCGGGAGCAAGGCTTCAAAGTCAATGCCGTCGACCCGGGCCAAACGGCCACCGATTTTACGGGGCACCTGGGCGGTTCGGTAGCGTAGGCGGCCCGCTTTGTCGCGCAGTACGCCACCCTTGGTGCGGACGGCCCCACCGGCAAGTACTTCAGTAAGGAAATTGCGGCTGGCCATTCCGAAAGCCCCTGGTAGGCCGAGCCGGGATTTTTCAGCAAAACGCCCCGCGCACCTTTCGGCACGCGGGGCGTTTTGTGTCATTCATCTTTTCAATTACCGGCGGCGGCGCGGCTTCTCCTCTTCGTCATCCTCACCGATGCCAAGCAGAAAAGCGCTGTGCTAATTCTAAGTGTGCCCCTCACAGCGCCTTCACCAACTCTCTCACGTCGGAGAAGACCGTTTGCAAGGGCGCCAGCTGCAACTCAGCTAAAAGCCGGGCGCCATGTCCTGTCTTATGGTAACGCCCTTTGCGGGTGCCAGTCGTGCAACGCTCCAACACGTGGTCAGGGTCACGCACTAATTCGGGCGCCGTGGCAGGCAGCGCATGGGCCAGCTTGGGTTGGTAGAACGCGTGCAACAACACGGGCTGGGCCAGAAACCACGCCTCCATTTTCTGTACCATAAAGAAAATGTCGGCCGCCTGGGCAGTTAGCCCTTTGGCGGCCAGCCACGCCGTTCGCGTGGCGCTGGGGCCATCCAAATCAACCAGCAACAGCACGCGCCTGAATGCCGACTTTGGATTGGCCGCCTCCGTTTGGAATTTGCGAATGGCCCCATCGGTGTCGTCGCACATCACAATGAGGGGCATAAAGCGCGGCTTGGCCTGTTGCAGCAGTTTCCCAAAACCGTTGCGCAGGTCACCGTTATCCGTCTTGCGGCTCTCCTCCACGAAAATCACGCACTTAGCCATGACTAATAGCGGTTGCCGCCCAAAGCCCCGTCACGCCACATTTGGCCGGGCGCAAACTCCTCGTACCATCCCGCAAAATTCTCTTCCGTGAATTGGCGTACCTGCGTTTGGTTGTTCTCGTCTTTCTCAAACACCCGCACCGCCCGCAACGGGAATTGATTGAGCAATCCCGGCGCATGCGTGGTCACCAGTAGCTGGCATTTCTCACTGGCCTTGTCAAACTGCTTGCCCAATTCCAGTAGCATATCGGGGTGCAGGTTGCGCTCCGGCTCATCAAAAATGACCACATTGCCCCGGCCAAGCTGGTACAACGCCACCAGCAAACACAAGTAAGACAGCGTGCCATCCGATACCTGCGCGGCATGAATAGGCGTTTCCAGTCCCTTTTCCTGCAAGTAAAATTCCACGCTCCCCTGCCCATACACGTTCATGCGAAACCGCTGGAAATGCTCGTTCACGTCGTGCAGCCCCGCTTCAATGGCGTCATAAGCCGCAGTGGATTTCAGGCCGGTGGTATTCAGCACCTGAAACATGTTGTCGCCGTTCGGCAGGAGTTTGTCGACCCCCGTAGCGCGGATGGTGGTGCGCATTGGAGCGTCTTCCGTAGTGTTGAAAAGGCGGTAGATGTCTAGATTTTTCAACAAGTAAGATACTCGAGAAAAACCACCATGCATTTCC